>Ga0315276_10000035_pt1 | contig 91781 bp, 83 predicted proteins | sample YL17G05_0_MG_FD_204542 | JGI IMG/M metagenome (GOLD analysis project Ga0315276, IMG submission 204542) | Sediment microbial communities from Yellowstone Lake, YNP, Wyoming, USA - YL17G05_0 | ecosystem: Environmental > Aquatic > Freshwater > Lake > Sediment | place: USA: Wyoming | collected...
AGCGACGCCGCAACGGAGCGCCGCAGGTCCCTAGCGACCTCTTCGACGTCGACCTCATCGCTGTCCGGGGTCATTTGACTCGTGATGTTATTGATGCGCAGATCTGCCTCATGGCTGCGAGAATTCTCCAGCGAGACTTGGGTGCTTTTGCCCGAGGCGTCGATCATCTCGAAGCGAGTGCGCGCCTGCGCCCCAACACCAGGAGCAAAGAAGCCGTAACTCTTGTTGGACCCGGTCATTTCGCCATAGTAGTTGATGACCTCCCCAACGGGGCCAAAGGCGGAAAGGTCGGTATACGATGCGCCAAGAATGACCAGTAGTAAATGCAGACCACCGAGCAAGATGAGTGCAGAATAAGATCGGGTTGACATGACTACGCCTCCTGAGAAAGGGATGCCCCACCGCTGACGGCTCGCGGCGAGGCATCCAGTAGCTTCTGGCCAAAGCTAAGGCTCGCCTCTAATTTGGACTAGAGACTTACCTTAGGCGAAACGCTAGCCCCAGCAGGGGTCATCCAACGACCGCCGCGGCCGCCGTAGTAACCGTGGCCGCCGCGACCGCCGTAGTAGCCGTGGCCGCCGCGACCGCCGTAGTAGCCGTGGCCGCCGCCATAGTAACCGTGGCCGCCGTGGTGGCCACCGTAGTAGCCGTGGCCGCCGTGGTGGCCACCGTAGTAGCCGTGGCCGCCGTGGTGCCCGCCGTAGTAACCGTGGCCAGCGTTGAATGCGGCAGGCTTGTCCGAGGACTTTTCTGCAACCAGTTTGAGATCTTTGATTGCGACAGTCGCCGGGGTGGCTTGGGCCGATGCCAAACCGAGCGTCAACGTCGCGACCGTTGTAACGATACCTAGAACTGCTTTCAGATTTTTCACGTTCGTCTCCATAAACAAGTGGATTATAAGCTCATGACTTAGCGTCATGTCGATCGGCGAACATCATTCACAACGCTCGCTTAGGAGCCAACTACGCAAATCCGGCAGGCGCGCATCCATGTACTCGCCTAGCAGTTTGTCGTGACGATCCTGGGCAGTCTGCAACGTGCTTCGTTCGTCGAATGTCAGACTAGCGTTATGGAGATCACCCTTTTCGAGCAGTTTAAGGAGGCCTGCCTCCTGCGGCATCGAAAGTTGATCACTCATCTTCTTTTGCACCTGCGACTCGCTCGTCGACACGGTGAGAGCACCGCGATTGATACCATTGTGGCAGCTGGTGCAGCCTTGGGCATCACCAAGGACGGGGCCGTGGTCTGCTATCGTCACGTCCTCACCCCAGTCCGGCAGGCCATAGGACATCAGAATGTCGTTGAGTTCATTCAAGCGCTTGACACCGAAGCCATCTGGGGCCGCCTTGGTACCTGTCGCATCAAAATCAGCTTCGCCAGCCACCGGTTTTGCCGCTGTGACCTTGGTCTCTCGGTCGATCAGTTTGCGCGTTCCGCTGACGTGGCAGGAGAAACATTTGCCATTTCGATCTTCCGTATACTCAAGGCCAAAGGTACCGCCGCTTTGAGTCACGTTGTAATCACGAAAGTGAAGTTTCACCTTCGCTAAGGGCGTACCGTTGCGATCCGCCTTTTGCACACCTAGGACCGAAAAAACCAGGTTCGACTGATCTTCGCCGGGTGCGCTTAAGTTAAGGATCATCCACTGGTCAAACCGGCCGTTGGCATCGGGAACGTAGACAAAGGTGCGAATGTTGTCGATTGCAGAATCATGGGTCAAATATTTCCAGCCATGGAGGCGAGCGGCCTCCTCGACTTTCTCGCGAGTTGGCAAGGCGTCGATGATGGCCTGGGGTGGGCGAACCATAGCTTCGGGGTTAGAGAGACTCTCCTGGGACGTCAAATAGTCATGGTTGTTACGATTGAAGCCGTAGCTGACGCTGTCATGTTGGCGTAGCCAGGTTGGAACAAAGCGGCTTGTGCGATCACTGCAAGTTTTAATCTTAGGATTCGCCGCAATCACGTCATTGCAATCAGCGAGGGTCTTTTGTATCGACGTACTGACAAACGAATGAAAGGACTCATTGCAGCGACTATCCTCGCAGGTGTCAGTCCAACGATTATCAGCCGCATTGCGGGCAAGAAACTCCGTCCACTGTTCGGCTGTTTTAAGTGGGCACTGACTGCCCTCCGCTCCTTGAAGCAAGAGCTGCGGCTTGCCTTGTGAGGGCGCAGCTGGCTTGCCATGCGTCCCAAAAAAGTCGCTTCTGCAAGCCGATGCAAGAAATATAGGCAGAAGGTAGGTAGCTATCCTCAAGACGTGACGCATAGGCAACGTTGCCTCCTTAAGTTCTGTTTTAGTCGCCCTAGCAGATATTGTAAATATCCGTCATAATGGCGTATTTCCGATTCCGGAGAGGCGGCAGGCGACTGCATGACGGCGCCACAGCGACCAACCTACAGACGATTGGTGCGACTCTCGACGCTACGCTCACCGCCTATAGTTTTTTTGGGGCGAGGCGAATCAAAGCCCGCGCAGCAACCCATGAAGGGTGCGCAGCAGAGCGGCTCAGTGTTCTCTTATGGACGTTGTCGCGCTAATCTTTGGTGCCATTGGCGCCATCTTTAGCATCCGGAAGGACCTTTGGTGGCAGCTTGTCTCCAGCATTGCCGCCGGATGCTCCACCACGCTGTTGCTCAAAGCGAGACCAGCTCTTTAGATAGGTGAAGGCCGTGACCAGTTGATTGTCGGCGCGCATTGGCTCGGCCCATTTGCTAACAGCCGCATTGATATTGCTTTCCTTGGCCAGGTCGCTCAAGTCATTGCTAGTGATGTGACCCTCTAGATCCGACTCCTTACGCATCTCTTCGTCGCTGCCTTCGCGGCGTTTTCCAGCACTTCTGCTTGGGACCTGAGTACCTTTTGGTTTGTAAGCAACATAGATGTCTGGAGTGATGCCTTTAGCTTGAATCGAGCGGTCTTTGGGCGTGTAGTAACGGGCAACCGTTAGCTTTAGTCCCGAGCCGTCAGGAAGAGACACTAGTGTTTGCACCGACCCTTTGCCAAAAGTGGTTGTACCCATCACCAGCGCCCGCTCATGATCCTGTAATGCTCCAGCAACAATCTCTGAGGCGCTCGCCGATCCACCGTTAACCAGCAACACCACCGGGAACCCAGTATAAGCTCCGCGTTTGCTGGCAAACTCCCGCTCAACGCGGCTACGGTCGCGCCCTACAGTTGAAACAATGACCCCGCTATCAATAAACAAGTCGCAGACCCTAACCGCCTGGTCGAGGAGACCGCCAGGGTTATCGCGCAAATCAAGGATAAGACCGCGCAGCTTGCCTTGATGCTTCTTCAAGACTTCGTTGAGGTCGTCTCCAGTGTTCTCTTGGAAGCTAGAAATGTGCGCATAGTAGATACCATCGGCTAAGGTTGCATCGCGCACTGATTTGACTTTGATGATCTCGCGCGTCAGGTCAAAGCTAATGGGCTGAGCAACACCGTCGCGGCGCACCGTCAGCTTAATCGTCGAACCTGGTTCGCCGCGGACCAACGCATCGCCGTTTTTGATTTTGCTTAGATCCTTACCATCGATCGCAATGATTTCGTCACCGGCTTTGACCCCCGCGACGTAAGCCGGGGTGTCTTCGATCGCCGACACTACCACCAGTTTGTTATTTTCCTGCGAGACAATGATCCCGACGCCGCCAAACTTGCCTTGGGTGTCGATGGTCAGCTCCTCGAACGCCTTTTTTGGCATCAACACCGTGTGCGGATCGAGCTTTTCGATGACGCCCTTTAACGCATTGGTTGCCATCTCAGTTGGCTTGACCTTATCAATGTCGACGTACATGGTTTCAAGGTAGAACATGCCGCGCGCCAAGGTCTCGAGCGATTGATACCGACTATCCAGTTGGGGTAGGGCAGCGTTCAGATCTTTCGCTGGCGTCGGCGCAGCATGCAGCTTGAACGAAGCCATGGACACTGCCATTGCGACAAACACTAGGCACACGGTCGACAGACGAGTAGTTGACTTCAGCACCGGGTGGTTCCTCATGCAAGATGCAGGCTGGGGCGCGGATTAGGGCCCATGTTGTAACATCACAGCGTCATATGGCCCAACGTTAGCTCAGTCGCCTCTGCTTTGCCAAGGTCGGATCAGCGAATCACTGGCTGAGTCAGCGGCGCATGCTGCGGCGCGGCGCTGTCGAGATATTAATCTGGTTCAGCAACTGTCCGGCTTTGACGCGATCCTCGGGGGCGATTCCCTCGATCTTGCCAAACTGAGCTAAAAGCTGCCTGGCGTCAACTGAACGCCCGCTCTTTACGTACATGGCGGTCAACGATTGGACCGGTTCAAAGCAGACGACGCAAAAGTCCATCGCACGGCGGTAAGCCACTATGGCCAAAGCTGGTCGCTTAGTGCGCTCATAGAGGTGGGCCAGCTCCAAGTGAGCGGGAAAGAAAGTCGGGTTCTCCTCAAGCGCTTGTTTGTACCAATCCTCAGCTTTGGCATATTGCTTCTGCAGTGAATAGCAGTAGGCAAGGTTATTTAAAATGCGCTCCTTGTATGAGTATTTTTCGTCGTCGGCACGTTCGAGCAAGCGATTTAGCAGGCGGACGGCCTGATCGTAGTTGCCGGTCTCGATCAGAGCCGAACTCAGATTTAAGCCGGTCGCTATCTGTGGATCCAGCTTAAAGGCCAACTGAAACTCCTTGCTCGCCCTAGTTGCATTGCGCAGGGCAAGCTGCGTCATACCCATGAGATTGCGCAGGCTGGCATCATTTGGTCGTTCTCGCAAAAGGCCACGCAAGGATTCCAGCGCTGACTCTGGCCTGCCTGAATCTAGGGCATTTCGCACCAGTGCTCGTTGCGATTCAAGTACCTGTTCAAGCTTCGATTGGGTGTCGGGTTTGACCGGAGTTTGACAGCTAGCAAGGAGCAACGCTAAAATCAAGGGAGCCCGTGTAAATTTGTGCATGTTATCCCAATTCAAGCCGGTTAATTCCTGTTTGGCTGTTTCCTGTAAGCCGTCCTCATGATCGGAAGTTCTGGCGGCGTGATCAGGGGTGGGCTGCTTTCTTGATTGTAGCAGATCCTCCCACGCAAGACGTAGACCGCCGCCGAAGCCAACTGAACTTGGTTGGACCAACAATGCGAGGACCGAGCCATGACCGTAATGCCGTATCCACCGACCACGACACCGTCCGATGCGGTGACGCTGTTGGAACAACGCCAAGCATTCGGGATGCAGCTTCGCAGCCTTCGTGAAGAGCAGCGTGTGACGGTCGATGCCTTGGCGCAGACCACCCGTATCAGCGTCGCCTTTATTGAAGCCTTAGAAGCCGGGGACCTAAATAAGTTGCCTGGCCAGGTTTTCGTTAAAGGCTTTGTCCGCAGCATCGCGAAGGCACTCGACCGTTCCGATGTTGAATTGCTGGCTTCTCTCGACGCCGTGCTGAACCCAGTCAAACCACTGTCGGTGCTAAAGGTTGAAATCAAAAACAAACCGGTCCGCCAACGCAGTGACCGCCTCGCCAAATTTCTCCATAACGGTCAGAGCCTCCTACGCCGCGGTGTGCTGGTTCAGGTGGCCCTGCCCGCATTGGCGGTGTTAGTGGCGATCTACTGGCTAGTGACCTCAGCCGCACTGCATCGGATGGCCACGCACCTGCGCGACCACACCAACTCGCTCGGCGTGACGCCCGCCAAAGCCTTGCAGCTTAAAGAGGTGGCCGCCACCTCGCCCGAGCCTCCTAAGCCTTTGGAAAGCAGGGGCAAAGATGAGGGTGGGGCAGCCAGTAGTCCCGCCGGCCATTTGGCGGACCCTGGCACAGTCGTCGCTCCCCCGACAGCTGAATCGGTGCTACCTTCTCCCAGCAGCGCCGCAGGCAAAGCGGCAGACGAGCCTAGCAGTGAGGCAACAGTCAGTGAACCGGAGCCGGAGAAAAAGGCCGCGGTTAAGGCGGTGGCGACAGAGGCCATCAGCTCAGACCCAGAGGCCGCCGCAGCGCAGGTGCTTGAGTTGACCGTGAGTTCAGCGGTAAAGGTTCGTTTAGACGTGGATAAAGGCAGGTCCTTGGTCAAAGAGCTGGAGCCTGACACCTACCGATTTACCTTCGCCCAGAAAGCTGACGTGATGATCTATGATGCCGCAGCGGTGAAGATCGCGTTTAATGGCAAGCAGCTCGGTCCACTTGGCGCCAAAGGACGAATTCGCCGCTTGAGCTTTCAGGCGCCGGCACCAAGTACCAAAAAACTGTAAAACATATAGTACAATTACATAGCTATGCCGCCTGCTCGACCCCACCGTCGGACCCATTGGCTAAAGTTCCCGCCGGGCATGTCGATGCACTTATTGTAGGTTGAAGACCTGGCAGGGAACAGCGGGACGAGCTTGAAGATCCTAGTGGTCTGAGCTCATACGGAGATGTACGGAAGCTAGCTTCCTAAAAAGTGCGGGCCCATGAGGGCCGGATCGCCATGAGGGCGGTTAAAGATCTCCTCACTTTGCTACCTGGCCGAACTTAAAGTGGCGTGTGCATGGCCCAAAAGCCCACACGCCTCTACTTTTTCTGGCGCTGGTTGGGGTGTGGCGAATTGATTGTCATCGTCGCGAGAGTCCTGTACTCATAACGAAAGGTGTAACAAAGGTCCCGCATCATCCCAGCATTGCCGTCAACGGAGACACCCAATGGCGCCGTCGACGTTCATTACCCTGGCCGAACTTGCAACCCAACGAGCGGCATGGGGCGAAGAAGGAGCCCGGGTCGCCCTCGTCCCGACCATGGGCGCTCTGCATTTGGGGCATCTTTCCTTAGTCCGTTTGGCACGCCAAATGGCGGACCGGGTCGTCGTTAGCATTTTTGTCAATCCAACTCAATTTGGGCCAAACGAGGATTTTGCAAAATACCCGCGAACCCTCGTCGCGGACCTCGAGCTGTTGGCAAGTTTGCAAGTCGAGGCGGTTTTTCTACCAAACGCGGCAACGATGTATCCAGATGGATTTCAAACCTTTGTCCATAATCAAGGCATGGCCTTGACTCTCGACGGTCAGTCGCGACCCGGACACTTTCAGGGCGTGCTCACGGTGGTCATGAAATTGCTGAACCTCGTTCGCCCCGACGTCGCCATCTTTGGCAAAAAGGATTACCAACAGTGGCGCTTGATCGAAAAAATGGTCGCCGACTTGTGCCTCCCGTATCGCATCGCGGCGGGTGAGACTTTACGCGAGGTGGACGGGTTGGCGATGAGCAGCCGGAACCGTTTCCTAGACGACCAAGAGCGCTCCAATGCCACTGCCATTTATCGCGGCCTTAGCGCTGCCAAAGCTGCCTACAAAAGCGGCGAGCGCGACGCGCAAAAGCTGACCTTGGTGTGCCGCAAACTTATTGAAATCAGTCAGTTAGTAAAGATCGATTACGTCGAACTGCGCTCTGCCGCGACACTCGTGCCGCTCAGCGGCCAGGTCACTGAGCCATGTGTCCTCCTGGTAGCAGCCAAGCTCGGGACAACGCGACTCATCGACAATATGGAAATGGAATAAAACGTGGCCAAGGCTTCCCTCAATTCAATGCGCTGGTTCTGGTGGCTAAGAAAGATCCAAGCGTTCTGGGTAAAGACCGTCGTCGTCCCAGCCGATCCCCAAGCGGAACTGGGCCTGCGCAGTGGCATTCCGGTCTGCTACGTGCTGGCGTCTCGAGCGATGTCCGATTTATTGGTTCTCGACGCCATTTGCCGCCGTTTCAAGCTGCCACTGCCACATCATAAGAAGTCGGCATTGAACCATCCCGGCGCCGCTTCCTATCTGTGGTTGCAAAGACTTGGTCTACTGCAACGCAGTCGAGCAGAAAAGGCCACACCCGAAGCGATGCTACAGCTGCTGCAGCGTGCGACGGAGGACAAGGAGTTTGAGGTGCAGATCGTGCCGGTCTCGGTCTTCTGGGGGCGTAATCCCGGCCGTGAGAAGGCATCATTCCTAAAGCTGTTATTTTTTGATGATGAGCACGCAGGAGTCATCCAGAAGTTCTTTATCGTGCTAGCCCAGGGGCGAAGCAACTACTTGTACTTCGGCAAGCCGATTTCGCTGCGTGAGCTGGTGACCGAGGCTGGCGACGTCAGTCAACAGGCTAAGAAGCTGCGCCGAGTCCTACGGGTTCATTTTCGGCGCCAAAGAAATACGGCGTTAGGACCAAGCTTGCCCAGCCGCGCTGCCGTGGCTGCCAACCTCATGCAAACTCGAGTGATTAAAAACGCCATACTGGAAGAGTCGCGAAAAAAGAAGGTTCCCTTAGAGAAAATGGAGCTGCAGGCTCGGCGCTACATCTTCGAGATCGCCAGCGAGCAAAAGTATGCTGTCGTTCAACTAGGCGATATGTTTTTGACCTGGCTTTGGAACCGCGCGTTTAGAGGCGTGGTCATCAAGCATGCGCACCGCTTGCGTGAGATCGACCACAGCCATGAGGTCGTCTACCTGCCGTCGCATCGAAGTCACATGGACTATTTGTTGCTCGGATATTCGCTCTACTACGAGGGCTTCTTCCCGCCGCATACCGCCGCTGGGATCAACTTAGACTTCTGGCCAGTCGGCCCTCTCTTGCGCCGTCTGGGCGGCTTTTATATTCGCCGCTCGTTTGGCGGTAACCGGCTGTACACCGTCGTCTTCAATGAATATGTCCACTACCTTTTGACCAAGGGCTATCCCATCAAGTTCTACACCGAAGGAGGCCGCAGCCGCACCGGTCGTCTACTCGAAGCAAAGACCGGGATGCTATCCATGGTTGTGCATAGCTACCTGCGTAACTCCGAGAAACCAATCGCGATCGTTCCGATCTATACCGGCTACGATAAGGTTGTGGAAGTCCGCACCTACCAAACCGAGCTGAGAGGCAAAAGCAAGAGCACCGAGTCAGTCGCCCAGCTCCTACGCGCGAGACGGGTGCTCAAAACGAACTTTGGCAAAGCCTACATCGGCATCGGCGAGCCGATCTATCTCAGTAAGTTTCTCGATGCGCAGCATCCAGGCTGGAAGAGCGAGGTACACACCGCCGAGATCAAGCCAAAGTGGATGGCTCCCGTCGTCAGTGGACTCGGCACGGAAGCATTGACGCGGATCAATAGCACCGCGGTCGTCAGCCCGCTGGCACTCTTCTCGCTCGTGATCTTGTCGACTCCGACCAAAGCCTTGGCTGAGGACGACCTACTGTACTTCATGGACCGACTAGTTTCGGCCATGCGCGCTGCTCCCTACAGTCGAGATGTGACACTGCCAGACGGGACGCCCAGCGACTGGCTGCGCGATGCAATGGCGGTGGCCAAAGTTGAGCGCTTCCAGCACCCGGGTGGTGACGTGCTCTTTGTCGCTGAGCTTGAAAGCACCCTCCTTACCTATTACCGAAATAATATTATACACTTAGTTGTTGTCCCAGCGCTTCTCTCGGCGTTTTTCCAGCACAATGATCGCCTCGCCGAAGCCCAGTTGATGCGGGCGGCCGAACAACTGTACCCGCTGCTTAAGACCGAGTTTTACCTGCGCTGGGACACCGAGACCTGCAGTCGAATCATTGCTTCCGGGATTTCTACCCTCGTCAACGAAGGCCTTTTGCTGCGTCAGGAAGGTGGCTACCTGCGTCGTCCGGATGTCACCAGCCGGGAGCTAGCAACCCTGTTAATCCTCGGCAGGGCCCTAGGCCAAACCTTGGAGCGCTATGCCGTCACCAACGCCCTCATGGCCAACAGCCTCGCCCTGGTCCATGTCAATCGCCAGGACTTTGAGGCTCAGTGTTCGAAGATGGCCCAACGCATTGCCCTGCTTGGCGGCGTAAGTGAGCCAGAGTTCTTGGATAAAAACCTATTGAAAAACTATATCGACCGGCTGATCGACCTCGGGTATTGCAGTGCCAGCGAAGGCGGTCAACTAAACATCGACGGTCGCATCGCCGCGCTGGCGGCTGGCTCGCAAAGTCTACTCAGCACCGACATCAGAGAGAGCCTCCGTCGCATCGGAGGCACCACCCAAAAGGACTGAATAAGCCCATGGCTCGTTGGCATAGCAGGGATACCGACCTTCTAGAAAAAGTCGGTAAAATCCGCAAGAAGTCCCAGAAGAAGACGCATGCTGTGAGTAAAGGCGAAACCTTCGAACGCCCTGAGGTAAAGTGGGCTGTCGGCGGCGACGACGGAGCCTTCGCCGCTCGAGTCGTCGAGGTCCATAAGCGCTATGCCTTTATCTCGACGGAGCACGAAGTCAACGCGGTAGATACTCGCGATGTTTGGTTGGCAGAGGTGGCTCGCCGGTTTCTCGTTTCCGACCGCTTGGAGCGAAATTTTATCGCCGTCGGCGACCGAGTCTTGTGCGTCCCAGATCGCGAAAAGGTGGTCAAGGTCGCTAGCGACCTACCCAAGTGCGTGATTCAGCATCGAACCCCGAGGCGCTCACGCATCGCTCGTCTCGACCCGCAAACCGCCTCCCGCGAGCATGTCCTCGCAACGAATATGGACCAAGTCCTCGTCGTCGCCAGCTTTCTTAGTCCAAAGGTCAAATGGGGACTGATCGATCGCTATCTGGTTCTTGCCGAAAGTGAATCCGTCGATGCCATCATCGTGCTGAATAAATTGGACCTACTGACCGACGAAGGCAGACCCGAAGATATTCGCGAGGCCGAAGCGATGGTTGCCTTGTACCGCGGGCTGGGCTACCAAGTCGTGACGGTGCAGGCGAACGCTGATACCGCCAGGCAGCACCCTGAGATCGTCCGCCTGAAGGCCCTGCTGGAAGGGAAAATCACCCTTTTATCTGGACACTCAGGCGTCGGCAAATCGTCCTTGGTCAATCTGTTCAAACCAGAGATCATTCAGACGGTGGAAGAGGACGACAACATCTTTTACAAAGGGCGGCACACGACCTCCTTTGCGAGCTTCATTAAACTAGGAACTGGTGGTTACGTCATCGATACGCCGGGAATCCGATCGTTCACCTTCGAAGAGAAGACCGCGATCGAGCTGAGTCACTGCTTTGTCGAATTCCGCCCGCTTCTAGGCAAGTGCAAATACCGTGAGTGTCGGCATATGGACGAGCCGGAGTGCAAGGTCCTCGCTGCTGTCGAAGCTGGAACGATCTCGCGCTGGCGCTATAAATCCTACCTTGGAATTCTCCTTGGTGCGACCGGTCGCGAAGGCCGCATCAGGGACCTGCCGCTGGATGAGCGAGATATCCGAGACCTGCAACCAGACGAGCGCGATATTCGCGATCTGCTCCTCAATGAACAAGCCATTCGCGAGCTAGGTCACCTCGCTGCTCCCATGAGCAGCGATGAGTCGGAACCAGAGCCTGGTTAAGTCCTCCGGCAAAACCGACTCAACGCTGAACTCGCGCCCGCTCTCAGGGTGCTGCAGACTGATGCTGGTGGCGTGCAGGGCGTGACGACTAAACCCAGCCAGCGCTCGGACGGCTGGCGTGTCACCGAAGCGATGATAGGCGGGATAGACCTCGGGATTGAGATGATAGAGCTTATCTCCAACCAAAGGGTGACGACACCAATCAAGGTGAACGCGAATTTGATTGGTCCGACCGCTAAGCGGAACGGCCTCGATGAGGGTACCTTCGCGGCTTCGCTCGAGGACCGTAAAGGCGGTTCGGCTTTTAGCTCCTTCTGGTCGGACATGGTAGCGCGGTCGTTCCGACTGCGGGTCCAGGAGCAGGGGCTGATCCACGGTGATGCTGTCCCAATCCGTGCGTCCCTGACAAATCGCCAGGTAGCGCTTTTGGACCCGCCTTGTTTCAAAGGCCAAACAGAGCTTATGGCGTAGCTCAGGCGTTGCGGCACAGATGACCACGCCGCTGGTCTCTCGGTCGAGTCGATGCACAGGATGCCACTGCGCTCCAAAGCGCTCGGCAACTACTGCGGCAAACGTGTTGCGACGGAACGGGCCACCTTCGTGCATGGGTAAATTGCCTGGCTTGTACAGGGCCAGGATGCCGCCGCTACACGCGAGCTCCTCGACCCGGTCATCGACCTCTGGTTCGCCTTCAGCAGGTCGATAGATGGCGATTTGATCCCCCCCACGCAGGCGGTGTGAGGCGCGACAGGGCGTGCCATTGATCAACAGGTGGCCGGCGGCACACGCCTTTTTCCAAAGAGTGCGGCCATAAAAAGGGAATTCCTTGGCTAAGAACCCATCGACGCGGAGGCCGTCTGCCTCTGGCCGAAGCGGCGGGCCGATCTTGCGATAGTCACTAGCGATGATATGGGGTGGTATGGCCGGCTTTTGCACGGCGACCATTCTAGACGGCTACAGGTGGGGCAGTCTATTGATTGTCTCTTTCTGCAGTCTGGTCGCCCGTGTATAACCTGTTGGCAGCCTAGACTTCGAGGATATTGATCATGGCCTATGAGTTCAAAGATAGCGACGATTTGGCAATGATGCGGCAAACAGTCCGTCAATTTGCCACGACTGAAATAGCTCCCAAAGCCCGCCAACTTGACGAAGACGAAGAGTTTTCTCTGGAATTGACCAAGGGAATGGGGCAGCTAGGATTGTTCGGGACCATCGTCGCCCCGGAGTACGGCGGCCAGGGAATGGACTACCTCTCCTACGTCGTCGCCGTCGAAGAGCTGGCCCGGGTTGATGGTTCACAAGCCGCCACGATTGCCGCCCACAATAGCCTTGGCGCCGGTCCTCTCTATTACTTTGGCAACGAAGAGCAAAAGCGCCGGCACCTGCCCGGCCTGTGCACCGGCGAGGGCCTGTGGGCCTTCGGCCTGACTGAGGCCGAAGCCGGCAGCGATGCTCAGTCGAGCAAAACCACCGCAGTGTTCGACACGGAGCGCGGCGAATGGGTGATCAACGGCAGCAAAGTCTGGATCACCAATAGCGCTAGCACATTGACTAAAGGCATCACCGTACAGGCGGTCACCGGCCGTAAAGCCGACGGCAGGGCCGAACTATCCTGTTTCATCGTCCCGGCTGGAACGCCTGGCCTGACCGCTAAGGTCATGCACGGAAAGATGATGTGGCGAGCGTCCAACACCGGCGAGCTCTATTTTGATCAGGTGCGAGTTCCTGCTGCCAACCTCCTTGGCAGTCGCGGCCAGGGCTTCAAAATCATGATGGAGACGCTCGACAACGGCCGTCTATCGATCGGCGCAATGGGCCTAGGCTTGGCCAAAGGCGCCTTTGCGGTGACTCTGAAGTATGCCCAGGAGCGGCGCACCTTCGGTAAGCCGATCGCACAGCACCAGGCCATCGGCTTCAAGTTGGCCGAGATGGCGACGCGGATTGAAGCCGCTGAGTGCCTTTTGTATAAGGCCGCCTGGTTGAAACAAAGTCACCAGTCGTTTCAAAAAGAAGCGGCGATGGCTAAGCTTTATTGTTCGGAAGTTGCTGAATACTGCGCCAGGGAAGGACAGCAGACGTTTGGCGGGTACGGCTTGATGAAGGAATACCCCATCGAGCGGTTCTACCGGGATGCCGCACTGCTGCGCATCGGTGAGGGGACGAGCGAGATCCAGCGCTTGGTGATCGCCCGCTATTTAGGGTGTTGAGGCCTGAGAGATTGCGTTGGTCGCTTGCACTAGGCGCAATCTCGGCAGCTGCGGCATTGAGTTCCTGTGTCACCGACTGGTTACGGCGCTCCCCCACCTATGATACACGACCGCTGGCCATCGAAACGATCGGCCTGTTCAATCAACGCGCGCCGTCGCGTCTGAGCGCAAAGAACTGGAAGGGCGACTGGATTTTTCGCCGTGATCGCCTCGCCATGATCGACCAAGATCTGCGCGAGACCAAACCGGATCTGCTGATTTTGCAAGAGGCCATGCAACGGATCGGCAACACCGCCGAGTCTGACAAAAGCATTCTTCAGGCCGGCGCACTCGCCGCCTACGATTGGCGACAGCAGCAGGTTCAGGAGTACGCCGACACCCAGGAGACAGAACAGGCGGCAGTAGCCGCTGGGTTTCCGCTCAAGTTTCTGCCCTCTGGCGACGGCAAGAGGGAGACATGGGCGATGGGCAGCGGCGGCTATGCGATGCTAGCGACCATCGACTATGAAGATCAGCCGATTGTCGTGCTGAACGTGCAACTGCCGGAGACTGGTCCAGGCAGCCTGATTTGGTACGGGTTTCTCCGTGAGCGTCTCACGGCCAAACTGGTGCAGGATCACCTCTGCGCCAAGCGCCTGATCATCGCGGGTTTACTACCTGGGGATGATAGCAATGAACGCTTCGGTGAGTTCATGCAAGTATTGCAACTAAAAGACTCGTCCCAGGGTTTCTGTCAACAAGCCGGACACTGCTTCACTGCAACACCAGTCAATGACCTTTTTATGGCCACGGTCGGCGAGGAGACACCGACTCGGGTTGACAAGATTCTGGTGCACCGAAGCGCGAATGTTTACTCCAGCTCCCGGGCTTTTGAGGACTTCGCCAATCATAATCAATACGGGCTCGAATTCGGGCTCGAGCGATTATGGCCAACGAAGCGTTTTGGTTGGCGCTCACAGGTGCGACTTGGGCGGTGCAGCGACGCTCAGCTAGGGCTTGGCACGCTTTAGCTTGGCCCACGCAAGGAGGCTAATCCAACGCGACCATTGCGCCTATACTGACCTCAAAGCCAGCTAAACGCGATGTCTTGACGCCACGCCACCTCTCGCAGTGCAGCGACAAAAACCAGCGATCGCTCATGCCTTGGATCAACTCGGTGCTCAGACCTGCGCCGATCTCGGCGTCGAAGACATGGTCGCGCTGCGGCGGGGGCTTCCCGGCAAGGGTAGGCAGTAGGTAAAGGAGTTTTGGACCGACTAAAAGGTAGGTCGGATGACTGAGGCGCAGTACATAATAGGTCGTATGGGATAGGGTCCAAATGGCTAGGGTGTTACTCGGCGGTGGCGGATCCGCGACTGGCCGATCGAAAGTCTTTAATCCGGCACCAAGGGACATCATCCACTGGGTGTTGACATTGTGCATATAGGCAAAAAAAAGCTGCATCGTCCCTGGAGCAAGGGTGCTCTGAGTACGACCCTCTGGGACATTGCGAGCGAACCCGAGTTGGACATAGGTTTTGCGAAACGGATTGGGTTCAGTCGAACCACTGTTGGCGGCCTGAGCGGCGGGAGCTAGGGCTGCAAGTATGACACTTAACAAGGCCACCCGATACATTGACACCAGAGTTTGCCTCCCTAAGGCATGAATTCGCTTGAGACCCCTCAATGGCATAGCATGGTTTGACAATCCCCACTCCCTTTCTCCAAGCCAGCGCCTGTAGATTATTCTCAACCATGGTGCCAGGTGCGCCGACAGAACCCCAAGTAGAAACCGGCCGATGCACTATAGGTATTTGAAAAAAAAGGAATTTTTGAGACAATCGAGGTGAGAACTAGAGACGCCAAAAGGGACGCCACGTGAAAAAAAAGTCGGTGACCGTGCCACTCATGTTCACGCTCGCAACGATTGCGACAACCCTGCCGGTGTTTGCCGGCTATGTCATGAGCTTTTGTTTATTGATTTGGCTCCTGACCAATGGGCGTTGGCGACTCGCACTGCTAGGAGATAGGCATTTACCACCCGTCGGCGCCCCGGACCACGACCTCATGCAAGTCATCGCCGCCGGAATCAAGCCGATCCATTGGGGCGTCTTGATTTTAGTGCTCTGCCACCTAGCGGCGGCACTCCTTGGCTACGTTTGGTCACCTTGGGTCCATCCACTGGGACGCACACTCTCGGTCTGGTCACACACCGCTACTAAGGTTGGTCTGCTATGGTACGTCGTCTCGGCAGCGACCATCGCTGCGGTCCGACTCGGTTGGAATCCGCGGCGTGTGGCTCCATATTTTTTAGCCTGGCTCGTGGTGCAATTCTGCTATTGTGTCCTGCAACACTGGACTGGCGTTGATTGGACCCATGGTTGGAATGCGGTGCTGGGAAGCAACCGATTTGCGTATGGTGTTTACCGGGTGTCTGGGTTTATGGGGCACCCGCTGACCTTTGCTTATAACCACATGGTGATCCTGCTCGCAGCGTGTGCGTTAGCTTGGCGGCTCCAGCAAAGGCCAGAGATTCAGGATCGCAAGCTTTGGATCGCAGTTGCCTTGGTCTGCCTGGTGACCCTTTTGATATCGGGATCACGGTTCGTACTCCTGGTTCTTTTGGGTGCTCTGCTTCTTTGCGAAGGACGCAGGCTGTCGCGTCTTCGCTACTGGCTACTTGGTGGAGGCACCGTCGTCGCCGCCCTGCTTTGGCTGGAAGGGTCAGTACTCGCACGATTTTCTGAGCTATTTCTACAGACCACACCACTCCTGGAGCGGTTTCCCCGCTTGGTGTTTTGGCGGATTCACCTGCAGATGTTCTTAGATCATCCTTGGTTCGGAGTCACGATGGCAGGAGTGGATGATGCACTGAGCACATACTACACCGCAGCCGGCTACCATGATAATATGTATACAGCCCATAATTTAGTCCTTCAGTACCTAGCGGACACTGGCATTGTTGGGTTTGTCGGTCTGGCCGCATGGTTTGGCGGCTTACTGGTCGCTAGGCATCGGTTGATGTTGCTCCTTGGTCAAGCTCAAGGGGTCGGTTATCTCGCCGCTAGTTCCTTCCTCTGTTCCCTCATGCAGAATAATCTTAGAGACTCAGCCTACGTCTACGCCCTCTGGTACTTCTTAAGCCTGTTGGTGGTGCAATCAGCGGTCATTTACACTTCGACGCAGGCAGCGGAATGCGATGAACGAAAACCGACTAAAAATCTCCAACCCCGAACGGATCCTTCGAATCCTGCAGCGCATCTCTGAGGCCAGTTTACCGGTCATGGTGCGACTGAATGGAACAACAGCAGTCTCAGTCAAGGGACGGGCTTCGGCAGTGGCGGCAACATCCACTCCCCCAACCATGCGGATCAGCAATGTCTCCGAACAGGGCCTTGCGCATTTAAGTACCCAGCTCGAGGTGCAAGTCGAGTTCATCATGATGGCGACTAAGGTCATGTTCATGGCGCGCATCCTCGTGCGAGAGCAAAACAGTCTGACCATCAGTCTGCCCACCTCGTTGATCAGTATCGAAAGACGTAAGAATGCTCGCTTCACCAGTACCGATGAATTGACCGCCTATTTAGACTTTAGCAAATGGAGGCCAAGCGGTGACGACCAAACAACCCAGCCACACTATCCACATCAGATTGAAGTTGCATCGTACCTCGCCGTAGCAGATCTAAGTTTTGGCGGACTATGCGCAGTCTCACGCTTTCCCTCGTCATCGATGCTGCTAAAGCGCGGAATCATCGACGACGGCGCAAAATTAATTCTACCGCTTCAGGAGCCACTGCCGGTAGCCGTTGAAATCCGCTGGATTAAGCGGATCAAGGAGAGCGTCAAGGTTGGCGATGATAATGAAATTCGTCAGCTAAGGTCCTATCGTTTTGGCATAGAATTCGTCACTCCGTCTGACCAGGTAAGACTGAGGATCCGGCAATTTATCCAGCAGCTGTCACAGGCTGGAGCAATCTAAGCAGATAGGTCTAGGGAGGAGAGGAAGTTGGCCATTAACTCATCAAGAGCTGTCTTAGTCCTTACTCTGGCACTCACTTTGGCGGGGTGTGGGCTATTTGGCGAAAGTACCGTCGATGAACCGACGGCCGAGGCCAAGGCCGAAGCAGATAGCAAAGCCGCCGCAGCAAAAACGGCAACCATTAAGGACGAGCAAGAGCTGAAGCTGGCCAGGCTCTGGGCGCGGGTGGATGAACTTGAAGAAGAACAAGCGCGATCGAAAGAGCGCCTGGCGATTGTCGAAAAAGGGGTGATTCTAGGTATTTTACCCGAGGAGCTGCGCCGACCTGAACACGCCAAAAAGGGCAAGACCAAAGGCTCAGGGGCGACAAAGGAGCCAGCTAAGGTAACTGCGAAGGATAGTACCAAGAAAGCAGAGGAGGTTGACGAGGCCACTGCGTCGCAGGGCGCGGTACACCCGAAGGGTGATGCCGTCAAACCAGTCACGAGCCAAGCGACTGAAGGTAAGCCGAAGGCCGCCACAGATTCCGAACCGAGGACGCCCTCCGGTTTGAACCAAGAGGATGCAGATGCCTATCAAAAGGCTCTAGCTACAGCTCATGACTTGTTTAGGTCTGGTCGCTATGGCGCCGCTGTTGTTGAATATTCGGATATCGGCAAACGCTTTGGTGAACAGGTCGGTGGTGGCATGCATATCTATTGGACGGCGAAGTGCTGGGCCAACTTAAAGGAATACAATACCGCACGTCAGCTTCTTACAGAATTTCTGAAGGACCATGCTAAAAGCCCTTGGGTACCACGAGCAAAATTTGAACTTGGCCGCATTGAATGGCAGCTGGGTATGCAGGAGACTGCGCTACGCCGGTTTCGCGACATCATCCAGCAACATCCCTACGAAGATGCAGCCGAAATGGCCAAGATGGAACTTCAAACACTGGATAAAAAATTGTGAACAGGGCGATGTATAAGTGGGTTCCTGCCATCTTGTGGGCCGCCTTGAGTGCCCCCTTCGGCAGCTCGTGCGCATTCGCTCAAGGTGATGCGTCTGCAAGCCAACAGCGACGGAAATCCGAAAATATTCAGGATGGGACAAGCCTAGAACGGTCTACGCCCAGCGACAACTTTAATGACGTCAATGCCAACGGCGCTCTCGACGGCCCTGCTTCATCTAGCAACAGTGGTAATGAGTCTCCCGCGATCGATGACCCAGGACAGTTCGATGTTTCGCCGCCAAAAAACGCCAATGCAAGCAGAGATCTATTTAATAATGTGCCGGCTTCGAACAGCAAATCGCCAACTGAAACCGCAATTAAGCCGGTTCCAGTCCGGCAAGACCCGCCTCCGGCTGCGTCCCCACCTGCCAAGACAGCAACTACGCCAAATCCCACGCCCTTACCAGTGTCAAAGCCGGAAACAGCTGCTTCGAATCCGCCTTTGCCCCCTGTCGTACCGCCGGTCGCGGCCGGGACGACTCTTCCACCGAGCGAAGTAGCAACCGGTCAAGAGGAACTGCAGCCTAAAGCAGCGGCTCCGCTGACCGTAGATGCGCCGCCTCTACCGCCACCCAATGAATTCGCCGGCGCACCGCCCATTCCCGGCACCATGCGCGCGATGGCCGAGGGTGAAGCGCCTGAGGAATATCAAGTTGAGCCAGGCGACAACCTCTATGACATCTGTGACCAGTTGCTAGACGAGGCCGGGTACTGGCCAAAGCTCTGGGCGCTCAATCCTGACATCAAGAATCCGCACTTTATTTTTCCAAACATGCGATTACGATTTTATGCTGGCGACGACGAGACTCCGCCTTACCTCCAGGTCGTCAGCGAAGATGACGTGATTCCTATCGACAAGGGGACGTTGGATGAGTCGCAGCTAGTCGCAGAAAAGGTCTTTTTCCCTCAACGCAGCGCCGTAACAGATTATGTCGTCGAAGTGATCGGACCCAGTCAGGTCGATATGCTTCAAGATGAGATCCTTACGGGTGGCCGTATCGCTAATCTATCGGAGAAGCCGGTGCATGTTCCTGCGTTTATTTACGCTAAGGAACGCGATGCATTGGCGGTCATTACCGGCGGCCGTGATGGAGAAGCCAACGTCGCAGCAGGCAACCAGGTCTTTATGGAGCCTGCTTCAAGCGTTAGCGTAGGTACGATCTATACAGTGATTCGTCCCGCCGGAGAAGTCGAAGATCCTGACAGTGGCGACTTTGTCGGATACCGCTATTATTATATTGCGAACGTGCGGGTCGCCCACGCCACGACCGAGAAAAACTTTGTCGGTGAAATCCAGGACAGCCAACTTGGAGTATCGCCCGGTGATATGGTCGTCGCCTATATCTCAAGCAAACGTACGGTGCCAATCAACGACTCGGTAGCCGCCGCCTCTGGGGTGCCGGCTCGGATCGTCGCTTGGGAAAATATCAACCAGGAAGTCGGCGGGCGCGGTGACATCGCGCTGATTGACCGGGGAAGCAACGGCGGCGTAACCGTGGGTAGCTACCTGCCAATCTATGGGACACCTGGCTTCTTTTCACTTTCTTCCGGCGATAAGGGATTACCGACCGACTACTCAATGGTCGGATCTATGCGAATCATCGACGTTACCGACGTCGGAGCCTGTGGATATATCGTCCGTTCCAGCGAAGCCATCCGCATTGGCGATCGCACGAACAAAGGCTAACGGTGCCTCAGGATGCAGCGGCATCCGCTTGGAAATTTCACACCGGCGCCCAAGGCCAAACTTAATTCGCCCCAGGATCACCCATATAACATATTAATATATCATAATTTTTTACTTATCTGCGCAATAACCTCAAGCTTTGCGCCAAAATGACCGATAACGCTCTGTCTCCCGGCATTTCTTAAAGAAGACGACCTATGCGGCGGCTCGGGGCTAGCGCTTGAATAGAGGACCTTTATGAATCGCACATCCTACACGCACACCATGTTGATGCTCATTGGGCTGAGCGCAACCGTGATCTCTTGCAATAACTCGAGCGGCAGCAGCGGATCCGCATCCTTCGGTGGCAGTACCATGGCAAAGTCTACTGACGAAATCGTTCAAGCCTACACTCAAGAAACATCCAAACCTGGTGGCGAAGTGACGGTGCAGGGCATCCGCAAAGTCAAACTAGACAATCTTTGCAAGGTCCTCGCTAAGGTTTCCGACAATGATCCGGTGCAGTTAACGCCTTCCAAGTGGCGAACCACCCGTGGATTTTTGATCACCCATTCATCTGAGTTGAGCTTCTTCTGCTCGAAGTATACCAATCTAGGTGACCTTTTTGATGCCATCAATCTCGACCCAAAGCTGATTCACAAAGAGGATTTGAAGGCATCAATAAGCTCAATCGCAGATGTCATGAATGGTGCTGATGTCACCTCTGGTCCAAAAAAGATCATATCCACGACTCCCGTCGGGCAGTGCGATAGTACCATCAATTCGACATTCTCACCTGTCGGCGGCGGTGATGCCAAGGCGACTAAGGCAGCGACCAATGGCATGTCCGCGTGCGGGCCGGGTTTGGTCATCGGCATCCTGCTGATGAACTCCGATCCATCGTCAATCAATAGCAACCTCACTGCTGCTGGCGTCGCATGTCTCGCGCTCTATGCAAATCTTCTCAAAAAGAACAACATTGGACTGCCTCAGGGAGCACAAAGCAGCGCCGGCTCCAGCGCTTGTAAAAAAAATGCGAACAAAGCCGGAGCAGGTGGGGGCGCGGGCGGTGGCAACTCCGGTGGTGGTAACACCGGTGCCGGGGACGCCAGCGACGGTGACACCACCGGTGGCTAGAATTTAAAAGTGGGCGTGAGCGTCTGGGCCCGGCATGTTGTAGGTCGCTCGCCACTGATTGGGCCACCGCATAGTTTAGTTGCAGCTTGGAGGAGCTGTGATGATGACTACGGTGCTTTATACTCTGACCCATATTGCCTCGCAGCTGCTTCATCGCTGGCTGCCGCCGCCCCTGATCAGCGCGGTGGAGTCGGCGGACGAGCCGCTAGATGCAAGCACGATCCTTAGCCTAGAGGAGCGCGATTGGCTGCACTTGATTCACGACGACCAGAGCTGCAACGAGCCAGCGTTAACTTGGTTTAGCCGCTATCAAAAGCACATTGATCGCGACGGATTGCTGCTGGCGCGGACAACGCATCAGCACCTGCGGGCATTGACGGCGGCTGGTGGCACCTACGTGCCTTTATGTGATCCGCGCTATCCCATAGCGCTTCGTCAGATCAACGATCCACCTATGGCTCTGTCCATATGCGGCGACTTGCAAGGTTTCGCTTTGCCCGCAGTCAGCGTCGTCGGCTCGCGCAAAGCCTCTGCGCTAGCCATGCACGCTAGCTTTGACCTCGGCCGCTGCTTGGCAAGCAAGGGCTTTCTGGTGGTCAGCGGCGGCGCCTTCGGCTGCGATATCGCGGCACATCACGGCGTGCTTGCCAGCCAACTGTATCCCGCTCCCGCTGCCTGCATCTTTGCTGGTGGCTTGGCCACATTGTACCCTCGCGCCAATGAGCCCGTATTTCAACGCTTGCGCGCACAAAAGGCGCTATTGATTTCTGAACGACTATGGACTGCGACTTGCCGGCCTGTCGATTTCACGGCCAGAAATCGCATCATCTCAGGGCTTGGCGCAATGACTGTGCTGATGCAGGCTGCAACTCGTTCGGGCGCCTTGGTTACAGCGCGACTTGCGTTAGACCAAGGACGCGACGTTGCGGTGATGCGCCACCCGATCGGTGACGTGCGCGCGAGCGGCAGCGCCGCCCTGCTATACGACGGTGCGTGGGGCTTTGACAACGCTGAGGACTTTTTAGGTGGTTGGAGGGGCCAATGCTTCTGGGCACCAGCCGCTGCTTCGGCCAGCCAGGATCCACAGCAAGGCTCCCATCAGGAAGGCTAAGGCACTGAAGCTTATGATGAAAGCTGATTTCACCTGGACCCTTGGTGGACAGTCACCTGACTAGCTGCTATGCCAGGAAGAATTCCGAAAAGAATTCCGCTCTTGCGGACCCAGCGCGGAGAGGTCATGTATGACGATTCATACTGAGGCGCCCCAAGAGTGGTGGTTGGCGGTTCGCAGCATCTCAGATCTGGTCAGTCGCGACGGGATTGCCCCTGAAGAGTCGTCTTTGATCAGAACCAAGCTATCACAACGTGGATTTTCTTCCGATGGAATAGGTAAGGCCCTAGACTGGATGGACAAGGCTGCGCTATCTGGGACTCTGATGGATACCCTTGGAATGCTGCAACCCGTCGCTAGTGGAGTGCGGGTCGATCATGCTTTAGAAAAGGCGAGTTTGCATCCGCGACTTTTGCGCGCGGTCGAGACCTGCCGCCGCCGCGGATGGCTCGGACAGGATCAAGCAGAGCGACTTTTAGAAAGCCTGCGCGGGGTCGACTCGCGCGACTGGGATGATGCCGACGTCGAGGCTTTCCTCGCTGATATCCTTGGCATTTCAGCACCCTCCCTGGCCGGGATGAAGCTCAGCGAAGTCTTGGGAGTCAGGTCCAAGGATCACTATAACTAGTTGGCGGTTAGCACCGTCTTGGTCGTACGACCTAAGAGAGAATAAGCAGCGTGGCAAAATATTTAGTCGTCGTGGAATCCCCGACCAAAGTAAAATCTCTAAAAAAATATCTGGGTGCTGACTACGAAGTCCTGGCCTCCAAGGGTCATGTCAAAGATTTGCCCGCCCGCTCACTTGGCGTCGACGTCGATCACCAATTCGAACCCCAATACGTCACAATTCCGGGCAAAGAGAAGATCTTAAAGGAAATCATGGCCGCAGCGAAGATTGCCGACCATGTCTACTTAGCACCCGACCCCGACCGCGAAGGCGAAGCAATCGCCTGGCATATCGCAGCTGAAATTGGCAAAAGGCCTGAACAAGTGCAGCGGGTATTGATCCAGGAAATCACGAAAAAGGGGGTCCTAGACGCAATCAGCGCCCCGGGCATCCTGAACATCCATAAGTATGAAGCGCAGCAGGCGCGTCGCATCCTTGACCGTTTAGTGGGCTACCAGATCAGTCCGCTGCTATGGAAAAAGGTCAAGCGCGGACTCTCTGCCGGTCGGGTGCAAAGCGTCGCCGTGCGTTTGATCTGCGAGCGCGAAGCGGAGGTACGCAAATTCATTCCGGATGAGTACTGGACGGTCGACGCAAAGCTTGAAGCGACCGCTCCGCCACCTATCGCGGCGCGATTGACCACAGTCGATGGTCTAAAGATCGGTAAAGAACTGCGGGTGGACAACGAGTCATTGGCTCAAGCCATCAAGCAGCGCATCGAAGCCAAGCCCTTAACGGTTAAGGCGGTTCAGCAGCGCGAACGCAAGAAAAACCCGGTCCCGCCCTTCACCACGTCGAAACTGCAGCAGGAGGCATACCGAAAGCTTGGATTTAACGTCAAGCGGACCATGTCAGTGGCGCAGAGTCTTTACGAGGGGGTGGATATTGAAGGCGAGGGCCCGCTAGGCTTAATCACCTATATGCGGACAGATTCAACTCGCCTTTCGGATGATTCCTTGGCAGCAGTGCGGGAATTTATCGCGGCGAAATATGGTGCCGCGAGCTTGCCGGACAAGCCGAATCAGTATCGGACAAAAAAGGCCGCGCAGGACGCCCACGAAGCCATTCGACCAACGACTTTAGAGATGCCTCCGGACAAAGTTGCAGCGGTCCTTAGCAAAGAGCAGCTGTCGTTATACCGACTGATTTGGAATCGCTTCGTGGCCTGCCAGATGAAGCCTGCGGTCTATGATCAGATGGCCGTCGATGTGGCTGCCGATGACGGCAAAATTGGCCTGCGCGCAAGTGGATCGCGCCTGCTGTTTAAGGGCTTCCTCGAAGTGTACGAAGAGGGGCAGGATGAAGTGCAAACAAGGGCCGACGATGATGACAGCGAGGCCGCCGTCGAGGGCATCTTGCCGCCACTTAAGGAAGGCGAGATCCTGAGCCTAAAGGCCATGGACTTGCAGCAGCACTTTACGCAACCGCCCGCTCGCTTCAATGAATCCTCCCTGGTCAAAGAACTCGATGAAAAGGGCATCGGTCGACCTTCGACCTATGCCACTATCTTGTCGACGATCGTTGACCGCGGCTATATCGCCAAGAACGAGAATCGTTACGAGCCTTCGGTTCTCGGCCAAAAGGTCAATGAGCTACTAGTCGAAGCTTTTCCTGAAATCCTCAGCGTCACCTTTACTGCTGGGATGGAGGAAAAGCTCGACACCGTGGAGGAGGGCGGCGTCGATTGGCGCGAACTCTTGCGCGAATTCTATGCCCCTTTTTCTGGCCAGGTGCTTGAGGCCGAAACCAGCATGCGCAATGTCAAAGCCTCATCGGAACCGACAACGATCGCCTGTGAATTATGCGGCAGCATGTACCATATCAAGTGGTCAGCACGCGGTGAATTTCTCGGCTGCTCAGGCTACCCCAAGTGTCGAAGCACACGAGAATTCGTCCGCGCGAACGACGGGGCGATTGTGGTCACTCAACCAAACTACTCCGGGGATAAATGCCCTCGCTGCAGCAAAAACATGCTCATCCGCAGCGGCCGTTTTGGTGACTACATCGCCTGCGTCGACTATCCAAGCTGCCCTACGGTCAAAAGCCCACAATCCGACGTCAAATGCCCAGAGGAGGGGTGCTCGGGGAATCTCGTGCCTAGGCGCACCCGCACCAGCAAGAATTTCTGGGGTTGCACCAACTATCCAGGATGCCAATATGCGGTCTGGGATAAGCCGATTAACCAGGCATGTCCGGCTTGTAACTTCTCGCTGATGACTGAGCGCGTCACCAAACGCGACGGCACACGGCATATCTGCCCGTCCTGTAAGGCGGTTGTGGAGGCTCCGGGGAGCGCCGAAGCCGAAGCGGGCGAGCCGGCCGAAGCGTAGAGGCCTGGGCTTGACAGTCCCCTGCGGCAAAGCGCAGGGGACTGTCAGTGCGTAGGCAACCGCCCGGCGACTATGCCTGCGCCTTCTTTGCTGCAATCACCGCCGGATCAATCCGAATATGAACGTCTTTTAATTGCTTATCGCTGACTTCGGCCGGCGCGTTCATAAGCAGGTCAAGGCCTTTTTGGTTTAACGGAAAGGCGATGATCTCGCGGATGTTTGTCTCCTCGGCTAGCAGCATGACGATGCGGTCGATGCCAGGAGCGATACCGGCATGCGGCGGGGCACCAAATTTAAACGCACGAATCATGCCTCCGAAGCGCTCATCGACAGCGTTTTCTGGGTGACCCGCAATGTTGAAGGCCTTGTACATGATTTCAGGTTTATGATTTCGCACAGCGCCGCTCGACAGTTCAATACCGTTGCATACGGAGTCGTATTGGAAAGCTTTGATCGTCAAGGGATCCTGCGTTTCGAGTGCGTGCATACCCCCTTGCGGCATCGAAAACGGATTGTGCGAAAATTCCACCTGGCCTTCGTCGTTGCGCTCGAACATCGGGAAGTCGACGATCCAGCAGAACTTGTAAACATCTTGATCGATAAGCCCGAGATCCTCGCCGAGCTTTGTCCTGAGGAGTCCCGCTAGCTTCGGCGCGACCAGAGGTTTGTCACAAACAAAAAACACAGCGTCGCCAGGGCCAACACCGCATGCCTGCCGCAACTCGGACAACTGCTCCGGCTTGAGAAATTTTGCGATCGGCCCCTTTACACCCTCTTCACTCCAAACCAAGTAAGCGAGGCCTTTGCTGCCGATCGACGTCGCATGGTCGACCATTTTATCGAAGAAGCTCCGAGCCTTTGTCGCCGTCCCCTTGGCTGGAATGGCCCGAACCACATCACCACTGTCGACGGCCGCTCGGAAGGCTTTAAAGTCGGTCTGGGCAAAAATCCTACTAACATCCTCGATGACGATGGGATTGCGCAGATCGGGCTTATCGTTGCCATATTTGCGCATGGACTCATCGTAGGAGATGCGTGGGAACGGTGCGGGTGTATGTTTTTTGCCGGAGAATTCGCCGAATACTCCTGTCAAAAGCTGCTCAACGACATGGAACACATCATCTTGTGTAGCGAAGCTCATCTCCATATCGAGCTGGTAGAACTCGCCCGGCGAGCGGTCGGCACGAGCGTCTTCGTCACGAAAGCACGGAGCGATTTGGAAGTAACGGTCAAACCCAGAGACCATCAACAGCTGCTTGAATTGCTGCGGGGCTTGCGGCAGAGCATAGAACTTGCCAGGGTGCAGTCGACTGGGCACGAGGAAGTCGCGTGCACCTTCAGGCGAACTGCTGGTCAAAATCGGCGTTTGAAACTCATTGAATCCCAAGTCTGTCATCCGCCGGCGGATGCTTGAAATTACCTTGGACCTAAGCACGATATTGCGCTGCATATGGTCGCGACGGAGATCGAGAAAGCGGTATTTAAGGCGGTGTTCTTCTGACACATCATCGTCGCCGTCGAGCGTGAACGGCAGGACTTCCGCCGACGACTGAACGATGAAATCATCGACGACGACCTCGACGGCACCGGTGGGCATGGCCGGATTCACGGTGTTGCCCTCGCGCGCGATCACGTGACCCGTGATCGTAATCACACTCTCTAGCCGCTGGTGTGTCGCCGCCTCGAAAAAGTTGCGGCTCGGCTGGATGACGATCTGGGTCACACCGTAGTGGTCGCGCAGATCGATAAACAGCAGCTGACCGTGATCACGTTTACGAAACATCCATCCCGAAAGACGAACTGTCTGGCCAACGTGGTCGGCGCGGAGATGGCCGCAGGTATGGCTGCGATACTGATGCATGTCGGCTCCCAAAGGCTCGCAAGAAAGACCCCATCCTAATATGCCGGCAAATGCTTGTAAATCAGAGGTCTGCGAGCGACGTGGCCATGTCTTTGGTCAGGCTCGACCAAAAGGGGTAGACCTTCCTCCGTCGTCAATTGTTCCATTTCTCTTCAAAAAGGAAGACCCCATGCAGAACTTCATTCGCTTGTTTCCCGGTGCCCTGATCGCCCTGACTCTGTCGAGCGGCGCCTTCGCTGCCACGGCCCCGAGGACCGGAAATCACAAGGCAAAAGTCCACCACACCGCCCCTATTGGCAGTGTGAAGGGAGTGACCAAAGGGTCCAAAGGCAGGATTGGCCGCGCCAGTAAGAGTCATGTCGCTGGAGCCAAGGTTGGTAAAGCGGGCTCTGGTGGAACTAAGCGTCCCATGAAGGCCGCTAGGACCTAGGTTGCGTCTAGGCCCCCCGGAGATATGAGGCGCAGGGGGGCCTTCTTCACTCAAAGGATGCATGTTGAAAGAGCCGCATCGACCCTATGGATGAAACCCAGTATCAGCAGATCTATAAGCGCTTGTTCGCAGTCTTCACCGACCCACGGGTCGACGAGGTGCTAGCCAATGGCCTGGACGGATTATGGGTGATTGCGGGAGGTCAAACCATTCGAGCTTCGTCGCCCCTTGCTTGCCCACATTCTTCCGCATTTTTGTCCCCACATTCGTCCCCATTTTCGTCCCTTGACATGATGCTGCTGTGGCTATCAGAGCTGGCTCGGCGCCACGGCCTGCGGCTAGACCCCGTGTGTGGCTCGGCGGGCGGCAGCTTGGAAGACCAAGGCTACCGTTGGCATTGTGTGTTACCGCCCTTGGCACAGGATGGCCCGCTGCTCTCAATCCGGCGGCATCGCTTTTCACACCTGGCCCTCAGCAATTTTACTGCTGATGAAGCGCAGATGGCCGCCTTGATCGCCGCTGCGAGGGGTCGGGCCCATCTTTTGATCGTTGGCCCCACCGGCAGCGGTAAATCAACCCTGCTCGCGACCTTGCTGCGGGACTTTGCCGCCCATGAGAGGGTGGTGTTGGTGGAGTCCCTTGCGGAGCTACCGTCACCATCGCCTTGCTCCGTGCGCTTGCTGGAGCGTCAGGCCAATCTGGAGCAGATCGGGGCGGTGAGCCTGACTCGCCTGGTGCACGAAGCTCTGCGCCTGCGCCCAGATCGACTGGTCATCGGGGAAATCCGTAGCCACGAAGCGGCCGCCTACCTCGAGGCCCTGCTCAGCGGGCACATGGGCGTCATGACCACCCTGCATGCCATCAATGTCGGCGACGCCTTAGCTCGGTTGAGCTTGCTGGCACGTGGGGCCGGCTGGACTGCGGCTCCTGCCGGGTGGCAGGGCGTCCCATTGGTGGTGGCCGTCCTCGAACGTGGCCACCCGCCGCGACTCGCCGAGGTGGCCGCTGTCTCCTTCGTGCCAAGCGGCTGAGACTGCGGTATATTGCTACGACAAGCAGCAGCTTAAATGGCGGGAGGACGTGGCGTGATGGTACGACGGTGGGCCATAGTGCTAGGCACTTGCATGCTAGTGGCGGCGCGGCCCCAAGCTTTTGCCGAAGAAGGTGTCATCAATGAGCCGGACTTGCCCGCCGCTGACAAAGGCGCCGACGCTCCCGAGGTGGTCGAGACCGCAAGGCCCGATGCTCCAGCAAAAGCCAGCGAGTCCGTTCCATCGGAGGTAGCCGCCGAGCCGGCGAATGCTCCCCCACAGCAAGAAACGCTACCTCCGCAAGAAACGACACCTCCGCAAGAGGCGGCACCTCCACCTGTGGCGAATAAGGAGCCGGCGGTTGAGGAAGAGGTGCATCAAAAGCGCTATGCCGCCGAGGTGTTAGGCTTTGACAGCTGGGAGAACGCTCTCAATCTCAAGGCGACCAGCATGTTTGATCGAAAAGCGACCAACTTTAACTCGCCGACCGTGCTGTTGACTGCGGAATGGAACTATCGCTTTCGCAGCGACACCTACCTTGGCCTCGCCTTGTCGGGTGCCCCGCAGAAGGCAAGCATCGCGACCAAGGATGGCTCGACGAGCGTCTATACGACCTATTACGGCGGGATAGGCGTCGGGCAATCCATCTATAGCAGAGCCGAATATCGTGCAGTGCTGCAGGTTGCCGCAGGATTTGGGGTCGTCTATCGTCGCACGACTCCCGCGGGCAGCACGACTTCGAGCATTGATAAGCCGCAGTACAGTTTTATCGAGCCCGGGCTTATCGTCACCTTATTTGACTACAAAAACCTCGATGTCGGCTTCATCTTTACTTATCGCTATGGGCAAATCATTGTTAAATCACCGGTAGTCACCAATGCTGACGTGACATCAGCGACCTTCGGCTTGACCTTTCGAAACCGTCACCATTAATCAGCCACCACCGATGAGCTGAATGGTAAAAAGGGCATCGACAGCAGGTCGATGCCCTTTTTGACTTCAAGAACTTGCCGCCCTAGTCACTTTCCTAAGCCGAATATCGTTTTGACCAGCTTCTTAATCATCCCGCCCATGGTCTTAGGCGCCGCATCCACTGCTACTTCAGTATGAACCGCAGCTGACAGTGGCGCAGGGCGGTCGTGTGGGCGTGGGCCGCGCTGTCCGGCTTGTCCATCGCGTGGCCCGTGGCGGTCTCGGCCTTGTTGTGGACCTGGCCCGACGCTTCGTCCTTCGTTTGGATGGGCACCCGGTTGACCGTCTTTACGACCACGACGACGGCGTTTTTTCCTGTCACCACCGTCTCTAGGTTGGGCAAAGGCGGTATGTTCACTTTGACCTTGGCCTGGACGCTGCGGTGGTCGCGTGCCCCTATCCTGTTCGATACGGTGCTCACGAGGGCCGCGCGGACCATCTTGTTGCGGCCTTGCGCCACCATCGGCACCTTGGCGATGTGGTCGATCCGAGCCGCCGCGTGGACGATCTCTGCTGCCGCTACCGCGGTCGTCGCGCCGAGGAGCCGAGCCAAAAGTCGCCTCGCCGGAGCGTTCGCGACGGGCTGCATAGCGCTCTTCGAAGGGGTTGCCGGCCTTGTCGACGATGCTCGAGTAGCGTTCGGCCGGCCACTCGGTGTGCAGGGCGATTGGGCCAAGTAGGTCGTTTATGGCCGCCAGATTTTGTCCGTAGTCATCGCAGACGAGGGAATAGGCAAAGCCTTTAGCCCCGGCCCTAGCCGTCCGGCCGACTCTATGGACGTAATTTGACGCATCATCCGGCAGATCAAAGTTATAAACATGGGTCACGCGCGAGATATGCAGGCCGCGGCTGGCAACATCGGTGGCGACCAGTGCCTTGATTTTGCCCTCTTTGATGCGGTGGATCAGGCTAATACGCTTGGACTGCGGCAGGTCGCCACTGATCAAATCGGCCTCGATACCGTTGTGCAGCAGCTTAAAGTGCAGCCACTCAGCGGTGAGCTTCGTGTTGGTGAAGATGATCGAGCATTCCGGATTGTGATCTTGAAGCAAACCAAGGATCACTTTTAATTTATCCGTGGCATGGCAATGCAGCGCATGCATCTCGATCTTTTCGGGCGTGATCGTCTCAGGGTTGACGGAAATGTATTCAGGGTTCTCTAAGTACTCGAAGGCTAGCTCTTTGACCTGCTCATTGGTGGTCGCTGAGAACAGCAGGCGCTGTGCCGTTGCGGGGATGCGCTCGAGAAAGAACTCGACGTCTTCGATAAAGCCCATATCGAACATTCGATCGGCTTCGTCGCAGACAAAGCAGGTGATGTCAGCGAGGCTGATCACCTTCTTTTGGATGTAGTCCTTGAGGCGGCCAGGCGTGGCGAAGATCACATCAACGCCGTCTTTGATCTCACGCGCTTGCTTATCATAGTCGACGCCTCCGAACACGGCGACCGACTTGATTCCCGTACGCTGGAACAAGTCGGCAGCGTCCTGCTCGCTTTGCATCGCCAGCTCACGGGTTGGTGCGATGACAATCGCCCGCGGCACGCGCCCGACCGTCTGGTCGGCAGCGGCTTCGCTCGTGAGCAGCTTATTGAGGATGGTGATCAGAAACACCCCGGTCTTACCCGTACCGGTTTGTGCGAACCCAGCGACGTCACGGCCGCGCAGGGAAAATGGCAGGCACAGCTTCTGGACCGGGGTGGGCGTTGTCCATCCGATCGTGGCGATGGCTTCGAGTATGCTTGGGTGCAGCGGCAAATCGGCAAATGAGGTGACGCCAAGAGCGGCCACCTCTGGCGAAATGTCCTTTAGAGCAATGGGGGCCCTCGGTTTCGGCTCGCCGTCGTCTATGTGCTCGTCCCGTTCTACCGTAGGGTCGCTTGTTGCGGGGATGTCCAAGTGCTCCATGAGATTCCTAAATATCTAAAGATTATAACTTGTTAGCCAGGTCTGCCCGGGAAGGCGTGGGCAACGGCTAAGCTTTTGTCTGGATTTGACCGATGGACGTAAACAAAGGCCTCTACCAACAACCTCGCCAGCCCAAAGCTGCAGGGAGTTCCATGAGCACCAACGATCAAGATCAAGCAGACGACATCTTAAATCAATTAAACTCGGACCCTGCAGCGACCGCTGAGATGGAAGAGCCGGCCTTGGCTGAATCGACCGAGCCTGCGCCGATCGACGAAAACCGCCCAGAGTCGTCGCACGATACAGCAGAAATGCCTATAAACCAAGCAAAAGGATTGCCGCCTTCGGAGCTTAGCTTGCGCCAGAAGGTTGATCAGCGCCTTGCGGTGATCCAGGCGCAGCTTTCTGAAAAAGAGCAGCTGCAACTATGTTATGTCTATCAAAAGGTACCAAAGCCTTACTACTGGCGCTGGAAGGCGGAAGGGAACGAGGTCTTTTCGCTGACCGTTGGGCTCAAGCTCCGTCGCCGCAAGATGGGCTGACACCGGTCAGAGCCTGTGGTTTAATCATCCCTCATCATGCCCGGGCGCAAACCCGCGGCCAGGCGGTCATCATTGCCAAAAAGGTCTTTATAAGATGGGATTAGCCGGCAAGGTTCAGGGATTCGGTCATGCACTCTCGACCTTGGTACTTGCAGCTGCATTTAGCGCCTGCATCACTCCCAGTGAAAAGCATGGCATGAAAGACGATATCTTTAACGTCCAGACACGCTTGCTCAATCTTGAAAGGCTGCTGGCCGACACCAGCAAGGATGCCAAGACGAGTGGTGACAGTGCAACTCGGCGGATTGCCTCGACGCAGTCGGAACTCGAACGCCTCAGCCGTGAAATGCAACAGGTCCATGGTGACATCGATGCCCTGAAGGTCGGTGTATCGACCGGCCAGATGCCCGGCGTTGACCCGGCCACCCAGGAGCATTCCATCGCAGCGACGATGGCAAAACTAAGCGAGCGCCTGGATGCGATCGAGACCTCGCAGCAAGAGCTGCTGGATGTCATTAAAAAGGCTGGCCAGAAGGGCTCAGGAGCAAAAAAAAAAGACAGTAAAGCCATAGCCGATGCTGACGAACTGCAAAAGGCCTACGACAAGCACCGCTATAAGCAAATCGTCGAAGATGCACCAAAGTTGACCAAGGCCGGAGCTGCCAAGGACCGGGAGCTGGCGCGTTTTCTCTTGGCATCTAGCCAGTTTAAACTCGGCAACTTCCAGGAAGCCGCGCTCAAGTTCAGCGACTTCCTGGAGTCCAAGCCGGCAGAAAAATTCTTGCCAGAATCGAAGCTTCGCCTCGGCGACTGCTTTCATCGTCTCGGTGACAACGCCACGGCGCAGGTGTATTACGCCGAGGTAGTCAAAGAGTTCCCCACCTCCCAGGAAGCAGCTAAGGCCACCGAGCACATTGCGGAAATAGCAGCAACCAAGAGCCCAGCCAAACACTAGACGAGTGCCGCCTTGTTAATACTCGGTATCGAATCAAGCTGCGACGAGACGGCAGTCGCCCTCGTCGAGGATGGCCGTGTGGTCAGAGCCTCGGTGATTGCGTCGCAGTTTGACGCGCACCTGCCATTCGGTGGCGTAGTCCCAGAGGTGGCGGCGCGCGAGCACCTACGCAACATTGACCCGCTTTTTCGCCAGACTCTGGCGGAGGCCGAGATCCAAGCGCACGAGATCGATGCCATCGCAGTGACCCAGGGGCCTGGCTTGATCGGCGCTCTGCTCGTCGGAGTGGCTTATGCTAAGGGATTAGCCCTCGGCTTGGGCAAACCGCTGGTTCCTGTCGATCATGTTCAAGCCCACGTGCATGGAGCCTTGCTCGGCGTGACGCCGACTGCGGCTTTCTACCCGGCACTAGCACTGGTCGTTTCGGGTGGTCACACTAATCTTTACCGCATGCGAGGGCCGACCCATTTCCACCTACTGGCTTGCTCGGTCGATGACGCCTGCGGTGAAAGCTTCGACAAAGTGGCCAAGATTCTTGGCCTCGGTTACCCAGGCGGACCGGCCATTGAGAGGCTTGCCGCCAGCGGTGATCCGAACCTCATCGCCATGCCACACATGGTGCAGCAGAAGAACCGCATGGAATTCAGTTACTCTGGGCTAAAGACCCACATGAGTAACCAGGTGCGGCAAGCCAAAGCAGCGGCCGTCGATGGGAACACCCTTGAACCAGCGTATGTATCTGATATCTGCGCGGCTTTTCAAGAAGAGGCCCTCGGCCAAATCGTCCGCAAGCTGGCTGCGGCCTTGCAGTTGTATCCCGAGACCAGGCAGGTGCTCGTGGCCGGCGGCGTCGCAGCAAACCAGCGCTTCCGCCGTCTCATGGCCGAGCAGATCGATCGACCTGCACTATTTCCCGCCCAAAGCTACTGCTCGGACAACGCTGCGATGATTGCCGCTTATGGCTTTCACGTGTGGCGTGAAGGTCAGGGTCATGGTCATGGTCATGGTCAGGACCTGCATCAGTGGGATGCCTATTCACGTTATCAATTTGCGCGAGCTAAGCATGCGACATAGACGCCCGCCCCCGGACCCCATGCAGCAGAAAAAATCCCTAGGGCAGGTATTTCTCAAAGTCGATTGGCCCGTGCATCGCATGGTTGAAAGGCTGCAGGATCTTGGCGTCAAGCGGGCGATCGAAATCGGTCCTGGTGGTGGCGTGTTAACCAAGGCGCTGGTCGAGGCCGGCATCCGCACCACTGCGGTGGAAAAAGACCCGCGTTTTGCCGAGAAGCTCCAAGGCTACGCCGAAGAACTTGGCCGCACCGCGTTTGGCCACCTCAGCGTCGTCCAAGCGGACTTTCTCAGCTATGACATCGACGGGTGGCTTGCAGCCGAGGAGGGGACTGCAGCGATTGTGGGCAACATCCCCTATCACATCTCAAGCCCCATCGTTTTGCGTACGTTGGGTTATCTCTCCCAGCTGGAAGCGGTCTTAGTGATGACCCAGCTCGAGTTTGCCAAGCGTGTCGCGGCTCGCCCTGGCACCAAAGACTTCGGTAGTTTGACGGTCTATAGTCAGCTGCGTGCGGAGGTCGGCATCGAGTTTGAAGTCGAACGCGATTGCTTTCAACCTGTACCCAAGGTCGATAGTGCCGTGCTGCTGCTGCAACGAAAGACCCCGATGCTTCCGGTCGAGATCTTGGCCGGAGTCGAACGGGTAACTCGCCAAGCGTTCACCCAACGCCGTAAAAAATTGCGCAACAGCATCAGCCCATTTCTTTTTGGCAAGGACGAATCGCAATGCCCGATCGACCTTGAACGACGTGCAGACGTGCTATCTCCTGAGGAGTTCACGGCACTTGCCGCCTGGTTGCTCGACAAGTAGGGGATAGACGCCAGGCCGATCTTGATCCTTAGATTAATTCGTTCTTAGACTTCTCATACGCATGGTGGGTGGTTACACGGTCATCGGAGATGGACCTGACATCGACGGCGGTCGTCCCATCAACTATACGCTCACCAAGGCAACCATCAATCCCCAGACAGCCCCAGCAGTGGACGCATTGAATGCGGTGTCTTATTGCGGCGTAAAGGACTGGACCTTGAATCAAGTCAAGGAAGTGACCAACAAAACCTGCGCGCTGCAGCATTTTAAGAACGGCGATGTCGTGTTTGATATCTTCCGAGTTGAGAACAAGCAACTGACCATGGGCAAAACGTCCTTCTTTGCCGACGGTTCATCCGGTCAGGCCCGTCCTACCGAGCGCAACAAAGATCTAGCGTTTACTAAGAAATAGGTCGAGCGATGCTGGGCCTGCTCCGATGCGGCCCGGCTACTCGGTTTCGTCTGGGGAGTAGGACTGTTGAAAGGCGATATCTACGGTCACAGTGCCAGAGACAATGCGGGCCTGGCATGCTAGGCGGACCGTACCATCGACGGCTAGGCCCATTTGTTTGAGCAATGCCTTTTCCTCAGGCCTCATGTCGGTGAGGGCACCTACGACACCTGCCTCTTCTAGGCCGGGGGTCGGTGCAGCGGGTGGCGCCAAGCTGACCGCAACAGCGCAGGTTCCGCAGCGACAGGCGGCGCAGCCAAAGCGAATCTCCACTTTTTGCCGCTTCGCACCCACGAGAATCTTGGTGTTTGCCTCGACGACGATGTTTTGTTCAGTTGGAAGGAAACGCAGTGTAGGCATTAGTTATTGATATAGTCCTTGATGATGTCGAGGGCCGCAAGAGTTGGCTCGACGTCTGGTACCAGCGCAAAGCGGGCATAACCCTTGATGCTCTCGCTTAACCACGAACTTGGACTGCAGATGACGCCACGCTCGGCCAATCCCAAAGCAAATTGGACGTCGCCGGTGCCAAAAGCCCTGGGAATCTTGACCCATAAATAGAATGCGGCCTTGGGCACCTCACTGAGCATGCCTAGGTTTTGAAATACAGGCGCTGCGGCCTTGATACGGCTGGTGAAGATTTTACGCCGTTCGCGCACATGCTCGTCATCATCCCAAGCAACGACGGCGGCTTTTTGTACGAACTCTGGTTGCCCAACGCCAAAGTTGGCACGGGCCCGCAAAAAGGCCTTGATGATGTCGTGGTCGCCAGCGACGAAACCGGCGCGGTATCCAGTCATACCCGAGCGTTTGGACAGGCTCATAAAGGTCAAAACGCGGTCGCTGGATAGCTGCAAGGGGCACATAGGTCGATGGTCGAGGCCGCCGCCTTCGCCTAGTGGCTGGAGGTCGATCGCCGCATCATAGATATCGATATAGCAATCATCCGACAGCAGCACGGTGTCCGTCTTGTGGCACCAATCAACGACCTGCTCCCAGTACGACTGCGTCGCCGTAGCTCCGGTCGGATTGTGCGGGTAGTTGAGCCAAATCGCGGCGCAATCACGCTGGATATATGGCGGTAGGTTCCACGGTTCTAGGAGGAATTGATTGTCTGGTACCAGCTTGACTGGATAGGGCACACCGCCGGCAAATTTGATCGACGATCGGTAAACCGGGTAGCCAGGATCCGGGTAGATGATGTGTTTTTTACCGCCCGAGCGACCGATTAAACAAAGGGCGATGTGGAAGATCGCTTCCTTGCTACCCGACGAGGGGATGATGTCATAAGCACTAGGATCCACGCCGAAGCGGCGTTCTAAGTAACCCTGCTGAGCCTTCTTTAAGGCGTCGATGCCCTTAACGCTCGGATATTGACTGATGGATTGGATAGCCTCACTACAGGCCGCGCGAATGGGCTCCCAGGTGACAATCTTGGGGTCTCCAGTGCCGAAGTCGAAGACCGCTTTGCCTTTGGCCACCAGCTCCTTGCGGATCCTGGTTAGCTCCTCCATCGGGTACTCTTCAAGATCGGCCGTGATCTTGTTGACCTTCATCTGTTCGCGGGCTGGCGTCTTTGCCATACTCATTGCGAGGGTCTCCAAGCCCATTTCGGGCATCCCAAATCTCGGGAAAAAAGCGCTTCGCTAACGTCATCGTCAGATACTTCACACCGCTGGAACCGCCGGTTCCCATGCGGTTGCCGATCATCCGTTGGACCATGACCACATGGCGCTGGCGCCAGAGCAGCAGTCCCTCATCCAAATCCATGAGCGATTCCAGAGTTGAGTATAGATCATAGTAGCGCTCAGGCTCCCGGTAAATCTGCACGATCGCTGCAAGAACCTCGGTGCTGGCGACATATGGCAGGGTGAGGTCCCGGTCGGTTACCGCCAGAGGAATGGCAAACCCACGCCTTTTCAACAAGCGCAAGAAGACGTCATACAGGCTCGGCTGCGCCAGCGCTTCGCCCAGGGCGGCTCGTGCCAGTGGGTCATGGAGATGAAAGCGCTGATAGTTGGGGTCTTTGGCGCCGAGACGGAATTCGAGAACGCGGAACTGAAAGGACTGAAAGCCACTGGCGGGATTCAGCTGGTCACGAAATGCGTTAAAATCAACCGGTGTCATCGTTTCCAGGATATCCACCTGGCTGGTCAGCACGGCCTGGATCTTATTGATGCGGTTGGCAATCCGGCCAAAACCCATGAGTTGACCGGTCTCCACGGCATCGGTTGCTTTGCCCACCTCGTGGAGAATTTGCTTGAACCAAAGTTCATAGACTTGGTGGATCATGATAAAGAGCATTTCGTCGTGCTGACGCGGCATGGTCAGTGGCTGCTGTAGTGCCAGCAGCTCATGGACCTTCAAATACGACCCATAGGTTACCGCCTGCGCGGCTGGTTGGATCAGCGCCTCTGCTTGATGCTCCGCCATCGATTCATCTCCACCTGTGTTCATTCGGACCGCGGTGGCGACACTAGCATCCTAGGGTCGGCTGAGCACGGCGAGCCATTCCATATTGTCGGTCTGGGGGAACATATCGAAAGGCTCAACTTGCCGCAGCTGAAAGCCTGACAGCTCACTCAGAATCTTGATGTCACGGGCCATCGATGCGATCTCGCAGGATACATAGACAAAGCGAGCGCCTGGATTGTTGGCGAGCAAAAGGGCAATGTGACGGCGTGTGCTGTCGGCCATCCCGCGGCGCGAAGGATTGGCGATGATCAGGTTGGGGCTTGTCGCCCAGGTCGGAACGAGCTGGGCCGCATCCTCGACCCTGGCGGCGATAAAGGCGGCAGAGGCTTCAAGGTGATTGCGCTTGGCGTTCAGCTGGGCGTCAGCAACCGCACCAGGATTTTCTTCGATGCCAAGGACGCGGTATCCCTGACGTGCCAGCATCAAGGAGATCTGGCCCGTCCCACTGTAGAGGTCCCAGGCGACCTGACCGGGGGTCGACGGTCGTCCGGCGATGCTTTCGATGCGCCGATACAGATTGATGGCTTGCCATGGGTTGATTTGAAAAAAGGCGGTCGGCCCGATCTCGAAGTCGAGATCGCATAGCCGTTCACGCAGACGTTCGGCTCCCGACAAACGCACAGACTCTGCACCAAAGATGGCGTTGCCGGAGTCGGTATTGAGGTTCATGTGCGCCGAGTTGATGCGATGCCCGCGACGCTGGAGGTTTGCTACCAGTTGACGCAACTCAACCTTCAGAGCTTCCGTTACGACGAACGTCACCATCAGCTCGCCAGTTAAATGCGCCGATCTCGCCGTGATATAACGTAGCTGACCAGTCTTGGTCGCTTCATCATACGGTGTCAAAGTGGACATGTTCAGCTCAACGCGCAGATCCCTGAGCAGAGCCTCAAGTGGCGGCGTGTGGAGTGGGCATCGATCCATATCAACGACGTCGTGACTTCCCGCAGCAAAGAGTCCCACGGCAAAACGCTCTGGCAGGACCGGCAACAGCTCGTCGCTCGGCGTGCTCGCGATGCGATCATAGGCACTGGAGGCTTGCTTCAGCGACGTGGTCGCGGGCCTAACCGCCAGTTTGAACAAACTACGATAGCCGAGCTGACGCGGTGACGGAACCGGCTGCAGGATCCTAGCTAAATGCTGCAGCCCGCTCTCTTCAAGAACCTTAAGTCCAACTTGAAATTTGCCATTCAGCCCATCTTTGTAGTCCTGATTGACGTATTTACAAGCTCCGCAAAGGGCTTTGATGCCACACACCGGCTCGGTCGTCAGATGCTCCGGCTGCACAACTCCCGGCCGCCTAACCAAAGGCTGACGACGGTAGATATTGCGAGGCAACGTGCCTTGGGTCCGGGGTTTGCGTAAGCCGGGGCGTTTCATCGGTAAAGCCGTCCTGGAGGTGCCCATCAGGCATTGACATAAGAAGGGCTGCATTGTACCACGCACGCCCTCCCGTGTCACCAATGCCCACGCAACACCCTGGTATAGCTAATAAATCCAGTCTGATTGGTCGACCGGCGGGTGTGGCCGGATGGCTTTAAGCGAGCGGCGAAAGACCTTAACGCCGAGGTTTTTGGTGAAGTGCTTCCATGTCTTCCACTCTTCTTCCAAGGTCCGCACGCTGTAGGGCGTGTTGGGTGACTTCGACCCTTTGGAAAAGGTGTAGCCCTCAAACAAGTAGGTCGCAGTGTGCCGAATCCAATGAAAATCGGGAGGTCCATCTGGGTGCTGGACGTATGCATCGGGGACATCAAAGAGCACCAGCATGTCGCCGAACTTGACTGGCTGCTTCTCCGGCTCAACTTCATAGAATTCCTGGTTCAGTACCCGCCACAGCTCGTCGTAGTTGATCATGGCTCGATGATATCCGACCTCATTCTTCACGTTGATTTGCGAAGAGCTCGTCAGCAGAGGACTTTGAAAAGCTAGTGCCGCATGGAAGCAGTTTGGTCCACGGTAAATGATGAATTTTTTAACCATGCTGCGGGCAAATTCTGGCAAAAGGTCGGTGTTGACGTTGAGATCGTCACCTTTATTGATCTTTGTCTGAATGGCCTTGCGCTCAGCCACGGAGAGAAACGGGCTAACTTCATGCAACAGCTTTCTGCGTGCACCTCGGTCCCCTTTGAGACCGGTCCCGTCGATGGTTAGATTGTGTTGCGGTTTGGCATAGAGGTCCGCCAGCGCTTCATGATCGATAAAACCGAAGGCTTCGCGGCTGATCGCAACCGTGCGCGCTGACGGCAGGACCTTGATCTCCGGGGACTTTTTAATCTGGCGGCGGATATAGGCGGCGAGGTCGTCCTCCTTACCCTTGATCGCAAGCTTTTCGGCCATGGCCGAGATCTGAGCTTCGGTGGAGCCCAGCATGACGGTGATGGGCTCCACGGTCTCATCGGTCGTGGACTCCACCAAGCGCTGCTGCATGACGCTAAGCGGCATTTTGACGGTCTCGACCTCATCTTTGATTGAGAGGCGTAACACACTGCTAAAACTGGATATTTTGTATGAAAACGGTTTGATATCAGGCTTAAACTGAGTGACCGCATAACTCGGCTTAGAGCAAATGCTGGCGGCGACACAGCAGAGATGCATTAGGTTAAATCGTAAGTACCGCCCGAAAATCATACCTTCCTCGCGAGTTCAGACTCGATAGCAGCGGCGAAATGCGCGTGACTTAACATCTTTTCGGAATGTTGCAGGAAACCTTGAGAAGTAGCCGAAGAATTATCTGTGGGCGGACCTTGGAGCCGCGTTCGACTTGCCCGATGATCCGGGGGTATAATCAAATCATCCCACCAGGTTTTCGGCCAATTCTACCAAGCTCAATCCGCTACGAGTCTTAGACCTTTTTTTAGAGGAACAACCTATGCCGTCAATCATGATCGTCGATGCCTGTAAGCCAAGCCTGGTTATGAGTTCAGAGGTCTTTAAGGACAAGATCGGAGGCGCCAATATTTTGGTCGCAGGAACAGGCAAGCAAGCTTTAGAGATCATCGCTAACACGGTGCCTGACATGTGCGTCGTCGACTTTGATCTACCGGATGTCGACGGTGTGACCTTGATCCACATGATGCGCAAGACCTATCAGGGGCCAATACTGCTGACCGCTTATCCTGACAAAATCGTCGAAGAAGCCGTCAAGGCCGACCTCTTTGCCTTTAACGACGCAGGGGCGTGGATCGCAAAACCCGTCAAGTTCGATATCCTCAGTGCTAAAATCGACCAGTTTTTGCTCGATAAGTTCCGCCTCGGTAAGCGCTTCTCCACCCGCATGAACACGATGATCGTCGGCAAGGGCGCTGGCCGCGGTAAGCGGGCTCCGAAGGTGTCCGGGCATATTGTCAATCTAAGTCTGGGAGGTGCTTGCATTCAGCTTGATGGCCCGCTCAAGGCGGCCGGTGGGGACGAGATGATGCTGGCGCTAGAACTTCCGCCCGCTATCGCTAGCAAGGACGTTAAGAAGGTCATTAGCCGGGCTGCGGCCGTGGCGGTGAAGGAGGAAGACGAGGCCGCCTCCGGCGCCAGGATCAAATGTGTGGTGGCATGGGTGGACACCAAGGGTGGCCGAACTGGGGTGCGCTTCAATCGCCTCACCGATCCACAACGCAAGGGACTTGAAGAGCTTCTGCGCCACGCGCAAACAATCTAAGAGGCACAGCGGATGGGCGACTTAAATGACAAGCAACTACAGATGGAACTCGGTGGGAGCGTCTTTGAGCTCATCGAGTTTTCGTTGACCAGGATGATCCGCGGCAAGCCAGTCAAAGGCGTCTACGGCGTCAATGTAGCTAAGGTGCGAGAGGTCGTGCGGATGCCACCGATCAATCCGTTGTCGTCGCGGGTAAAAGGGGTGGCAGGGGTTTTCGAATTGCGCGGCATCCCGATTCCAGCGGTCAATCTCGCCGTTGCCTTGGGCGACGATCACGCTGAGCCTTTGGCGTCACAGCAGATTATCGTCACCGAATTTAGTCAAAAACGCGCTGGGTTTATCGTCGACAGTACGCGCCGTATCCGCCGCGTGGCGTGGGACAAGGTCATGCCGCCCTCAGCAGATGCCGGTACCTGTATCAATGGTATGACGCTGATCGAACAGAATCAGTTCTTGTTTATATTGGATCTTGAGCGGGTTCTGATGATGCTGGAGTTCGGTGACTCGCCGCACAACCCCCACGGGTCGACATCTCGGGAACGTGAATCATACTCGGACGGCAAACAAAGCGGTCGTGGCAAGAGGGTGTTGCTGGTCGATGATTCGCAGTTCATCCGCAACGGGGTGCGTCAGGTACTCATTCGCGACGGCTATCATGTCACCGAAGCGGGTGATGGTGCCGAAGCCTTAGCAGCCCTAGAACGAAGCCTTGGCACCGCCCAACGCTTTGACATCATGGTCAGCGATGTCGAGATGCCCCAGATGGATGGATTGACTCTGACTCGAAAGGTACGCGAACATCCAAGTCTCAGCACCTTGCCAATCGTATTGCACACCTCACTGTCTGGTAAATCCAACCAATCGGCAGGGATGAGTATTGGCGCCAACGGATACGTCGTTAAAAACGATATGGTGACCCTGCTCGCGGTGATGACCGAAGCCATGGAAAGCAACGAGCATGCTCTCAGCGCGTGAGGCGAATGTGCAGCTTCCTAGGTTAAGCGTGCGGGAGGGGGTCGCTCTTGTCGCCTTCTCTATTGCCATGGCAGTCTTGCTTGGCGAGGCCTACGCATCGGCGACCACCCTGATCGGTCCTCCCTGGCTCGCAGCACTAGCGGTCAATCTGCTGCTTGCAGTCGTCGTAGCTATTTGGCGGCTAAAGCAAGGAGCCACTCGCCTCTTTCTGCCGGTCCCGGCCCGCTGGTATGCCCCGGCAGCGTCGGTCCTGTTGCTGTGCCTTTTGGTGGCATGGACTAGTCGCTTTGTCCTAAAACCCTCCGATGCCGCCAGTCCGTCGCCTGATCTGGGGGCTGTCCCTTGGGCGTGGCTCGTATGGGTGCCCATTGCCGAGGAGGTGGTGTTTCGTGCTGGGATCGGCCAAAGCCTTCGTCTGCAAGCGCCCCGTATTTGGGCTGGATGGTTCAGTGCTGCAATCTTTGCCTTAGTCCACGCTCATCCAACGCTTGCGCATGTCTTAGCTGGTGAGGTGGGGTTGGCAACTGGGCCATTCTTGCTTGCCTTATGTTGCGAGGCATTGGTCGCATGGAGCGGCAGTATCCTACCAGCAATTTTGCTGCACGCGGCCTGTAATGCTACGGTGGTGGTTTTCCAAACCGTCGACGGGCGGTGGCTAGGGTGGCTAGATTTTCTGTATTCTTAAGGATTGAGCGATGAGTGATGAGCCTGGGAAAACCCCCGCTGAACTGGCCGAGGAGCGGATAAGGGCCATGGCCAAGGTCGTATGTATCTGCAAAGGCATCACCTTAGGCCGCGTGCTGAAAGGGCTGCAGGGGGCGGAAACGGTCGCCGACGTCAATCGCTGCGTCGGTACTGGCAGCGGCGGCTGCCAGGGCGAACGCTGTGGCCCACGTATCAAAATGCTGCTGAAGAAGATGAAGGAAGCTAAGTCGCAGGGATAAGCGCCGGGACGTCTGCTAGGCTGCTCACCCACGATAGGGCCAGTGGATGCTTGATTTGGCCTGGGGCAAGAACCTGGATCCCTTTGACACCAGCACGAACGGCGCACTCTATATCGTCATAACGGTCGCCAACCAGGTAGCTACGCTCCAGCTCAATGCCATAATCAGACTGTGCCTGGAGCACCATACCGGGTTCAGGTTTGCGCCATGACGAAACCTTGGTGAACGACGCGACCGTGCCATCAGGGTGGTATGGACAATAATAGAAGGCATCGATTCCGATCCCGTGCTCTTCGCGTAAGCGCTGGTCCAAAGCCTCGTTGAAGGCGTCAACCTGTTGCGTCGAGAACAACCCGCGTGCGACACCAGATTGGTTACTGACCACGATCAACAAAAAACCCCGCTGCTTTAGGAGCTTCAAGGCCCCTGCAGCGCCGGAAATGAGCCTTAGTTTAGCCACCTCAAAGGTATAGCCAGAGTCTTCGTTAAGGACCCCGTCACGATCGAGAAACACAGCCGGACGCTGCACGGTGGGTGGCTGTCCTTTAGGCAGACTTGCCATGGATCAGTTCCTTGAGGACGACGCGTTCTTTTTCACTGACCACATAGGTGGCAATCTTTTTCATAATCTTGTGCGTTAATTCGAGCGCCTGGACATGGTCCTCTCCGGACGCTGTCAAGTACTCAAGGTCCTTGAAGAGCTTCTCCATGGCCCAGTAAACATCAAGGGGGAGTAGGCATTCAAAGCTTAAATCCCCACCCTTGGTGTTCGTGCCCTCGAGCTTTTTTGACGCGAGGAACATCTGCTTTCCACAAACGAGGTATTTGCGGATCACAGCACTACCCCTTTGATTTCGCCTTGGCCTTAGGAGCAGTTTCCTTGGCCTTTGCGGCAGGCTCCTTGCCCTTAGGCTTCGCTACGGCTTCCTTGGTCTTGGGCTTCGCAGTCGCCTCTTTAGCCGCGCTCGTTTCAGCTTTAGCTTTGCTTGGCGCGACGTCCTCGCTGTCTACTTTGCCCTTGGATTCCTTAGCCTTGGCGGGAGCTTTGGCAGCTTTCGGCGCAACGGCGTCGGCTTCGTCAGCGACCGCCTGCGTCTTCGTCGGCTTAGCTTTCGTAGCAGAAGCTTTAAGTTCATCTTTAGCGGTCTTAACTTCAGCCGCAGGCTTGCCCGGTGCCTTGACCGCAGGAGCAGATTTGGTGTCCGCACCGTCGCCATCTTTTGCTGCTAGATCCATTTCATGATGGACGGTCCGATAGAGCCGGGTCCAAACCGACGTATCCTTTCGCAGCCAGGCCTCAAAGAGTTTGCGCGCGGGTCGGTTGACCAAGGCCTCAGAGCGGAAATAGGCGCTGAAATCGACGGGTTTTGTCAGCGCTTTGAGCTGGTGTACGTGATGCGGCAGAATCAGAAGTTCTGAGCCACGGGCGCGTAATACGATGGTTTCATGGTCCGCGAGAATCTCAACTGGTAACACGTGGCCTTACCTCAACCTGAAGCTGCTTTCATTGGCCCCGACTCGCGAACTCGACCTGCGTGCAGGGTGAGTCTGGGGATACAGAACAAAATCATACCGACCTTAGCCAGTAAAGGCCAGTGCAACATGGGACCACATCAAGCCTTGCGCGACTTGCAGTCAGCGGCATCGCCGGAAAATGCGCCCTCTGCCTCCAAAGCCGCGGCCGCCCGGTGCCTGGCGCGAAAGACCTCAAAGGGATAGGACTCCTTAGGCCCTTTCGGGCTGTAGCCGATCGCCTTTTTCATAAAAAAGCCCTTGAGCACGGTGAGCAGCTTCGCTAGGTCGGCGCTAGCTTCGGGCGCGACTTCAAGGTTGGTGCAGTCGACGATCAAACTCCATTTGGAGTGCCACTGCATCAGATTGTTCATCAACTTAGAACGCAGGATCTGCAGCTGCTCCTTGGTCACAAGGACTACAGGTTCAGAGAAGTTGAGTTCAATGACGTGCTGTTGAAAATGATTTTGCAGTTGGATAGTCGATCGGAAGTCGCTCGGTGCCCGATCTTTCGGTGTCCGCACGCCGAGGTCCAGGGCCGCATCTTCGGCGCTGCCAAGAACAGGAAACGGGAGCTGGTCATAGCCGCGACCCTCCCCAGTCCCAAATCCAACGATCTTGCGCAGGAAGAAACCATGAAAAAACTTGACCATAAGGTCTAGGGCCTGACGCACCTCGGGAGCGTCGCCAATCTCCAAGTGGCGGCAATCCACCAGCACTTTATAGGGCGAATGCCACGAACTCAAAGCGCCCATCCAGGCGCTTCGCCATGCCTGTACGTCGGCCTTGGTAGCTAAATGGGTCGGCTCAGGAAAGGATTGGCTCATCAGCTTGTGCTGATAGTCGTGCTCAAACTGAACGGCAATGGGCATCTTGAAACTCTAGTATATGGCGGCCGTGATCTTATAGGTACCCCCGCATCAGCGCAGGGCGTCGTTGATGTCTGAACGCAGATCGTCAATGGCATGGCCCCCGACGACCTTGCGCCCGTTGATATAGATGGTCGGAGTGGAATCCAGGCCAAGTCGGTTACCAACAGCGATGTCGTCTTGAATCTTAAGTAGCAGATCCTTGTTGGTCCAACACGCTTCGATCTGATCCGAAGTGAGGCCAATCTTCTGAGCCCACTCCTTCAGGCGAAGGTTGTTGATATCCGTTTGATTGCCATAGACCAGGTCATGATAGGCCCAGAATTTCCCGTACTGGCCGGCACAACGCGCCATCACTGCCGCCTTGCATGAGAATTCGTGCATTTTCTGCTGGATGGCGCTGTTGCAAGAGTTGTCCAGAGCGTAATTGCGAAAGACAAAGAGTACTCGATCGCCGAATTCCTTGTGCAGCTGCTCGGTGTCTTTGGACAGCGCCCGACAGGCAGGGCACTGGAAGTCGGCGAACTCTTGAACCACCACGGGGGCGCCGTCGCCGCCCTTGCGATAATCCTCGCCAAGACCGGCGTAGGCCGACTTGCTGAGCGGGATATCCTCGACTTTGGGTGCCAACCTCAAGTCTGCCGTCTTAAAGCTGGTCGCCGACTGTGGCACATCGAGGTGTTCGGGTTGATGCGCAGGTTTTAGGAAATTGTAACCAGCGATGACGATGCCGCAGGCTACTCCGGCCGTCGTCAGCCCATTGAAGGCCGATTTACTGGTGATGCCTGGTGGGACTAGCTCGTGGCGACCAGCAACAAGGACCCCGAGCTGCAAAAACGTCACGACATAGACGCCGATGCAGACAAGGCAATAGGTCCCAAGGGCGAAAAAACCAATCCCTCCGAGCCCGACTGAGGTCAAAACCCCAATGATCACCAGGACGCCGTAACCATGCAGGTGCTCCGCAGCAGCTTTGTGACCGGCTAAAGCGACCAGCAGCAGCAAGGCCACCGCCGCAAAGTAACTCATACCCAAGACCCCGAGAGGAACGCCTAGGACCTCGCTGTATTTACTAAGCGCCGTCTCATCACAGGAGAAGGTCGCATTGATATTGCATCCTGCATCGGTGTGGCCAGCGGCATGGACCTGGAGGTGATGAAACGTCGAATAGATGCTCAATGCAATGCCGAGGGCCGCTAAAACCAAGCCCGCGATCATCCATTGATGGCGTGAACCGGTAGAAATCGGCGAATTCGGCTGCTGAAATTGATTTTGCGTCATCTTGGCCTCAGGCGAGGAGCAATTGATGTTGACATGCCGCCACTTCAGCAGGCATATACTTCCGACGTTTCGGGTTCTTGGGGGTATAGCTCAGTTGGTAGAGCGTCGCAATGGCATTGCGAAGGTCATCGGTTCGAGACCGTTTACCTCCACCATTCTTCCTGAAAAGTCTGCTGTTAGAGCGTGCGATAGAAAACAGAAGGCGATTGGCTCAGAGGTATACCTCGCCAGTCGCCTTCTGATTTCAACCTGATTGGGATTTGGGAAGGGCGATTGGTCGCCCCCCCCCCTGGTCGTTTGGAGAATTCTAGGCGCCCTTCGGCACGGCTCGCGTTGGACCTTTGGCATTTTTGGCCTTCAGATAGACGGTCAGTCCGCCGCCGACAAGGACACCCAGGATAAGACCGATCGTCTGGGATTTGATCAAGGCCTGCATCGACCAGTTGGCGGCTGGCTCGCAGTTCGTGCCAAAGCTAATCGGTGCACTGATCAACAATCGGCTCACCGTCGGGGCGACTAAGGTCATGAGAACGGCGCCGAGGAGGCCCCATGACAACGTCATTTGAAGAAACTTAGTGACTGAAGACATCGCAAGACTCCTGTGAAGGTTCGCAACTAAAACTGCACGATGGAGCGTACGCTTTTGCCATCGTGCATCAAATCAAACGCCCTATTGATATCAGACAGCGGCATTTCATGGGTGACGTACTCGTCCACCTTGATCTCGCCTTTGAGGTAGCGCTCAACGTAGCCCGGCAGCTCGCTACGGCCTTTAACGCCACCAAAAGCGGAGCCGCGCCAAACGCGTCCAGTCACAAGCTGAAAGGGTCGTGTGTGAATCTCCTGGCCAGCGCCGGCAACGCCGATGATCGTCGATTCACCCCAGCCCTTGTGACAGCATTCCAAGGCCGCACGCATGACATCCACATTACCGACACATTCAAATGAATAATCAACGCCACCATCGGTCATGCCAATGAGGATCTCTTGAATCAGCGCTTTATGGTCTCTTGGGTTGACACAGTCTGTCGCGCCCAGGGATTTGGCAAAGGCGAACTTTTCGGAGTTGATATCGACGGCGATAATCCGTGCGGCCTTGGCTAACACGGCGCCTTGGATCACACTAAGTCCAATTCCGCCTAAGCCGAAAACCGCCACGCTGGACCCGGGAGTGACCTTAGCCGAATTGAGCACTGCTCCGATGCCAGTCGTGATACCGCAGCCAAGCAGGCAAATCTTATTGAGTGGTGCAAGTTTACTAACCTTGGCGACCGAGATTTCCGGCAAGACGGTGTATTCGGCAAATGTGGAGGTGCCCATATAGTGAAAGATCGGACGGCCGTTTTGGCTAAAACGGGTCGTTCCATCGGGCATGAGCCCCTTGCCTTGCGTGGCGCGCACCGCCTGGCAAAGATTGGTTTTCCCAGACAGACAAAACTTGCATTTGCGACATTCGGCTGTGTACAGCGGGATGACATGATCGCCAATCGCGACCGAGCTAACACCCGGCCCCAGCTCGACGACTTCACCGGCACCCTCATGACCAAGAACGCAGGGAAAGATTCCCTCAGGGTCCTGGCCCGATAAGGTAAACGCATCGGTATGGCAGACGCCTGTTGCCTTGATCCGTACCATCACCTCGCCGGCTTTCGGGCCGGCCACATCGATGGTCTCAATGGCGAGGGGTTGACCCGCAGCCCAAGCTACGGCGGCTCTAGTTTTCATGTTGACCTCTTAACATGCATAGATGGAAGGATGGATGGCATCCGCATCGTTCTCGACTTTCCAACCACTGATCATGCCTGGATGACCGCGCTACCGCCATCGATGATCTCAATGCGGTCGCCAATCGACAGCTGCTTTCTTTTGCGCAGTTCGATGTCTCCGTTCACCAGAACCTTGGCGGCACCGATCAACAGCTTGGCCTCGCCACCAGTGTCGGCCAGTCCTGCCACTTTCAAAGCTTGAACTAAAGTGATTCCACGCTCGCCGATATGCACGATCTCTGACATGAGCCGGGTCCTTTAGGTAAGAGCATTGGTGTCTGGTAGGGCCGACGCCTTGTTCGGCGTAAGCGGCGACCAAGCAGATAGCACGAGGCGACCATTGCCGCAACCATCAGACCATCTCTTAAGACGCTAACTTACCGCCGTAACAGAACTTAGTGGCGCAGAGAACGATAGCCGACCTGGATCAGCAGCACCGCAACCGCAGCCACCCCACCGGTGACGCAAAGCACCAAGCTAAGATGACCTTGAGCGACGAGCCCTCCCAATGGCAGGACAGCCAGGGCACACAGGGCCCTATCGAGTATCGACTCGAGTGAGAGCAGTGTCGCTCGCTGGTGTGAGTCGGTAATGGCGTCGTTGAGCAACTGCTTTTGCACCGGGAAGGCCACGCCAGCCGCCAGCGAAAACAGACAGAACGCGGCAAGGGTGCCAGTTTGACCCGATGCTGCAACGATCGTGAGAGCGACGCTTAATGTAATCGTCGCCAAAGTCACCACGGTCAGATCAGTGAAGCGACGCCGCAGATAGGGCGCGACTTTCGCGCCCACCGCTTCAAAAACCGTCATCAACGACATGCTCCAACCAAACGCTGTCACGTCAAATGACTTGGCCGTCAGGATCGGCTGATACAAATTGACCTGCAAGACCCGAACCATGACAAAAATACCGACGCCCTGCAGCATCAGTAGGGCGAGTTGACTATTGAGACACGAGGCCCACGCTCGCAGCGATCTTTTGCTGGTCATCACAGGAATGCTTACGCTAGGCATGAAAATTGCGATGACTAAGGACAAGCCGGCATTGATGGCGGAAATCCAGTACGGGGATGTGACCTGCCAGGCCATCAGCCAGCCGACCGCAGCCCAGGCGGCGATCCGACCTATTAAAGAATAAAACCGCGCGTCAGCTTCGACCTTTTTGTAAATGTCGCTGGCGTTCTCGGCCTTTAGAAATTCGTAGAGATAGGCGCTGGACGCGCCTGAAATCAGTGATCTAGCCAAGGCAATCGCGAGGAAGTGGTAGAGAAAACTGGTATAGCCGGCATGGATGATCGGTAAGACGTTCGCCGCCGTGAGCATGGCCGCTCCAAGCAGCATGCTACACCGATAGCCAAAACGATCGGCTACGTACCCAGTGGGGATTTCAAATAGGCAAAAGGCCACGTAGTAGATACTTTGGATACCGAAGATCTGCGGATCGCTGAGGCCCATTTGCCGTTGAAACGTGTAAAATATCGGCACCCACAGCAGCAGGTTGAAGAAAAATTGAAAGGCGATATAGAGCCGAACAACACGTGGCATCAGCTAGACCTTATACGGGCGTAGCTGCAGCAGGTAGAGTTGGTTGCCTTGAGCTGACCACTCAATATCGACTGGCGTGGAAAATGCGTAGTCTTGCGAGAAATGCGACTGCAGCAGACGACCGCAGAACGCTAAGCGCTGTAGCAGCTGCTCTTGCATCTCACTAAGTTCATTCCCTTCGCTCTTGGCAAGGGTTCGCCCGCCACCTTCGACAGTGTTGTATAAGTACTGGCTTGGCATGCTCTTCCCTGCAACCACCTCGGTTGCCGACTTTGCTGAGACATTAATATAGACGTTGCGAAAGTCAGTGATTGGATCGGCAGGGTTGGTGGTAACCATCACGCCGCCCATGTTGCCCTGCACTTCTTCTTGAATGATGACACCCATGTAGCAGTCATCGAGAGAAATACCAACTTCTTGGCGCAAGCGAACACTGCGGGGGGACACCAATGAGCCCCAAACTTCTTTGATGCTCTCAAAGATTTTGTCGGCAGTCGTGACGTGGTTGAATGATTCGTAGATGCCGGCAGCTGAGAAGTCCTTTAAGTCCTCGGCGTTTGATGAGCTGCGGACAACAAAGCTTCGCACTCCGGCCAAATAGGTTGCAATTTGCTCGTCGATGCATTCGCGCAATTTGTCGCTCATGCGGGTCGTACGAATCAGGCGCTGCAATTCCAGGCATAAAGAGTCGATCTCTTTGGCACCCAGCTCCAATGCCATCTTCAATCGGCCAATGGCCTGTTGGATTCGCCAGGACGACTGCAGAAATTCAACCTGCAAGGAAAACGGCAGGGCAATGCCCCGAGGAACCTGGAGGTACGAGACCAAGTATTGCCACGCCTTCTCGCCTAGATTGTGACCGCTTTTATCTTCGACTTCGGCGCTTAGGTACGACAGTAGGTCGGCACGAGCGGTGCGTGGCACCCGGTAGAAGCCAGTCAGGCGCGCTGACCCCTGGTCGAGGACATGGACCAATTCGCCGAGATTCGCAGCCTTTGTGCCAAAACGATAGCGGTCGGTCATGCGCAAGCGACTAAGGGGCATGATTGCAGTATTTTCTGTCTCTGGCAGTTCGAGACGGACCCGATGCACACTCCACGCCGGACGTTCGGGTGGCGATGCTGGAGCTGTTGCCTTTTCAAGAAGGATACTCGAAGCTTTGCTTTCGACTGCGTAACGCACCCATTGACCGTCCAAGCCTTGATCGACAATCATGGCTCGTGCGTTGACTTGAACGGCGTTAGGGATCCCCCAGCCACATGCCAACACGTTGGTGTGCGACAGCGGTGTGGTGTGTGCCGAATTGATAAGGCCCGAGACGCGGGGAATGTCATCTGGAACTCGGTCCATACAAATAATGTCGTACCACTTCAAAGTGTGACCATCGCGGCGATAAGTCTCCGCCGTGAAAAGTCTAAGTCGCCCCTGTGCCTCGCCGGCATTGAGTAGGACAAAATCCTGGGTTGCGTACAGTTCATGATTGTAAAGGCGCGGCAGAGTCTGGCTATCCAGACCCCGGACAATGCTTTCCTGGTGATGATTTGCCGGTTTAAAGAACAACGGCAGGGTCGGGTCCAGGCTTTGCTTTAGCAGCTCATAGAAGGCCACTAGAATGGCCTTACCCATGGTGTCGATTTCGACGGTCTCAAGGGTAAAGAACTGCTCACCATCACGTTTCTGCAAGGCGACGATGCCAAGCACGTAAGGGCGATCGTCGCGCAGATAAACCTGCTTATTGAAGTCGTCGATCTGACCCCGGATCTCACCTGCAGGTAAGCCCATGATCCGCTCACCAATATAGTCAGCGTGAAACTGGTATTCGCGCGCGTTGATAAAGTGCAAGCGGTTGTTGCTACGCTCGACGACCACCTTGACGAAGGGACAGCCAGCCATGTGTCCAGCTAGCTGGTGAAATGCTAGCAACGACAGCTTGGAGTCCGGAGAGCCGCCGTCGATCAGGTAGCTAACGTCTTTGGAGTGATCGGAACCACCGTTAGGTTGTGGGGCAGAAGTGGTCAAAGCCTAGGTCCTCACGGCCTCCGCGCCGAGTCGTGGCATCCCTATCAACCCCACTAAGGGGCAAGATAAGAATGGAGGAAAATAGGCAAGGCGGCAACTAAAGCCGCCTTACGCAGGCATATTTACCCAGGGCTGGGTCCTGCCGGCAGCGCTCGCTCATCTTGCATAAATGACGTAAAGGCCCGCTTTACCTGAAGCTTACGGTGCCCAGCGAGGCCGCCGTTTCGAGCCAATCAGCAGTGCGTGCCTCTCGGCTGCGGCCGTCTATGAGGTTGGCCGGGATCTGGCCGCTGGCCAACATGGCTTCCAGCTCTGGCTGGCTGCTAGAAGGTGGGGATGCCAGAAGCATGTCCAGGGGATCCAATGTCACCACGGGAGCGCCAGGAGCTGGCGGCCGAGGTGCTCCGACGGCAGCAGGATCGATGCATGCAGATAAATTCGCGGAGCGGGCCATCCGTTTGGTCAGGTTCGGCAGACCGTGGACTGCGGCCAAGGTGGCTGCGACAGACGAGTGCTCAAATTGCTCCGAACACACGGCACCGCGTCGCACCGTCGGGCCAATCACTAGAGTTGGAACCCGAAAGCCAAGCTGACGAAACTCTGGATCATCGTCGCTACACGTGGGCGGTGGAACGTGATCATAGAAACCGCCGTGTTCGTCATAGGTGACAATGAGAAGCGAACGTTCCCACTGTGGACTCGCCGCCATGGCCTGATAGACGCTGCTGATAAGGGCCTGGCCAAGGTGGACGTTGTGGCTGGGGTGGTCGTCGTTAAGGCCAAAGTCCGGGTCGATCATGGCGAAGTTAGGTAGGCAGCCATTTTTTGCATCGTCAAAAAATTGGCTCAGTGACGTCAGCGGATTGATGCCGGCTAGCAGCTTGGCAAGGAAAGCTCCGGCATAAAACGGAACGGCTCCTCCGACATAGTTTTTTGCACTTTTTCCAAGCGGCGCGAGGGTTTCCCAAATGGTCGTCGGCGGCTTCAGATAGGGTCTGTTGTTCTTTAAGCCAGCGGCATTGGTGGCATGGAGAACGGCGCGATTGGGCCACGTCGGACCAAGCACTGAGGAGAACCAGCGATCGCAGACCGTATAGTGATCCGCAAGCCAATAAGTGACGGGCATGTCTTCACGACGATAGAAGCCCATGGCTTCGCGTTCCCAAAGCCCGCTATGCGCCCGGACAAAGCCGTCATTTTTTCCGCCGTTCCATTGGGTGCGGCATTCCTCCCAGCCATGTGGTGGATCAGACTGGACCAAGCAGCTCAAATGATACGACGGAACGTTCTGGCCTAAGGGTGAGACATTGACTTCACCGCCGCGCAGAGCATCGATTCGCCCGGCGTTTGGATAGATAGGATCGTTGCGAATCTCGCCAAAGACGTGGTCAAAGGAGCGGTTCTCCATCATTAAAACCACGACTGTGTCGATCCCTTGAAACGCATTCAGAGCAGTTGCGCCAAACCCCCTGGGCGAGCCAAAACCCGCAGCAGCAAGCGCTAGGCCTGAACCTAGGGTGATGGCTTGTCTGCGATCTACCTGAGTTGGGTCCATCTCTTTTTTCGGATCCGTCATAAAAATGACCCCGTGGCATGGTCGCTGCGACGTCCAGGTGGTGGCTGACTGAGAGTCAGCTCCCCTTGCAGTGCAAGCGAGAACTGTTCCCATTATGACGGACAAACCAAAAATATGGAATAAAGGCACGAAAAAGATCGTGTCTTTTCATTCCGCTTAGGCCAGACGTGGATCAGTCGCAACAACTTCCGGAACGGCGCGGTGCTTATTGTGAAAGGCCAGCAGCTCGGGACTCAGATCTTCTGTTGTTAGAGAGGCACGAAACAGGCTCCAATCGAGCATGGTGTAAAGGGCAATCGCCGGGTAATCCCAGGTGGTAAAACGTCCTTCGCCGGCTTGCTTACCAAGATAGGCCAAGATGAGCTTCTGCCGTTCAGCGCCGCGCATATAGTAGGGGTTTGCCGCATCTACGGGATGGCCAAAGCGGACGTGCAGAAAATGCTGGATCAACTGATCTTGTAAGGTGTCGATGGCACTGACGGCATTTTCTTCGGGCAAAGAAAGAGCGCGCCGTTGATGGGTCCGCTGCAAGAAATTAAAGATGACCCTTGATTCCCATAAAGGTTGACCATCGATCAACAGCACCGGGATCCGCTTCAGCGGATTGACGGCCGACAAAGTTGCGTCCTGTTTTGGGTCCAAGTAGTTAACCTGGTTCAATTCGTAGGGGATATCCGTCATGTATATGCGTAACCGTCTGACATACGGTGAGGTCAAGGAGCCGAGCAGCTGGTAGGCCATATGTTCCTCTAAGTTGCGCCGTGACAAAAATAGCGACATCTGTCGAATCCTATCATTGGACTACTGTCAGTGACTCTAGTTAGTTGCGGCCTGTCGCCCGATTAAGGACCAAAGTCCCCGGTCTAACAGGCTTTTGCCGGACCCTGTGCTTAGTCACCCCTTTAAGCCGCCGAAACTCAACGATAACAGCCCATAATTTATACGAAAAAATAAAGTTCTCAAGCTTTCCTAGGTGGCGCCGAAAGACCCTTTGTGTGAATGAACGGCTGTGCCCCAGCCAAGACTAAATGCTCCCTAGAGGTACCATATGAAATTAACTCGATTGAAGTGGGCCGTCAGTGGCGCTGCGCTTACCAGCCTTATCGGCTGTGGTGCGGTGAACTCGCTGAAACATAAAAAGGGTGGAAGCGACTCTGCAAACACTACCAAATCCGCATCCCCTGGTGGTGATGCGGCCCAGACTGCTGGTCCAACGCTGAGCCTCAAGCTGACGGCCAGCTATAAAACCCGCCCCGTCGACGTCTTGGTGATACGCGACGGTTCCAGTCACGGCCAGCCCATGGACAGTCGCATCAATTCGGCCATGCCAGTCCTCTCGGCGCGCCTTTGGAACCTGGCGACGACTGTAAGCACTTTGCATGTGGCGGTCCTCGACCACTACTTCGGCCCAGACAACCAAGATCCAACCAAGCCACAGATTAAAACCGCCAAGCCAATCATCGATCCAAATAAATCCGCCCAGGTGCTGTGGGCGGAAAGTAGTTCGGCGGTTGATTTTTCGGCTTCAATGCTGGCGCGAGTGGATATCGCCGGAACTCGTGGCGGCAATGCAAGGCCAGCTTCGGTACTCAAAGCGGCCTATGATGAGTCAAGAACGCCCAACGGCGGTGAAATGGGCAGCCTGATGCGCCCCGATGCCTTTTGGTCCATCCTTTACATCGGCACCGAACTAAACCCGGATGATCCATTAGATCAAACAGATATCGCGTCAGCTCTAAAGGATCACACCGCGGGGTATCAAATATCGTCCCTAACCATCGACAAGGCGGGCTGCTCCTTTGCCGGCACAAATAAACCACAACAAGCGAATGATAAAAATTTGCCGCAGCGCAACCTCGAAGTGAAATTGCAAGAGATGACCAACGGTATCTTTGGTTCTGTCTGTGCTGAGACCTATAGCTTGTTTATGGATGATTTTGTCCAGAAGGGGACGGGCAGTCAGTACTTCCCGGTGGACCTTCCATCTCCAGTTCAGGCTTCATCGATCAAGATCTTTATGGCAGACGGATCGCCAGTAAAGGACTTCAGCTACGTGGCCGGCACGCGCCAAATTCAGGTGTCGACGCTCATACCAAATGGACAATCGTATACCATTCAGGCCAATGCGGATGCCAGCTCGGCTCCAGTCATAAGCACCGATCCAGGCGATCCAGCGGTTCCCACAGCGATGCCTAAAAAACCTTAGAGGAGAAAGTCATGATTAAGCCCGGACCCATCTCCGCTTGTTTACCTGTGGCTTGTATCCTAGTGCTTGCCGCCTGTGGATCGCATAACCCGGCGCATATGCCTTGGCAGAAAAAAAGCTCCTCCGCAAAGGCCGATGTTGGCGCGTCAAGCCAGGCCCAAAAAACCTCTGGCGACGTGAAGGCCTTCGACTGTGCTACGGAAAAGACCCCATCTGAGTTCGTCACAACACTAACTCAGGATCTATTCCGCCGCGGCCCAACCAGTGACGAATTAAAACGTACGAGCGATCCAGGATATTCTCCAGAAAGCCTGGTCGACTGGGCTTTCACCCAGCCTGACTATGATACCGGGATCGCCTTTTTTGTCTCGAATCTCCTGCGCCTCGAACAAAATCTCGCCGTCGATCCAGCCAGTCGCGATACGGCCGATGCCGCTTTGCTTGCAGACCTCAAACAGGAGCCAGTCCTTTTGGTCCAGCGCAACCGTAATAAGTCCTGGCCGGCACTATTCACCACGCAGGACTTCTACTGCAGCGCTCGTACTGCTCCGCTATACAGCTTTCCAGTCGACCCGAATATCTCTGGGTTTGTCGGTTGCAAGATGCCAGCGGAACGAGGGGGGATTCTCAGCCTTGTCAGCGTGCTGCGAGCCTTTCCAAGCGCCTATTACACGACCAACAACAATCGTCACCGAGTTGCATTGGCGCTTTATTTAGGCCAAGGATTGCAGCTGGCGGCAAAAACCGATGGCCCGATTGGTGACGGACGCCCAGCCCCCCTAGCGAGCTGCGTGCCGGAAATCGACACTCGTGTGGCCAAAGGGGGTGCAATCTTTGGTACGGCTGCGGTACCGAAAATTGGACCTGTGTGCGCCAGCTGCCACACGCCTTACCTTGCCCCACTAGAGCCCGCCTATCTGCGCTTTGGCATGAAAGGGGAGCTGTTGCAGCTAGCCGATGTCGACAAGTTTCCTAATGCGATGATTCAGGGAGTCGATCGAAACACGCTGCGGGATATCATGCAGTACGGCAACAAGTCCTGTTGGTCGCCAGAGGGCCAAGCTCAGCCGGCACAAGAGTATACCGGTCTTCCAGGCTTAGGCCGACTCATTGGTGGATCGGACAAGCTGGCTAATGCCTTGGCGGTACAGATCCAACAGAATCTAGTAAACAAGGCACCAGACAGCGCCACCTCGGATGCGATTATGGCTAGTTATACCGCAAATGGCGAATCACTGCAGGCAGCATTACGTGGTTTCTTTCTTTCCGCACCTTATCAGTGTGCCCACAAAAACGGAGGGTAATTATGCAACTCATCACCGGTTACCGCGGAGCAGCACTCATACTACTGTTCCTTTCTAATCAGGCATGCGGCCGCTTCGAGCACAAAAAAGGTCAGAGCCAGTCTCAAAATGCAACGGCCTCGAGTGCAAACCAAAGTGGCGCTGCGGACGTAAGCAACTTAGAGGTATTGTCACCTGGAGCCCTCGCCAGCAAAATCTATGCTGCCTTTGGCCCAGGCATGACCCAGACTACGCAGGGCAAGAATCAGGTCGACTACTTATTACTAAATCAGTCCAACTTTGTTGGCTCAGTCAGCAGCGACCCAAGCAACCGCTATGCATCTTCGTTTAGTATCGGCTACTTCATGGCACTGGCTGGACTCGCCCAAGTGGTTGGCGACAATTACAATGCCGCGCTCACGCAACATGCGCGGATCAGTGACTGCCGCCAGCAAGATGGCGCTGCAGCGATCCTGGTCGCCATTGCCCCGACCATGACCGCCGCAGATGCTGGATCTATCGCTGCCGCGTTCGTGACGGCCTGTACTGCTAGTCCTGCAGCTGCCGTTTCAGCAGTGGTGCAAAGCTATTCGACAGCATTGAAAAACACGCTCTAATGATCCTGGCTTAGGCCAATTTTGGAGGATTTATGTCGCAACACAATTTTTCGCGTAGAGCTCTATTCGGGACTGCTGCTGCAGCCGTTGCCGTCGAGGCAGGAGCACGGCTATTTTGCGCGCCCTTAGCCCACACACTGGGGATGGGTCGTTTACAGCGAGCCATCTTCGATGGCGATGGCCGAGCATTTGCTGATGATGCCTTTACCGTCGCTAAAAACCCCATCTTTATATTGACTGTCCAAGCGAAATGGGAAAGCGCAGGCTGGCTAAATCGGCCAAACCCAAAGGCCAACGGCATCATTGGCAACCCCCTGGCCGACGTCTCCACAGCCTATGCCGGCTTTGGCCTCACCAAGATGTTTGGTGATTATTTAGCACCATTAAACGGTAACGTCGGGATGGCTATTATCCCTATTAGCACCACCAGCGGCAACCACGTCTACGATGGCCTCCGCGCGACCTTGAGCACTACTGGGTGTTTGCCGGCTTACGTAAGTACGGCCAAAGCCAGCCTGATGTCACTCCACTTCTCAAGTGTTGGTACCGCGGATGGAGCGACCGCCTGCTTTGAAAAGGGCGGCGTCCCTTTAATCTCCTACCCAACGATCGACAGTGCCGTAAGCAGTTTACTCAATGCGCTCGGCCCGCTGCAGAACCTGCCAACCGAGAGTCAGCACCTGCTCTCGCTACTTAATGATCGCGTGACAAAGGACGAGAGGTTTCGCAAAGGGCTAGAGAATTTAGCCGGGCGCTTGCATGCTGCAACGGATCCACTCAATAAGGCTCTCGGCGACGCGAAGGCAACACCGATGCAATTAACTGCCGCAACTCAGCTTGACGGAACAGTACTCGCAACGAATAACCCACTGCTGCCGCAGATTTCTGCAGTCGGCGCACTGATTGATCTCGGACTCATTCATGCGGCGACGCTATCGATTTCCAATAGCGATCCCAATGCCGGAGGAGACCACGCTGGGCGTGGTGGCAGTAACGTCGCCTATGGTGCGCGCAGCCCCAATGAAGTGAAGTCCTGTGTGGCCCAAGCCGTGGCGAAGATCTTTGCGCGCTATCCAAATGCTCTAGTCTCGATCACCTCGGACGGCGGCCGCAGCCCAGAAGGCGGCGATAGCCAGAACTTTGAGGCGTTCATTTTTGGGCCAAGTAGCCTAGTCAAAACGACCTTCGTTAACGCTGACTCACGAAATGACTCTGCGGCCTTTGGCAGCAACCCGATGCCTGCGACCCTTTCGGACGGCACCAGGCCCGCTCCCAATCAAGCGCATATCATGGCCACCGTCGCCAAGGCAGCAGGGATCGACCTTGGTACCACCCCTTACATACCTGGGCTCTTAACCAACGGCTAAACCCGTCGCCATGGTGGTCGCGCCGCTGCTAACGGCGGCGGCCGCCGAACAGGCGCAGCAGGCTGAAGAACAAATTGACGAAGTTTAGGTACATCATCAACGCACCTGAGGTGGTGTACACCGAGAGGCTGCGCTCATCGATGCTACCCCGGGCAAGGCTGTACGCACTCTCTTTGAGACGCTGCGATTCGTAGGCAGTCAACCCAGAAAAGACCAGCACGCCAAGGAGGCCTGTGGTTAGGTTTAAGGTTTGGGTGAACGGGCGCAGGAAGGGAATCATCCCGGAGACTGCGTAGAGGAGCGACAGTCCAACCGTCATCCATAGCGCTTGCAAACAAAACGTGCCGACGACACCCAGATTCCTTTTAGTGACATGACCAAACGCCGCCAGTCCGCCAAATGCTAAAGATGCGGCAACAAACACGTTCATGATACTTGCGGCAGTGTAGATCAATCCGACGTAGCCGACGGTCACACCAGTGACCACCGTATAAAAGTAAAACAAGCCCTGCAACTTGGCTGGGCTCGCCGTCTGCGCCATAGGGCGAAACATCATGACCGTACCCATCTGCAGGATAAAGATCCCCCACATGACCATGGACCCACCCGCCATGGCCACGTCTAGCATGATCCCGGTCGTGACAAGTGTGTATGCGGTGAGGGCTGTCACCAGCACGCCAAGCATCATCTGCGTATATACGCCGCTGATATATTTGCTGGCGCGGACATCGACGTCGTCGCGGACGCTGACTCGAAGGCTAGACGCGTTCTGCATGATCAATCCTTTACATGATGTGGGAAACTGGAGTTAGGCGCTCGCCTCGGGCCAACAACTGGCCCCCAGCAACTAGACTTGCCGTACACCGTTATATCATAAGTTGTATTCGGCGCCTGTCCAGAGCCGAAGCCGAGAAAAATCCCCATAATATCCAGACTTTAATCATACTGAATGGAATTGTTTAATAAATCCTGCCCTCTTGCCTTCCCGCTCTCCCAGCTGCGCGGAATAAAGCCGCTGCCCAAAAACTGGGAGGCCGGGAAGGCAAGAGGGCAGGATTTACTCAACAACGCCACACTGAATGCATCTGGCCCCAGCACCAACTCGCCGCAAGGTCCGCCGCTTCGATCACTTGCCGAGGCACAGAGATACTCGGGCGGAGCTGACTAGGCCCAACAGGCGCTACTGAGGACCTATAGCTTTTTACAAAATACGCATTTATCGTCGCCCATTGCATAGTAGTCGGGGATGCAGGCGACAAGCTGATAGCCCCGACCGAGGTAGAAATTTCGAGCCGTGGCAAAGGCTGGTTTGGCCGAAGTCTCTATCAGGATCTGACGCGCCTTACTCGCCCGAAGATCAGCCTCGGCGTATGCGATCAGAGCGGCGCCGATACCGGCTCCTTGAGCCATTTTGGCGACTGCAATCCAATAGATATACCAGCTGCCATCGGTGATTGGCGCCGGGCTATATTGGATAAAGCCCGAAACAGCCGTCCTCCCTTGCTGATGAACAATCAGGCGGTCGCCGGACAGAGGGTCGCACGCGGCAAAATCCAGCAACAACGAATCTAGCTCGGCGTGATTGAACACCTTTGAACTTGCACATAGGTCTACCATTGCCGCGTAGTCATTCGGCTTAGCGGGGCGCATCTGGGAGCGAACCGCAACTGCACCGTCCTGAGTATCGGCAAGGTCCATGAATTCACCACGGTTAAGGCGGCATTCGCCGCATATTTAGCCAAACTGTTAGCTTACACTACACCTACCAAATTGGCCAGGGCGCGCCCCAGACAGACGTTAGGTGCCCTTGCTTCAGTTCTTGTAGACGTGCATATGTCGATTGCGGAACTTGCCGCGGTTATCTCGGTCGATCGAAATCAGAATACCGATGGCCGCGCACGACACGATAAGATTGGACCCACCTGCAGAAAAGAATGGAAGCGGCAGCCCCTTGACAGGAAACATTCGCAGAACCATGGCGACATTGATCGCAAACTCGATGAACAGAAAGGCACCAAGACCAACAGCGAGTAGAGCGCTAAAGGTATTCTTCGATTGGCGCCCTATCAACAAGGCCAGGCAGCCAAGCGAGGCGAAACTAAGCAGCAGAAGGCTGCTACCCATGAATCCGTGCTCTTCAGCGAAAACCGAAAAAATAAAGTCCGAATGGCTCATCGGTAAAAACTTGAGGTGCGTTTGTGTTCCGTTCATGAAGCCTTTGCCGTAAACCCCACCGCTACCAACGGCGATCAATGACTGCAGAACATTGTAGCCCTTGCCCTGCGTATCGTAATTAGGATCGAGAAAGCTAAGAATTCTTGTCTTTTGGTAGTCAAGAAGCAGAAAGCGCCACCCGAGCGGCAATGTTACCGCAGCAGCTGTGCCAAGCATGGCAATACTACGCCAGTCGATTTGAATGAAACAAATCTGGGTGCAAACGATAAGGACAAGAAAGCTAGCTGTGCCCAAATCCGGTTGGGGAAAGATCAACACAAAGAGAATACCCACGAGCACAGCAAGTAACCAAAGATCACGAAGGCGGAAAGCGGTCGTTTGTTGAACTTCCGTAAAAAATCTTGCCGCGACGATTGCGACGATGATCTTAGCCACTTCCGACGGCTGGCCGTTGATCGGACCGATCGTGATCCAGCGGCGCGCACCCCAGCCAATATGGCCCATCACCAAAACAGCGACAAGCCCCGCGCAAATAGCCGCATAGAGCCAGTAAGCCGATGCATTTAAATGCTTTGGCTGCACCAAAAAGGCCAACACGGAAAACAGAGCAAGGCCAACGCTCATCTGTTTCATATGCGAGTAAAACATCGAATCACCACCAGAGGCGCTATACAGATTCGTTGCCCCTGCAAGCAACAGAAACCCCATCAGGGCAAACAGTGCTATGGCATACACAGGACGCCTGGTGAAGATCTCATCATCCATTCCGGACGTGCCGACTTCATCCAAACGCGTCACTGGCTTCACAGCGTCTAACGTGGCGCGGCTTTCATTTGACACCTTAGAACCTCACCCAATTTGGTTTGCCAGCAATCATAGCGGAAATAGCCGGTACATTGAAGCCTTAGTCCATGCTCAGGCCAACAACGAAGCTGAAGCGAAGTCGCAAGCTCGCCGCGACGCTCCGCAACTCCGCTCCTAAGGACGGCCGTAAGCTCATCTGATCATTTTTGATGGCACACCTTAACTTGCCGACTTTATGTTATTATTTCAGGATATCAAAACTGACGTGGGGATTTTTTTGCGCTAGCTAAACTTTTTTCGGTCGCGGCCGAAGATATATATGTCGGCAAATTATCGGCCGGGCGTCTCGCCACACCGGTGGCATGATCTATAGAGGACCAAACGCTATGCACCTTCTTCGTCTATTAGCCGGATCTGCAGCCCTACTCTGGGCAAGCGCCGCTTTTAGTCTCGATCTCGATCCGGGAGAAATTCGCGGAAAATCGAGCAAAGAGCCGGTCGACGTGCTGCAAAACCGCTACTTTCTCAAGTCCTGGCGGCCCGAACTTGGGTTGATCGCAGGCACCATGCTCGACGAAGCCTATATTAGCACCCGCATCACGGGACTTAGGTTGGGGCTATTTTTTAATGAGTGGCTTGGTGCGGAAGTACAGTCCCAGCGGACTACTGTCACCAGTTCAACAGATCGCAAGGCTCTAAACAAACTTCGCTTCCGTCCGTACAACCCAAACGGACCGATCGATAACACGGTTATCGTCACGCCAGATCCAGAGGTCAATGCCATTCACCAGGTGATCGATGTCAACGCCATCGTCGCCCCATTTTACGGTAAACTTAACGTCCTCAACCTTGCGATCATCTACACGGACATCTACGCGACCGGCGGGATTGCCATGCTTGACACCGACCAAGGCGCCAAAACCGCTGTCTCGCTTGGCGCTGGTGAACGCTTTTACATCGGCAAGGCTTGGTCGGTAAGAGTTGATTTCAAGGATCGCATCTTCAATGAGACTAGGGCCGGCGCGACGTCGCGGCGCAATGCGAAGAGTATCGACTTTGGAGTTGGATACTTCTTCAATTGAAACGGAGTTTTATGCGGCTTAGGTTAACCACATCGCTGCTACTCACCGCTACCCTGGCAAGTGTTGGGATGAGTTCAATGGCCTTTGCGAAAAAGGCCGCCAAATCCAAAGCCAAGCCTCAAGTTGTCGACCCCTCCAGTCCCGCTGCACTACACAAACAATTGATGGCGGTTAAACGGGCGTACCTGGGCGGGGATACCAATCGCTCCACAACTTGGACGAAGCTGACCGATCTCCACGAGTACAGTGCGAAAATGGCCATGAATGATCGCGTCTCCCTATTGTCATCCCAGGCTTCTCTACTGACCGAGGCCGGCTATCCCATTCTAGCTTCGATCTATGCCTCGCAGGCTATCAAACTGGCACCAGACCCGCTGACCTCAGAACTCGAACCAGCTTGGTCGATCCTGCACCGGGTCTCGGAAAAGCGTCCGATCCAAAATGTCTTGGAGATCGTTGCAGGCAGCATCGATCTACAAGGACGAAAGATCCCGATATTTGGCAGTGATTGGAACTACTTTGCCGGTAATGCTGCGGCACATAACGGGCAAACAGAAAAGGCGTTGCAGTTATACGGGCAGCTAAATATCGAAGGCAGGTACTTCTTTCCAGCGAAGTATCAGCAGGCGATGCTGTACATCGAGTCAGAAAAGCCGGCGGCGGCGGAGGATGCACTAAAGGCCATCCTGTTCCCCGGAGCACAGAAAATGTCGCCACTCAATGAAAAACAGCGTCGCGACATGGCGGACTATGCTTATTTGGCACTTGGTCGCCTCTACTATGAAAGGCAGCGCTTCGGCGAATCGACCAAGATGTACCGTATGGTAAGTCGAGACGGCCAGAATTTTTACGATGCTCTCTACGAGCAAAGCTGGTCCTTTTTCATGGCCGGCTACCCCATGCATGCCCTTGGCGGACTCTACGCGGTGGAAAGTCCGTTTTATAAAGAGGTATTTAATCCCGAAGCACCCCTCCTGCGCGCCATGGTCCACTACTGGCTGTGTCGCTATGATGCCAGTCGCAATGCCCTTGCTGATTTTATGGAGCGCTATCAACCTGACGTTGAGAAGCTCACCGAATATCTCGATAGAAAGCATTTGGATCCTGAAACTGCTTACAGCTTGTTCGAAAATTTGGTGAGTGGGGTCTCCGAACAGTCTTTAGGAATCTCTCGGTCGATCCTAAAGACAGCTGCTGAAAAGGACAGCATGCTGCTGATTCGGGATCAGTATGCGTCGATTCTCGAAGAAAAAAGCCGCCTTGAAGCCAAGGGAATATTTGGCAATAAGACTCGGTCGAACCAGTCTATGGACTATATGGACCGCTGGGCTCAAGCTTTGCGCAAAGACGTCGGCAAGCATTTCCTGGGCGAGTTGCAGGAGATGAAAAGGGATTATGATCGCCTATTTGCTCAGGCCGAATTTCTCTACGTTGAGTTACTGATGAGTGAAAAGGATCAGCTACTTGGCAAAGAATTGCATGCATCGTCAAAGATCACCCACGTCAGTAAGCGGATGCAGGTGAACAGTTGGGATAAACAAACTCAGTCTTGGAAAGACGCTCGTAACGGTGAGTACTGGTGGGATGAACTGGGCTATTACATCGAACCCGTTGAATCCATGTGCGCGGTCCAAAGTAAAGCGACTAAATGAGGGAGTATCATATGCTTAGAGGAATCAAGTATCAGGTTAGAGTCTTTGTCGTGATTGGATTAGCCACGACGATCGTGCTTGGCCTAGGCTCACGAACGGCACAAGCGCGCACCACGCAGCACTCCAGTGGTAAACAATCGTCAAAGGACCTGGCGCCTAATCTCGAGGACAATGCAAATTACTTCGCTGAGAATCGCCACGATATCCCCCCTGCTGACTTAAAAAAGGCCGACGCCTTACGACTGAAGACCATCGCCTCGATTGAAGAGCTTCTAACCACAAAGAAAAAGAGTGTGCGGCGGTTTGAGCTACTGCTTCGTGTCGGCGAGCTTCACGTCGAACGCCATGATTTTCTTCGCGATGGAGAAATGATCAGTTACGAAAAGGCATGGGACGGATGGCGCAAGGACAAGAAGGGTGGTGAGCCTAAGCTAAACAATGCGGCGTCTGAAGCAGAAATGGTCCTGGCAGCGAATTCATTTCGCAAGTTAGTAAACGAATTCCCTCGCCATCCTCGCACCGATGCAGCCTTGTATTCGCTTGCTCGGGTACTTGCTCGTATGGGTAAGGATACTTCCGTCGATTATTATAAGCAGATGATTAATTCATTTCCAAAGTCACCGCTCATCCCCGATGCCTACCTGTCACTAGGCGAATACTATTTTGATAAGCATGATATTCCTAACGCCATCACCTACTACAAAAAGGTGATGGAATTCAAAGACAACAAAGCCTATCCGTATGCAGTGTATAAGTTGGGTTGGGCCTACTACAACGCGCCAGCCCACAATGAGAAGGAAACCCTGGACTCTTACAAAAAGGCGACCGCAGCCTTCAAGCTGGTGGTTAAGCTTTCCGAAAAATCAGCGGACGACGGTTCGACCAAGAACAATATGAACCTACGTGAAGAGGCCATCAATGACCTCGTCATGGTCTGGGCTGATGCTGAAGACGTGGCCTCCGCTTGGAAGTACTTTAAGACCATCGGTGAAGAGTCGTCGTTTTACAAAATGCTGGAGCGACTCGGCAATATCTACGTCGATCAAGGCAAGAATCCACAGGCCATCGCTGTGTTTCAGCGTCTTCTAAAAGATTCCCCGTCACGTCCAAACAATCCAGTGATTCATGCCAAGCTTTTAGATCTCTATGACTTGACCAACAACCCAGTTGCCGTTGTTGCAGAATTGAAGCGGATGCACGCACTTTATCTCGGGAAGACAGCATGGGCGACAGCCAATGTGCAGGACAAAGAAGCTAGCGCTGAGGCCATTCACCTCTGCGAATTGTCGACGCACCGCTACGGGGCGATTTATCATCAGCGCGGTCAAAAGGCGAAGAGCGAAGTATACCTAAAGCAGGCTGCCGAGATTTACACGCTCTACCTCGCCTCTTTTCCAAGCAGCGTCAATGCGTACGATATCCGCTACTACCTTGCTGAGATCCTGTTCGACTTCAAACAATATGAGACGGCCTCTGGGCACTACTTTATCGTTGCGAAATCACAGCCAAACGGCAAATACATGAAGCCGGCGGCGCTAAATGCAGTGGCAGCCATCAACCAGCTGGTCCAAGACTCCAAATGGCCACAGCTACCGCCCCCTGGACAGGTGGCCCACCCACTAGAAATTCCTCGGGTCAAAGTTAAGCTAGTAGAAACAATGGATCAATACGTTACCTTATTGCCCAAGGAGAAAGACGGTGATCCAATGCGCTTTACCGCGGCGCAGACACTTTTTGAATATGGTCACTATCCCGACGCAATCGCTCGCTTCGACAAGATCACCAAGGTGATCCCCGAGAGCAAGCAAGCCAAAGCATCGGCAAAAGTCATACTTGGCTACTATGCAGACAAAGAGGACTGGAACAAAGTCATCAGCTGGGGCCAGGCTTTTTCAAAGCAGGACAAGCTGATGGATGCTGATCTGCGCAAGTATGTGACCGATTTGCTGCGTAGCGGCATGTTCAAGCGAGCATTGGCTGCAGAGAAGGCGGGTAAGTTCGACTTCGCAGCGTCAGGATTCCTCGAGTTCCAAAAGCAATTTCCGGCCGATCCCAATGCTGACCGCGCAGTATTTAATGCAATGAACAACTACTACAAGGTCGGTCGCATCGAAACAGCGATCACATCTGGTAGACTTTTGCTCGAGAAATACCCGAAATCTCCTCTCGTTCCTGACGTGCTCGCGAGTATCGGCAGCACTCATGAAACCCTGGGCAAATTCGCTGATGCGGCTGGCTTTTACCAGCGCTTGGCAACTGGATTTCCCCAGGATAAGCGTGCTCCCAACGCATTATACAATGCCGCTGTCCTCTACAAGGGTGTGAAGAACATCGATCAGGCGATCTCTATGTTAACGCTGTTTTCCCAGCGCTACGCGGATCAACCGGCAGCTCCGGACGCCACCCTTGAGCTGGCAAGTTTGCTAGAGAAATCAGGTCACTTTACCGAGGCCGTCCTGCACTACAAACTGTTCGCTTCACGTTATTCTAGCGATCAAGAACGAGCCTTGTATGCTGCAGCGAAGGCTGCCAGCATTGAAATCACCAACACTGACCGTACGACTGGTCTCAAGGATTTGGACAGGGTTAAAAAGGCACTGATTGCTAAGGGATCGCCAGCCGCCTTTGACGCGCGGGCAACCGTCGCTGGAACCGTCTTTAAGTTGAATGAGCCCCTCTACTCTGAGTTTGCTGCTGCTCCGCTTAATGATGGCAGCAAGATTGAGAAGCAGGTTGGAGACAAGCAGGCAAAGTTGGTAAAGCTTGCAGCGAACTACGAACAGATTATCGACCTTGGTAGCGCCGAATTTAGCGTCGCGTCTCTGTACCGCCTTGGCGAGGCTCATGAAAACTTTGCATCCGCATTGTTTAAGGCTCCTGCACCTCCAGGGGCCTCTCAGGGGGACATCGACAAGATTAAGACCGAACTGGAAAAGGTCGCCTTTCCGCTCAAAGAGGAGGCGTACAAATTCTTCGAAACCGCTTACAAGCGTTCACGTGAAGTAGAAACATTTACCGTATGGACCCGCCGTACCTATCAAAAGATGGTTGAACTAGCTCCAGACAAGCATCCAGACGTCGATGAGCTGTCTGCCGAGCCGAGCTATATGGCTCATGAAGTCAAACTCAGCAAGCCCGTAGCGGCCTTGGTTACGCCCTGAACGTCATCAATTTGCAAGGAGTGAGAATATGTCTAGAGAAATAAAAAATCACTTGGTTCAACTGGGCTTATTGGCGTTCATCAGTAGTTTAGTCGGCTGCAAAACCACGTCACCTAGCGTGGTCAATGTCGACCAAAACCGGGGCCAACTCTCCCTCTACTCTTCTGGTGATCAGCGGACGACTTTAAGCGGCGCACAAAAGCAGGAGCAAGCCACAAAAATCGAGTCCACGCTGAAGCAAGAGCTGCACGACAAGCGCGATGATATCCCCTCGCTGATCTCTCTAGCCGAGGTCGAGGTGTCGCTTAAGCAACTAGACGCAGCAGAAAAGAATTGCCACACCATCTTACGCAAGGACCAGGGCAACAAAGAGGCTCGTAAGATCCTAGCCGAAATCGCCATGCGTCGAGGCAATTATGATATGGCATCCATCTTCATTAACTCAATCGGAGCAGCAGCGAACAAGGATAGCAGCATCCTCAACATGCGCGCTATGATCGAGCTGCATAGTAATAACAATTCAGCGGCGATGGCCCTGTTCAAACAGGCACTCAAGGTTAATTCAGATGACCTAGCCGTACGTATGAACCTTGGGGTTCTCTTGCTCAAGTTCCGCCAGCTCGATCAGGCCTCGGTTGAATTTGAAAGAGTGTTAAAAAGTGTACCGAATCACTCGGATGCCAAGGTTCATCTAGCGATTATAAAATCGAGCCGGGGTCAGAATGAAGAAGCCTTGAGCATGCTCAACGACACGCTAAAGGCTGATGAAAGCAATCCTTTGGTGCTTTATAACCTGGCCGTCGTCGAACGTAATATTGGCAAGTTGGACGATGCGTTGGATCATCTAAAGCTCTATGTAAAGAATACCCACAGCAAGGCAAGCGACAATGATCAAGTGTTTGCTCTGATCGGGTCGATCCAACGTCAACAGGCCGCTAAGGGGGAAAAGGTTTCAGATGAAGATCTGCAAAGTATGGTTGCAGCCGAGAGTAGCGACGGCGACGAAGCTCCGAAAAAGGTTGCAACTGCTACTGAGCCTCAAGGCGCTGTGAAGAAGAAGAATGCAGGGCCGGTCCAGGCTGCAAAGGCAGCACCAAAGGCCAAGTCCAAGCCGGTCGCTGCTGCTACTCAAGAACGGCCAGCTGAGAAGGAGCTAGTGATTCCTGACAATGCTGCAGAGCCGGCCTCATCCGACGAAATTGGCGACCTCGAAAAGGCCTTAAAATAAACCGCGATGCCTCAGTTTAGGGAGGGATTCCAATGACTATTGCGCGCCTTTTTTTCCTATTAGCCTTAGGGTTCACCGGTTTTTCCAGCGCCCCGGCCCTAGCCGATCCCGCGCATCCGGCGCCTGCAAAAGACGTGTCGAACACCACGACCTTTGTCGGCAAAGATTCAACCAATATCGATTTTTCCGCTGCCAACATCGACGGCAAGATGCAGGCCCCCTCTGGCTTCTTTTTGCAAGGGCGCAATTCTCAATCGATGTCGCAAATGGTAAAGCTGCGGTCAAAGTTTCGCAGCGAGCTTCGCGATTCTAAATCAGCGGTAAAGGCGTTGATTCACTAAGGTGGTCTTTCATCATTTGAGGAGCCAACTAGGATTGGCCTTGGGACCGTATGGCATCAACGGCTAGCTGGTATTCGCGGCGTATGGCGGATTGCCCCAAATGGAGCCCATGTCTTGCCAGCCAATGGCCGCGCCTTATCGTGCCAAGCAGGCAATCGCTGCTACCTGCGTAGATTAACGCCGACAATCGACTGTTGGCTGATTTCCCGTAGATCACTGGGTGCTCAGGGTCGATGACCACGGCATCAAAGGTCGTACCGACGCTGAAAAAATCATCGGCACTTTGCCCCATGGCCAGACGACCTCTGGTCCATGCCGACGTAAACAACTCGGTGCCGTACTCGTCACCAGGCTTGACCGTCAAAACCTGGCGCTTCATGGACCGCAGCCTTTGACCGTAATCGAGCCAGCGCAACTCTTCGATCGGACTTAAGGTCACTTGGCTATCGCTGCCAATGGCGATTCGTCCACCTAGCTGCCAATAATCCTTCAGCGAGAACAAGCCATCACCTAGGTTGGCCTCCGTGGACGGAGCGACGACTACAGTGGCATTGCTGGCAACGAGGCGTTTGATCTCCATGTGGTCCATATGAGTGGCATGAATCAAACTGAAACGCTGGTCTAGCGGTAGATGTGTCAATAACCAGTCAACCGGCCGCATCCCCGTGACCTTTAGGCACTGTTCGACCTCGAGGGTCTGCTCAGCGACATGGATATGGGCTGGCCCGTTAAACGGCTGGCCAAGAACCTGAAGTATTTCTGCTGCGGCGACAGCCCGCAGCGAGTGTATGCCACGTCCGACCTGAACATCGTGCGCATGACCCGCAGCACGCTCAGCCAGCGCGAGTAAATTCAAATAGTCATCGACACTGTTATGGATAAAGCGTCGCTGGTTTTGAGACGGTGGCGTTGTAAACCCGCCCTTCTGATACAGCACCGGCAGCAAAGTGAGGTGAATTCCTGCGGCCTCGGCTGCTGCCATCAAGCGGCGGCTCATCTCCGCTGGGTCACTATAGGGCACACCATGTTCGTCGTGGTGGAGATAGTGGAATTCCGCAACTGCCGTATAGCCATGCCGGACCATCTCAGCGTATGCCATGGTCGCTACTGCCTGCATCTGCTCAGGTCTAAGTCGCTGGGCGCAGTGGTACATGGCATCGCGCCATGCCCAGAAATCATCTCCTGATGCGTTGTTCGGGCGGTGTTCGGCAAGTCCGGCCATAAGATATTGAAATGCGTGGGAATGGGCATTTTGAAAACCTGGGATAACATATCCTGGCACGTCCTCCCACGAGCTGATGGCAGGAGCTGCAGCATCACTGACGTCGATGATCAACCCTTGCCCGTCGAGTGCGACATAGGCCGGACTCATCCAACCGCTGCGCTGGAGAAGGGCGTCACAGCGCAGATGGCGAACCTGCCTCACCTCTGCACTCATGAAATTGCCGTCAGACGTTTTAACGCGCCAATCAGGCTGTCAAACATCGCCGTCAAGGCTGATCGCACTGCTTCCTCTTTATCCGGCGCCCTACTCACACTGGCTTCATCCATGTAGACGTCTTGCGCCATCTCCAGTTGCAGAGCATGGACGCCCGCCGCAGGCTGGCCAAAACGGCGGGTGAGATAGCCTCCCATAAAAGGCTCGTTATCGGCGACATCATAGGTACCGGCGGCGCGTAAAGCGGTAAGAGCCGCCAAGCTCAGCTCAGGCGCAGCGGTCTTACCCTTTTGGTTGCCGAGGATCATGTCGGCAAAGGGTTGAGCGCGGATGCTTGGTACCGATCGCTTGATCGAGTGAGCATCGAAAAACAGAACGTGAGGCGATGTTTTGCGCATTTCGCCGATCAATTTGCCGATCTGTCCGTGATAAGGCGCGTAGTAGATATCCAAGCGACGCTTGGTCTCTTCTTTATCAGGAGGTCCCGCCGTGTAAATTGGGGTGCCGGCAAACGTCTGTAGGGGAACCAAGGCAGTTTCCTGCCTCTGATCATGATAAAGTGCGCGACCTGCGGGATCTCGGTTTAGGTCGATGACGTAGCGGCTGTAGTGGGCGTGAACCAGGGTGATGCCCATCTTTGGTGCGAACTTGTAGAGCTCGTGTACAAACCAGTCTGTGTCAGCTAGGCCTTCAACCACTTCCGGACGCATGTCCTTGGCAATGTCCGGCGGTATGTCAACGCCGCTATGCGGACAGCTGATGATGATCGGAAGCCGCTTGATCTGCGGCCGCAAAATGTGCAAGGGAGACGTCATACTCCCAAATATAGCAAAGCCGCCAAACGGCGGCTAGGTTTCACTACGCTTGATTATTGGTCGGCCATATAGTTGCGAACATAGGCAAAGTAGGCGTCGAAGTCCTTGGTCTCACCAATGCCGACATCGGGGTACATCACGTCATGGACACTGGTCAGATTATGGTTGAGTTCGAGGCCGTGGCCGACTTCATGGAAAAACAGTTTTTGTAGCTCATAGTGGGTTTTGGTGGTCATATAATCGTAGTCGAATTCAACGCGCATCGAGTACCGAATGGTCTCTTTTGCAGTTTGACCAGGAATCACGGTCACAGGGTTTTCCACTTCGGTTTCTGAAAGCCATTGGCCGAGGCCGACTTTTCCAGTACCGAGACCCTCAGCATTCGAAGCCACTAGACCCTTCGTGATGATAATGCTGGAATTAGCGTCGGCGGGACTGCTTTCAAAGGTGAGCACAGTCGAGCCAGCCAAGCCATTGTAGTCCCTGATCAGAGTTTGAAAGCTAGTGACAAACTCGGGCGTTGATCCGGCCGCGATCGCTAAGCGGTACTGTTTTAATTTGCTGACCTTATAAGAGTTGCCGCAACCGGTAGCGCCAAGGGCGGATAAGATGAAGAGGCAAAACAGACGGCAAAGCTTTGACTGAACGAGGTCGAGCATGAGGGGTCACCTTAAGCAGCGGGGAGTGGGCAGGAAAGAGAGCAGCAGGGAGGGGGAGCATGCCGCCAGCCGGTGTGGGCTGGTGACAGATAGGAATCTATCACTCGACATAACCTAAGTCAATATAATTTTATAAAAAAATATAAATAATATTAGTAAGCGTTTCTATTTATAAAACCTCTTAGAATCGTTAGCAAAATGATCCTCACATCGAGCCATAAGCTCCAGTTTTGAATGTAGTAAAGGTCGTACTCGATGCGCTTTTCGATGCTGGTGTTACCGCGCCAGCCATTGGCCTGGGCCCACCCGGTGATCCCGGCCTTGATCTTGTGTCTCAGATAGTACCCCGGCACATCTCTCCGAAATTGCTCGACAAATATCGGCCTCTCGGGCCTAGGACCGACCAGGCTCATCGAGCCCCCAAGCACGTTGAACAACTGCGGAAGCTCATCGAGGCTGGTTCGCCGCAGCCATTTACCGATCGGAGTCGTCCGATCGTCACCCTCTTTGGCCCAAACCGCACCGCTTTTGGCCTCCGCGTCGCTTCGCATCGACCTAAATTTCAGGATGGCGAAGGTCTTACCGTCGAGGCCCATACGTTCTTGCCGGTAGAACACCGGCCCACGTGAGGTCACCGCCACCAAAGCAGCAATCACGAGCATGAGCGGACCAAAGAGGAGCAGTGCACAGCAGGACCCGAGAATATCGACGACCCGTTTGATGATGCTACCGATGCCAGCCAATGGGCTTTCATTGATTGAGACCACTGGAGTTCCAGCGACGATATCGACTCCTGCGGCGAAGCGTGTAAAGCGGAACAAATCAGGAATCAACCGAACATCAGTGACCTGGTCGGCAATGCGTTCCAAATGCCGGTCGACGAAGTCATAAGCTTGATGCGGCAGAGCAAAGACCACGCTCTCTGTGGGATTGGCGGAAAAAAAATCCGGCCAGTTGCTGGGTGCGTCGAGTCGATGCAATCCGCTTTGTCGGCATAGGGCTTCGCTCGCGGCTATTTGCTCCGGTCCGCCGGCAAGGATGACGCCATAGATCTCGCTTCTGGTCAGGTCACCGTCTTTAGCCATTTCAATGGCATGCTTCAAGGTGTCTCCGCCGCCGATGATCAAAGTGCGGCGCGGCGCGGCGCGAAGGCGATAAAGGCGCAGCGCCTTGCGCACAGCGCTGCGTCCAGCGATGATCAGCCACGGATGGATGGCCAGAAACAGCCCCATCACGACACGAGAATAGCGGTACTCTTCGTAGAGGTAGGTAAAGGCGATAAAGGCAAAAGTCGCGACGACGCAACTTTGCAGGGTATCGAGAGCTTCAACAAAGGCTGAACGATGCCGCCCTGTGCGGCGGTAGAAGCCAGATGCGACAAAGGACAGAAACCAGATGCCGGCGACGAAGGGTGCTAGCTTGTAATAGAGTAACGGAGCGGGAATGCCTTTGGTGATGGGGAAGAGGCCTGAAAAGCGCAGTTCATAGGCGATGATCCAGCCGATCGTCACCATGACCACGTCCGATGAAGCACGGATGACCATCAACGCGTCTTGATTGCGGCGATTCACAGAGTCGGTTCCTTCAAGAGGGAGCTTATTTCCGCCTCCATGTTAGTAAGAAATGCGGTTCGGCCATACCCTTTAGCGTGGGCGACCAGGTTTTCTACAGCAAAATCAGCTGGTTTGAAGGCGCCCAAGGTCTCGGCCAGGGCTTCGGCGGTGCCGGACTCAAAAAATAGTCCTGTTTCACCGGGATTGATAAAATCGAGAGCACCTCCGGCGCCCAAGGCAATCACTGGAGTGCCGCAAGCCATGGCTTCGACGGCGATCATACCGAAGTCCTCGACCCCAGGAAACAACAGGGCATCCGCCTGCGCCAAAAGTTGAACGAAGCGTTGATTGTCCGGGTTCATGATGAACTCAACGTCGGCCTGCAAGCGGTCCGCCTGAGCCCGTAGCGACCGCTCCATCGGTCCAGCACCGGCAATCACCAAGCGCCGCCTAAGCTGAGCGCATGCGGCAATGGCCAGGTCAAAGCGCTTGTAGGAGACCAGAGCTCCAGCAGCGAGAAGGTAGCCGCCGCGTCCCTGCGCAGCAGAGCAGGGCTTGAAGCGATCAAGTTCGATCGGGGGGTGAATAACCTTCGCCTCTCTCCCATACAAACGCTGGACTCTGGAGGCAACGAAACGGGAATTCGCCACGAATCGGTCGACGCGCTGTGCGCTACTGACGTCCCAGCGCCGAAGTCGCGGGGTCATGGCACGAATGGCGGCGCCGGCGCCGGGTATGTGCTTGACGCCCGCGATATATTCTTCCTGCTGATCCCAGATGTAGCGCATGGGGGAATGGATATAGCAAAGGTGCCGGGCGTTGGGGCCCTTGATGGCACCTTTCGCCACGCAGGAGGACGTGCTGATGATCAGGTCGTAGTCCTGCAGGGCCAACGCTTCGATCGCCGACGGTAGCAGCGGTAGCAGCAACTTGCGCCCACGTTTAAACAGATTGGTGCGACGCAAGCAATGCACCTCGCGACGACTAATAGACTCTGGCATGGCAAGCCGGTCATAGAACAAGGTGTAGATGGGCGCCTCTGGGTAAAGCTCTAAGAGGGCCTCCAGAACCTTTTCGCCGCCGCGGTAGGTGGTCAGCCAATCATGAACAAAGGCGACGCGCACGGGCGGATTTCCTACCAAAAAAGAGGTTGTTCGGCTGCGCCCACAACGGCGCTTTAGGTCCCTTCCATTGATACCACAAATCTTAGAAAGCTGGGTGGCTTAACACCCCTTAGGCGGAGCCGGAGGCGACTTGTCTATCGGCAGGATTTGCACCTTAATCTAAGCCTTTGGTAAGATAATGAGATCAGGCTTCAGCGCTATCCTAGCTACCGCGACGTCTTTAGGTCTCACGGCCCCACCGAAGGCAACCTCTTCCTCTTCGTCTCCAGCTATGCATCAGTACCGGCAGCAGCCGTTGCCAGTATCCCTGTGTTATCGACGTTCGGACCGACACCGGAGGACTCCCCATTCATGCGTGCAACTGATCCCCGTTCCTTAGGTGATACGAGGGCCATGGCCCAGTCCATGCTCCTCGACGAGACGCCTAAAGGCTCGAGTGAACACTGGCGGTCGAATTTCCCGGAGATTGTTGGGCGCAGCCCTCCGATGGTAAAAGTCCTCGAAACAGTTTCGAAAGTTGCGCGTTCAGATGGCGCGGTGCTTATCCTAGGGGAAAGCGGTACAGGCAAGGACCTGATCGCGGCCGCCATTCACCGCCTTTCCCCGCGTTCAGGAGGAGAATATGTTCCTCTCAACTGTAGCGCCATTCCCGATAATCTCCTGGAGAGCCAACTCTTTGGCCATGTCAAAGGCGCCTTTACAGGGGCTGATGGTAGGGTGATTGGCAAATTTGAGTTTGCTAAGGGTGGCTCGATCTTCCTCGACGAGATCGGCGACATGCCTGCGAATCTTCAGGCCAAGCTGCTGCGTGTCCTACAAGATAAAAAATTTACACCCCTTGGCAGCAACATTCTTATGGACGCCGATGTGCGGATAGTTGCCGCCACCAATATGGATCTAGGACAGGCGATCCGTGAGCAAACCTTTCGCCAGGATTTGTACTACCGGCTCAATGTCCTGCCAATCCACCTGCCGCCCCTGCGCGAACGAACGGGCGACATCCCCAGCTTGCTGGAACACTTTATGGAGCAAGCCAACCGCATTCACAAACCCCAAACTCCTTGCTATTTAAGCGACGCGCTGGTCGCTCGTCTTTCCGCCTATGACTGGCCCGGCAACATCCGTCAGTTACAAAATTTAATCTCAAGACTCGTCGTGATGCGGGGCGCAGGAGTGATAGAGATTGAAGATTTACCTGCCGAGATGTTTGCAAGACCAGAAGAACTGCGCCTCACCAACCCACCAGTGGCCTCGTCACAGCCGCTCATGCGGCCGACCACGGCGATGCCCTTGCCTATGGTGCAGCATGCGGCTGGAGTGCGAGTACCCCAGGATTTCACCTCTTTACCGGAACACGGATTGGATTTGACCCAATATATCGAGGCCCTAGAGAATGACCTGATTCGCCAGGCCTTAGAACGAACTGGCAACAATCGCAACCAGGCCGCCAAATTGCTTGGTCTCAACCGGACAACCTTGGTCGAGCGGATCAAGAAGCGGCATTTGACGACGCTCAATGCACCGTCGAAGGAACTTTAACAAAGCCCAGTCAGCTAGTAAGGCGAACTAGGTGCGGGGTGATTGAACTGGCTGTACCGGCAATGAGTCGCGCCAAGAGACAGCGGCTTCCAATTCGGCTCCCACCTCAAGCAGCAAATCTTCCCGGTATGGAGGTCCAGCCAGCTGGACACCGATCGGAAGTCCCGACGCTGCGACGTGCATCGGTAAAGATATGGCAGGCTGCCCGGTCACATTGCACCACCCTGAATACGGCACCATTTCCGTGCAGCGCCAGAGCAAGCTCTTGGCATCGGTCTCACCGGTTTCGTGTAGCCAACCGATGCGTGGCGGCTCCATCGCCATGGTCGGCGTCAGCAACAAATCATAGTCCTTGCCCCAGTCGCGGACGATTTGCCTTGAGAATACCTGCAGGCGCAGCACGGCTTTGATGTAGTCATGGCTGCTTAGTTCCAGTGACATCTGTCGTAAGCTGGCGCTTAGCGGTTCGACCAAAGACCAGTCGCTGACATCTTGATAAGCAGCCGAGGTGCACCAGATCGCGACAAAGTCCTCAGCCAACTGGTCGCTTCCCGCGCCAGGCCAGGTCGGGGTGACGGCACTAACCTCGTGGCCAAGGCTGGCCAGGATCGTGGCTGTTTTGGTAACCGCGTCAATACAACTTTGTGCGACGTTGACGCTGTATGGCCCCGTACAGGTAAAGCCTATGCGCAACCGTTTGCCTTTGCCGCTAGCGCCGCGAAGTGCACTACGCACATACGGTTCGCTGGGTTCCTGCACGCTGTTCCAGCCGGTCGGATCATACTTCGCCAGCGCATCCAAATACGCAGCGGTGTCAGCGACCGTCATAGACTGGCAGCCATCGGTGGTAAAGCCGTGCATGACTTCACTGACGAGAGGGCCCTTCGGTATCCGACCGCGGCTCGGCTTCAGACCAACCAAGCCGCAACACGACGCCGGGATACGCAGAGAGCCGCCGCCATCGCTACCGTGCGCGATAGGCGCCATCCCGGACGCCACTGCCGCACTAGCGCCGCCGCTGGAACCTCCCGGCGTGTGGTTGGTATTCCATGGGTTGCGAGTGGCACCATAAAGGGTGTTTTCAGTGACCGGGAGTGAGCCGAATTCGGGCGTGTTAGTACGCCCCATAAACAAAAAGCCAGCTTCGCGTAGTAAGCGAACAGGAGTCGTATCATAGCGGCCAATCTTTGCTTTAGCGGCCACAGTCCCGTGCGTGGTACGCTCGCCCTTGACCTCGGTAAGATCCTTGATAGGCAGAGGCACCCCGTGAAACGGCGCCAGCACATCTCCGCGCATCACGGCATTCTCGGCGGCCTTAGCCTCATTTAACAGCTCGGCGTCGCGCCGCCAGATGATGGCATTGATGATCGGGTTGACGCGGTCCACGACAGCTAGGTAGCGCTTAATGACCTCGACCGGACTCACTTGCTTGGCCTTGATCGCGGCGGCTAGCTCTAGCGCTGATGGATTGACGGTTAACATCGCCTAAATCTTTAGAACTTCTTGTTCTTTTTTGGCTAGGCGATCGTCTAGGGCCTTGATCGAAGTATCGGTCTGCTTTTGGATGTCAGCCTCAAAGCGCTTGGCATCGTCGTCGCTAATCACCTTATCTTTAGCTTGCTTTTTGACCGCATCGTTGGCCTCGCGGCGGATATTGCGGATCGCAACTTTGGCTTCCTCAGCCATTTTCTTTAGGTTCTTGACGATGTCTTTGCGGCGTTCCTCGGTCAGCGCAGGAATCGGGATGCGCACGACATTCCCGTCATTGGTTGGTTGGATGCCGATATCAGCCCGCATGATGGCCTTTTCGATGTCCTGGATCGACTTTTTTTCGTAAGGAGCCACGGTGATGGTTCGGGCATCCGGAGTCGTTAATGTCGCCACTTGATTCAGCGGCGTCGGCGTGCCGTAGTGGTCGACTTTAATACCGTCGAGAAGCGAGATCGAGGCACGACCTGTGCGCACCTTAAGGAGATCGGTTTCAAACGCCTTAATACGCTTTTCCATGTTTTGCTTGCAGCTATCTACTGGCTTGACGCTCATCGCTGTTGCCTCCAAATGCACCGCTATCCGGGTTCGTTACGTAACCATCGTTCCAACTTGGGGATTGAGCACGGCCGTACGCACCGAGCCGGGCGCCCCTAATTTAAATACCATGATCGGCAGGTTGGCTTCCATACACATGGTAATCGCCGTGGCATCCATGACGTCCAACTTTTTTGAGATGACGTCGAGGTAGGACAGGTTAGTGAACTTTTTCGCCGCGGGGTTCTTCATCGGGTCTGAGTCGTAGATCCCGTCGACCTTGGTCGCCTTCAAGATAATGTCGGCGCCTACCTCGCGAGCCCTGAGGCTGGCGGCGGTGTCTGTCGTGAATAACGGATTGCCGGTCCCCCCGGCAAAGATCACGACCCGACCGGAGTCCAGATGCTTGATGGCCTTACGCCGAATATACGGCTCCGCCACTTCGGGCATGGTGATGGCAGTCATCACTCGGGTTTGGATCTGGTATTTGTTCTCTAGTGTCGCCTGCAGGGCTAGACCATTGATGATCGTTGCCAGCATTCCCATGTAGTCAGCCGAAGCCCGCTCGATGCCCCATTTGGCAGCGGCTGAGCCGCGAAAGATGTTGCCACCTCCGATCACTACGGAGACCTTACAGCCGAGCTTGCGGGTGTCGGCGATTTCGCCCGCAATCATCTCCAGGGCATCGCCATCGATACCGTACCCCTGCTGGCCGCCGAGCATTTCCCCGGATAGCTTCAGCATGATGTGGCGGTGCGAGAAATCGGTCATGGGGCGGCTCCATCCTTAGGCCAGGTAGAAAAAACCCCAATCCTAGTGTCGGATTGGGGTTCCATTAGCACTGATTTATTTGCCTATATTGGCCGCCGCAGCGACCTCGGCGGCAAAGTCTTCCTTCTTTTTCTCGATGCCTTCACCGAGTTGAAAACGGCCAAAGGCGGAGATTTTCAGCCCCTTCTTGACGTTATCAACATGCTTGGCCACCGTGATCTTGTCGTCTTTGATGAACGGCTGTTCCACAAGGCAGACTTCCTTGAAGAACTTCTTCATCTGACCGACCAAGATCTTCTCGACCAAGTCGGCTGGCTTGCCTTCGTCTTCGAGTTTTTTGCGGGCGATCTCTTTTTCCTGCTCGAGCTCTGTCGCATTCACTTCGGTTTCGACTAAGAAACGTGGCGACGCCGCGGCAACGTGCATAGCGACTTCTTTACCCACTTCGAGCACTTCAGGACCCTTGGCGCCTTCGAGAACGACCAGCGTGCCGATCTTGCCACCCATGTGCGAGTAGCCAACAACCACGCCGTTGTTCGCATGAGCCACGTGAACTCGACGGACCTGCATGTTCTCGCCGATCTTGGCGATCAACTGCGTCAGATGCTCCTTGACGGTGTGCCCGCCGATCTTGAGGTCGAGTAGCTCTTCTTGGTGCTTGGCCTTGTGCTTCAGCGCTAATTGCGCAATGTCGTGGGCCAACGTTTTGAACTCTTCGTTTTTACTAACGAAATCAGTTTCGCAGTTAAGCTCGACGAGAACACCCGAGGCATGGTCAGGACTGACAAACACCTCAACAAGGCCTTCAGACGCGACGCGGCCTTCCTTCTTTTGCGCGCGGGCCATGCCGTGCTCGCGCAGCCAGACGATCGCTTTATCTAGATCGCCATCGGTTTCCGTAAGCGCCTTTTTGCACTCCATCATCCCGACGCCGGTTTTCTCTCTCAGCTCTTTGACCATCCCTGCGGTGATCGCCATATCCAAACCCTCCGGCTGTAAAATTCTTAGTGAACGGATCCGTCGCCCGACTCATCACGGTCAAATTTGCGGGCCTTCTCGACGGCGACCGTGTGCCCTTGGTCGTCGTGGAATTTGCCGGCTTCGACTGAGCCGAACTTCTCGTCAGGCTCTGACTTGTCGCGCGAACGCTGCTTGCCTGCGATGCAGGCTTCGGCCGCGGTGCGAATGAACAATTGAATCGACTTCAGGCTGTCGTCGTTGCCAGGAATCAGGAAATCGATGCCATCTGGATTTGCGTTGGTATCGGCAATGGCGACGACGGGAATACCAAGACGCTTAGCCTCTGTCAGTGCGATGACTTCTTTGTGCGCATCGACCACGAACAAAGCCCTTGGTAGGCCAGGCATGTCCTTAATGCCGCCCAGGTTGCGCATCAGCTTCTCGCGCTCGCGGTGCAGACCAAGGATTTCCTTCTTGACCAGCTTTTCAAAGGTACCATCTGCTTCCATCTTCTCGATGCGCTTCAGGTGGTGAATCGATTGACGCAGTGTCGTCAAGTTGGTCAACGTGCCACCGAGCCAACGGTGATTGATGTAGAATTGCCCAGAACGAGCGGCTTCTTCAGCGACGAGGTCCCGAGCCATGCGCTTGGTGCCAACAAACAGAACATGGCCGCCCTTTTGCGTGGTCTTCTCAAGGAAATCACAGGCGCTTTTGAACAACCGCACGGTCTTCTGTAGGTCGATGATGTGAACGCCATTGCGCTCGCCAAAGATGTAAGGCTTCATCTTTGGATTCCAGCGACGGGCCTGGTGACCGTAGTGGGCGCCTGCTTCCAGCAGGTCTTTCATGTTGATCGTCACGGACATAGCTTCTTGCTCCTTCGAGGGTTGATCCTCGGTCAGCCAAAGTGTTGTGGCACACCCTCGATTTCGGCTGACCCGCGTATTTTAAAGCTCACCGCAGATGGGTCCGCGGAAGCCTCAGTAACCTACTCGTCTAGTTCGGCAACTTCAACCCTTTAAGCGCTGCAAATGGCGAGGCATCAACGCTACCCTGGCCGTAGACCTGGCCGCTAGCTGTTGGCTCTAAGCATGCTGTACAGGCGTTGGTACCGGTGTCTTCAGGGACCAGGCGGCTAGGCATCGCCGTCTGCACGGCATCGTTGATCAGCGTTTCCAAGTCGAGTTCATCGCCGTCCAGGTAGTAGGCGTCGAGATCGGCAAGACTCAGGTTGGTCTCCTTAGCCGCACTATTGAAGGCAGCAGGAAAAAAGCGCACGCTTAGCGGAATGGAAAGCGGCCATGCAATCGGTCGATCGCAACGGCTGCAGTGAACGACCGGCGCATAGCGCACAGTCCCTGTGACCTGCACACTTCCGGCCTCTTCCAGCAAGAGGTCGAACTCGGCCTTCAGCTGCGGCCGTTCCGAGGCCTTGCCGTAGGCATCGAATAGATGCTCTGGGAAATCAGAATAAAGACTGGCCAACCAAGGCTCATGGCCGTCAATCTGCACATGCAGGCGTGGTGTCATATCTTTTAACTGAACGCGCATAAAATACGCCTTTAAATTAGCGCCTTATGATGATCCAAGCGGGCGCTTGCTGCGCCCCTTATTAAACTCTTAAGGCCGCATATGCAAGGAGATTTTGCCGATCCTCGTACGTACAGCAAGGTTTGCTGGCACGTCGGCTTGCCTGCGTTTGGGTTCTTCGGCAACTAATGGGTGTTTTTGCTGGCTTCGCCCAAGCGGGCAAAAAATTTCAGGCAAGATTCTAATATTCCTCATTATTTGACCGATACACCGAGTAGCGCTGGGACGCATGAGACAACCATCAACAGGCAGCCGTAAGGAATAAAAAGAGTCGAGACTTGAGCGAGCTTTGGAACATCTATAAGGACGGTCGCCAAATCGGACCGCTGACAGCGAGCGACATACGCCGTGGTCTGCGCGAAGGCGAATTCGATCCCTTTGATCTCGTCGCACGCGAGGGTTCAAACCTCCGTCGTGAACTGGTTGAAGTCGACGAGCTATTCTTCACTAGCCAAGTGGTCTACGGTAATGATGCGGCGTCATCGACTGCCCAGATGCAGGCCGTCACGCAGGAGTTATCAAAGAGCAAGGCTCCGGTTTCTGGTTTTCAGCCGTCGAAGATCGGCGTGGCGCCAAAGGCAGACGACCAGATCAAAACGCAAGAGCCTCGCCCCACATCGCCGATGCTCGGCCAAGGCCACTTGGCCTTGGCCGATCAAGGAGCCACCGTACCATCCCTCGCAAGCTCCACCCGCCCTAGGCCGGTACGGAGGCAGCGCAATCCAAAGCACTTTCTCTTGATGAATAGCGTTGGCAGAGTGCTCGGCCCCATGAGCGCGACCGAGGTCCAGTCACTGTACTTTCGCGGAGTGCTTGCCAATGATGTCGTTGTCATGCGGCCTGGCTCGGAGGCGAAGATCAAACTGAGCCGGTTCATATCGGTATTGTCTGGCAATCGCAGCTCTAAGGCCCAGACGCAAGGAGCACATCCAGTCACTGGGATCCTGGCACTCCTCGCACCGAATCGACAGCGGATGATTTTCAGCACCAGCCCCTTTGGCTTGCAGCCGATGGCTACGGTAGCGCTGATCGCTGCGTTCATGCTGTTCCTCGCCACCGGCCTGCTGCTGATTGAGCACAAAACTGGCAAGCTGTCAGCTCTTGCCGATAGGCTGACCCATCGTTCGCCGACCACCACTCCAGCCGGCAAGATCGGTGGCCAAAATACACACCGTAAGCCCCCCGCCAAGACCGCTTCACTGCCGTTGCCGGAGGCCAACAAGGGCATGACGGCGCCACCACCAACCAAACCGACCGCCGCCGCCCCGAGGTCGGCAGCTGAGACGCAAGCGGCAGTACAGGCAGCGTTTATTGCGGCAGATGGGCCCGCGGCCGTGACGCCTGAACCAGTCGCCCCCGCGGCCGAGGCCAAGTCCAGGGCGAAAACACATAAGAACAAACCCCACGTGCGGCAGCGACCCGCAGCAAAATCGCGCGCGCATACGCGGTGGCGGGATGCAAAGCCTAAATCCGATGCTTTGCCCAGGGGCAACTAATCGACGACACGGAAAGCTGACTCTCGGGACTTGCCTTTCTCGAACAGAGCCGCTATGAACGGGACTCGATTTTTCGTTTCCGACTATTTGGAGTTAGGGCGATGGCTGTTCCAAAGTTTCGCATCTCGGCATCTAAGCGCGACATGCGCCGTTCGCACCACGCGCTTGTAGCGCGTAGCATGGCTTACTGCTCCTCTTGTGGCGAGGCCAAGCTCTCGCATACAGTTTGCAAGAACTGCGGTAGCTACAATGGCAAGGTTGTAACGCAGCCTAAGTCCAAGGGTGATTTCGGCGGTGAGGACTTTAACGTCGAGGGCTAAGAGTTATGGCCTCAGCGTTTAAGCTCTTAGCAATGTTTCCCGGGCAAGGCTCGCAATATGTCGGCATGGCCCGGGCTTTGCTTTCGGAGTTTCCGTCTTCGCGCTCCCTCTTCGAAGAAGCAGAAGATGCGGCCAAGTTAAATATCCGCAAGCTTAGCCTCGATGGCCCTGAGGACGAGCTTAAGCTCACCGCAAACACCCAGCCGTGTATCCTTACAGTTAGCGTGGCAATGTGGCGAGTCCTCGTCAATGAAACAGGCCTCGTCCCCACTCTGTTCGCAGGTCACAGTCTTGGTGAGTACTCAGCGGTGGTTGCGGCCGGCGTGTTGCCGTTTAGTCAAGCGGTAGCCTTGGTGCGGCGACGCGGCGAGGCGATGCAGGAGGCTGTACCGGCGGGTTTAGGTGCCATGGCCGCAGTCTTGAACATGACGGCCGAAGACCTAGAGGCTCGCTGCCGTGACCTTTCCCGTAAGGACTCTGTGGTCGAGGTTGCAAACTACAACTCGCCGCAGCAGTTGGTCGTCGCTGGCCATCAGACCGCGGTCGGTCGCCTATGCAAGGCCCTCGAGGCAGAGAGGATTCGCTTTGTATCGCTGCCGGTGAGCGCACCATTCCACTCCTCGCTCATGGGGCCGGCGCGAGACGTCATGGCGCCATTGCTGGAAGACTCTTGTTTCACGAAGACCAAAGCAAAGATCATACCTAACCTGACCGCCAATGTAGTCGATGAGTATGGTCCCCAGTTTTTGATCGAGCAGATCAACAGCCCAGTACGTTGGACCCAGACGATGGCGACTGCAAGTGAGCATGGTTGCGATCTCTATCTTGAAGTGGGCCCAGGCAAAGTTTTGGCTGGATTGGCGCGCAGGTGCTTGGCGAAAGAGGCAAAAATCCTCGGAACCGACGACCTTAAGCTGGGTATCAAAGGTATCCAAGACCTCATGTAGGCGAGACCAGTTTATCCAGTAAATTCTCGTCAGAATCGCCTCATTTTGTCAGGTATCCGCTTATTCTGACAGCACAAGCCTGCGTACTCTAAGGGTAATCACGAAAGTGCTCAGACTTCTGCGCGCAATAGCCGAACCATGTTTTAAGGTTGGAATTGCTATGCGTGAGGGCTCAGGACCGGGGAGGATTGCGAATGAGTTTGTTTTCATTGAAAAGAGAAAAAAAGGGTGATCGCGAGATCCTTCGGCTTGAAGGCGCAATCACCGGCGATGCTGGCTTGGAGTTCATCAAGCTGTATGACGGAATCAGCCCTAAATGCACGTTTAACTTTCGCGACGTGATCAGCATAAACAGCCAAGGTTTGCAGGTCTGGACGATGTTTTTGCGCGATTTCGTTAACGACCACGAGGTGCAGCTTGAAGAATGCCCTCCCGTGATCGTCAGTCAAATGAATATGCTGCCTAGCTTTGTGCAAAAGGCAAAGGTCACGTCGATCTACGTCCCTTATTTTTGCGAGGCCTGCAACAAGGTCAACTCGCTTATTATGGAAGCGCGCCAATTCCCCAAAGGCGACCAAGAAATGAAGCCACCAGCCTGTCCGACCTGTAAGGGCGAGCAGGAGCTTGACGACTTCGACTACTTCTTTTTCCTTAGCTACCTCAACGATCGGTAGTCGCTTGACCCGTTAAGGACCGCTCCAAAACCTCAATGCGATTTCTCTGCATCATCCAAGCTTGGCATTGGTTTTGCTTCCACAGGTGGTTCAGGCGGAGCACCCTTGAGGTTCTTCTTGATGAGTTCAAGGGCCCATTCGTCCTTGAATTGATTGCGCCCGTAAATGACGCCAACGCGCAGATCGTTAAGCCAAGTATTTGCCAGACGCTTGACGTCGGCCGGCGTCACCCTATCCAACTTCCTGGGCAACTCATAGTATTGATTCGGGTCGCCGTAGAAGAACCACGCATTGGATAGAGCCGTCGCCAACGACGAGTGCGTCTCCTGACTGAGGTAGTAGTTTGTGGCGAACCCGTGTTTGTACTCCTCGAGCTCCTCGTCGCTATAGTTTTTGGCGCGAAAATTCTGCAGCACGTCATTGATTGCGGCCAAGGTCTCTTGCGGCTTGGACGTCGACGCGCTGATGACACCAATGCCCAGGGAATATTCAATGACGTAAGAGTGTACGGCGTAGGATAGCGACCGCTTCGTGCGAATCTCCTCGCCCAGCTCCTCGCTGAGCATCTCGTAAACTAAACGCATGGCAATGCTATCTTTATCGTGGACAGACGGTGCATTGAGCTTGATGCGTATGTAGGCCGTAGGTAAATTACGGCTATCGAACTTAAAGGCGCGCGTATCGTCAAAAGTTGGCGACACAGGAGTCACGTTAGTCCGTTTAGCTGCCTTGATACCACCAAAGGCCTTATCTAAATCGGCGATGACCTTGGCCGCAGGCATCGAAGTCACGACGACGATGTTCATGCCCTCTGCATTGACAGCGGTCTTATGGTAAGCGAGCAGATCGTTTCGATCCAGGTGCTGCAGCTCCTTGATGGCCTCATCGTGATTAAGTCGATAAGGATGCCCCACGGGATAAAATATTTGGTTGATGATTTCGTTTACGTAAGTGCCAGGATCGCTCGGGATATCAATAAGAGTCGCCACCAATCGGTCTTTAGTTAGACGGGTGTCTTCCGTAGTGATCGCGGGTTTGGTGACGATCGCAGCGAACAGCGGCAGAGCCTTATTCCAGTAGTCGTTAAGCGTGCCGAGGGCACAAATAGAGTATTCGATCCCGCCGGAACAGCCGATCTCTAGACCATACTTTTCGCTCGTGGTGTTCACCGCGGCTTTGGGGTAGCCGGCGGCGGCCATCGGCATCACCGACCACAGCCATTCATTGAGAACTTTGCGTCCTGGCGGCAGATCCTTTAGACCGGTGCCAAAGGTAATATTTACCTGCAGGATATCTGAATTGGGGATCTCTCGAACGATGACCGGAATGCCATTTTTCAACCGATGCACGGAAGTCAGCTGACGTTGGAGTTGTATCTTCGCGTCGCTAACCAACTCAACTTTAGGGCTAGGTGCTTGTTGACCAAAGGCGACAGCCGGCAGGGCTAAGCCCACCAGGATCGCTAGCTTGACCGAATGACGTAACACCATCATCAAGGCTCCTTAGGCTGTGGGTTTAACCTGGATTAGGAATGCTGACCGGCGCAGGGGACTCCGGTTGGCCACTGCTTTGGTCTTTGCTTTGATAGTCTTTCAAGAATTTGCTAACGAGCGCCGCAGAGGTGTCGTGAAGCCCCACCTTGGTGGCATCTTCTGGCGACAGCAGGATGCCATCGAGGTGCGGCTTTCCGACCAGCCATTTCGCAACAGCAGCCTGAACATCTCTAAGGGTCACCTTAGCGATCATCGGAAGGTAGCCCTCCCTGTAGTCAAGACCCGTGACAGCCCACCAGAAAGCCATCTCCTTGATAAACTCTGTTGGCTGGTTTAGCTCATGCTTTTGGGCAATCAGCATTTTTCGTTGGACATCCTCGAGCTGGGTCGACGTGAAATAGCCAGGCCTGGCCCACTTCGGGATCTCGTCAAGTAACAGCTTTTGCACCCGCAGGGCCTGTTTTGGCTCAGTCGTCGCAGAAACCTCGATTTCACCTGCCTGAGATTGGGTGTAATAGCCGAGTGAAGCTTCATAGGTTAGACCAGAATCGACAAACTTCTTATAAAACGTCCCTGATCGGTGGTGCAAAAGGTGGACTAGGACATCCAAAGCGTAGGTGTCTTTGGGCTGACTGCGGGCTTTTGGGCCAAAAAAGACACTTTCCACATGCGCGTTTTGCACGTTAGGCCGCGTCATGATGAAGTTGGTTGTTGCCGGAAAGGCCGGGAAGGGCTTGGGTTTTACCGCCGACCATGCGGGTGGGTTTTTCCAGGCTGTGAAGTATTGTTTGACGATCCGCTTCAGCTGGTCCGGGGTGAAGTCGCCGGCCACCAGGAGGGCGCAATTGGATGGGACAAAGACCTGATCTCGAATCGTTAGGAGCTGATCCCGAGTCGCCTTTTCAATGATTGGACGAAGGCCAAGAGGATCGCGCTGATGCTGCTGATCACCGTAGATGATGCTCCGTTGGAGGTTTGCATAGTCAAACGAAGGCTGCGCTGCGTTACGCTCGTATTCGTTGAGGACCACGCGGCGCTCGCGTTCAAGCTCCTTTTGCTCCAACAGCGGCGTTGAAATCGCGTCAGCCATGAACTGTATGCCATCTTGTAGAAATGCTGATGGCAGGGTGAAAAAATAGCGCACCTTCTCTGCAGCCGTATCTCCATTGTAACTAATGCCAAGCTGTCGAATGCGGCGGTTGAATGCCTCTTGATCGGGCAGCCGTGCATTGCCCTTAAAGAACATGTGCTCCCAAAGGTGAGTCAGACCATTGCTGTCTGGCGTTTCTGTCATAGCGCCGGCCTTGGCCGCTAAGACGATCGTCACCAGTGGGACCTTATGCGACTCCATCGCAATGACTGTTAGGCCATTGTCGAGTGTCTCGGTAAAATAGGGCTTAGGCTGCTCCACGGCGCTAGCCGGGACGCTAATCCACAAGAGCAACGGACAGATCCATCGGCGCAACATGGGCGTCTCCGTAACATGCAAAGGAGGTATAGGCTCTTAGTCTAATGAATCCGCGACCAACTCCGCTATGTCTTTTACTTGGACCCCTGCAGCACCCTGCGCCTTGACGCCATCAGTCAGCATCGTCATGCAGAATGGGCATGCCGTTGCGACGGTTTTAGCCCCCGTAGCGATCGCTTCTTTTGCTCGGTTCTCATTAATTCGGCTGCCGATCTTTTCCTCGAGCCACATACGTCCGCCGCCGGCGCCGCAGCAAAAGCCAGTTTCCCGACTCCGAGGCATTTCCGTCAGCTTAACCTTAGGTAGAGCGGCCAGGGTTGCCCGCGGTTCTTCATAGACCTCGTTGTGACGGCCCAAGTAGCAGGAGTCGTGGTAAGTCACCTCGGATACCTCTGCTGGGACGACCTCTGGCTTGATCTTCCCATTCTTGGTGAGTTCTGCAATCATTTCGCTATGATGCACCACTTCAAGGTCGAGGCCGAAATCCGGGTACTCGTTTTTCAGGGTATTGAAACAGTGCGGGCAGCCAGTAACGACTTTTTTAACATTGTAGCGCTTGAAGGTCTCGACGTTGCCTTCGATCTGAGCTCTAGCTAAGTACTCATTGCCAAGACGGCGGGCGGTGTCGCCGTTGCAGGATTCTTCGGTGCCAAGGATGGAGAAGTTAACGCCAGCCGTCTGCATGATCTTGACCATGGAGCGCGACACCTTCTTGTAGCGCTCGTCAAACGAGCCGGCACAGCCCACCCAGAACAAATAATCGACATCCGGCTTTTCCGCCATCGTGGTGACGTTAAGGCCTTTGGCCCAGTCGGCGCGGGTCGAGGGATCCATGGCCCACGGCGAACCATTGGTCTCTAGACTCTTAAAGGTGTTGCCTAGTTCTTCTGGAAAAGCCCCCTCCGTCAGTGTCAGGTAGCGGCGCATGCCAACAATCGAGGGAATATGTTCGATGTACAGAGGACATGCCTCCATACAAGCGCCGCAGGTCGTGCACGACCAGAGTTCATCGGGTGTGACAATGGCGTTTTCCGCCCCAATCAGCGTCCGGCGCTGGTCTTCGGGCAGGGATGCATCATGCACAGCAGCTTTCAGATGCTTCATGATCATACGTGGGTCGAGCGGTTTACCAGTGGCGGTTGCAGGACACTGTTCCGTGCAGCGGCCACACTCAACGCAGGTTATACCGTCAAGCAGCTGCTTGATGGCAAAGTCCTGGACCTTGCCGATGCCGAAGGATTCAGCATTTTCATCGAACTCCATCGCTTTTAAGCGGCCGCGCGCCTTGAGGCTACGCAGAAACATATTGGGCCAGACCCAGATAAAATGCTGGTGCTTTGAGTAAGGGATAAAGGTCGTGAAAGAGAAAAGAACCAAGCAATGAGCCCACCACAGCGTCTTGCTAAAGATCGACCAGCCAACGCTGGTGTCAATGCCGAAGAGCAGACCAACGCCGCCAGCAATGGCACGGGAGAACACCAGCGGCGCCGCTGGCAAGCCGGTGTCTCCTTCGATGAAGGTCTTGGCCCCCATATACAGATGAGCCGTGACCACCAGGGCCAGGATAAAGCCGAGCACCCAGTAAGCATCAATCCTGGAGGTTTTCTCCAACTGCGACAGACGCCACGGTCTGAACAGCAAGCGCCGGGTGAAGGCCCAGATAATGGCTATCACGACGACAAAATTACCGAGGTCCTGCATAAGCAAAAAAGCATGATAGAAACTGCCGGTGCCAAGCACCACCTGGTACGAAAAGGCGTCGAAGATCCCGTGGATCAGCGTCTCCCCAGTACCGACAGTGACGGCGAGAAAGCCATAGAAAATCATGTAATGCATGATCGCCGGCCAAAGGTCCTTAAGCATTTTTGGCTGCAGGATTCCGCCTTTGAGCATACCCAAAAGCCGTTCCACTGGGCGATCGGTGCGGACATCGTCAGCGCCGACACCGATTTGGATGGTCCGCCAGATCTTCGACAAGTTAAAGGCCGTAAAGCCAAAGGTTCCTAAAGCAAGGACGGCAAACACGATGCTTGCAATGATCGTCACGGGCAACTCCTAGTAGCGGGTATCCTGAGCTAAAAGCGTGGTCAAACCGCACGTTAGCACGATAGCTAAGTGAGTTGCATGGGTTAATCTCGACGATATGGCTGTAGGCAGAGGTGAGCGACGTGCCAACAGCGTCGACCCTGCACTCAGCCAGAACGCATAAGGCCCTAAGATAATGGTCTATTCAATTAGGTAGTATTGGCCAATGGATACAGACTTCCTTTGACAAAAGAGCGAGAGCATAGCACGTTGGAGCTATGAGTTGTGACAACCTTAGCGTTAAGACGATGACCCAACTTACAGGCCTCAATGAGCACACGCTCAGGGCGTGGGAACGACGCTATGGAGCGGTGCGGCCCAAGCGCGGCGACAACGGACGTCGGGTCTATTCACGTCTTGATGTTGAACGCTTGAGAACGATGACGACTCTCGTAGAACGGGGCTTCTCGATTGGTCGCATTGCGACTCTCGGTGATGTCGAGCTTGCTGAGCTCCTTGCCGATAATCTTTCTTTTGATCAACCGCCTAGTAAAGTCACCTTACCCCCAGCACTAGGCACTGGAGGGCCAAGGATTGCAGAGTTTAGCCGCCAAATCCAAAGCGCCTTGAGCCGACATGATTTAGCATCAATTCATGCCGAGTTGCAGGCGGCACGTAACCTTCTAGGCGCGCGAAGTTTCGCCATCGAATTAGTTGCGCCGTTGATGCAGCAAGTCCGCGCCCACAGCGCCAACGGCCTGGTCAGCATTGGCCAGATACATGGCCTTACGTCGATCGTCAAAGCGCATTTGGCATCGATCACCCTAAGTATGGTGCCCGCCGCTCAAGGCGATCATCCGCGTGGCATGGCGTTTGTCATGGCGACCATGGTGGGTAACCATCACGAGATCGGCATCATGATCGCTGGCGTCGTAGCCGCAACTCATGGCGCAACGGTCTACTACTTAGG
>Ga0315276_10000036_pt1 | contig 90988 bp, 91 predicted proteins | sample YL17G05_0_MG_FD_204542 | JGI IMG/M metagenome (GOLD analysis project Ga0315276, IMG submission 204542) | Sediment microbial communities from Yellowstone Lake, YNP, Wyoming, USA - YL17G05_0 | ecosystem: Environmental > Aquatic > Freshwater > Lake > Sediment | place: USA: Wyoming | collected...
TTGATAACGAAGAAACCGGCAAAGATAACGGAATCGAACAGCTTAATAATCAATTGGAAAATATTTTAAAATCCAACGGCGTTGAAGAAATTAGTGCTATTGGCGAAAAATTCAATCCAGAATTTCATGAGGCAGTGGGCGTAGCAGAAGAAGTTTACCCCGAGCATAGCGAGGGGGGAATTGTAGTTGAAGAGATTCAAAAAGGTTACAAACTTCACGGAAAAATAATCCGTGCTTCAAAAGTCAAAATAGGAAAATAATAAATTAATAATTCCGCCCAAGGCGGACAAGTAAAAAATATATGTCAAAAATATTAGGTATTGATTTAGGTACAACTAATTCGGCAATGGCAATTATAGAAGCAGGCGAGCCGAGAATAATTGAAAATAAAGAAGGAAACAGGACAACTCCTTCGATTGTCGCTATTTCTAAGGCCAATGAAAGATTGGTCGGTCTTTTGGCAAAAAGACAAGCAGTAACTAACTCCAAAAACACTATTTTTTCTGTTAAACGATTAATCGGCAGGAGATTTTCCGACCCTGAAGTGCAGAAAGACAAAAAACTTTTGCCTTACGACATCAGGGAATCTAAAGAAGGCGCAGTAGAAATCAAAATGAATGATAAATGGTACGGGCCCGCAGAAATATCGGCAATGATTTTACAGAAACTGAAACAGGATGCCGAAGACCGCTTGGGAGAAAAAATAGAGGAAGCGGTAATTACCGTTCCCGCATATTTTGATGATTCACAAAGAAAAGCAACCAAAGACGCAGGAGAAATCGCAGGACTGAAAGTAAAAAGAATTATCAATGAGCCGACAGCGGCTGCTTTGGCATACGGACTAAATAAAACAAAGGAAGAAAAAATTGCTGTTTATGACTTCGGCGGAGGCACATTTGATATTTCCATACTAGAAGTGGGAGAAGCAGATATGGGGGACGGAAAGAAAGAGTCACACGTTGAAGTTAAATCAACCGGGGGCGACACGCATCTGGGTGGAGATGATTTTGACCAGATAATTATTCGTTGGCTGGTTGATGAGTTTAAGAAACAAGAAGGGATTGATTTGGCTAAAGACCAATTAGCCTTACAAAGACTGAAAGATTCCGCGGAAAAAGCAAAACACGAACTTTCCTCAACCATGGAAACTGAAGTGAATATTCCATTTATTACTTCTGATTCCGGCGGTCCGAAACATTTGAACATAAAATTTACCAGAGCCAAGCTTGAAGATTTAGTCGGCGAATATATCAATAAATCGATTGAAATTACCAAGCAAGTTGTGAAAGATTCAGGATTCAAAATTTCCGATATTGATGAAGTACTTTTAGTCGGCGGACAAACGAGAATGCCGTTAATTCAGCAAAAAGTAAAAGAACTGTTCGGCAAAGAACCGCACAAGGACATTAATCCCGATGAAGTGGTTGCCTTGGGTGCGGCTGTTCAGGCGGGAATTTTCCAGGGAGACGTAAAAGACGTTTTGCTTTTGGATGTTACGCCGTTGTCTCTGGGAATCGAAACATTGGGCAGTGTAATGACTAAACTGGTGGAAAAAAATACCACTGTTCCCGTGAATAAAAATCAGATTTTTTCCACTGCTTCGGATAGTCAGCCCTCAGTGGAAATTCACGTGCTTCAGGGCGAAAGGCCAATGGCTGCGGATAATAAAACATTAGGTAGGTTTATTCTGGACGGTATTCCGCCGGCTCCAAAGGGAATTCCGCAAGTCGAAGTTAATTTCGATATTGATGCCAATGGAATTCTGAATGTGACGGCAAAAGATAAAGCGACAAATAGAGTGCAATCAATAAGAATCGAAGGTTCTTCGGGAATTTCTAAAGATGAAATCGAAAGAATGAAAAAAGAAGCGGAAGTTCACGCCGAAGAAGATAAAAAGAAAAAAGAAATTATCGATATCAGAAACGCCGCTGACACACTGGTCTACACTACCGAAAGGACAATTAAGGATTTTGGTGGTAAAATAAAGGAAGAGAATAAAAAAGAAATCGAAGAAAAGATTGAAGCCCTGAAAAAAATTAAGGACGGCGATAATATTGAAGAAATTAAAAAGGCTTCGGAAGAATTATCTCAGGCAATTCAAAAAGTGGGAACCGAGCTTTATAAGGCGCAGCAAGATGCGCAGAAGAAAGACGACAAGAATCCCGACATCAAAGAAGGGGAAACAGAAGAGAAGAAATAGTTATCTTAAAATATGCCAAAACTATATAAAGAAATAATTCTCGGCGCCGCCGTGGTATTATTGGGCGCGATTTCGTGGTGGTTTTTGAAGTATGTTTTTTATTTTGGCAATTTGACAACCTCGTGTTGGGTGGTGGGTGGATTTATTTTTGCTTTTTGGGGCATTGCCTTATGCTTGGCAATGCTTTTAATTAAGGACAAAAAAATACTTTATGGCTCGTTTATTCTGACTCTTGGAATATTCGGAATGTTTTTTAATAACGAGCCATTTTATTATTTCGTTGTATTAGCACTTTTATTTTGGGTTTTTGCGATTGCGTCCGCGAAAATCCAGAAAGAGGAAATGATACAGATAAAGCTGAATTTTTGGAGAATTTGGCATAGGGGTTTGCCTATATTTATTACTTTTTTGTGCGTTTTAATTGCCCTGGTTTATTATTTCTCTCCGGAATTAGCGAAAATTCAAAAGAAAGAAATCATTATTCCCAGAAAAACCTTCGATATGGTAATTAAGCCCCTAGAAACATTGATTATCGCAAGGCTTCCCGAGGGAATTTCAAGCATAGATACCGAGGTAAGTCAGATTTTAAAACCGCAGGAAATAAAAGAACTTAAAGAAAAATACAGCATTGAAGTCAAGGAAGATGAGACGATAAAAGACCTGATTTATCAATTAATGCAATATCAGATAAATACTTCCAGCGGGCCTTACGAAAAATTTATTCCCATTGGATTGGCAGTCGGTTTATTTTTGGCCTTAAAATTATTCGGACTTTTTTATGTCGCCATAATTATTCTATTGAGCCGGCTATTTTTAAGGCTATTGGTTGTCTTGAAATTCGTTAGCATTGAAAAAGAAACAAGGGAAATGGAAACCGTAAAACTATGAGCAAGGATTATTATAAAACACTGGGAGTAAATAAAGATGCGGGAAAAGATGAGATTAAGCAAGCCTATAGACGGCTTGCTCATCAGTATCATCCTGATAAAACCGGTGGAGAAGATAAGAAATTTAAGGAAATAAATGAAGCATATTCAATTTTATCTAATGACGAAAAACGCCAGCAATACGATCAATTCGGTACAACCTTTGAACAAGGCGGTGGCCCGGGTTTTGATTTTTCGGGGTTTGGCGGTCAAGGTGTGAATTTTGAAGATTTATTCAGAAATTTTAACAGAGGAGAACAAAGAACAGAAGGAGAAGATTTTGATTTTTCCGATATTTTTTCCGCTTTTGGCGGCGGGACAAGGCACACAAGAAAAGAAAAAGGCAAAGATATTCTGGTAGATATGGAGATAACCCTTGAAGAGACGTTTTCGGGTATCGAGCGGGAAATTAATTTAAAAAAAATGATAGTCTGTCCGCATTGCAAGGGGACGGGGGGAGAACCGGGAAGCGGAAAGAAAAAATGTCCGGATTGTGATGGTTCGGGGCAAACCCAGCAAACCAAAAGAACAATTTTTGGAACATTCAGCCAAGTTTCCATCTGCCAAAAATGCGGAGGAAGTGGAGAGGTTCTTGAAAAAGAATGTAAAGAATGCCGCGGAGCAGGAAGGATTCAAGATATTGAGACAATCAAGGTTGATTTGCCCGCAGGAGTTGATAACGGCCAGACAATAAAAATTTCCGGAAAAGGGGAGGCGGCGAGAAAAGGCGGCGTTAGCGGAGATTTATATATTAAGGTTCATTTGAAGCCGCATAAAATTTTTAACAGAAAAAGAGACGATATCTATATTGATACAGAAATTAAATTCAGCCAGGCAGTTTTGGGTGATAAAATTGAAATTTCGACACTGGACGGCAATTTAAAATTAAAGATTCCCGCAGGCACGGAATCGGGGCAATTATTCAGATTGAAAGCAAAAGGAATGCCGAGATTGAACGGATATGGCCGCGGAGATGAGTTTGTAAAAATAAACATCAAAGTACCGAAAAAATTATCGAAAAAGGAAGAAGAACTGATTGGGAAATTAAAAGAAGAGGGGTTGTAGGGGTGATGTTGACAAAAATTTAAAGTAGGTGTAAAATAAAGAAAAATCCAAAGGAGGTAAAAAGTGTATACAGGCAAAGAACAACGTAAGGGAGAAGTAGAAACGAAGATTCTCAACGTGCTGGCCGATGTGTTGGCGAAAAGGTTCAAGTTTATAAAATTGGACCTCGAAGAGAGTGATGTTCCCGCGCTTCATCGGGTAATTGGAGGACCGAAATATATCGCTTTTGCGGACATGTTTCGGGCCTTGCGAGGGTTAAAAACTCTACTTTCTTATTCTCACGACAAATCGTGTTTTCATCTCGCCGAAGAAATTATCAACAACGCCCATCCAATGGATCTGCACGAGTACCACGACCGGCGCGTCTACTGATCTTTCGTGATCCTTTCGGGACCCTCTTAAAAGGGTCCCTTTTTATTTTGCTTAAAAATTGAGTTATAATAGAATTAATGAATAATTTATTGGCAAGCGTTAATTTGAATATTACGAGCTGGGAATTGATTCTGATGCTGTTTTTGGCCGGTGCGGGAGTTCTGCTCGGCTTGGCACTCGGAAAGGGGAGAATCTTCGTTTTATTATTGGGCGGTTATATTTCTTTTGCCCTGATGAATGTTGTCCCTTTTAAAAAAATCTCTCCGGCTTTGTTTCAGAAAGAAGAAAACTTTGTGGTGTTGATTGTTGTTTTTGTGGTTCTCGTCGGATTGATTTATTTTATTTTATCGCGCTCAATTCTGAAATCTGCGAGGAATAAAAAGAGCAAGTCGATTTTTCGATCGTTATTTTTGGGAATATTTTTGATTGGGATGTTAGTAAGTATAATTTTTTCATTTCTTCCCACGGATTTGCTTGCAGCCTTCAGTTTGCCGGTGAAAAATATTTTTAATACTCCGATAGCGCGGTTATTGTGGTTGGTAATTCCCTTAATTTTCATCGGAGTTTTTAAAGGGGGCAGTTCAAAATCTAAAGATTAACAATTAATAATAAAAATATGAAATTGAGCAAAAAGTCTTTTGCCTTGGCAAACGGAATTCTGTGGGCTTTGGCAATTTTCGGAGCGACAATTTATGTATTGATAAAGGGCGGTGGGAATACTCTGGTTTTGCTTCAGCAATTTTTCTGGGGCTACAACGTGAGTTTTACCGGTGCGATTCTCGGATTGATTTACGGATTTGTTTGGGGATTTATTTTCGGCTGGCTGCTTGCCGCGATTTATAATAGATTTGTTAAAGAATAGAGCGCGTTCAGGATTTATTTTTTTGTCGACACGCGTCGTTCCGACTGTGGTCGGAACGCGCTAATTCTCAACCGACTGCAGTCGGTTTCCGAAGTTGTCTCAGTGAAAACAAATCCTTCACTAATTTAGATATGATAAAAGGGAAAAAAGTCATTGTTGCCATGAGTGGCGGCGTGGACAGTTCTGTTGCTGCTGCCATTTTGAAAAAAAACGGCTACGATGTGGTAGGCGTTTTTATGAAATTCTGGCAGGAACTGGGCGAGGGAAGAGAAAATTTATGTTGTTCGGCAAAAGCCAGAATTGATGCCAAAAGAGTTGCTATTAGGTTGGGAATTCCATTTTATGTTTTGGATGCGCAAAAAGAATTTAAAAAAAGAGTGGTTAATTATTTTGTTAACGAGCACAAAAAGGGGAATACGCCGAATCCGTGTGTGGAATGCAATCGCCATATTAAATTTAAATTTTTAATTGATTTGGCGACAAAAATAAAAGCGGACTATGTGGCGACCGGTCATTACGCAAGAATAAATCAAAAATCCCAGCCCAAGACTGGTCCGCCTCGGGCGGAAAAACTTTTTGTCGCACACGACAAAACAAAAGACCAGAGTTATTTTCTCTGGCAATTAAATCGGAAACAATTATCTAAAATTATTTTTCCGCTCGGAGATTATACAAAAGAGCAGGTGAGGGGATTGGCGAAAAAATTCGGGTTGCCGGTTGCGGAGAAAAAAGATAGCCAAGAGATTTGCTTTGTGAACGCGAATATTAACGAATTTTTAAAGAAACGAATTGTCACGAATAAAGGACTAATTGTCACGAATGACGGCAAAAAAGTCGGAGAACACAAAGGATTGATATTTTATACCATTGGGCAGAGGAAGGGAATTGAAATTGGCGGGACAGGACCTTACTATGTTGTGCGCAAGGATTTTAAAAAGAACATTTTAATTGTCTCTAATTCACAAAAAGATTTATTGCAAAAAGAAATGATAGTGAAAAATATTAATTGGATATCGGGCAAGTCATTCAACGGAAAATGTAAAGTCAAAATTCGTTCCATGGCGTCAATGATTCCGGCAAAAATCATGAAGCATATAATACACAACATAAAACAAGAAAATTACAGGATTGTTTTCGATAAACCACAAAGAGCAGTCACGCCCGGCCAGTCCGTAGTATTTTATAAGAATAATGAAGTCTTGGGGGGTGGGGTAATTCTGTGATATTATAGAAATATGACCACGCGCGAATTGAAAGAAAAATATTTTGAATTTTTTAAGCAAAACGGGCATAAAATTATACCCAGCGCTTCTTTAATTCCGGAAAATGATCCTGGGGCATTATTTACTTCCGCGGGAATGCATCCCTTGGTACCGTATTTGTTGGGCGAAAAACATCCTATGGGCGATAAATTGGTCAACGTACAAAAATGCATCAGAACGGGGGATATTGATGAAGTTGGCGATGATGTTCATCTGACATTTTTTGAAATGCTGGGAAATTGGGGACTTAGTTCTTACTGGAAAAAAGAAGCAATTGAAATGAGTTGGGAATTTTTAACTTCAAAGAAATGGTTGGGTTTGGATAAAAAGAAAATATCTGTTTCGGTTTTTGGAGGCGACCCGGAAGTTTCGAAAGACGAAGAGTCTGCAGAAATTTGGGAATCGGTTGGTGTTTCGAAAGACAAAATTAAATTTTTAGGCCGTGAAGATAATTTTTGGGGTCAAGTTGCCGGTGGTCCTTGCGGTCCTTGTTCAGAAATGTTCTATGACGGGATTGAAATCTGGAACGATGTATTTATGGAATACGAAAAAAAATTAAAAAGTAAAAATGAAAAAGGAAAAACCGACAAAGAAGAATATGTGTCGTTGAAACAAAAAAATGTGGATACGGGAATGGGGGTGGAAAGGACAGTTGTGATTTTGTCCGGTAAGAAAAGCGTTTACGATATTGAGCCGTTAAAATCGATTGTCGGAGTAGTTAAAAAAATAGCGATAAATTACGATGAGCGTTCTGCACGAATCATTGCCGATCATTTGCGTGCAGCGACATTTATTATGGGCGACGAAAAAGGAATTGCGCCGTCAAATGTTGAGCAGGGATATGTTTTACGCAGATTGATCAGGAGGGCGATTGACGAAGGACGAAAAATCGGAATCGATAAACCATTCATTCGTGAAATTGGAAAAGTTGTAATTGAATTAATGGGCGATGAATATCCGGAATTAAAGAAAAATCAAGATTTCATAATCGAACAATTTTCAGAAGAAGAATTAAGATACAAAAAGATTGAAGATAGAACCCTTAAAACAATTGAGGCTTCGCCAAGCGCTTCGATGCCAGAACCCTCAGATGAAGACATCGCAAATGATTTATTCAACGCGACAACGACACAGGGAATTTCACAGAGATCTGCGACGGATGAATTTCAAAAATTAGGTATTAATATTAATGATAATATTTTAAATATTTACTACGGAAAGATAAAACAACATCAGGAACTTTCACGAACTGCGACTGCGGGAAAATTTAAATCCGGATTAGCGGATAATTCAGAGCAAGTGACAAAACTACATACTGCTACGCATTTATTGTTGGCAGCACTACGGAAAGTTTTAGGTGAGCATGTTTATCAGAAGGGTTCGAATATTACCGCGGAGAGATTGCGCTTGGATTTTTCGCATAAAGAAAAAATGACTGCGGAGCAAATTAAGAAAGTTGAGGACGTAGTGAATGAAGTTATTATTCAGGATTTACTGGTGAATTGTAATGAAGTATCTTTGGAAAAAGCAAAAGAAATCGGGGCAATGGGGGTTTTTGAATCGAAATACGGTGATAAGGTAAAAGTTTATTCAGTTGGAACTCCGGATTGTCCTTATTCCTGTGAGATTTGTGCGGGGCCACATATTCAGAAAACAGGGGAGTTGGGGCATTTTAAAATTCTTAAAGAAGAAGCAAGCAGTGCGGGAGTGAGGAGGATAAAAGCGGTGGTTGAGTAATTCGGAATTTGCCATAACTCCTTCCGACCACGAAGTCGCCGATAAGTGAATAAATAATGTTTTATCTCTGGCGCTTCTATATCTCGCCAAGCCATATCTGGTTTGGCGGTTTTATATTATTCGAAACGGGCTTGGCTGCGATATGGTCTCTAGGAATTATGGTAAATTCCTTATTGAATGCGGAAGGACAAAAAAGCCGTCAGGGAAGGCCCTGACGGCGACTAAAGAACTTTTGGATTACTTTCTCCGGACGTTTCCTCCACGAGAGGAAGAGGCGCGCGGAGCGGATGTTCTGGCTGCGGATGAACGCGTGGCGCCAGTTGAACGGACAGCTGATGGACGGGATGACGAACGGGCGGGTGAGGACATGCGGGGTGAAGCGTAGCGGGATTGATTTGCGGGCCGGAAAGCGGGGCGGGAAGACGATGTGCGGGAATTTGACTGGATTTTTGTGCGCGGGTCTGAGTGCCATGGGGAATTGGTGAATCGATTCTGAGGAGTGCGGTTGAGCGTGGAATTTTTGGGCGTGGGCTGGAGTCTTGAGCTTGAACGGGAAATAGCGGAGCTGAGGGAAATGGATTTAACCGGACTTGAGGACGCGCGGGGATTGTTGGTGCTCGGGGATTGGGAAGGGCGGATGTTCGACCGGATTTGGTTGCTGGCGATTCGGACAGGACTGGTCTGGGTTGTTCTGATGGCGCGTGGAAGATTCGGGTTTTTCAACTGGTTTTTATGTACGACTGTCCAGGCCCTGGAATTAGACCGACTATAGTATCGGTCGTAATACCGGTTATAATACTGGTAGTCATACCACATTGGTGACCAGTAGGCGTAATTGCCATACCAATACCAGTTGACCCATGCCGATCCCCAGACATATCCGGGAATCCAGTACCAACCCCACAATGAGTTGAGTTGCCAGCGGCCGTAATGGTACGCGACATACCCAAACGGCTCGTAAGAGAACCAGTAGCGGCAGTCATTGTCATAATCTTGCCACTTGCCTTTGCGGTATGGCGCCCAGTCCCTCTCTTCGTTGGAATTGGGAATCCATACCATTCCGTATTCTTCGTCCTCGACCCATTTGCCGTACTGCGCGAGAAATTCTTTGTAGTTCTCGGGAAGCTTCTTGGGCTCTTCTTCCTTTGTTGCTGTCGTCGTGGTCGCTTCCTGGGCCTTGGTTCTTTCTTCGGCCTTCATTACTGTGGGTTTTTTGGACTGCTTTCGGAAAAAAATAAATCTTCCGAAATCGTCGCTTGGTTCTTCTGGCCGGAAGACTTTAATCCCCGCTTTTCCGATTTCGATCCTTAAAGAATCTTTCTTCATTGTCTGGCTGAAGCCTTCAGCTTCGACCAAGACGGTCTTCTGGGCGCTTTCTGTATAGATTGCGCCTGCGGTGAGAAAGATTTTCAAGAAGTCTTTGTCGTAGTCGAGGATCTTGATTTCGGTATTCTTGTCCAAGTGAACAAGAATATCTTCGAAAACAATTTCAGCCCGGCCATCAACGGTCCTTAGGATAGATTCCTTGATAAGCGCGAGATTAGTCTCCGCTTTGCTTTCTCCGACCATCACTTCGCCTTCCGCGTGTTTGATAAGGGGAGGCAAAAGAGTGACGTTTTCGGTTCCCTGAGCTTCGGCCCGTTCTGCCGAAATTGTCTTGTGCTGCGGTTCTCTCTCCATGGGGTTTCGTTCCTGTGCCATGACGGTCGTTCCGATGAAAAGTAATCCGATGATGAAAAGAGCAAAAAAGAAAACCTTGGTTTTCATAATTCCTCCTTTTTGGTGTATTTTTATATATCCGTTAATCCAAAGTTCTTTCACAATAAGCTTATCATAAAAAAGCATTTTTGTCAACCCTTGGCCAGCTTATAAAAATAACGGGACATCTAATTTAAGATGTCCCGTTTTGGTTTTGAACAATGTATACCGTGTAGTTGCCCGGTGGCAAGGCGCCGCGGATATGTCGATTATACCTGATAAAACCTTCATCATTGAGACTCGGATAATCTTTTTTAAGCTCTTCAACAATTCTGGTAATTGGGCTTTGAACCTTGACCTCGAGTTCTATCGGGGTAATATAGTAACCGTTAAATTTACTTGAACCAGTCCAGATATTTTTAAGGACTGGGTTGTATATTTTAGGATTCGTAAAAATCATCTTGGCTGCTAAAACGCGAAAAGGAAACTTTTTCGTTTCTTCCTCAATTGAAACCAGTTGGTAAAAGTCTTTCGTATTGTCTTTGTCTGTGGCGGTTTGGAGGTTTTTTTCTCCAGTGTTGTATTCGGCAAGAGCGACAGACCAGTCTTTAAATTTATCGTGAAGTTCTTTCAGATATTTTCTAGCGGCATCGGTAGATTTGATAAAATCATAACGTTCGTCATAGTTATTTTGCGGCTCAACTCTTAATTGAAATCTCTCGGCCGTATCTTTTGTGAATTGCCATGGTCCGACAACTTTTGACGAATCAGCATCGACTTGGAAGGTGCTTTCAGCAAGCGGAACATATCTTAGATCATCGGGAAAATCAGCACTCTTTGGTTCTTTGTCGATGTAGGTGAACCATAGATTTTCGTCAGCTAATTTTTTGATCGCTTCAGGGTTATAATGTTCAACCTCGTCAGCAATAACTTTGGCGAGCTTTTGCTTCTTATTTTCATCCAGAATTAATTGCTCTCCGCAAAAGTAGACATCATTGGGAAGCATCGCGTAGAATTCAAGAACATACTGATTAAGAATGGTTGCTGAATTTTTTGTAATTGCGGCTTCGGGTTTTTTCGGTTGTTCGATTTTTCTCAGATTGAGAATAAATGCAGCGACCAAGACAACGACTAATCCGACATAGAAACCTTTTTTCATTTTAACCTCCTTTTGGTTTTTGAGTTTATTCAGTTCTTAAAGAACTAGTTTATAGAGTATAAAACATATATAATAAAAAGTCAATCCCTGATTTTATTTTAATGTTGTGGGTAATTTTATTTTGGTTTAAAATAGAATTGTTGTATAATTTAATTAATGAGGTTTTTCAAAAAAGATTTTAAAAATAAAAACCTGATTGTTTTGGATATTGGTAGCCAGTTTGTAAAAGCGCTTTTCTTGGAAATTAGCGAAGAAGGAGAGAGGGGAAATTTATTGAACTGGACGAAAGAAAAATCTTTTTGCGACTTCGAAAAACTTTCTTTGACCTGCCAAAAGGCGATAAACAGAATTGAGAGAAAAACAGGCGCTAAGGCTGATGAGATTTTTTTGGGCACAGGAGGGGATTTATTAAGAGGTGTCAGCACCACTTTTTATTATAAAAGAGAAGACCCGAGTCAAAAAATCGACTTAGCGGAATTGAGAAATATTGTTCAAAAAACACAGTGGAGGGCATACGACAGAATAAGGAAAGATTTTTCTTCGGAAACAGGACTGCCGGAATCGGAGGCAAGGCTGGTTAACGCCTGCGTCGTCGATATAAAAGTCGACAACGAACATATTCCGAATCCAATCGGGTTTGATGGAGAGATAATTTCTCTTACCATATTTAATAACTACGCTTCCAGGGAAAATTTAGAAAAATTATTGCAATTGTCCACGGAACTCGGATTCGAATTAAGGGGTATTAATTCCCAGTCCTATGCTCTGTTTCACGGACTAGATGCGGGAAGCTTAAAAGATGATGTCATTATTATCGATATTGGTGGAAAAGTTACCGATGTCGTATTGGTTAAAAATAAAGGCGAAGTAATTGATATAAAAAATTTCAACTTAGGCGGACATTTATTCACCGAGACACTTTCCGAATTTTTAAGTCTAAGCTTAGATGATGCGGAAATGGTGAAAACCAAATACAGCAGGGGGGAGATCAGCGATTCCGCAAAAGAGAAACTCGATAAGTTATTTTCTTCGAATATTTCCTCTTGGTTTGGAGGCATAAAAGTTGTACTTAATGATTTTTATGAAAATTATAAATCGACCCCAAATAATGTTTTGCTATGCGGCGGAGGAAGCTTTTTACCGGGGATGGGTGAAATTTTAAGAAAAAGGGGAGGGTTTAAAATAAAAATAATTTCTCCTGGTGAAATAACGAAAATTACCAATAAAACAAAACTTCAAGATATTAGTTCCTTGGCTTTGGCTTCCTTAGCCACGGAATCGCCGAAGTCGAATGAATTTTACTCTCTTTTAAAAAGAGCAATAAGATTAATTCAAACATAATGGAAAAATTTTATTTAGAAACAGAAGAAGATTTTTTCTCGGTAATCGATAGAATAAAGAGAAGCCGTGATAATCGGATTGTTTTAATTGTCCCGAGCGGTTTTTCGGCATTAAGAAGTATTATTAATTTGAGAATCTTGAAAGAAGAATCGATTTCCTTGGGGAAAGATATCGCGATTATTACCTCTGATAGTTTAATCAAAAAACTTTCACAACAGGTAAATTTGACGGTTGTGGAAAGAATAAAAGAAGAAACAGGGCAGGAAGAATGGGAAAGCAAAAGACAAAAAGAATTCGAAAGAAAATTCAAGCCCGGGAAAAAAATAATCTCTGATATAGTGAGAATCTCAAAACCGGAAAAACCAATACAAATAAGAAAAATCGAACCGAAAGTAAAAGAGCCGACCGATGAACCGATTCAAGATTCTTTACGCGGGGAGGAATTTCGCGACCTGGGAGACAAAGAAGAGCAATTTGATGAATTATTTATAAGGGGCAGAAAAGAAAAACAGGATTACGGAAAAGAAAAAGAACAAGAAGTTTATATCCCGGAAGAGAGAAAAACATCTTTTAAATTTTTTACGCCCAAACGCTTGATTTCCCTAATTATTGTTTTATCGCTTATTGGTGGAGGATTTTTTCTCTATTTTTATCTTCCGAAAGCGGAAATATTGATTAATCCGAAAAAAGAACCTGTTAATTTCGAAGCAGAAATCGTTGCGGATAAAGACATTAGTTTAATCGATAAGGAAAACGGGATAATCCCGGCTCAAGTTTTCCAGATAGAAACCGAAGATACGCGAAATTTTCCGTCCACAGGAGAGAAAGAAATTTCGGAAAAAGCAAGGGGCAAAATCACAATTTATAACCAGTACAGTTCCAGCGAACAAACACTGGTAAAGACAACAAGATTACGCTCGGAAAGCGGAAAGATATTCCGTCTGACCGATACCGTGATTATTCCCGGCGCGACCATAGAAGAAGGAAAAATTATTCCCAATAGCCGTGAAGTTTACGTGGAAGCAGATGAGCCGGGCGAGGCCTATAATATCAATTCCTCTAAGTTTACAATTCCCGGACTTGAGGGAACGCCTAAATATACCGGATTTTACGGAATGTCCATGAGCCCAATGACCGGGGGCGCAAAGGGAATAATGAAAGTTGCCACCAAAGAAGACATAGACGGAGCAACAGAGATTGTTTCTTTGGAACTAAAAAGTAAGGCTAATGCAGAATTTATAGAAAAAATTCCCAAAGAGTTAAAGCTTTTGGAAAGTAGCCAGATTTTAGAAATAACGGAATCAACTTCAAGCCTGAAAGCCGATCAATCGGGCAAAGAATTTACCATAAAAATTAAGGCAAAGGCATGGGGAATGGCATTTAAAGAAGAGGATGTTATTTCCGTTGTAGAAGAAAGCATTGGCAGTAAAATTTCCGCGGATAAATTTCTGGTTCCGACAACAATAAAACTGAATTACGGAAAATCTAAGGTCGATATAAATCATACGAAAGTAACTTTTTCCTGCCAGGTTGAAGCGGAGGCGGGCTGGAATATTGACGAAAACAAAATAAAAAACGATTTGGCGGGAAAAAACGAAATCGACGTTCGTCAATATCTTGGTTCGCTTGCGGAAGTCGATGTCGCCAAGGTTATATTCTGGCCATTTTGGGTAAAAAATATCCCCTTAAATAAAGATAAAATAAAAATAACAGTTGAGGGAAAGCAATGACAATGGAATAGTTATAAAATATTGTCAGTGCCTGAAAGCATTGCGGGATTTAGTATTTTAATTTTTATTTGACATAAAAATTTAAATAATATATTATTTTAAGCACATGAAGAATCAAGGCGAAAGAAAAGAAGGTGTTGTTATTGAGGGTTTGCCGAATGCCACGTTTAAGGTCAGATTTGATGATGGTTCCGGGGCTTTGGCGCATATTTCCGGGAAGATGAGAATCAATCACATCAAAATCTTGCCCGGGGATAAGGTAACTATTGAGCTTAGCCCATACGACAAAACTAAGGGAAGAATTACCTATAGATCGAAATAAAATAAACCCTGTAGTGAATTTTCGACCAGTAGTTTATGGCGATAAATTAACTTCTGGGTTTAAACCTAAATAATTCATAAAATTATAATTAATTAAAGATTTTCAACAAAATAAAACAAAATTAGTCGAAAATCTACTACAGGGTGAAAGTTAGAACATCGGTTAAAAAAATTTGCAGTAAATGCAAGATAGTTCGACGTAAGGGTCGGATTTATGTTATTTGCTCTAATCCCAAACATAAACAAAGACAGGGCTAAAGATTAAATTAGCCTAATTTTTAATTAATTCAATTATCATAAAATGTTAAGAATCGCGGGAATCAGTGTCCCCGAGAAAAAAAGAATAGAAATAGCATTAACCTATATTTATGGAATAGGAAAATCTTCAAGTATAAAAATTTTGAAACAAGCAGGCATAAGTCCCGATATCCGAACCGAAAAACTTACCGAAGCCCAAATCGGAAAACTAAGAGAACTTATTGAGGGCAAAAAACTCAAAATTGAAGGTGATTTAAGAAGAGATATAATGATGAATATCAAAAGATTGAAAGAAATAGGTTGTTATCGGGGATCAAGGCACATTAAGGGTTTGCCCGTAAGAGGACAACAGACAAAAACCAATTCTCGCACCCGCAGAGGTAATGTGCGTCGAACAATGGGGAGCGGAAAGAGAAAATTGGAAAAAACCTAAAATCTATGGGAAAAAAGAAAGTTATAAAACAAACAACCGAAGAAGCACTAAAAGAGGGAGCGGTATTAGAGGCTACGGTTAATAAAAAGAAAAAAGAAATAAAGGCCAAAAGAGTGGAATTGGCCAATGTTTATATTCAAGCGACCTATAACAATACGATTGTTACGGTTGTCGATCCGGGGGGTGATGTGGTTGCCGGAGAAAGTGCGGGAGCCGTTGGCTTCAAGGGTCCGAAAAAAGCCACACCTTTTGCCGCAACCAGAGTTGTGGAGTCGTTAATCACCAAAATTCAAAAAGTCGGCTTAAAAAATGTCAATGTTTTTGTTAAGGGAGTGGGCTCGGGGAGAGAAGCTGCGATTAGGGCGTTGGCGGCCAATGGACTGGAAATCCTTTCGATAAGAGATATTACTCCTATTCCCCATAACGGGTGTCGCGCTAAGAGATCAAGAAGAGTATAAAATATTATGTTAAGAGGAGCTGTATGTAAAAAATGTCGAAGATCGGGCGAAAAACTCTTTTTAAGGGGTGAGCGTTGTTTTACTCCGAAATGTGCAATGGTGAAAAAACCATATCCGCCCGGCACTCACGGGAAAAAGAGAAAACCAGCCTTGTCGGAATACGGTTCTCAATTGGCAGAAAAGCAAAAACTGAGAAAAATTTACAATATAAACGAGGCGCAACTGAAAAAATATTTTAAAGAGGCCTCAAGATCAAGGGGCGTAGCTACAGAAGTTCTTTTGGTAAAGCTGGAGACCAGGATCGATAATGCGATATTCCGTTTGGGACTTGCCGAATCGCGAGCCAAGGCTCGCCAAATTGTTTCTCATGGTCATATTGTATTAAACGATAAAAAAATAGATATTCCCTCAATACATATCAAAAAAGGAGATACGATTAAAATAAAAAAGAGCAGTTTAATTAGCCCCCTATTTAATAGTTTGGTCACTAAATTGAAAAAATATAATCCTCCGATATGGTTATCACTGGATAAAGATAATTTATCGGCAAGCGTTTTGTCCGCGCCATCGAAAGACGACATAGAGAGTAATGTCGATTTGCAAATGATAGTCGAATATTATTCGCGATAAAATTTTTATAGGGCTAACAATTAATTTTTAAATATTATTAACATGGAACATAAAATTCCTTTGCCGCAAAAAGCGAGGGCCGTGAAAAAAGAAGAAAATAGAGTGATTTTTGAAATCGACGGCTGTTATCCTGGTTACGGGATGACTCTCGGCAATGCATTTAGAAGGGTTTTGTTGTCGTCTTTACCCGGAGCAGCTATAATTTCGGTAAAAATAAAGGGAGTAAGCCATGAATTTTCCACGATCCCTTATGTCTTGGAAGACGTTATTCATATAATTTTGAATTTAAAACAAATCAGATTTAAGGTTAATTCTCCCGAGTCGTTGCCGTTAAAAATAGAGCTTAAGGCTAGCGGTGAGAAAGAGGTCAAGGCCAAAGATATTAAACTTAGTTCGGAGATAGAAATAATCAATAAGGATGCCCATATCGCCACTCTAACCGACAAAAAAGCGAAACTGGAAATGGAAATAGAAATACAAAGCGGACTAGGCTATGTACCCGTAGAGCAAAGAAAAAAAGAAAAATTGGAAATTGGTGCAATCGCCATTGACGCAATCTTCAGTCCGATTAAAAAGATAAATTATGAAATAGAAAACATGCGCGTTGGAGATAGAACTGATTTTAATCGTTTAATGATAGACATAGAAACAGATGGGAGCGTGACTCCCGAATACGCATTTACGAAAGCAGCGGATATTTTAGTAGACCATTTTACGCCTTTTGCCAGCGAGAAAAAAATCCCGCCCGCTGACGGGATCCTGCTCGAAGGCGGGAAAGAATCGAAGAAAAAAAATAAAAAAATCAAACCAAAAGCTAAAAAAGGTAAAAAATAATCATGCGACATTTAAAGAAGAGGAATAAAATAACAAAAACAAAAGACCAGCGCAATGCGATTTACCGCTCGATGGCTTCCTCTTTAATTTTAAAAGAAAAGATTATTACTACCGAAACAAGGGCAAAAAAGATAAGACCGTTTCTGGAGAAATGTATATCCAGGGCGAAAGAAAGTAGTTTGGCGAACAGGAGATTTTTATTGCAATATTTTTCTTCAAAGGTAGTCAATAAACTTTTTAAGGAATTAAGCCCCCGTTATAAAGAAAGAAAGGGCGGATATTCAAGAATCATAAAAACTGATTCTCGTAAAAACGATTCCGCAAAAATGGCGATAATCGAACTGATTAAATAAATGGAAAATAAACTTTACACAATCGACGGTTCGGGGAAAATACTTGGCAGGTTGGCAAGCAAAGTAGCAGTAATTCTGATGGGGAAAAACAAGCCCGACTTTTTGCCTTATAAGCTCAGTACAAACAAGGTGATTGTTTTTAATACCGCAAAAATTGCAGTTACCGGAAATAAAGAGAAAGATAAGAGATATTATCGTCATTCGGGTTATCTGGGCGGTATAAAGTTTTCTACTTTTCGAGAAGTATCTCAAAAAAACCCAAGCATTCCCTTTAGGAGGGCAGTTTATAGAATGCTTCCCAAAAACAAACTAAGAGACAAAATGATTAAAAATCTTAAATTATATGCCGCAGACCACAAAGAGCAAAAGTAAAAAAGAAGAATCTCCGAAAGAAATCAGCAAAGAAATCAGCAAGGATTATTTCGAAGGAGTTGGTAGAAGAAAAAGGGCCGTTGCCAGAGTCCGGATTTTTACTTGCGGACCAAATGATTCCATCGAAGTGGGAAATTTTTCCATAAACAATAAAAACTACAAAGAATATTTTCCTACCTTGGGTCTGCAAAAAACCGTTGAAGATCCCTTTATTAAATTAAAATCTTTAAATAGATTTACGGGTACGGTAAAAATTTACGGCGGAGGGATTAATGCCCAGGCCGAAGCGGTTCGTCATGGAACGTCGAGAGCATTGATTCTTTTCGACATAAATTTCCGCAAGAAACTGAAAAAATCCGGATTTTTAAGGAGAGATCCGAGAGAGGTAGAAAGGAAAAAATTCGGTTTAAAAAAAGCAAGAAGAGCTCCTCAGTGGAGTAAAAGATAGAGCGATTCCGCTCTAGGGGCGGGATTATATTTGACAAAATCATTTTCATTTGCTATAATACAATAGCTATGAAAAAAATGTTTAAGCAGATGCATAAAATATTTTTTCCAAGCGGAAAAAACGATTATCAGCCACTGATGTTAAGGCCAAGAAATCTGTTTGTTTTGGCAATAATTTTATTGGTGGCAAAATTCGTTCTTTTCTCTTGGTTTTTTTATTTTCCCGGAACTCCCGAATTTGCGGTAGTAACCGGCGCCAAATTAATCGAATTGGTAAATAACGAAAGAATCGTCAATGGATTAAAGCCCTTGAAGGTAAGCGATAAATTGAGCCAGGCTGCGGAAGGGAAGGCTCAAGACATGCTGGAGAATTCTTATTTTGCGCATACCAGCCCAACGGGGATAACTCCATGGTATTGGTTAGATAAAAACAATTATAATTATGTGGCTGCCGGAGAAAACCTAGCTAAAGATTTTACGGACAGTGAGTACGTACACAAGGCATGGATGAATTCTCCGTCCCATAAGGCGAATATCATGAACGAAAATTATCAGGAAATAGGAATTGCCGTAGTTGAGGGAGAAATAAACGGAAAAAAGACGCTTCTGGCTGTTCAGTTTTTTGGCAAGGTGCCAAGTAAAAAAACAGCACCAAAAACAGAAACACAATTAAACGTCGGCATAGCCTCAACCATTCCGAAAACAACCGAAACAAAGCCATCGGAAATTGTTTCAAATATTCAGGAACCGGAACAGAAAGAAATTAAAGGAGAGGATATTGTTGTTTCAAAAGACTTAATTGATTCCGCAAAAGAAACGGCGAACGAAAACGAAACCATTCTGAACAACGTCACCCAAAAATCGGAACCGTTCACGCAAAAAATTTATTTCGTTATTGCCGGTTTATTGAGCATGGTTTTATTGTTGACGGTTTTCGTAAATATTAGAGTTCAATATCCGCGATTGATTTTTACATCCATAATTTTCGTCGTTTTGATTGGGGGACTTGCTTGTTTTAATGGTCAGGCGTTTTTAAATAAAGGCATTGATCTCGTAGATGGAGCATCCGTTCAGCGAATTATCCAATAAAGAATATCGGTTTGGGGCGCCGAAATTAATTTAATATTTTAAAGTTTACCACTATGAAGGAAATAATTATCTTTCTTTTTTTATTTTTGGCCGTTTTCGGGTCGATACTTTTTATTTTTAACGGTCGTTTTATTTATTCTCAGATAAAATATGATGTTTTGGGTTCGCCGGAGGCTCACGAAAACCCGGGTTTCAATAAATCGACAAACCTAGATAGTGATGAATCGTTTCGCGTTCCGCAGAGGTTGGTGATTCCGTCTTTAAACATAGATGCGCCGGTTGTCTTAACTGAAAATTCCGAAGAAAGTATTCTGCAAAAGGCGCTGGAAAAAGGAGTAGTTTTTTGGCCCGAGTCGGTTTTATTGGGAGAAAAGGGGACAATAGTTATTTTGGGACATAGTTCGGCTTATCCGTGGTATAAGGGAGAATACGGTTCGGTTTTCAGCTTATTGAACAAACTTAAAGAAAACGATGAAATTTTCGTGTTTTCTGCGGAAAAGAAATATATTTATCTGGTCGTTGGCAAGGAAATAAACCTTCCGGAAAATTTAAATATCGAAAAACAGAAAAAAGAACCCGTGCTCTATCTTTTAAGTTGCTGGCCAATAAAGACTGATTGGAAAAGAATCGCAGTTAAGGCGGTTTCTATTGACAAAAACTAATTTATATGATATTATTACGATAATGAACAATGATCTCAGTATTATTAAATTTAATTTGAAGGTAACGGTTTTTTTAACCTCTGCCGTTGTTTTGTTATTGATTTTTATTCCATTCGAAAATTATTTTGTCCGTGCTGCTTGTCTTCCCGGACATTGTGTGCCGATTTTGAACATTTCTATTTCAGCCAATAAAACTACCGCCCTAACCGGAGACGAGATTATATATACGTTGACGTACAAAAATAGCGGAGATGTCAGGGCAACGGGAATAGTAATCAAAGATCCTTTTAGCGATATTAATCAAAATTATCTGGATTTTGTCAGTTCTGATCCTGCTCCTGATTCGGGAAACAATACCTGGATTATCGACGAACCGCTCGGCTATAACGAATCGGGTCGGATAATTGTTAGAGTTCGAGTCAAGTCAGTTCTTCCGTCAAATCAGGTGAAAATAAAGAATCAATCCAGTATCGACAGCAATGAAACAACCCCAAGGTACAGTAACTATGTTTGGGTTTCCGTAAACAGTACGTGCCGCTTGGTCGTTACTCAGTCGGCGCGTAATATTTCTAAAAATTCATCTTTTTCTCAATCCATCAACGCCGATCCCGGCGATGAGATTGAATTTTCTCTGGAATTGAAATCCTCGGGTACGAATCAGGCCGTAAACACGGAAGCATGGGACGTCTTATCGAGCCGCTTGAAATATATTGCGGGCAGCGCGATTATGGATGGATCTTCTCTTTCCGATGGAATCGTCAGTGGTGGAATTTATATCGGAAATATTCTTTCCGGAGCTACAAAAACAATAAAATTTAAAGCTAAAGTAGGAACCGCATCAAGTTTCTACGTCGGGAAGAATGTTCTGCGCAATTATAGCTATACAAAAGCCAATGGTTGTTTCATTGGTTCGGACGCAACCAGCATTGTGATTGTTAAAGAATCTACCAGTTTGGGCGTTGTAACTTCTTCGGGTTTAAGTATTGATAAGTTGGCAAGAAATTTAACCAAAAAATCTAATTCCTGGACTAATAATCTTTACGCCAGTCCGGGAGACGAAATCGAATTTTTAATTAAAATAAAATCGACAAACAAAGAAACCAACAGCGTGAGAGTTGAAGATAAATTGCCGCCAAAAATGTTTTATATTTCCGACAGTACTACCGTTGACGGCAATTACGAAGCTGACGGTATAGTTACGAAAAACGTTTATCTTTCCAGCGTTTACCCGAATCTTACCAGAGAGATAAAATTCAGGGTAAAAATAGTTCCGGAAAGCGAATTCAACCTTTATCCTATCAGCTTGGTAAATGAAGCATTTGCGTGGGGAAATGACGGTAAAGAAATTAAAGACGGCGCGAAGATAATTATCAATCAACCAAGCCAATCTTCGGTTAAGGGTGTGAGTATTGTTTCGGGCCGTTCTCTTTTAATGATTAAGACCGGACGAAATATTACCAAAAGCCAATCCAATTTAACGGATTCGTTTTTTGCCGATCCCGGAGAAGAGGTTGAATTTTCGATTAATGTGGGAAATAACGGAACCACAGACGTGGATAATGTAAAAGTGTGGGACAATCTTCCGTCGAATATTTCCATTATCAGCGGGAGTACGACAATCAACGGAGTAAACTGGGGTGGAGACGTAATTGGCAGCGGATTAAATCTGGGAACTCTGAAAAAGGGAATGACGAAAATAATAAAATTCAGGGCGCGTATAGATTCATCGGAAAAATTCAAAATCACTTCAACAACATTAATCAATAGCGTTTTTGCTGCGGGAAACGGCATCTCTCAATTATCGGATCAAGTCTCGGTGATTGTTAAGGGATCCGGAGAAGTTCTGGGGGCGGCAACAATTAAGACCGGTTTTAATTATTTCAAGTTTTTATTTATTTTAATAATCAGTGGAATTCTGGCTATTGCCTTTTATTGCAGAATAAGAGAAGAGAGACTACTGGAAATATTCAATAACGAAAAAACGGAAAAGTTCCGCAGATCGATTATTGGTTTATATTTTAAAATAAAGTTGTTGTTCAGATTGAAATTATTGAGATTAAAAAAGAAACGTTTTTAGGAACAAATAAGACATCAAAAAATCCTCGCCGCAAGGCGAGGATTTTTAATAGGAGATATCTATTTTTCTTTTCCTTTTCTTTTCACGACTGGTATCTGTCATTCTTAAAAATAATTCGAGTTGTTGTGTTTTGTAAACTCGATAATTATTGATGGGTTGGCGATAGGCTTTTAATTTTCCTCTTTTATCCCAATTTCTTAGCGTTAACGGAGTAACTCCCAAAATTTTCGCCGCCTGTTTTATTGTGTAGTATTTCTTTTGCATTTATGATACAATAAATCTTCGGTTGGGATACAATATAATTTTTGTAAATTATATTGTATGTGTTATTATTTACATATGTTATTATTTTATTATAGCACAATAAGTCGATAATTAATAATTAAATAATTCTTAAGATTAACAATTATTTTATTTTTTGTTAATTTACAAAAGTATGAGTATCGCATCATTTTTTTCGAAAGTGGGCGGACTGAAAAATGTTCTTGCCCTAGATAAGGTTATTCAGAAACTAATTTACGTTCTGGTTTTTCTGCTTCCGTTATGGTTTCTGCCGATAACTGTTAATGCCGTCGAGTTCAATAAGCAGATTTTGATGGTGTTTTTAGTGGTAATCACCCTGATTCTTTGGTTGGTGAAAATATTGAATCAAGGGGAAATTCAATGGAAGAGTAGTATTGTAAATATCGCGTTGGGGGCCTTTGTTATTGTTTATGTTTTGGCTACTATTTTTTCTTTAAGGCCTTACAACAGTTTAGTCGGCTGGTCAACGCATCTTGGTGGAAGCCTGGTAAATATTTTAAGCTTTGTTGCCCTCTATATTCTAATCGTCAACAATATTAAGGGGCTGAAAGATATCTTTAAGTTGCTGTTGGTTTTTCTCGCCTCGAGCGGATTGGTTAGTTTAATCGGGTTTATTCAAATGTGGGGAGGATTTATGTTCCCCTGGGAATTTACCAAGGTTGTTTCTTTTAACACCGTAGGCACGGTTAATTCTTTGGGTATTTTTACAGCAGCTGTTCTTGTTTTAATTACAGCGCTGCTTTTTGTCGTAAAAAGAGTTGAATTGAAGGTTTGTCTATTGCTTTTGGGCTTACTTAACTTTCTGATTTTAATCAGCTTAAATTTCTGGGTGCTCTGGTTGGTTTTAGTTGCGGGGATTATGGTGGTTTTAGTCTTCGGCTTGATTAAAATGGTTAATCTTGGCGAGGGTATAACCTGGATAGCGATTCCGATGATTTTTTTGGCTGTTGCCTTAATATTTTTGTTTTTCAGGCCGATTTTACCGTTAAGGCCAAATCTGCCGACGGAAGTAGGATTAAGCTATAAGGGGGGGATGGAAATCGTTAAACAAGTTGTAAAAGATAAGCCAATTTTGGGTACTGGCCCGGAAAACTTTGTTATTAACTATGCCCAATACAAGCCGGCAGTAATTAATCAGACGCTTTTCTGGAATGTTCGCTTTGCCAACGCTCCTTCGGGAATTTATACGATAACTTCTGATTTGGGGATTTTGGGCTTGATATCTTTTCTGGCAGTGATAATTCTCTTTTTGGTGGGCGCTGTAAAGAACTTAATTAAAATCACGGAAACAGGAGACAATCTTCTGAAAAAGTTCCTGGAAGTGGGATTATTCGGCGCTTGGTTCGCATTACTGGTTGGTTTGGTTGTTTATCCGCAAAGTCTGACCCTAATGTTTGCTTTTTGGTTTTTATTTGCTGTTTTCTTGGCAGAAAGTTCGATTCTGAAAGAAAAAGTTTTTAATTTGAGAAAGTCGCAGGGTGTTTTGCTTGTAGCCAGTTTTTCTTTCGTGATAATTATTATCGTAATGGTTGGTTTTATCTATGTTCAAGGAACGCGATTCATCGCGGAACTGAATTATAAATACGGACTGGACTTGGTGCAAAGAGACGGAAAGATGGAAGACGGGATCAATAAATTGATAAAATCTACGGTAATTAATCCTTATGAAGACAGAACATATTCAGTCCTTTCTCAATTATTTATTCTTAAATTGAATCAAGACGCAAGCCTGGAGGGCCTCGGACAGCAGGAAAGGGCTAATCTTATCCAGGTGGATGCGATTAACGCAATTAATTCTTCCGTACGGGCAACTACGCTTGCTCCTAAAGATGCATCTAATTGGTTGGTTAGAGGTCAGGTTTACAGGCAAGTCTTGGGCTTGGTTAATGGAGCGGACCAATGGGCAAATGATTCTTTTCAAGAATCCGTAAAATTAGAGCCCTTAAATCCGTTTATCCTTACTGAGTGGGGAAGATTATATAAAGACAAGGCGACCATGCTTGCTCAACAGGCACAAAAAGACAAAGAGGCGCAAGTAACAATGAATCAATATCTTGAAACAGCTCTGGAAAAATTCAATAAAGCGATTGAGGCTAAAGCGGATTATGCTCCTGCGCACTTTGAAAGCGCCGTAGTTTTCGAAAGACAAGGTAAACTGAATGAAGCCATAGCGAAAATGGAAATCAACAGACAGTTATTACCCAGAGATACAGGTATTGCTTTTCAGTTAGGAGTGCTTTATTATAGAGCGCAGAAATATACCCAGGCGAAAGGAGAATTTATTCGCGCCATTGTTATGGATGATAATTTTGCCAATGCTCGTTATTTCCTCGGATTACTCTATGACCGCGAAGGAGATAAGGAATCGGCAATTGACCAATTTGACAGAATAGCACAATTAAATCCGGATAACGATGAAGTGAAACAAATTCTAACGAACCTAAAAGCAGGCTTACCGGCCCTTGGCTCAGAGAAATTAGGACCTCCGAAGCAGCCGGCTAAAATACCCATTGAACAGCAACCCGAAGAACAATAATAAAAGCTTAAATTAAAGAGAGAAGATTATGGGTTTAGAGGAGCTAAAAAACCTTATAAAGGGAGGGGTTTTTCAAAGTCCCACAAAGGGTCCCTTGGATTTAGTTGAGGTTATTTGGGAGATAATTAACTACAAGAAAGAAAATTCGGATGCGAAATACAAAATAGCTATTGGAACCGATTCAGAGGTAAGGGAAAGAGGAGTGGAATTTGTTTGCGTGGTGGCGATTTGCAGAATCGGTAAGGGGGGCAGATATTTTTGGCTCAAGATACACGATGAAAGAAAGCTCGATTTCAGAACAAGAATCTATCAGGAGGCGGTGGTTTCTTTGGCATTAGCAGGGGGTTTATTGGAAAAGGAATTAGAGATTCATGGCATAAAGGTGGATATGAATAATTCCGTAAATGAAGCATTTAGATCTTTGCATAATGATATCGGGAGTAATTCGGAAAAAGAAATTATTTTTACCAATGAACTGGAAATACATGTTGACGTGGGAACAGTCGGACCCACCAAGGAAATGATTAAAGAAATCGTGGGCATGGTTAAGGGAAGCGGATTTTTCGTCAAAATTAAGCCGGAATCTTTTGCCGCAAGTAGTTTAGCGGATAAACAATTATAAAAAGCGATTCAATATGTGTTTAAGTGTTCCGGTGAAAATTCTAAAACTCAAAAACAATAAAGCCATTGCTGGCTTTATGGGCAGAAAAGAAGAATTTAATATCGATTTAGTCCCAGGTATTAAAATTAATAACTATGCCCTGGCAAGCAATGGTTTTATTGTTAGAAAAATTTCTACCGAAGAAGCACAAGAGATCTTTAAAATAATTAAACCCCGCCAAAGGTGGGGTAAACCTGCCAAGGGCAGGGCAAAATCAAAAACTCCTCGACAATATTCGGGGTAAAAGGAGGAAAAATGAAATTTACTCAAGACGCTTTAAGACTGACAAAGGAATATGCAACCGGAGCATCCTGCAAAATCGATTTCAAGAATATCGAGAGAACGATGTTTTATCCCCACTATCTATTGATTGCTAAAAACAAAAAACTTGGAAAGATTACCGTAGAAGTTGTCCGAGAGTATTGGCTTGGGATTCACAATAAAATTGTGGTTAAGAGATTTATGGTTGGCGATTTGAATCCTGAAGAAGCAAAAAAATGCATGGTTCGTCTGCTAAAATCCGAAGACAAATTATTTGCCGTTCATGGCAACAGAACCGTTGATATTCTGACTACGGAACAAGCTAAGGCGCTAAGAGAAGAGATTGAAAAAGCACCCAAGAGCCTGCGATGACGCAGGCTCTTTTTTATTTATAGATAAATTTTGTTATAATTTAAACATGAACAAGAAACCGGTAATCGCAATATTGTCTTTAACCTGTTGTGAGGGTTGTCAGATTTCGATTTTTGATTTAGGAGAAAGGTTTTTGGAATTTCTGACAAAAGTGAACATTGGTGATTTTCGTTTAGCCGAAGAATTACCCGACGTAAAATATTATGATATTGCTATCGTTGAAGGAACGGCAATAACCAAAGAACAACTAAGAAGACTGAAAATCGTCAGGAAAAAATCTAAAATTCTAGTTGCTTTAGGCGCGTGTGCTTGTGTCGGCGGGCCGCAGGAAATTAAAGATTACCGCGGAAATAAGAATCAACTTATGCGAATGATTTATCCGAATATTAGGGGGATTGATAACCCCAACGTCAAATCGGTAAAAGAATTAGTGAAAGTGGATTTGGAAATTCCCGGTTGCCCGATTAACAAAGAAGAATTTTTCAGGATTATTAATGAATTGATAGGGGGTAAAAAGCCGATAATTGAACAGAAACCGGTTTGCGAAGAATGTATCAGAAAAAATAAAATGTGTTTTTTGCTTTTGGGAAAACCCTGTCTGGGTTCGATAACTTTAGCCGGTTGCGGAGCGCTGTGTCCGGCAAATAATTTTCCCTGCGATGGATGCCGGGGTCCGAGAAAAGGAATTAATTTGGAAGCAATGAAAAAGGCATTGAAATACAAGGCACATTTGTGTGAAGACGAAATCGAAATGATTATGGAAAGATTTGGCGAGAAAAACGAATATATAAAAGCGAGTAAAAAAATATGAAAATACGTATTGACCATATTGCGAAAATCGAAGGACATGCCAGCTTTACCGCCGATATCATAAGGGGCGATGTTAAGGGCGCCAGAATTAAAATTGAGGACGGGGCAAGGTTATTCGAGGGAATTTTAAGGGGAAGAAAAGACGAAGAATTGCCGGAAATTGCCAGTCGTATTTGCGGAGTTTGTCCCGTTGTACATAATTTAACCGGTTACAAGGCATTGGAAAAAGCATATGGAATCCAGCCGGATGAGACTTCGATTACATTGAGAAAATTAATGATGCTTGGACAACTGATCAACAGTCATTCTTTGCATTTGTTTTTCTTTTCTTTGGCTGACTTTTTCGGATATAAAAGTGACTTACAATTAGTTAATGCTTATCCGGAAAAAACTCATGATGCAGTGAAAATCAGAGACATAGGAAATAGAATCGTTGAAGCCATTGGTGGACGTTCGGTGCATCCGATAACTCCTGTTTTGGGCGGATTTAGAAAAACACCGGATATTTTAAAATTGAAAGAACTTTTGACGGATTGTAAAAAAACAATGCCCTTGGTTCTGAAATTGGGTGATTTATTTACTCAATTGAAATACCCGGCATTCCATCGGGAAACTACGCTTGTGTCGTTGATCCATCCTAACGAATATGCGATTTATGATGGGAGGGTTAAGGCGGGAAAATTAATCTTTGAGCCAAAGGAATTTCTTTTATTGGTTAAGGAATTTCAAAGAGTTGATAATGTAGTGAAAAAAACAAAGTTTGCGGGAAACACTTATATGGTTGGTGCCTTGGCGCGCTTGCACAATAACTTTGAAAAACTGAACCCCGAAGCCAGAAAGTTTTTGGAAAAATCAGACTTAAAATTTCCCCGTTATAATCCTTTTTACAATATTTTGGCGCAGTCAATCGAACTGATACATTGTTTTGAAGAAAGCATTACCTTGTTGGAGCTTTTAATTACCGGAGAAATAAAAATTTCCGAGCCGAAAATATTAAGCAGAACAGGGGACGGGGTGGGCGCAATTGAAGCGCCAAGAGGTGTGTTATTTTACGATGTTAGGGCAAGAGATGGGATTATTCAAGATTTGAATATAATCACGCCTACGGCCCAAAATTTAGCTAATTTGGAGGCGGATTTGGAGGAATTCGAGCACATTGAAGGGTTTAATGGCCTGAAAAAAGAAGAACGCATAGATAGGATTAAAATGCTTATCCGTGCTTATGATCCTTGTGTAACGTGTTCGGTACACTAGTTTTACTTTGGATAAAATAACTAAATTTTCTTAAGTACGAAGTCGTCGTACGTTGGTTAAATATTGTAATTACTCAAGCGCTTTTTTTACTCGCCGAGCCAATATTACAATCAATAATATAATGTTTATCTCGGACTCGGCTGCGTAATGCTACGAAAACTTAGTCGTTTTATTTGAATTTATATTAATTTTGCTTGGTCATTTTTATTTTTGCATTTTGCATTTTAAATTTGACCGAGCGAAGCGAAGGAACGTGCATGATTTTCATTTAGCTCAGCAAATATTAAAAATCGTTCTTGAATACGCGGAAAAGAACGGTTTTAAAAAAATCTCGAAAATCGAGATTGAACTCGGTTCGTTTTTAGAGCACGGAGAAAATATTTTACCAGAAAATCTGGTTTATAATTTTAAATTGCTTTCTAAGGAAACTTTTGCCGAAAATGCGGGACTGGAAATCAAAAAAATAACCTGCCCGCCGGCAGGCAGGCAGGAGAATTATTGGAAATTGGTCTCTATTGAAGAATAGTTCCGATAATTTCTTTATGGCCATTGAGAAAGTCGCGGGCCGTCATTGACTTTTTACCTTCAAGTTGAATAGTTTTTAAAATCAGAATACCATTTCCGGTTTGAATTGCCAACTCTTTTTTATCGGTGAGAAATACCTCGCCGGTTTTTTTACTTGTCCCGAACATAGTCGAAAGATTTGTTTCGGCTTCTAGAATTTTTAATTTTAAATTTTCATTTTCATTTTTGATTTTTGATTTTTGCATTTCGGTATAACTTTCCGGCCATTCGCGAAATGCACGGACTTGCCTTTCGATTTCTTCTGCGGGTTTATTCCAGTCGATTTTTCCGTCTTCTTTTTTGATGATTTTACAAAAAGTAGCCTGCGAATGATTTTGTTCCTGTGGTTTTATTTTTCCGTCAATATAATCGGGTAGAGCCTTAATCAATAATTCCGCGCCCAAATCCGATAACTTTCCGGATAATTCTTTATAGGTCGGTTTATTGGAAATTGAAAATTGTAAATTGGAAATTATTTCACCATGGTCCATTTCCGCGTCCATAATTATTAAACAAATCCCGGTTTCTGTTTCTCCGTTTAAAATTACGGATTGAATCGGGGAGGCGCCGCGATATTTCGGTAAAAGCGAGGGATGGATATTTAAGGCTTTATATTTCGGAACATCCAAAATTTCTTGCGGAATAATTTGTCCGTAGGCGGTAAGAATAATTAATTCGGGATTCAGTCCTTTGATTTTTTCTACCCATTCCGGATTTCTGATTTTATCGGGTTGTAATATGGGTAGGTTATTTTCTAGGGCCCATTTCTTGACCGGAGAAGGAGTTAAGACCTGTTTTCTGCCCGTGGGTTTGTCTTTGGTAGTAATTACGGCAATGATTTTAAATTTATCTTTTAGGGCATTATAAAATTTGCAAAAGATATTTTTCGCAAATTCGGGCGTTCCCATTAAAATTATTCTAACCTTATTCATGGTCAACAAGTAAAATTCCGTCAAGATGTTCCAATTCGTGCTGGATTGCGCGCGCACATAATCCTCTTGCTTTAAGCTTAAATTCCTTACCGTTTTCGTCAATAGCTTTTATTTTTAATGATTTGGCTCGCGGTATTTTTTTGAATAATCCGGGGAAACTCAAACAACCCTCATCGCAAGTTTCGGTCTTTTTTGATAGTTTGATAATTTCCGGATTAATAAATATTTGTTTTTTCGTCAAATCTTCACTGATTACAAGTATCCTTATATTTATTCCTATTTGGCAAGCTGCTAATCCTACGCCATTATTTCTTATCATTGTTTGGACCATATCTTTCGCTAAGTCTAAAATTTTTTCGTTGACCGATTCAATCGGCAGCGATTTTTTTCTTAAAAATTCATTATTTTCTCCTTTTTCGATCGGTAATATCATAATAAACTTTCCGGGTCAACTTCAATTTCCCATCGCGAGGGAACAATGATTAATAATCTGTTTCTTAAATTTAAATCGCTAATCCTTGATTTCAAAATAATATTCCAGTGATAACTTTCTTTTTCTCTTGGAACAAACGCGGGCACGGGACCGATTATGGCCAGTTGTTCATCGTTTATTGCCAAGTGTTTTTTTTGCTGTTTTAATTTCGTAATTAAAATTTTTGCTTCGTCTCCGGCGACTTGCGGGCTTTTGTGAGTAAAACCCAATTTTATAATTTGTGAGAACGGGGGATAGTCAAAGGCTTTCCTGTTTTTGGCTTCCTCATTATAGAACTTGCTAAAGTTATTTTCAAGTGCGGTTTTAATCGTGAAATTATCGGAATTATAGGTTTGAACCATGAAATCCCCGTTAGACATATTGTGTAATTGGTTGATGACTTGGAAAACCCGTTCCGAATTTTTGAAATCGGGCAGATTAAGAATTGTTTCGATAGAAATTATCGCGGTTAAATCGGCTTTCAAATTTTTATTGAGAAGCATTTGCGAACCAACCAGTATAGTGTTTTCGGCGGCGAGGAATTCTTTGATGATTTTTTCCTGTTCTAATGGTTTTTCACTGACGTCACTATCCAGGCGGAATACTTTTTTGTCGGGAAACATTTTTTTGATTTCGCTTTCCGTTTTTTGCGTTCCCGCGCCGAAATATTTTATTTTGATGCTTTTACACCTAGGACACAAAACCGGAGCAATATCGTCTTTTCCGCAGTGGTGGCAAACCAGCCTTCTTGATGGTTTATCTTCGTGAAAAACCATCGGTACATCGCAATTTTTGCACATCGAAACATAACCGCAACTTCTACAAAGAACAAATGTTGAGGTTCCGCGCCGGGCAATAAAAAGGATTGATTTCTTGGAATTTTTTAATTTTTCTTGTAATTCGTGACTGATTATGGAAAAATTCCCCTTTTTCATTTCTTCCCGCATATCCACCAAAGAATTTTTCCGCCCGAGGCGGACCAGTTCCGGGCTGGCAATTTTCAATATGTATTTTTTTTGTTCTGCCCAATAGTAGGTTTCGATTGATGGCAAGCCGCTTTTTAAAATGAGTTTCGCTTTATGGATTTTTGCCAGCTCGATGGCAATGTTTTTGGCATTATAATATGGTTTTCTGCCCCAGGATTTATATAGGTTGCTTGATTCGTCATCGACGGTGATTGATTTTAAACCGGCAAAAGGAGCAAAAACGAGTGATTTGGTTTTCGGCGTTAAAATCAAATTCTGAATTTTGAATTTCGAATTCTGAATTTCGAATTTTTTCGAAAGAAAAATTCTTGCCACGAGTCCCGGTGGCGTGAAATAATAATCACTAATCCAAAATAAAAGTTTAATCTGTTTTTCGGTTAGGATGGGTTCATCGGAAACTATTTTTTCGATTGGCTTAATTTGAAAATCGGCGAATTTTTTCAAGCGCATTTTTTCCTGTTCCAATTTTTTGCAATCAACAACGATGGCATTGATTTTCTTTTTGCGTACGGGGATTTTGACTAAGCACCCGATTTTTGTTTTTTCTGCGCAAAAATAACTCAACAACTGCGAGTTGGGATAAGGGATTTTGATTAAAGGAATAACATTAAGAATATACATTACCTTTATTTTACCATTTTGGAGTGATATCATAAAACCATGCCCTGTAGTGAATTTTCGACTGGTCGCCAGAGGCGACCAAAATGCGGGGTGTAATAAAAAATCAAACCATCTTAATAAACCTTAAATTATAGAATTTTGATATTTTAAATGTCAAAAATCTACTACGGGGCATGACCAGACGAAGATTATTTATTGCCGTAAATTTACCCGAAAACGTAAAAAATAACCTTTTTAAATTTCGGGAGAAATGGCCGGAATTGGAGCGGGGAACAATAAACTGGGTGAAAACGCAAAACCTGCATATTACTTTGGCATTTTTAGGTTATCAGGCCGATGACGAAATGTATAAAATTTGCCAAATAATGCAGCAGATTGGAAAACGCCACGAGCCGTTTTTTGTGAAGCTGGAAAGAATTATCGCCGGCCCCCCGAAAGCCACGCCGAGAATGTTTTGGGCAGAAGGAGAAAAAAGCGAAAAGCTGACGGACCTGCAAAAGGACCTGGAAGAAACAATTGCCGGCAGGGTTTATTTTAAACAGGAAAATCGTGCCCATGGTCCGCATATCACTTTGGCAAGATTTAAATACGAAGCAGCAAAGAAGGTAAAAGAAAGGGGTGAAATTAATGAACTATTAAATATCAAAATTCCGGTGGAAAGTATTGAATTAATGCAAAGCATTCTAAAACGCACTGGCCCGGAATATACGGTTTTGGGGTCGGTGGAATTGGGGGAATAAATTCAGATATTATCTTTTCGCTTTCTTCGCGAAGCCCAGCGAGCTTCGCTCAGGGTTTCGCCCTTCGCTCTGGTCGCCCTTGGCGACCAACCGTGCCCGCTTTCGGGCTCAAAACCCGCGAGAAAGATAATACCTGAATTTATTTAGGAGAGGAGTAAAAAAGCAGACTTGCGTCTGCTGTCGTTGACCACCGCGACTAGGAGAGTTCTGTTGGCCAAACTCACAAAGCCTCTCATCCTTAACAGTAGTCAGGATGCTCTAATCTGAATTTTCTGAGACGGACTGCGCCTTCACCTTTTTTCGTGTAATTTTGGTCATCGATTAATAATTCTTGCGACTCATCAAGCCCTGGTTGTTAAATTATTATGTATAAAGGTGAAAGGTCAATAGTTTATGAAAACCGAGATTTTTGGAGTGAAATTTGACGATTTAACGATGAATGAGGCCTTGGAGAAAATTCAAGGTTTTGTTGTTTTACCGTACTCGGAATTTATTGTAAGAGCGCAGAAAGATGAAGAATTCAGAAATATTTTAAACAGCGCGGATTTTTGTTTGTGCGAAGGGAGGGGATTATATTTAATGGCGCGATTAATGGGCAAAAAACTGAAGCAGAATATTTATGGAGTAGAATTGATATACGGAATAAATCAAAAATCAAAAATCAAAAATCAAAAATTGTTTTTATTTGGTGGGCGGGAAGATGTGGTTAAGAAAACTGCGGAGCAGCTGGGAGATTCAGTAGTTGATTATGAGCACGGTTATCAGGACGAGAAAAAGGTTGTTGATAAAATAAACTTGGTTAAACCCGATATTTTATTGGTTGGGCTGGGTAGCCCGAAACAAGAAAAATTTATTTACGAAAATCTGAAAAAAATGCCGAGCGTGAAATTGGCAATTGGAGTTGGCGGAGCATTCGATTTTATTTCCGGGCACGTCAAACGTGCTCCTCGTATCTTACAAAAAATCGGCCTAGAGTGGCTTTGGCGCTTAGCGTTGGAACCAAAAAGAATTAAAAGAATTTATAATGGAGTTTTTAAGTTGGGATTTTTAGTTATTAAGGAAAAAATATTTCGTTAGTTGTCGCGTAATTTAATCCATGTTATTATAACTTCATGTTGATTGCGATAATAATTAATCATTCTAAAAAATTCTTATGATTTGGTATATAATTGGCGGAATAGTTGTTTTGGCATTAATCGCTTTTGTTCTATTGGGAAAAAAGAAAACCAAAAAAGAAGATGATGGCGAGACAGGACAGATTGACGGCGGAACAATAGAGGGAACAACAATCGAGCCGACAATAGAAGATGAAACAGAAGACACAAAATTAGAAGAAAATTCAGAAACACTAGCGGAAGATTTATCGATGCCGACAGAAGAAGAGTCTTCGGATGAAGAAAAAACGGTTTAATCCTAATTTGTTGATTTATAGCCCAGTTTCATATCGAGACTGGGTTTTAAATTTACCTTGATAATCGATAATTGGTTTGATAGAATTGAATTATGAATATAGTTTAAGAATTTTCAGTATTCATACTGATTTTTTTAAATTTACCCAATAAATGAACAATCCGAAAGTTTTTATCCTTATTTTGCACTACGGAGAACAAGAGGACACTCTTGAATGTTTGGATTCTTTAAAAAAATTGTATTATCCGAATTTCGAAGTTTTAGCGATAGATAATGATCCGAATCACAGATTGGGGGATTTGAACTTCGGTTACAAAATTACTAAATTAACAAATAAAGAAAACTTCGGTTTTTCCGGAGGGAACAATGCGGGAATCAAATACGCGCTGGATAATGGTGCAGATTATATTTTATTACTGAATAATGATACGATTATTGAACCGGAATTTATGAAAAAACTGGTTGAAGCAGGGGAGGGGGATGAAAAAATCGGGATTCTTGGACCAGTGATTTATAAATGTGATACGAACGAAATTCATTTTGCCGGAGGAAAAATCAGCTGGCTGTATGGTGGGGCAAAACATATTCCGGGCGCGAGCGATTATATTACGGGCGCCTGTTTTTTGATTAAACGAAAAGTAATCGAAAAAATCGGTTTAATGCCCGAGGATTACTTTCTTTACTTTGAAGACGCGGAATGGTGTTTGAAGGCTCGTAAGGCGGGTTTTGAATGTAGGGTGGTATCCGAGGCCAGAATAGGTCACAAGGTGTCTAAAAATACCCAGGAATACTCATTTTCATATGTTTATTATCACTATCGAAACGGCTTGCTTTTGGCCAAGAGAAATGCGCCGTTTTTGATTAAAGTCCTAGCTTACAAAATTAGTTTTTTTGTATATTTGAAGCAGACGCTAAAGTTGATTTTTATGCCGTCGAAAAAAGACTGGGCAAGGGCGGCGATAAAGGGAATAGGAGATTTTTGGAAAGGCAAAACAGGAAAATTAACCTAATTAATCTAATTTCTAATTAACCTAAAATCGGAATTTAGTCATTGGGATTTGATTAGAATAATTAGGTCAATTAGAGTAATTAGAAATTTATGATCATTGGCATTGATTGCCACAATTTAGAAGGAAAGAGAACCGGGATGGGGAGGTATCTTTCTAATTTACTTCAGCAATGGAGTAGATTGGACGTGGGTCAAAAATTTATTTTATATTTTAAAGATTGTATCCCTGACGATATTCCGAAAAGTGATAATTTCGAAAGTAAGATTTTAAAAAGCAAAAGCACGGCATTTTTTATGCATTGTTTGTTGTCGAAAGCAGCGGAAAAAGATGGGGTTGATTTATTTTTCTCGCCGTCATATATTCTGCCTTTGAAAATTTCCAAAAAAATCAGGACTGCGGTAACAATTCACGATATTTCTTACGAAGCGCATCCGGAATGGTTTTCCTGGCAGAATAATATTTTATTGCGTTTTGTTTCCAAAAAATCCGCGCAGAGAGCAAACATTATTCTTGTGCCTTCGGAATTCACGAAAAAAGAAATTATTAAGTATTATCAAGTTAATTTCGATAAAGTTTTTGTTGTGCCGTTGGCGGCGGAAGAGAAATTCGGGCACAGCTCCCCTGCTTTCTTCGGCCGCCCCAGCGAGTCGACCTCAGGGTCTCGCCCTTCGCTCGTCCCGATAAATCGGGACACCATGCCCGCTTTCGGGCTCAAAACCCGCATAGGAGCTATGCCCGAATTCATTAAAATATTAGAGAGATACGGAATTAAAAGCAAATTTATCTTTTATATCGGTGCGATTTTTAACAGGAGATTTATTCCGGAATGTGTCGAGGCATTTAAACAAATTTCCCGAACTTGTCCTGAGTTTGTCGAGAGATGCCAATTTTTGATTTCGGGAAAAAATTATACGCATCCGTTTGTCGATATTGATTACATCATTAAAAAAGCCAATGAAGATATTGGCAGGGAGGCGATTTTACATACGGACTACGTGGACGAGAACGATTTGGTTTATTTGTACAATGCCGCTGATTTGTTTATTTGGCTTTCGTCTTATGAGGGATTTGGCTTACCGCCACTTGAAGCATTGGCTTGCGGAACGCCGGTAATTACCACGAAAATGGGCTCTTTGGCCGAGACAGTAGGAGAGAGTGCAATTTTCATAAATAATCCCGAAGATGTTAAAGAAATTAGCAAAGCAATGGAAAAAGTATTAAGTGATGAGTTTTTGAGTAATGAATTAATTAAGAGGGGATTAATGCAGGCGCAAAAATTTTCTTGGCAAAAAACCGCAGAAAAAACGCTAAAAATTTTAAATCATGAGTAAAAATAAATTATCTTTTTTGATTGTGTTCTTGGTCGAGGCTTTAGCCATTTTATTGGCGGTTTTTGGTATTTTGCCGAGAGAAGCAGTTTTGATTTCGACCGGAATAATGGTTTTTTATTTTATTTTTTCAAAAATAGAGCATAGTTTGCTTTTATTTATTCTTTCTGTTCCGTTATTTGCGGCAATGCCGATTACGGAAAGTTTCGACACGATGGCGAATTGGAGAATTCTCTTGGTAATCCTATTTTTAGTTTGGTTTTTCAGGCGTAAATGGCCGCAAGTTAAAATACAGATTTTCTCCGGTTGTTGTTCGCCGAAAATCAGAATCAAATCCAATCTGGCAAAATGGGTTATTGTGTTTTTAGTCATTGGCGCTTTATCTGTTTTTGTTGCCACGAGTCCGATTGTGGCAATCAAGAAACTTTTGTTTTTGATAAATATCTTTTTGTTGTTCCCGATTATAAAAGATATATCCAAAGACGAAAAAGAGAGAATGAGAATAATTAAAACCGGAGCAACAGCGATGATTATTGTTTTGCTTATCGGTTATTTGCAGTTACTTTCCGTATTTTTCGTTCCTTTGTACAATTTCTGGCAATGGTGGGCAGAAAATGTAACTTCTGTTTTTTACGGCAGTAATTTATCCGAGCTTTTGAAGGTCAGTAATACCTGGTTTTCCTATTATGCGGACAGCCCGCCAACACTGAGAATGTTTTCCGTGTTTCCCGATTCGCATTCATTCGCCATGTTTGGAATTATTGGGTTGATTTTTCTGGTTTATATATTAAAAAAACCAAAAGAACCGGGGAAGTTTTTAACTTGGAGCGTGATTGCTTTTTCTCTTCTGGCATTGATGTTTTCCGGTTCAAGGGGAGTGTGGTTGAGTGCGGTATTTCCATTTTTGGTCGTTATTTTCTTATTTATTTTCCGGAAAGAAAAAATATTGAAGCCGTTTTTAATGATGCTGATAATTTTTGTTCTTGCTTTCCCCATTTCTTCTTTGGTCTTATCTCAATCATACAAAAACGGTGAAGACGCAACTCTGGCCTTTAAAAGAGCGAAAAGCATTACTGACCTGGAAGAGTTGTCGGTTAAAAGCAGGCTGGGAATTTGGAAAAGTTCTTTCGAATCGATTTTAAGGCACCCATTGCTTGGCGTAGGCATTGGCAATTACCCGATTGTTTTAAATGAAGATATCTCCGCGGCAAAAAAAGGCGCTTCTGCGCATAATCTTTATTTGGATATTGCCTCGGAAATGGGATTATTGGGTTTAACGGCATTTTTATTGATAATTTTATCGATATTTAAAAAAATTCGAAAAGAAATAATAAATAATAAGTTATACACAATATGCTTTTTATTTTTCTTCGGCTGGATTCTGATTTACAATCTTTTTGACGTGGTATTATTAAACGACAAAGTCCTGTTATTTTTTATGGTAGTAACGGGTCTTTTATACAAAGATGAGCAATAAATTGGTTTCGGTTAATGTATTAACCTATAACGGCGAAAAACTTATTGGGCCGTGTTTAAAGTCGGTTTCGGAGCAAACATATCCGTATATTGAAGTTTTAATAATAGATAACGATTCAAAAGATAAGTCGGTGGAAAAAGTTCGCGAAACGAAAATTAAATTTCCCTTGAGAGTTATCGAAAATAAGGAAAATGCCGGTTTTGCCGCGGGGCATAATCAAGGAATAAGGGAAAGTAAGGGAGAATATGTTTTTTGTTTGAACCAAGATATAGTATTGGAAAAAGATTTTATCGAAAAAATTGTGGAAAGCATGGAAAAAGACGAGAAAATCGGAGCAATGCAGGGAAGGCTTTATAAAATCGATGATATTAATAATCCCAGAAAAGAAATTATTGATACTACGGGATTGTTGATTTTCAAAAATCGCAGAGTGATTAATCGCGGACAGGGAGAAAAAGAAAACGGTCAGTATCCGCAAAGCGAGGAAATTTTCGGGGCTGATGGCGCTGCTCCGGTTTACCGTAGAAAAGCGCTCGAAGACGTAAAGATAGAGAACGAATACTTCGACGAAAGTTTTTTCTGCTACAAAGAAGATATCGACTTATCCTGGCGCATGCGTATTTTTGGTTGGAAAATCATTTACGAGCCGAAAGCAGTGGGTTGTCACTTACGTGGAGCAGGGGAGACGGCAACCACTAAAACAGCCGAAATAATCAGACAAAGAAGAAAAATTTCCCCATTCGTCAAGCTTCATTCTTTTAAAAATCAGCGTCTGATGCAAATAAAAAATGAACTACCAGGCTTGTTTTTCAGCCAATTTTTTAGTATCCTTATAAAAGAGATAGGCGCATGGGCATATGTGCTTGTGTTTGAACATTATACGTGGAAAGCAATACAGGGATTAATCAGATTAATTCCCGTTGCCCGTAAAAAAAGAAAACTTATTATGGCAAACAAAAAAGTAAGCGCCAAAGAAATGGTTCAATGGTTTAAATAAATATGCTTGATTCGATACAACCGCCCAAAAAATACATCCCTAATTTACGAAACAAAAAAAGAGTCAAATTGACTGTTTTGATTTTAGCGATAATTATTTTGATTATTCCCGTTTTTTATCTTTTTAAAACAGGAATGGCTTTCAGTAAAATTCTGACGATTAAAAATATTGCCTGGGAAAAGATTTTTGGCGGAAAACTACCCAATTCGGAATATACTCCGCAGAAAGATGAAGATAGGATAAATTTTTTGCTTTTGGGAATTAGGGGGGAGGGGGATCCGAATGGCGGGTTGCTATCGGATGGGATTGTTTTGATTAGCATTAAAAAAAGCACCGGACAAATATCTTTAATTTCGATTCCTCGAGATTTGTATTTGCAGATGCCCGGAGAGGCAAGGTATGAGAAAATCAATGCCGCTTATGTAATCGGTTTGGAAAAATATAAGAACGGCCTGGATTACGCGAAAAAAACAATTGCCTATGTTAGCGGTCAATATATCGACTATGCGACAGTAATTAATTTTGATGCTTTTAAGGATATTATCGATTTATTGGGCGGAGTAACTATTTATTTGGAAAAACCTTTTATTGAAGACAAACAATGGTGGTGTGATGTTAAAGGCGAGAATTGCCAGCCGTTTGTGGTTGAGGCGGGAGAACAAAAATTAAATGGTGAAAGGGCTTTGATTTATGCACGTTCCAGATTTTCCAGCAATGACTTTGAAAGAGCCAGGCGCCAACAGCAGATTCTTATTGCTTTAAAAAATAAGGTTTTATCGTTGGGCATCTTGAGCGATACGTTAAAAATAGGCGGAATCATTGATGTTTTGTCGAACAATATGAAAACCGACGTTGGACCGTGGGAGATTCCGCAGTTGATTGATTTAGCAAAAAGCGCAAAAACAGACAATATTATCGAAAAAGTTTTTGAGAATACTCCGGAAGGATTATTATACGATACCAAGATTAGTGGAATTTACGTTCTTTTGCCGACCGAAGGAAATTTCAGTAAAATCAGGGAGGTTTGCCAAAATATCTTTAATTTATGACATTATCGGTTGTTATAACCCATTATAAGACTCCGGAACTATTGATGCTCTGTATCAATTCGATTAAGAATACGGTAAAAAATATCGCTTTCGAAATTATTGTTGTCGATAGCGAAACCGAGAAGAGAAACAGAGAGTTTATTCTCGATAAACACCCGGAAGCTAATTTTATCGGATTTGAAAAGAATGTCGGTTATGCCAAGTTAGTGAATGCGGGAATAAAAGAAGCCAAGGGAGAATTTATTTTGATTCTTAATGCCGATATCATTATGCTGGAATCGGCTATCGAAAAGCTTTTGGGTTACGCAAAGAAAAATCCGGATGTCGGTATTATTGGTCCGCAGCTACTGGATTTTACCAATAATATTCAGACTTCGTGTTTTTCCGACCCGGAATGGGGATCGATTCTGGCCAGGCGCAGCTTTTTAGGAAAACTGAAATGGGGTAAGGACAAATTGAAGAAATTCGCCATTGGAGAGTGGGATAAGAAATCTTTGCGTGAAGTGGATTGGGTTCAGGGTTCGGCAATGTTCGTAAAAAAAGAAATCATTGACAAAATTGGATTGATGGACGAAAGATTTTTTATGTATTTTGAGGACGCGGATTGGTGTCGAAGATTCAGAAAGGCTGGCCATAAAGTTGTTTATTTGCCTGAAGCGCAAATGTCGCATTATTATCATCGCGCAAGTAAGAAATGGGGTTTTCTTCTTGATATTTTATTCAATAAATACACACGAATACATATTTTAAGCAGTATTAAATATTTTTCGAAATGGAAAAATTATGAAAAAAATCAATAAAAAATACATACTCATACCGGGAATAGTTTTAATTGTCATTATTCTTGTTTTTGGTGGATTTATTATCGGGAAAAAATCAGTTTCCAATCTGGTAGCGCATGACAGGATATTTTTCAATAAAGAATTGGGCAAGCCGGAAGCAATCGATTTCAGTCTTTTTTGGGACGCATTGAGTAAAATCGAAGAAAGATATGTGGACAGTGATAAAATTGATTACCAAAAAATGCTTTATGGCGCGATTTCGGGAATGGTCGAATCTCTAGGAGATGATTACACGATTTTTATGCCGCCGGAGAAAACCGATTCTTTTGTAAAAAGCGTGAGCGGGAAAGATAGCTTTGAGGGCGTAGGAATGGAGCTGGGAATCAAAGAAAAGATTTTGACCGTGGTTACTCCAATCGAAGGAACTCCGGCATTTAAAGCAGGGATAAAATCAGGAGATAAAATTTTGAAAATCAATGACGAGACCACCGAAGGAATGACCACCGAAAAAGCGGTAAGTTTAATTAGGGGAGAAAAAGGAACGCAAGTTGCCCTGACTATTATCAGAAAAAATCTCGATAAGCCCAAGGAGTATACTTTGACCAGAGATACGATTGAGGTTCCTGTAATCAGATGGGAAATGCTTGATAATGGCATCGCTTATATTAAAATATATCAGTTTACCGCCAATCTGCCTTCAAAATTTGAAGATATTGTTACCCAGCTTTTAGGGAATAATGCTAAAAAAATAATTATTGATGTAAGAAATAATCCTGGCGGATATTTGGAAACCGCGGTTGATGTGGCAAGTTGGTTTTTGTCGGAAAACGAAGTCGTGGTGAGAGAAGAATTCAAAAATGGAGAAAAGAACGAATATAAAAGCGCGGGATATAAATCGCTACAGGATTTTAAAACCGTAGTTTTGGTTAATGGCGGTTCGGCATCGGCTTCCGAAATTCTGGCTGGCGCATTAAGGGATATTAAGGGAATAAAACTGGTCGGTGAAACAACCTTTGGTAAGGGCTCGGTACAGACATTGGAAACATTCAGAGATGATTCATCATTGAAAATAACCGTTGCCAAGTGGCTTACTCCTTCAGGGATATCTATTGCTGACGAGGGTTTGAAGCCCGATGTGAAGGTAGAATTAACCGAAGATGATGCTATTAACGGCAAAGATCCGCAATTGGATAAAGCAATAGAAATATTAAACGAAAAATAATATCATAAAAATATGAAAGTTGTCCTCCTAAAAGACGTGGAAGAATTAGGCAAAAAGAATGATGTGAAAAGCGTGGCAGATGGCTATGCCAGAAATTTTCTCTTTGCCAAAAACTTAGCTAAGCCGGCGACAAAACAGACATTAAAAGAGCTGGAAACAGAAAAAGAACTGGAAGCACAGGCAGCGGAGCAGGAATTGAAAAAAATCGAGGGGATTGTTTCGCAAATCGACGGACTGGAATTGGAAATTACGGAAAAGATGGATGAAGGAGGAAAATTATATGGTGCAATAAATGAAGTTAAAATCGCCAAGATATTTAAAGACAGGGGATTTGATATAAAAAAGAACCAAATCAAAATCCCCCAGCCGATAAAGACAGCGGGGGAATATCCGGTTACCATTTCATTTGATCACGGACTCGAAGCGGAGATAAAGATAATTATTGCCGAGGAAACTAAATTACCTCAACAAGCTTAACCGAGCGTTTTTTTCTGTCGAAATTAGTTTTGATTTTAGTGCTGAATCTTACAATTCCTTCTTTTACGGCATAAAGAGTGTCATCTTTTCCTCGGCGAACATTTTTGCCGGGGATAAATTTTGTCCCTCTTTGGCGGATTATAATACTACCGGGCTTTGCTTTTTGCCCTTCATATAGTTTAACCCCCAAATATTGTGCCGAGGAATCTCTTCCCAGCTTTGTCGAACCTCCGGATTTAGTATGCGCCATATTTCTTCGCTTCGTTCAGCTAAATTCAAAATTCAAAAATCAAAATTAACCGAACGAAAATTAAGATATAAACATGCTATCACAAATAAAAAATTTTAGCAAGAAAAACGGAAGCGATGTTTTTATTGTTTTGACTGTCATTCTGGTGGCATTAATTAGTTTTGGTATTGGTCGTTTGTCTGTACCAAAAACAGAACCAATACAGATAAAAAATCTGGAAAAAACGAGTGTGGAAGATTTAAAAATAGAACAATCCATTCCCGCCCCGCCAGACGTCGGGACTACGACAGACAAGGGTAAGGTGGTCGGTTCTAAAAATTCAGACAAATATCATTTACCGGAATGTCCGGGAGCGAAACAAATCAGCGAGCAGAATAAAATCTGGTTTGACTCAATTGAATCAGCGGAAAAAGCAGGATATAAGCCAGCGGGGAATTGTCCCGGGCTCAATAAATGACTATTGATTATTTCCGCCTGAGGCGGATCAGCCTTGGGCTGAGACTTTTAACTATTAACTTTTGACTTTTAGCTGCGAATTTGTTAGTATATTGATAGTACAAAATCAATAAAAAGGAGGTTGAATTGGAAAAAGAAAAAAAGAGTGCAATTGAGCGTTTATGCAGAAAAGAGGATCCGGAAATGGAAAAATTAAAACAGGCAATACTGAACATTTTTGACGGAGAAGGCAGTCTTCATATTCTTCAGATTGAAGAAGCACTGGCAAGGACGGGTATCACGATCCACGAAGATCCTGGCGATAAGAAGGGCGCAAAACTGAGAATGGCTCTTTCGGAATTAAGTCACGAATGTGAACTTTACCCAATCATTTCTTATGATGAACACAGTGGTCAATTGGTGGTATTCAGTTTAGCCCCGATAAAAAAAATTCTCTCCGAAGATGTGTTGGAGGTCCTCGTTAAGGACGTCGTAAAAGCGGTCGAAAAAGAGGGCACGAAAACGCTTTAAAAATTGCCGATCAAAAAAGGGAATCATCACGATTCCCTTTTCTTTTTAACTGTTGTAATTTTTATCAGTTTGTATTCTTTATCTATTTTTTTCGCTTTTTCAATTTCCCTTTTTATGTGCGGCGGCAGAGTTTTGATGATTGTTTTTAGTTTATCCGTATCAACGCCCAGAACATCACGCCATTTGCCGAACGGTTCGAGAATTGCTTTTAATTTTTCTTCATCATATTTATAACGGATTTGATTTAATCGGGTAATATATCCGTTTTCGCCGAAAATTCTCTCAATTTTTTCCTTGTTCAGATAGGATTCGATAATTCCTTTTAATTCGCTGAGCTTTTTATTGTTTTGGCTGTTATTTTGCTTGAGTTGGAAAAATTCATCGACAACTTTCTTGATTTGTTCGTCATCAATGGTTGTCTGTTCTTTATAGAGATGTTTCCACATTGGGCAGATTTTTTTGTATCCGCACCAATCGCATAATGCCGAGGGGATCGGCGGGAAATCGCTTTTTGCGATTTGTCCGAGCATTTCCCAGGTTTGTTTTTTGATATTTTCCAGTTGTTCCAGAGTTCTTTTGGTGCTGATGGTTTCGTTGTGTTTTAGGAAATAGAGCGTTAATTTGATGCTTTCCGGGCCATATTTGGCGAATTCTGGCCAGCGGTTCATTACCCCGATACAATACAAAGAAAGCTGTAAAGCATTATCCACCTCATCCTGCGCAGGAAAGCGTTTCGCGGTTTTATAATCAATAACTTCAATGCCGTCTTTAATTTTATCGATTCTGTCGACAATTCCGGTTAAAAGGCATTTTTGTTTTTTATTATCGGGATTTTCCAGTAAAACCTCAAAATGGGTTTCCGTATCAAGGACAGTAAATTTGTCCTTAATTTTGAGATAATTTTCGTAATAATTTTTGAGAATCTTAATTGCTTCGGAAAAATAAATCATATCGGTTTGTTCATCGCCGAATATGTCCGACTGCCAGTTTTCTTTCAAAAAATTCAAAAGTTCATCAAGGGTAGGGGAGAGGGGCGATTTTTTGTGGAAGAATTGCAATGCTTCGTGCAGTTTATTGCCGAAAACCGCTTCTTTTGTTTTCGGAACTCTTATTTTTTCAATAACCGAAAATTTATACTTCAGCGGACATTGCCTGAAAGTATCGAGTGCTGAGTATGAAGTTTTAATGATTTCATTCATAATTTAATCATACAAGATAAAAGAGAATAAAAAAAGCGGGCGAGGCATTGCCTCAACCCGCAAGAAAGTTTAGAATTCGTCAAATATTTCTTTAGTAATAATTTCGACATCGAATAACTTTGGGTAACAATCGACTAGATGTCCAATGGCTTCATTTGGACTGTTGCCCGTTCTTTCGAAGTTGTATTGTGTTTTTTCATGTTGCTTGATACTTGCTACATACCCTGGTTTGAATCCTTCCAACTTTCTTACTTCGATAACGATTTTTGCCATTTTTATCTCCTTAAATTGAGCTAAAATCAGCTTAGCAGATATATCAGATTTTGGCAAGATTATTCTTTCAATTTTTTTCCGCTGTGAAATTGGCGGTGAACTTCGCGCAAGCGTTTATTGGTGACATGGGTGTAGATTTGGGTAGTGGCAACGCTTTGGTGGCCAAGAATTTCCTGAACCGTTCTTAAATCAGCGCCTTGATTCAATAAATCCGTTGCCAGAGTATGGCGCAGCACATGCGGAGTGACAATTATCGGCAATCCGGCCATTTGCGCATATTTTTCCACCATTCTTTCAATTGAGCGTACAGTCAAGCGAATAGGGGACTGATCGTTTTCTTTTCTCTTTTTGTAGTTGATAAAAAGCGCCTTATCGTCATCTCTGCGCACATCCAGATATTTTTTTAACCAGCGCACAGTCCTGTCGGAGAAATATACTGTTCGGGTATGATTTCCCTTACCGGTAATACTTAATTCAATATCTTTAGTATCTGCCTTTATTTTGATTTGGTCCTTATTAAGGGCTACCAGTTCTGCAATACGCAATCCGGTAGAGAAGAGGACTTCCAGAATTGCTCGGTCACGCAGACCAATATTGTGCGACGTATTAGGTGCGAGCAACAGTTTCTCAACCTGATCGAGATTTAAAAACTTTATAGTTTGTTCGTCTTTATCTCTTTTCGCCAGTTTGATTTTATCCGCGGACATAGACTGGATATCTCTGTCAGTAAAAAAAGTCAGTAAACTTCTTATGGCGATTAAATAAAAATTTTGGGTTTTTTTACATAATGTTTTTTTGCTGGTTTCTGATATGGGCGAGCGAGCCATATGAATTCGGTATTGCCAGATATGGTCCGGTGTCAGTTCATGGGGCTTTAAATCATCGTTTTTAGTCATTTTTAGCCATTTGACGAACTTATTGAGGTAGCGGGCATAGTTTTCCTGGGTTTTCGATGCAGCGCCTCTCTCTATTTCTAAATATTCCAAAAAATCAGTGATATGATTTATAATTGGTTTATCGGATTGCTTCATAAAATAATAAAATTAGGTTATTTATTGCTTTTTTAAAATTGTTATTTAGGGGAGAGGTGTTCTCTGGGTGGTATTCGGTAGAGCCATACAAGGCCGATTAACCTTGATTGTGCGTCCTTATATCTATTATTATATTCAGCTTAAAATATGGCTGTCAAGCACTCGCCCACTCTTTGGGCTCGCTAAATTTAAAACTTAAAATGAAAAATTAAAAACCGTTTTTCCTTTTTCAATTTTAGTTTTCAGTTTTATAAATACTTCATCGGATCTAAATGCGCGCCTATGGGCAATGCACCATACCACATTGTTTCCACTCTAAAGGTTTGCGCCACATATACTCCAAAATGCAAATGCGGTCCGGTTGAATATCCCGTGCTGCCCTCATAACCGATAATGTCTCCTGTTTTAACCTTATCCCCTACCTTAAAAGCGCCGTAACCAGATAAATGGGCATATAGGGTGGTTAATGCGTTTTCATGCTTTATTGCTATCCATTTCCCGTAAGCATATCGGCCGCAATTACCACTGGCAGTAATGGTGCCGTTTAGGGCTGCTTTTATTGGTTCTCCGTAGCTTGAAGCAATATCTAAGCCATTATGAAAGCCGCTAGTGTATAATTTCTTACTATAGGCAGTATAGCCATATTTTTGGGTCAAAACGCCCCCCAGAGGCCAATCCAGCACTCCGGAGCGTGATTCCGGAAGACTATTGGGATCATAGGCTAGTTGTAATTTGTCTTCGAGTTCAAATATTGATTGTTGGATTTCTTGTTGTTTTTTTAGGGTATCGTCGAGAAGCGATTGATATTGTTTTTCCTGGCCCTTGGTTTGAACGAGTAGGTAGTTTTTTTCTTCTTTTTCTTTAGCAACAATTTGTTTCTGGCCACTTAGTTGGTTTTGTAGGGTGTAAAGTTCGTTTCTCTGTCTTTCGGTTTCTGATTTCCTGTTTTCCATTTCCTTCTTTAGTTCCTGATAAGCAATCAAGTTTTTATAAACCTCGCCTTGTAGGCTTTCCAAATAATGAATTTGGTCCATTAAATCGGAAAGAGTGACCTTCGTAAGTAATATTTCCATTAGTGATGCTTGGTCGTATTCATAAAGAACCTGCATTACTGAGGCAATGCTGTCTTTTTTTTTGTCGATTTCATTCTGCTTTTCCGAAATATCCAGGGCAAGCTCGTCGATTTTTAAGGAAGTACTGTCGATTCTTACCGAAGTTATAGAAATGTCGTTTTGTAATTTTTTAACCCTTCCTTCGATTAGGGAGATTTGGTTTTTCAACGTGTTTTTTTGGCTTTGCGCTCCTTCCAGTTCTTTTTTGTACGCAGCTGCTTGTTCTTCCAGTTTTTTAATTTCTTCTTCCTTATTTGAGATTTGTGCTTTCAATTCTTCAATTAATACCGTGCTTTGGCTCATGGCCGTAAGCGGCAGATAGCCGACAGTAAAAAGCAATATAAGAATTGTCAGTATTATCTTTTTCATTTTTTCAATATTTTTTTGGCCGCCTCTATTCTCTTTAATGTTTTCTCCTTCCCCATGATTTCCGCGATTTCGAATGGCCCGGGAGATTTTTCTCTCCCGCTTAAAGCTACTCTTAGTGGCCACAATAATCTTCCTCTGTCGATTTTTTCTTCATCGGATAGACATTTTTCCGCTTCGGGCATTAAAACCTCTTTAATTTTATCAGCCGTAAAGCCCAATGGTTTAATGTCGCACAATATTGAATTGAGTATTTCCAATGATTTAATGGTTTCCTGTTTTTTTGTTTCTTTCCATGCCAATAAACCTGGTTTGTATTTCGGTTCAATAAAGAAAAAATTAGTCATCTCCCCTATTTCTGAAAGTTTGTGTATCCTTTCTTTTTCTAGACTTATGATTTGTTTTATTTTTTCTGCGGAAATTTCTTCTTTTGATTTGGCAATTGTATATTTTTGTTTGAGAAAATATGCGCCGTATGCCGGAGGATCCTGCTCAAGCTTGAAATCGGGCTTAATCAGTTTGTCTTTTATCAAGTACGGAATGCAAAGCTCGGTTAATTTACCTAAATCGAGCTGACGGATATAGTGGCCATTATACCAATTCAGTTTTTCGATATTAAAAATAGCTCCGCCTTTTTGGATTTTTTCCATTGAGAATTTTTGGACTAACTCTTCAATTGAAAATATTTCTTCGTTTGTGGGATTTTCACCGGCAACAGACCCCCGTTTGCCGGCAGGCGTGGCGCCCTGAGCAGACCAGCCAAGTAAGGCCAAAAAATTTACAATTGCCTCAGGTAAATAACCGAGGTCTTTGTATTCATTTAGAGAGGTTGCACCATGTCTTTTACTTAATTTGGAGCGGTCCGGCCCCAAAATTAACGGTAAGTGGGCAAATTGTGGTGGTTCCCATCCCAGTGCTTCGTAAATCAGTATTTGTTTTGGGGTGTTGGTGATGTGGTCTTCGCCCCTGATTACGTGGCTAATTTGCATTTCGTGGTCGTCAACAACAGCCGCAAAATTATATAAAGGAGTTTTTAGGTCCTTTGCCAAAGAAAAATCTCCGAGAAGCGAACTATCTACCTCCACCCTGCCACGGATTAAATCGTGGAATACGACTTGTTTGTTTGGATTTTTAAACCAGATTATTTCTTTTTTATAGGCCTTGCCTTCATCAAGAAGTTTTTGTAAATATTTTTCGTGTGTTTTTACTCTTTCGCTCTGATAATATAATTCATCCCAATTAAGCCTAAGCCACTTCAGACCATCCATTATGTCTTTTTCGTATTTCTTTTCCGAGCGTTCTTTGTCCGTGTCTTCGATGCGCAAAATAAAACTACCTTTATTCTTTTTAGCAAAGAGGTAGTTAAATAAAGTGGTTCTGGCCGTTCCAATATGAAACAAACCGGTTGGCGAGGGCGCTATCCTTACTCTGATTTTATTATTTTCGGCCATTACCCCATTATACAATAAAAAATAGCAATTTAAAACAGAAAAAGGACCGGTTTGTTTCCGGTCCTTTGTTTTTCAGGACTTCTCCTCTCTTTTGGCTTCGTTCCAGGTTTTTAGCCCGCTTTTAAAGCGCCATTCCTTAAGCGTTTTTAAGACTGCCTTGAGTTGAGGCAAGAACCAGAGAATTAGGGCGGCTTTCGCTCCGTAAAACATGATGATGGTTCCTACCGTACCCTCGACAGTTAATCCAACAATCCAAGAAAGAAGCAAGACAAAGATTGCAGAAAATCTGCTTGCGGTTAATTTAACCAAATTTCTCCCTCCTCGATTAATAGTTTAATAATCTAACAATAGCACTTTTATATCTTTTTGTCAATCCGAGTAGCCGTTTTTATAATTTCGTCTCTGATTTTTTGTGCGGTATCCACAACATAGAATTCTTTTGCTTTTTGACTCATCGTTTTCAGTTTTTCCGGATTATTGATAAGCTTAGAAATCTCTTCAAGAAAAATATTTGGTGTCAGGTTTTCTTGATCAAGAATTATTGCCCTTCCTTCATCCGCCTGATTGTTTGTATTCACGAAATCATAAGCATTTTTTCTTTGATGGTCCGCTGCAGCACTTGGTAGGGGAATTAAAATACTTGGCTTACCGAGCGCGGCGATTTCAAAAATACTTCCTGCTCCCGCCCGATTAATAATTAAAGTTGTCAGCGCATAAGCATGTTTCAATTCTTCGGCATTTAAAAATTTATACAAGTGATAAGCCGGATTTTTAACGGCTTCCTTGGTTTCTTTAAGGACATTATCATAGTCGAATTCTCCGCTGATATGAATAATTTCTGCGATTTTCAACAACTTAGGTAGTGTGTTTAAGACTATCTCGTTAATTTTTTGCGCTCCTTGCGATCCGCCAAGAATAAGTATAACCGGCTTATTGGAAGATGTTTTGAATATCTGACGTCCTTTTTCCGCATTACCCTCTAATAATTCTTTTCTGACCGGGTTTCCGATAAGTATTGTTTTATTTTGATGTTTCCCGAAACCCTTTTTACTTAATGGAAAAGATAAGATTATTTTTTTTGCGAATTTAGCGAGAAATCGATTTGCCAATCCGGGCGCGCTATCGGATTCGTGAAGAATTATCGGAATTTTATAAATCCAGCCCACAAAAACCACGGGGATACTTCCGTATCCGCCTTTGCTGAAAATTACATCAGGTATCCATATGAAAAGATAAAAAAATGACTGAATGATTCCCAGAATCAACTTAATGAAATCTATCGGGCTTTTTAGACTGAAATAACGTCGGAGCTTGCCGCTGAGAATAAATCTTGTTTCGATTTTTTCTTTATTTAAATTTTCTTTGGCGAATTTATCCGGTCCGAGATAATAAAAATCAATCTTCTCGTCGTCTTTCGGAAGCTCAATTAAATTATCGAATGCCTGTTTTACGGCGATAATCGGGAAAATGTGCCCCCCGCTTCCGCCACCCGTAAATAAAATACGCATACGTTGAATTAAAAATTAAAATTTAAAAATTAAAAACCACAATTTAAAACTAAAAGCTATGGTTATTCGTTGTTCGGTTGCGATGCTCGTTTCGGTAATCGGTTACGTTAAGCGTTTAACTTTAAACGATACAAGCTTCGTTGCCTTTTGACGATAGACGAATTCGTTTTTACTTTTTCGTTTTTAGATTTTAGTTTGTACTGGTGTATTTTGAAATATTAACCAGAATTCCTAATCCTGCCATCATTGCCATCATCGATGAACCGCCATAACTTAAAAAGGGCAAGGGAATACCGGTCAATGGAACAAGCTTGGTAATTGCCGCAATGTTAATTATTGTTTGAAAAGCAATCCATGAAACAATTCCGATTGCGGTCAGTTTTGCGAACTCATCCGGAGATTTTTTTGCGACCTTTAATCCTTTTATTATCAACAAAACAAAAAGAGTGACAAGAACAAGCGTGCCGATAAATCCAATTTCTTCCGCGGCAATCGCGAATATGGAGTCTCCCATTGGTTCCGGCAGATAATTATGTTTTTGCATACTATTCCCCAGACCCAGACCGAGGATTCCCCCTGAACCGATTGCCAAAATAGCTTGATTGATTTGATAACTTATGCCTTGCGTATCGAAGTTTGGATTAAAAAAAGTTATGAAGCGCGCTATGCGATGCGGAAAAAATTTAATTAAAGCAAAAAACGAAGCAGCATAAACTATAATAATTGTTCCTAAGTGCAGAAATCCTCCTCCGCTGATAAAATAAATTATAAAACCGATAATTACAATCAGGGCCAGTGTTCCCGCATCCGATTGTAGTGCCATTAATCCGCCAACCATCGTCATTATTGCCAAAAAAGAAATAAGATTGATAATTCCGTTTTTATGAACGTCTTTTTTTCCAAAAAGAGCGGAAAGATAAATAATTACTCCGAGCTTCATGAATTCAGCCGGTTGGATGGAGGTAAATCCAAAATTCAGCCATCTTTGTGCTCCTCCATATTTCAAGCCGAAACCCGGAACAAAAACCAGAACCATCAAAACCAGGGAAACAAAAAATATCAATAAAGAAAACTTTTTCCAGGTTTTATAATTTATTTTTTGACAGATAAAGAACACTATTAGTCCCGGTAATGCTCCATAGAGTACTTGATGAATAAAGTAATAATACGGATTTCCCGCGCTTTCTATGGATATCACCGCCGAAGCGCTGAAAAGAATACCCAATCCGATAATCAATAAGGTGAAAATAACCATTTTTAATCCCCTATCCGAACGTTCTTTTTTCATAAACCGGGATTTAAATTAAAATCGTGTCGATAAAAAATAAAATCAAGCCGATGACTGCCATTACGCCGGAAATAATCCAAAATCTCATTGTTACTTTTGTTTCCGGCCATCCCCTTGCTTCGAAGTGATGATGGACTGGCGCAGACAGAAAAACTTTTTTGTGTCTGATTTTTTTCGAAAGAATCTGAATAATTGTCGTAAAAGATTCAATCACCAGGATAAATCCGATAAAGGGCAGAAAAAATAAAGAATTAGTAAGCATAGCAATAACACCGAGTGTTACGCCAAGCGACATTGAGCCGGTATCACCCATAAAGAAACGCGCAGGATGGATGTTAAACCATAAAAAAGCCAAAAGCGCCCCCACTATCGCTCCGCAAAAAACAGCCAATTCAATTCTTCCCTGAGCATAACTGATTACCGTGTAAGCAGAAAAAGCCGCTAACAAGACTCCCCCGGCTAATCCGTCTAATCCGTCGGTTTGGTTTGTCGAGAAAGCCGTGGCCACAATAACAAAAGTGAAAATAGGAACATACCACCAACCGATATTAAAATCTCCGATAAATGGAATATGAATCAGGTCCCAATCTAATTTAAAATAAAACCATAGTGCTCCGGCCAGGGCGATAAGCGTAAAAACAAAAATTCTTTCCCTCATTCTTAATCCTCTTCCTGCTCTTCCAAAGTGAAAAATGCCCAATAAGTCGTCAGCCATTCCTATTATTGCGGCAAAAAGAAGAATCCCCAGAGGTAAAAGTGTTTGGCTTCTGGTTAGAAAATTATAATCGGAAAATATTGTGTCCGGGCCAAATGCCTTAGTTAAAAGCAGAATCCCTATCGCTATTAATGCAACCACAACCCAAATCAGGATTCCGCCCATTGTCGGAGTACCTTCTTTCCCTTTATGCAGAGAGGTGTATATTGGCGTAGTCCCCTCGTTTCTGATTTTTTTGCCCAACCTGTATTTATAAAGAAAATGGGTTAAAATCGGCGTAGCTAAAATCGCCACAACAAATGACAGTGCGCTAATTATCAAAATTTTGATTATTGGAAAAATATTTATTTCCATATCCACGCTGTTTGAGCCCAATTAATCAGTTTCTCGGTATCGTCTTCTCTGTTGTTCGAGCCCAGTATTACGGTGATTAAATAATTATTATTGATATTCGAAAATGTTAACATACAGCCGCCGGCCTCTGCGGTAAAACCGGTCTTTCCGCCCAAGATTATCGGTATTTTGCCGAGAAGTTTATTGGTACTGATTAAATTATGAATGAATTTATTATCGAAGGAATTAATGGTTGCTTTTTGAGTTTCGAGAATTTCCGCAAGCAGCGGTATATTTAGTGCGTATTTAATTAAATTCGCCATTTCCAGGACGGTTGATTGATTTTCTTCGCTTAATCCGCTTGAATCGTTAAAATATGTATTGTTCATGCCTAATTCTCTTGCCTTGTCATTCATTAAGGTGATAAATTCCGTATATTGAATTTGTCGATTGTCGCTTGCTACGGCCATTGCTGCATCGTTGCTTGATTCTACGAGCATAATATAAAGCAGGTCTTTCAGACTTAATTCTTCCTCGATTATTAATCCTCCATTATTGCCGTCGGTGAATACCGAATTTTTTGAAACCTGAATTATTCCGTCCAAATTTAATTTTTCTATAGCTACGATAGCGGTCATTATTTTAGTTAAACTGGCAATGGGCAATTTCTGATTCGGATTTTTTTGGTACAAAGTATTGTTTTTTTGTTGTTCTGGCTTTAAATTGACGAGAATCACCGATTTTGCCGAAATTTCCGGTTCGTCAATCATCCAATTTCGCATCGGGAAATAATCGGAATTTATGTTTTCCACGCTCAAATCTCCTTCCAATTGTGATATGTTTGCTTGGTTTGGCATTTTTGCCGCCTCCTTTTTTAAGGGAGTAGGTTGACGTAATAAAAATAGAGCCCAGGCAACGCCTAACAACAATAAAACTACCAAGATTTGCAGAAAATATTTTTTTACCCCGTAATAAATTTCCAGCATTTTATATCAGATTTTATGATTTTTTTATATACCATTAACCGCAGTTCATAATATTGCGAAATACTGCGGGGTTCAGCGTCTTTAATATTATATCAATAAAATTACGAAAATAAAAATACCCCGTAGCTACGGGGTATTTCTGTAAAATTTATTTTTCGAATTTTATACCCAATTCCTTCAGCTGTTGCTTGTCGATTGTACTGGGAGAATTCATCATTAAATCTCGACCATCTCCTGTTTTTGGGAAAGCGATTACTTCGCGTATACTGGGTTCGTTTTTCAAAATCATCATAAATCTATCAATACCGGTTGCGATTCCTCCGTGTGGCGGAACGCCGTATTCGAAAGCTTCGAGAATGTGTCCGAATTTTTCTTTAATATCTTCCTTTTTATTGCCCATAACTTCAAATACTGCCTGAAGTATTTTTGGATTGTGCTCTCGAATGGATCCACCGCCGATTTCGTAGCCGTTACAGACAAAATCATATTGATGCGCCAAAAATTTATCGGGATTTTTTCCCATCTCATCGATAAATTCCTTCTCTTCCAGGTTTTTTTTGTTTTGGGTCTTGGTGAAGGGATGATGAACGGCGTCCCAGCGTTTTTCCGTTTCTTTCCATTCGAATGCCGGAAAATCAACTACAAACATAAATGCCAGTTCATTTTTGTCTTCTTTATTTTTGCGTAAATCGGGCTTGTCGCTGTTGTATTTTTTCATCACCTCTTCGTAAGTCAAACGGGGAAACGGCACTTGGGTAATATGTTTTTCCGGCATTATTTCTTTAACTAATTCTGTATAAAGTTTTTCCATCAAAGATAATATTTCTTCCTGGGTCGGAAAACTCATTTCCACGTCCAGTTGTGTGAATTCCGGTTGTCTGTCTCCTCTACTGTCTTCGTCTCTAAAACATCTGGCGATTTGAAAATATTTTTCCATTCCCGCAACCATTAAAAGTTGTTTGTATTGTTGCGGAGACTGGGGTAGGGCGTAAAATTTTCCGTGTGATAATCTCGAAGGAACAACGTAGTCTCTCGCTCCTTCCGGAGTCGATTTGGTCAGAATTGGCGTTTCGATTTCGACAAAGGCACTGTCGGACAAAAAATTTCTGATGAACTGAATAACTTTGTGTCTTGAAATAAGATTGTCTTTCATTCTTTTCCTGCGAATATCAATATATCTGTATTTTAACCTGTTGTCCTCGCCAATTTCATATCCGTCCGTATCTGTTGAAAATGGCGGCGTTTCCGCTTTATTCAGTATTTCCAGTTTCTCGGCAACCATTTCCACTATTCCTGTTTTTAAATTAAGATTAATCATTTTTTCCGGTCTTTTGTTTATTGTGCCTTCAACGGAAATTACCCATTCTGAACGTAATTCCTGCGCCATTTTAAAGGTTTCGTCTCCAAAAACAACCTGTAATAAACCGGAACGGTCGCGCAAGTCGATAAAAATAATTTTGCCGTGGTCTCTGCGTGTATGGACCCAACCGCAAACTTTTACTTTTTCTCCGGCATGTTTTATTGTATCTAAGATATTTATTCTCTCCACCTCAGTAGTAGATTTTCGACCTATTGGGTCAAATTTCTATTTTAATATTTATCTAGGTTTTGAATTTTTATTATGCCCCGTTCTTTCTTCAGTCCCGTGTTGTGGGACCAGTCGAAAATTCACCACGGGGTCCATAAATTTATCCCGTTTTTGCGGAAACTACTTGATATTCAATATTTTATAATGAATTTTTCCGTTCGGAGTTTGAACCATTACTTCATCTCCCCCTTTTTTGCCCAAAAAAGACCGCCCCAAGGGCGACTCGTTAGAAATTTTTCCCTGTGCCGGGTCAGCTTCTTGTGAACCGACGATAAAAAATGTTTTTTTACCAATTTTATTCTGGACGATTATTTCACATCCTATTTCTACGGAATCACAAGCGGATTTTTTGGAAATAATCGCTGCGTTTTTGATGATTTCTTCCAAATCCTTGATTCTTCCTTCGTTAAATGCTTGCGATTCTTTTGCTTCGGTATATTCCGCATTTTCCGATAAATCACCCATGTCTTGAGCAACTCTGATCCTTTCGCTTATGCCTCCTCTTTTTTGTTTCAATTCGTCCAGCTCTTTTATAAATTCTTTCAATTTTTGCGCGGTCAAATATCTTTCCATTTTATTTATCTTACAATAATATTTTTACCTCATTAATATTTTTTTGACGAGGTGTTTAAGAATTAAAGTTAATGATATTATAAATCATAAAAAAATGCAATATCAATAAAGTTACTGAGAATTTTGAACCTTGTCCCGAAAATACCAATTTAATGTTTCCTTAGCAATGGGTACGGCAGTCGTGCTACCCTCTCCCCCGTTTTCGATTAAAATAGTAATTACAATTTCCGGATTTTCGTACGGAGCAAAAACGGTAAACCAACTGTGCGGCGCCTTATTTTTGGCTGTTTCCGCAGTTCCGGTTTTTCCTGCCGCGTTTACGATTAAATCCGACAAATAACGGGCAGAGCCGGAAACTACGGCTTCTCTCATGCCTTTTCGGACTATTTCCAGAATTTCTTTTTTAATGATATCTTTATTAATAATTTCTGGTTCCTTCTCCTGAATCAGCTGGGGACGGAACAGAATTCCGTTATTGGCAACAATCGCTGTTGCCATCGCGATTTGTAGCGGAGAGGCCAGAATATCTCCTTGTCCTATTGATGCATTATAAGTATCGCCGATATACCATTTTTCTTTTTTGGTTTCTTCTTTCCACGATGAATCGGGAATAAATCCCGGTTTTTCGCCAATTAAATCTATGCCGGAAATTTTTCCCAAACCGAACAGTTCCAGGTATTTTTTTATTCTTTCAATGCCCAATCCCTTAATATCTCCATAACCTCCGCCGATGGTGTAAAAATAAACATCGCAAGACTCGGCAATCGCTTTGATCATGCTTATTGGACCATGCGCCTTCCAATCCCTGTGCGTCCAAATTATATTCGAACTGAATTTATCGATTAAATTTAAATAACCGGGACAATTTATTTGTTTATCGGGACTGATTATCTCCTCGGTTAATGCTCCGGAGGCAAGTATCGGTTTTATTGTTGAACCCGGGGGATAAAGACCTGAAATGGCGCGATTGAACAATGGCTCATTCTTATTGTTAAAGATTTCGTCAAACTCTTTAGAAGATAAACCCCTTATAAATTGATTATTGTCGAATCCGGGTAAACTCACTAATGCCAGTATTTTTCCGTTTTGAGGATTAACCGCCACTGCCGCTGCTCGAGAAGTTGATAGGGTACTGAGTTTCGATTTCATTAGGGTATAAATCTTTTCCTGGAGCTCTGCATCAATTGAGAGTATTAAGTCTTTTCCCGCTTTCGCGTCTTTTATTGCCAGTGTTTTTTGCGCTTTCCCCGTATTGTCAACCTCTATCAGTTGTTCTCCGTAATCTCCCCTTAATTGTTCGTCGTATATTTTTTCCAACCCCGTTCTGCCGATATAATCATTGAAAAGATATTTTTTTTCCGAAATTTCTTCCTCATTGATTTTTCCGAGATATCCCAAAACGTGAGAAAAGATTGGTCCATTTTCGTATTGGCGAAGACTGTTTTTTACAATATTGATTTCCGGAACATCATTAAAATCTGATTCCAGTAGTAATGCTTTTTCTCTTTCGATATTTTCTTCGATAATAATCGGATACGATAACGCCGTGTTGTCTTTTATTGTTTTTTCTATTTCTTCTCTTGGTTTTTCCAGGGCCAAGGACAGCCTATCGATGATTTTATCGAAATTTTCGTTTTTTTCCAAATCGGCAGGAATTACAACAAGATCGAGTTTCGCTACGTTTATCGCTAACGGTATTTTGTTTTTGTCGTAAATAATTCCCCTTAAGGGCATTATCGGATAGGAGCGTATTCTGTTTTCATCGGCAAGACCTCGCCAATAATTTCCCTTAATGATTTGTAATTGAAAGCTTTTAAAAAACAGGATTCCCAGAACTATTACGATAACCGCTAAAAACACCTTAAGCACATTTTCCTTGATTGGTTTTTCTATTTTTTCCTTTTCTCCGTCCGGAGATTCTTTTAGTCTTTTTGAATCGAGAAAAATTTCCTCCGGCCCGATGTCGTCTCGGTATTTTCTTTTTATTTTATATTTTATCGGATTTTCGAGCATAATATTTTTTGATTAAATAAAAAACAGGAATGGCGATAATTGTATTGTATGCAACATTAATCAGGAAGGTTAAAACTCCGAATTCAAATTCGAGACCAAAAATTTTATGGAAAACCAGGACCAATAAATTATAAAAACCGGTTGTTAAAAGAAAAACAGGAATTACGGAAGAAAGGTTGCTTTTTTTAAAAATATTTTGACTGAGGAAAAAAACAAAATAGGAAGACAGTAAAAAACAAACAACAAATATTCCGACAATATTATTCAACGAATAAAAATCCAAAAATAACCCGGCTACGATTGCCCAAGTTATTGATTTCTTGAACCCCCTCAAGATGACAAGGGACATAAAACAAACGAAGATGATATTCGGATACACTTCAAAAATCGCCAAATGAGGAAGTATTCCAATCTGAAAAAACAACAAGACCAGAATAAAAATCATCGAAAAGACAAACTTCATATTTATTGTGTGCTGTTATTCGTTATTTAACGATAAATACTTCTTCCAGTTTATCAAAATTTACAGACGGAAGAATGGTGATTTTTTGAAATAATTGATTTTGCGATAAATCAATGTTTTCTATTTTTCCGATTAAAATTCCTTTCGGGTAAATTTTATCCATACCGGAGGTTATTATGTTTTCTCCTATTTCTGGATTTTCATCCTTGGGAATAAAATCCATGAAAATTTTACCACCGCCTGTTTCTTTTTGAACTAATCCCTCGCTTCTTTTATTTTCAATAAGAGCGGAAACCACGCTTTCTTTATTGGTAATCAGCATCACTTTGGAAAAATTATTTTTAACCTCAACAATTCTTCCGATTAAAGAAAAATTATCGGAAACAATCGGCATGTCTTTTTCTACTCCGTCTTTGGCTCCCTTATCGATTAAAATCCAATTTTCCATTCCTTGAATTTCTTTTCCAACCACCAATGCAATTTCGTAAAGCATGATTTCTTTTTGCGAAAAATTCAACACTGTTCGTAATATTTTGTTTTCTCTTTCAGTTTCTCTAAGTCTAACTAATTCTGCCTCTATTTCTATGTTTTTTTGTTTCAAGTCGGTGTTTTCTCTTCCCAGTTCTTTTATCGAAAAAGTTATCTCAAAAAATCCAACCATTCTGTCTCCGGTTTTTATAAAAAGCTTCTGAATCGGGGAAAATATTTTAAAAACGAAATTTTCTAAAAATTCGGAAATATTTGGGAAAACATTTAAAAAAACAAGTCCCAATATTAGGACAATGCAAAAAATAAGATATTTTTTCGAAAATTTAAACCTCATAACTTGTAATTTATTATTTATCTTGGAACTTCTCCGTAGTCGGTAGAAACCAATACGTCTTTTAGTCTGTCCAATTCTTCCAAAATAATCCCTGCGCCTCTTGCTACTGCGGTTAATGGATCGTCTACAACCTTGGTGGGCATTTTTGTTTCTTTATTGATAAGTTTATCGAGTCCTCTCAATAGACTTCCTCCGCCCACAAGCATAATTCCCTTATGCATAATATCCGCCACGAGTTCGGGGGGCGTTTCCTCAATTATATCTTTTACCGCATTCACAATAATGCGGTTTGATTCTTCAAGCGCTTCTCTGATTTGATCGCTGTTAACGATTATCTCTTTCGGTAATCCGGTTATTAGGTCTCTACCCCTCATCGGCGCCTCCAGTAATTCTTCGATTGGGTAGGCAGAACCGATGGAAATTTTGATATCCTCGGCTGTTCTTTCCCCTAAAACCAATTTTAATTCATCGTGAGCATAATCAATAATGTCCTGATTCAGCTTGTCTCCGGCAATTTTCAGGGTTTTACTGGCAACAATTCCCCCCAGGGAAATTATGGCAATATCGGTGGTTCCGCCGCCGATATCCACCACCATATTTCCGATCGGTTCTTGAACGGGCAAACGAGCACCAATTGCCGCCGCCATTGCTTCTTCCACCAAATAAACCTCTCTTGCACCGGCGTTAAGCGTTGCATCTCGCACAGCCTTTTTTTCGACTTCGGTAATACCCGATGGTATTCCCACGATTACCCTTGGTCGTGGTAATAAATTGAAGCTTCCTTTATGAACTTTGTGAATAAAATAACGCAGCATTTGTTCGGTAACTTCAAAATCGGAAATCACGCCTTGAATCAATGGTCTGGTTGCGGAAATATGAGCAGGGGTTCTGCCAACCATTCTTTTTGCCTCTTCCCCGATTGCCAAAATTTGATTGGTTTTTTGATTTACGGCAACAACCGAGGGTTCATTAATAATAATTCCTCTGCCCCGAACATAGACCAACGTAGTGGCTGTTCCTAGGTCGATTCCTATATCCTTGGAGATTTTCCCTAAAATTCTACTGAACATTTTTCAAAATATTTTTTATTTTTACGATTTTTAGCGTTTTTTCGTCCCTCTTTTTGAGTTCTATGCTTTGTTTTTTCAGTGTTTTTTCGCTTACCACAATTCTTAAAGGAATTCCGATTATATCCGCATCAACAAACTTAACTCCCGGAGCGACGTCTCTGTCATCATACAAAACCTCGATATTGTTTTTCATCAGATTATCGTATATTTTATCGGTTTGATCTTTTACTTTCTTGGTGTTTCCGATGGAAATAAGATGAATATCAAGGGGAGCCACTTGCTTTGGCCAAATAATACCTTTTTCATCATGATAAATTTCTACTATCGTCGCTATTGCCCTGTCTATGCCTATTCCGTAGGCGCCCATCCAAATTTCCTTATCTTTTCCGTCTTTATCGGTAAAATAAGCCTGGTGAGGCTTGGTATAAAATAGTTCCTGATTGAAAATATGTCCGAATTCAATCGCTTTTTTCTCTTGAAGTTTCCCCTTTTTACATCTTCCGCACAAATCTCCGTTTTTTGTTTCGGCAACATCGATTAATTTTTCTACTTCAAAATCTCTATTCAGGTTGGTATTTTGCCATTCTAGTTCTTTTTGTTCTCTTTTACATCCGCCCGTAAAATTTTTGACCGTTTTTAAAGATAAATCGCCATAAAAATGAACGCCCTTCAGTCCTTTTACCGGCACGGAACCATGAATGGTCCCTAATTTTCTCAGGTTTTCTTCCGATGCCGGTTCGACAAAATCGATATTCAGCTCTCTAGCCAGTTTTATCTCGTTAACATCCAAATCGCCCCTGATAATAAGTACGTAATATTTATTATCGCTTCCTTTATACAATACATCTTTAAGTATTCTGTTTTTGGGAGCCTTGAAAAACATGGACATTTGTTCAATCGTATCCACATCGGCCGGTTGATAAACATCTTTTAATGGAAGCATTTTGTCTTTTGAATTTACATCATTTCTTACAAACTCGGCTCTTTCGTTATTCGCGGCATATTTACACTTATCGCACACAAAAATTTTATCTTCACCAAAATCGTTTAAAACCATAAATTCATGGCAGAGTTTTCCACCTAAGGCTCCGCTATCGGCTTCTACGGCAATTGCCCTTAAACTTAATCTCTTACAAATATTTTCGTATGCTTTATAAAATTTATAATAAACTTCCAGCTGCTCTTTTTCCGATTTGCAAAAAGAATATGCATCTTTCATTGTAAATTCTCTTAGTCTTAAGAGTCCTCCTCGTGGTCTTTTCTCGTCCCTGAATTTATTGGAAATCTGATGAATAATCACCGGAAGATCTTTGTGGCTCGGCTTAAATTTTTTGATTAGTTCCACCATTTGCGCTTCGGCGGTTCCGCCAATAGCGAAAGTTGAACCATGATGGTCATCAACCATCATCATCAATTCGCCGAATGCCTTATCTCTGTTTGTTGTTTTCCAAAATTCGATCGGTTGAAGCGTCGGGGTTATCACTCTTTGTGAGCCGATTTTTTCCATCTCTTCCTGAATAATATTTAAAACTTTGTTCCAAGTTTTGAATCCCAGGGGTAAATATGCATATCTGCCGGCAACAATTTGTCGTATAAAACCACCCTGATACAGATACCTATTACTTGGATTTTTTATATCAACAGGTATTGATCTGGTTGTTTTTCCGAATAAAAGTGATTGTTTCATTTTTTTAAAATAATTTAATTACATCCCTGAAAGTAACAACAATCATTAATAAAATTAAGATTGCGAACCCGATTGCGTTTGCTGTTCTTTCGGTTTTGAATTTTATTGGCTTGCCCTTAATTTTTTCTATCAATAGAAATAACAGTCTTCCGCCATCCAGGGCCGGAAATGGCAAGGCATTCAGAATGGCCAGGTTAATCGATAAAATGGCGGCGAATTGTAAAACATAAACCCAGCCCAATTTAACCATATGCGTAGTCATGTTATAAATTCCCACCGGTCCGGCCACTTCACCAATCATTGTTCCTTTTAAAATAAGAGTTTTTATCAATAAATAAAACAAACTGATCATGGTAACGGCTATTTGTCCGGTTGTCTTGATTCCGAGCCAGATTGCCTCATACCAGGGATGGGAAACCAACCCTGTTTTGGCCATGGCGATTCCCGTTGCCCCTTCTCCCTCGGGTGGATTTGGCCTTGGTGTTATTTTTTGAGAAAGTATTTCGTTTCCTCTTTTAAATGTTATTTGAATTTCTTCTCCAATGTGTAAAGAAATAAAATTTTGTATTTCTTCAACTGCTTTAATTTTTATTGATTCCGTTTTAAAAGATAATTCCTGTATTGAGTCCCCGATTTTTATTCCGGCAATTTCCGCTGGTGAATTTTTTGCCACTTCTATAATTTGAATTTGAATATTTTTTGCGTTTGTGCCGTCCCCGTTTTCAATGATTGTCGGCACACCTATGCCATGCACAATGGAAAGAAAAATTACGGCTACCACCAAGTTCATAAATACCCCGGCTAAAAGTATAATCGCTCTTTGCCATGCCGGCTTGTTATAAAAAGCAAATTTACTTTTCGTATCCTTTTCGTCTCTTTCTTCTCCATAAATCTTTACAAACCCCCCGATAGGAATTAAATTTAACGAATAAACCGTTTCTCCTTTCTTAAAAGAAAAAATCCGGGGCGGAAATCCAAACCCGAATTCTTCAACTTTCACTCCTGCCTTTTTCGCACTGACAAAATGGCCCAACTCGTGAGCAAAAATCAAAATACCCAGTATTAAAATTGCGACAACGATAGTTAAAAAAACCATAATTTTAAATTAAAAAGTAAAAATTAAAAAGTAAAAACTACAACTAAAAACTAAAAACTATTTTTCGGTTTTGCACTTTACGCTGTCGTTTTTCCTTTTTCGTTTTTAGATTTTAGCTTTATACTGTCATTACTTCGGATTCTTTATTTTTTTTCATCTCGTCTATTTTTTTATTGCAGTCATCAATAACTTTTTGCAAATCATCTTTTGCCCTAAATTTATCGTCTTCTCTGATTTCTCCGTTTTTTTCCATATCCTGAACCTGTTTCCAGATTTTCTCCCGATGTAAGCGTACGGAAATTCTTGCCTCTTCGGATTTATCGGCAATAATCTTACAGTATTCTTTTCTTTGCTCTCCATCAAGCGTAGGAATATTTATTCTGATTGTGTCTCCGTCGACAATCGGGCTGAATCCCGATTTATTCCTTATTCCTCTTTCGATATCCTGAATAATAGCCTTATCCCATGGCTGAATTATCAATAATCTCGGCTGGGGAGCGTTTATGGAGGCAACTTGTTTTAAGGGAAGCCTTTGGTTATAACATTCTATTTCGATGTCCTCCACCATTGCCGGCGTTGCTCTACTGGTTTTAATTTTCATCAAATCTTCTTTTAAATGCAAAGTTGTCTTCTCCAGCTCCGGTTTTAAATCGTCGATTAATTTTTTATACATAAATATAATTTTAAGGTAACTAATAAATTTTCGTAAACCATATCGCAGCCCCGAGTTTCTTCTGATAAAAACCCCTTAAGAGTCTTATTTTCGGGGCGAGATATAGAAGCGGCGTGAACCAGTATTATTTTACCAATACAGCCGACTTCGTGGTTGAAGAAAATTTCATTGGTTACCGGTTACTCCTTTATTTCTAATACTAAATTCTCCAGAGCCAAGCGTTGATTAACGTTGGTCGAAGAAATTAAATTTTTAGTTTTTTGTATTTCTTTAATAATTTTTAGAATTTTTCCGTTTATCTCGGTCTTTATTTCATTAATCATTTTTTCCCTGAACCAAAACATCCAAGAATCGAGAAGTGGAATAATTTCCGTTTCTTCCCGCCTGGACTCGACGGGGCTGGCTTTAGTCATCTTTTCTATATCTTTAAAAATATTATTTAAAGATTTTTGCAAAACATCGGTATATTTTTTACTTATAAGTTGCTTTGAGGCCTGATTTAAAGAAATTGGCCTGAATCTTATTTCTTGTAAACGGGAAACAATTGTTTTTGGCAGGATTTCCGGCTCGGAAGTGATTAAAATCAAAATTGTGTTTCTGTGGGGCTCTTCAAGCATTTTTAAAAGAGCATTTGCCGCTTCTGAATTCATTTTTTCGGCCCCGTCGATAATTACGAACTTATATAACCCTGAATAAGGAGACAAACTGAGGTGTTTTTTAGCTGCACGAATCTGGCTTATGGAAATCTCTTTTTTCTCTTTTTCCGTTGAAATAAGCAGAGTATCGAAATCGCCGACTTCCAAAATTTTCCCCAGCCATAGCGCAATCTCCATTTTTTCTTTATCTTCCGGTCCCCAGAATAAATATCCATGAGCAAGATTCCCCGATTCCTTGGCTTTTTTAAAAAAATCAAAAATATGCTGGTTTTTTATTTCTCCCATACCCCGTAGTAGATTTTCGACATTTTATGTGCCAAAAATTATACAATTTAAAATTTTTTCTTTTTCTTTTATTCTTTAAATTACGCCCCACGTTCTATTGGGTCCCGCACCGCGGGACCAGTCGAAAATTCACTACAGGGCATAGGATTCAGAATATCATATCTGCTTCGATTTCGCAACTTTGTTTATAAATTCCAAAATCTCTTTTTTGAATCTTTCTTTAGAGAATTTTTTTGCGTGTTCGGAGATAAATTTCGAGTCATAGTAATTTGCGGGTTTCATTCTGAATCTTCTCACGCAATCCGCCAGGATTGCCGGGTTTTCGTAATCGAAGAATTCTCCGGTCTTTCCCTCAATAATCGTTTCCGTTGCTCCACCCTTTCTGTATGCCAAAACCGGTTTTCCGTAACTCATCGCTTCCACCGGTGCAATACCAAAATCGTCTTCTCCCGGAAAAATAAACGCAGTGCAATTTTTGTAATACTCGACTGTAATTTCTTCCGGTTGCCATCCCAGAATTTTAATATTTTTTTTAGTCATGCTTTCCAGATGTATTTTTTCCGGACCATCGCCGATAATCACCAATTCCAGCCCCAATTTATTAAAAGCATCAACAGCCATATCGATTTTTTTGTATTTCCTTAACTGCGACACAATCAGATAAAACTCACCGCCAGTTTTTCGTTTATCGGTTACGACGCTCGTATCGTTAGAAGTTAAACGTTCAACGTAACCATTTGACGAAACGAGTTTCGTAATCCCTTGACGATTACCTATTTCAACGGGCGGATAAATAACCGTCGATTCCCGCTTATAGTATTTCCTGATTCTGTCCTGAACCGTTTTTGACGAGGCGATGAATTCATCCACGCGCTCACTTGCCTGCCTGTCCCAAACCCGAAAATAATGCAAAATAAATCTCTTGCGGGATTTATCCCATAAATATCGTGTTGGCGTATGGCAATAGCTGATGTGCGTTGTTTTTGGACGGGTGATAATTCCCTTTGTAAAAGAAAAGCTGGAAGAAATCACAATATCGAATTCGCGGAAATCCAGAGTTTCCGCGGCAATCGGCATAAGCGGTAAAAGTATTTGATATTTTCTTCTCAAAAATCGCGGAAATTTCTGCAAAAAAGAGGTCTTTATTTCTCTACCATCCCCGCTTGCCCCGAGTTTAAGCTTGTTTAAAATCGAGGGGTCAAAAAACAAAGTATAGAGTTCCGCTTCGGGAAAAATTTCGCTCAAAATCTTGAACGTTTTCTCCGCTCCGCCGTAGGAAATAATATAATCGTGAATTAGCGCTATTTTCATTTTAAAAAATTTAGAATAATTAGAAATTAGGTCAATTAGAAATTACTTTAAGTGTCTCTTCTGCACACTTAGACCAGGAAAAACGCTTAACATTTTCTTGGCCCCTTTTTATCAACTCATTTCTTAAATTCTCATCACTTAAAACTTTATAAATTGCTTCAGCGATTTCTTCGGGATTATGCGGATTAACCAATAAAGCGGAGTTTTGCAGAGTCTCCGGCATTGCGGAAATATTCGAACTCACCACTGGTATTCCGACACATTGCGCTTCAAGTGGTGGAAATCCAAACCCTTCACACAAAGACGGATAAACCAACACGCTGGCATTTTTCAATAATTCCCATTTTTCTTTCTCGGAAATGTATTTATCAATTCCGGCTAAAATCAATTCATGCTCGATTTTGTATTTATTTTTCAAAATCTCATACGCTTTTTTTAAACTTTCAATATTTTTTCTTTTATGTCCGCCACCAAGATATAAAATATACTTTTTAAATTTTAATTTATCATTTTGATTTTTGATATTTGCATTTTTAATTTCTACGCCATGATAAATCACGAAAATCTTCTCCGGTTTAATCTTATAAAATTTAACCAAATCATTTTTTACCGATTGTGAAGGAACAATAATTTTACCCGCTTTATTCGCGTTTCTTTTGGTAATAATTCGTGATTTTGTTCTCTGCCACCAAGAATATGCGTTTGGCACGTTTTCGTATTCGAGTCCGTGAATCATAATTACCAGCTTCGGATGAATCAGCGGAAAAGTATGAGCCGGGACAAACAAAACATCAGGTCTGTTTTTCAGCATTTCCCGGCTTAATCTGATTTGCGTCCAGAAAAACTTAAATGACCATTTTAATACTTTAACATTAAGCCCCTCGACTTTCCCTCGACCTTGCTCGGGACAAACACTCGGGGTAAATAAAAAAAATTGATGATTCTTGTATTCATCAACCATGGGAAAGTGCTTCACTATCTGATATGCATATTCTTCAACTCCTGTTCTTTTTTCAAGGTTTAAACTGTTTACGATTCCGATTTTCATAATTTGGATATCAATAATAATTCGGATGGGCGCATTCGGATTGCCGAAGCCCAAGAGGCGAAGGCGCGCTTTTTTGATGCTATTTTTTTGCCATTATACTGCGTTTATATACATCAATATTTTCCAGAGCAACTCCGGTTCCCTTAACCACGCAAAGCAATGGTTCGTCCGCAACATAAGCAGGTACTCCGGTTGCTTTTGTTACGAGTTCGTCCATTTTATTGAGTAACGCTCCTCCTCCGGAAAGAATCATTCCCCTGCTGATAATGTCGGCCGAAAGTTCAGGCGGTGTTTCCTGTAATACCGCTTTAATTGCCCTAATAATTTCTTTAAGCTCACCGGAAATGGCCTCAACCACTTCTTTGTTGGTGATTTCAATTATTTTTGGAAGTCCTTCAATTAAGTCTCTTCCCCTTACCTCCATGCTTCCTCTTTCGGCATTAAGCAGAGCACTGCCGATTTGAATTTTCACTTCCTCCGCCGTTCTTTCTCCAATTGCCAAGTTATGTTTTTTCTTAATGTATTCGGCAATCGCCCTGTCAATTTTATCTCCTGCCACTCTTACCGATGACCAGGCAACAATTCCGCCTAAAGAAATTACCGCTACTTCCGAGGTTCCTCCGCCAATATCCACAATCATATTTCCTGCGGGCGAATTTATGGGAATGCCTGCGCCGATTGCGGCCAAAACAGGTTCTTTTACCAGATAAGCCGCCCTTGCTCCTGCCTGCATTGCTGCCTCGATTACCGCTCTTCTTTCTGTTGAAGTGACCCCTGCAGGAACGGAAATCATTACCTCGGGTCGGAAAATTCTTATCTTGCCTTCTGCTTTAGAAATAAAATAAGCAAGCATTGCCTGCGTCACTTTGTAGTCGGCAATAACCCCATCTCTTAGCGGACGATAAGCAACAATGTTGTCCGGAGTTTTCCCGATCATTTCTTTGGCTTCGTTTCCTACAGCTAAAACGCGGTTATCATCAATAGATACCGCAACCACCGTGGGTTCATTAATAATTACGCCTCTTTTCGGAACATAAACTAAGGTATTAGCCGTACCCAAATCTATGCCAATTTTCTTGACGAACATATGTTTAATTACAGACTTTCATTTTATCTTAATTATTTTCTCTTGGCAATGGCCGTAAAAGATGCTAAATTAAGACTATGACTCGAGAAATACGCAGATTAATTTTTATTGTTTTTCTGGGAATATTTATTATCGCCGCCCCAATGATTATTTTGTATGCTTTGGGTTTTAATTTTGATTTTGAAGAAAAAATATTTGTCGACACCGGCGGAATATATCTGAAGTCCATACCTTCAAGGGCAGAAATTTATATTGACGGTATCCCAAAAGGCAAAACCAGTGACTTTATCAGACGACTCCAACCCAAGATTTATAATGTTAAGGTAATTAAAGAAGAATATCACCCATGGCAAAAAAACCTGATTATCGAACCAAGCATTGTTGCTAAGGCAAATAGTATATTTCTTATTCCCCTGAATCCGAAAATTCTCATGGTTGCAGATATCAGTGAAGCATACAGGTCATTTTTCAAGGAGCCGTATTCTCTAACCACGCTCATTCAGACAATAAAAGAGAAATCAAAATACACGATTTCCAAAATTGAAAATATCAGCAAAGACAAAAATAGCCAAAAAATATATTTTCTGGCCAATAACAGCCTTTATTATATTAATTGGAATGAAACCACGCCAAGTTTATCAACGCTTTCCAGGCCACTGGTTTCCAATGTGCTCAATTATGCTATTTATAAAAATGGAATTATGTATGCAGATGGTGTTACGAGTAAAATTTATGAGCTCGATTTAAGCAGTCTCCAGTCAGCTGAATTCTTCGAACAAGTATATCCGAGCATTAATCAGTGTAAGTGGATATTTTCTCCGGATTTCGAAAAATTACTCTGCCAAAAAGAAAAATCTCTGGAAGTCCTTTATCTTGAACGGGCTACAAGCGGATGCGAATTTAAAAAAGGAAGTCTGGATAAAATGGATTTCGAACAAAAAATTCTTGACGTTATTTGGCATCCGAGAACCAACCAACATTTAATTATTGCGACCGAGGATTCGATTCTGATTACCGAACTTGATAACCGCGAACCGCGCAATTCAATTAAATTTATCACTACCGAAAACCCACAAATTAAATACGATGAAAATAACGGCATACTTTATTTTTCCAGTCAGAAATTATTGTATATGACGGAGATATAGCAATTCACGACATATGATGTCGTAAATTGAATTTCTAAATCCTAATTTCTAATTTCTAAAATAAAAAGAAAAAGGGCAAAGAGGTTGGTTCCTCAATGCCCTTTTTTGTTCATTAGAAGCCGAGTTTTAGCCCGGCAAAGGCAGTAGTCTTCGGTTCTTGACCGAAGTAAAGAAATGCCACCCAGAGCGAAAATGGTTTATGGATGACCACTTCCACTTTCGGGCCGATGCCAAGCTTGTGCTGGGACATCAGTCCGAATTGGAGCCTGTCGCTCGCCTTGTACATGGCCATTGCCCTGTACCAGAATCCTGAGCCCGAGTGCTCCGTGAATCCGAGGAAGTAGAACTCCCCCTTTCCGATCCAGATGAACTCACCGATCCTCGCCTTGGACTGACCTTGTTCGATACCTGCCCCGATACCCACTTGCAGCCATGATGTCGGCTGCCAGGAAAGGCCGGGATAGGCCTCAGACCAGTTCTTGTTAACCAGAGCCCATCCGAACCAGCCGAAATGCTTGTTGAATTGACTCTGAATCCAGAACTGGACGCCGGGCGTCAGATGCGCATTTTGGAGGTTATTCTCGTTCTCGAGACACCCCGTCACTTGCGACTGGGCCGGCACCGCGACAGCGAGAACCAACGCCACCAAGAAAAGAACAAAATATTTTTTCACGAATTACTCCTTTCTTTTTTTCTTACCATCATTATAGCATACTTTATGCTAAATTGTCAAGCGAAATAGAAACGGGGTTCCGATTTTTTGTCGGAACCCCCAAGTAGACTGCCGTGGCAGCAATACGCTGTACGCGGAATCATAAAGCGTTTCACGCTTCACCTCCTTTTTAGATTAATATAATTGTATCAAATTATTTATTTCCTGTCTATGTTGTTCTACTTTTTCTTTCCACTTAAAGAAAAACGAGAAAACTAAGCTTTTATTTATATTAAGGGGTGAAAGTCATTAATGTCTGTAATACAAATAAAATAAGGAGGGTGTAAGGTCTCCCCCTTATTTGATAAATAAAAATTTAGTTTTTGAGAGTTTTTCTATCCTTTCACTTTCCCTCCTCTCCAATTTTCATTATATTCTTTCAGTTTTGCGCCAACAATTGTTTCACAAACCTTGGTACAATTTCCACACAAGATACATTTTCTGATTTGCTCTTCCATCTCGGGAATTTCTTCATCCCCTTCTTTAACTTTTAAAACCCTGTATCTAATCAGATTCTTGAATTGTTTTGGCCCGGTCTCCCCTTTTTTCGCGGTAATCCAAGCAGGACATTTGTTTTGGCAATAAGCACACTCCATACACGGCCATTCCTCGCTTCCCAATGGTTTTAAAGGAATTTTAATGTTATCGTAAATCTTCGCTTTGTCGGTATTAAACATCGTTGAAGGATTGAGAATATCTTCCGGATCAAAAATCTGCTTAATTTCCATTAAATATTTAACAATCGTTTTGCCCCATTGTTTTTCCAAGTACATACTTCTGCATCTTCCTCCTCCGTGTTCTGTGGCAATTGTGCCATCGTATTTGAAAACTGTTTCATAAACTTTATCCGCAATTTCTTTGATTTTCTTCACGTCTTTTTTTGTGGCTGCCTCAATAACCGGGTCAATATGAATTGTTCCTGTTCCTGCGTGTCCGTACAAAGCAACCTGGATCCCCATGTCCTTGAATATTTTTCTCAAGTCAACCAATAAATCAGGAATATCTTTTACGCGTACTCCCACATCGTCAATTGAAACCAAGGGCTTGGTGGTTGGAGAAAACTTCGCGGTTAAAGGCAATAAACATTTTCTCACTTCCCAAAATTTTTCCATTTTTACCGGATCTTTGATTATTTCTCCGACAAGTTTAAAATTCTTCATCGAATTTTCAAATTCTTTCAGAATTTGTTCTATTTTTTCATCAAACTGTACAATAATCATTGCTTCTGCTTCTTTGGGAATACCCATTGTTGGAAAACATCCCGAAGCTAAATCCATAGAAACTCTGTCTACTAACTCCACGCAGCTACAATTCAACCTTTTTACTTCTTTAATAAGATTATCAACCTGATATAAATCTTTCAGATAAACCGCTAATGAAACCGGTTTTTCCGCAGGTTTTGGCTGAACTTTCAGTTTTATTTCCGTAAATATTCCCAAAGTTCCGATGCTTCCCATCATTAAGTGAGCAATTAATTCATTAGTATTTGCGTGTTTATCAAAAGCATAAATATTATAGGTTGAAGCATCTTGAATATCCATTCTGCGATTGATAATATCCATTGATTTTTTGTCTCCCAGAATTCTTTTTCTTAAACCCTCCAGTTTACTGATAAATTTATCTGTGCCTTCGCCAGTCTCGGTATTTACCAAATTTCCGTCGGCATCAATAAATTCTATTGCGAGCATAAAATCATCAAGCGTACCGTATTTTACCGCGCCTCCTCCGCAAGCTTTGGTAGCGACATTTCCGCCAATCATGCACGCCCTTGAAGAAGCCGGCACCGGAGGCAGAAATAATCCTTTTTCGCCAAGCTTGGCATTCAACTCATCATAAATAACACCCGGTTGAGTACGAACATAATTAGAACCGATTTCCAATATCTGGTCGAAATATCGCGTAAAATCTAAAATAATTCCTCTACCTATCGCTGTTCCGGCTAAAGAGGTTCCTGCTGTTCGACAAGTAATTGCCAATTTATTTTCTCGCGCGAATTTAACAGTTTTTTGAATATCCTGTTTTGTTTTTGGAAAAACAATCAACTCCGGCACGAATTTATAAATACTCGCATCAGTTGAATAAACTTCACGCCAAAATCTTTGCGTTAAAATATCGCCCTCAATTAACTTCTTAAAATCCTCAATTTTTTCTTGAGACATAAAATAAAAATTACTTTAATGATTACATTTTAATTATAACAAAAATAAAATAAAAAATCCCGCTATTCACGAAATGCGGAAATCAGTACAGGGCAAGAAGGAGCGAATATTGCTCGGCCCCTAAGACGGACATCAAAGAAGCCCGTAGACAGACTCTTCTATTCTCCCTAACCCCAATTTGTCCGTAGAAGCAGGGCGGGATGGACAAATAGTCCGTCGTTTTAAACAATATTCACTCCTTTTTACCCCCGTTAAATCCTCGCGAGCGAGGAATCCGCCCTTGGCGATTATTTAACGGGGCAAGCCACATCAAATTTTCGCCTTGCGAGCTTAACAGGAATAGAGGTTAGTTTATTCTAATCGAATTATTTCAATGCGTCAAGGATTTTCTCGGCAAAATCTTTTGCCACTTCCGGACCATCGGCAGTAATAATCTTTCCGTCTTGCACAATTGAATCTTTTTGATAAATTGCACCGTTCCCTTCTAAAACTTTTTGCGCGTCTTTATTTAACGCGCTCGTCCACACCGTTGCTTTTTTATTTTTAAAAACTCCTGCTTTTGCCAAAATTGCCGGAGAAATACATATTGCGCATAAAAGTTTATTTTGTGTTATTGCATCTTTGGCAATTCTATATGAATCTTGATTATCCAAATTCTTTGACGCTCCCGGCCCGCCGATAAAAACAACTGCATCAAATTCAGAAACATTTAAATCGTTTATTTCTATATCCACATTAACCTCTCCGCCTTCCGATCCCTGCGCAACCCCCAATTCATTACTCGCCACCTTAACCTCCGCTCCCGCATTGTCGAAAATTCCTCGCGGAACAAAATATTCCTCGTCTTTAAAATCCTTATGAGCCACAATCACTGCTATTTTTTTATCACTTAAGGTTGGCATTTTTTTTCTTTATTCGTCTTCGCCTCCAAAAAAGAATGAAAAGAACAATAACCGCCATTGAAACAATAATGATTCCAATGTCTCGCCAATAGAGAAAAATAACCCATAAATTTATTCCTTCTCTGATAATAATTAATTTATCCTGAGGAATAATTTTGACTCCTTCCGAAGACTCACGCCAGTTACCCGCTTTATCAAAGGCCCTGACCACTACTTTATAAACGCCTGCATCAACTGGCACATTATAAGGAGAAACTGTTTCTACGAAAAAATCAATACTTTCCCGAACATTGGCTCCTTCAAAACCGATTGTCTTTAACTCATAATGGTCAAGTCCCGAAAGAGCATCGGTGGTGACAAATGAAATTACTGGCGGATAGGCGGAAATCACGGATGCTACATTGGGCTCGATATTTAGGGTGAATTCGGCTGGCGGCGTAGTATCAATTTTAATTACATAATGAGATGTGCCCCCCCAAATTCCGCCTTTTTTGGCTTTGATATGAAAATACCAGAATCCGTCTTTTAAATTAGCGAAGGAAACCGATTGACCACCTCCTTCAGAAATATTGTCCGGCACTCCCCGATAATCATTATCAATACTATAGCTGAAATCGGTTATCCCTTCTTCTTTTTGCCACGAAAAAGTCGGATTATTGTCTTTATACCATTTATTCTGATCGGGATGAGTGGGAGAAAAAATCTTTGGTCCTTCAGGAGGAGGTAAGATAATTTTATATACCCCCCTTCCCATCGAATTCAAAACATCGGTTCCTTTTCCGTCATTCAATAAAATGTGAGAATCCTCCAATATAGAAATTGTCGCATCTCCGGGAGCGATGGCCCTGAAAGTAATAGTTGAAATCAATCCCGCAGAGGTGTTAAACCCCGGACTGGGAACCCCTCCTTGAAAAGTAGCGGTCCCGTTAATATTTGAATAAGCTGGTTGAGCAATCCAAACCGAAACAAATGATTTCCCGACAGTCGGATTGACTATCTGTATTTTTTGGGGATTAAACTTCAGGTCAACTTTTACTGTATTAATATCAACCCCTCCGGTATTCACAAAAATAGAAATGTCAAAAGTGTTCCCCGTGATAAATGTTCCGGTTGAAGGAGCAAGATAAATAGAAGCACCTTCCTGGGCTTTTAACTCCTGAGGTGAAACAGCTATTAAGGCAACTATTAAAACAATGGAGAATGCTAATATTTTTCTCATTTTAAGGATTTTTTTGCTTATTTTTTACCTTTTTCAGTATAACTAAAATTAAGATTAAAGCCAAGACGATCGCTCCAATGTAAGTTGCCCGGCCCCAGGTCCATTTACCGGACAATTTAAAACTTTCTATCCAGTAATTTCCGGCTTTGTCCACTGCTTTCACTAAAACGCTTCCCATTAAGTTTTGATTTTTCAAAACGTATGGACTATCGGCAATTTCCCAATTTTTACTTCCTTCTCTGACTTCATAATGGTCAATGCCCGTCTGTTTGTCGGTAGTAGAAAAAGTAATAAAATATTTTCCGTCAAAAATTAAGGGATTTTGGCTAAGCTCGACCTTAAACGACTGAGGAGAAACCTTGTCCTGGGCAAGATTTCTCTGCCATTCATTTTCCGCTTTCTCTAATTTCTCTGGCAAAATATTAAAAATTCCCCCCCTAGTGCTTAAAAATGCTTTTGTTCCCTTACCATCATTTAATAAAACGCTGGAACCATTGTTAAAAACAACCTGAGCATTGTTTCTGTTGGCTGTTTTAACTTTAAAAATTATCTTTCCAATTAATCCATCCGGGCCATTATAACCTCCAGGAACTCCACCAATAAAAGATATAGTATTATTTATAAATTCAGGGTCTTTTACCCACAAAGTCAAAATAGAATTTCCTGCGCTTAAATCCTGAACCTCCAAAATGTCAGAAGGGAAATTTAAATCAGCCTCTATGGTATTAATATAATCTCCTTGAGTATCGATTTTTATTTCGGCAATTATGATTTCATCAAGATGATATTCACCGCTTGCGGGATTTAAATATAAAACTGCCGCATCCGACAAGTTGGGTAAAAACAAAAAACCGAATACAAGGGGTAAAAAAATAAATAATTTAAATTTTAAATTCTGCATATATTTTTATTATTTTCAATTATCCTGTCCAATAATATAGCATTATGCTGAAATCAACTAAGTCAACTATTCCATCACTATTTTGATCAGCACAATCGTTATTTTTTCCCCACCAATAAAGCAAAATAGAAAAATCAATAAGATTCACTCTATTGTCTTTGTTTAAATCAGCGTCGGGACAAGCTCCCTTCTTTGGAGGCAAATTAACTCCCACGCCGAATTCTAAAACATTAGAAAAATAACTTAATAAACCATCAACGGTACTGGCTCTGGCATAAATATTGTGAATCCCCTTCTCTAAACGACCAGTATCAAGAGAATAAAACCAATCTCCTAAATCATCAGTCACTACTTTTTCAATTATTTTACCCGAATCAACATTAATCTCTACTTTGCTTTGGGGAGCGGCTTGCCCGGAAACGTTTAGGGTTTCAGCTTTTTCAACAACATTTCTGCTTAAACCAATGGTTGGAGGAATAAAAATATCTTTTATGGTGGTTAGAGTCCCGCGAGCAACTTCAACCGTAACATTAAAAGTAATTGACCTTAGATTGTTTTTATCAATTGCCCAAAAACCAAAGATGTAAGTTCCGGGGATAGCATCAAAAATTTCAGCCATAAAATCACCTCGATAACCAGCCGTGGTTGTAAGCAATTCTTTGCCGCTTTCCAAAATATGAATTAGGGCACCGGGATATGCCCGACCCCGAAGAACTACCCTAGTGGTTTCTATCAATATGCTTCCGCCGTCAACTCGAGAAGATGGAACTACTTCTGTTTGGCAAGCGGAACTACAGCCATCGCCAGAAGTGTTATTATTATCATCACATTCTTCGCCGCTCTCTATGATCCCGTTACCACAAACAGTAATTGTAACCGAAGTATTTATTTGAGCAGCCATAATTTTGTTTTCCTGCCAATAAAAAACTATGCCCGAAGCTAGGCCCAGGCACAGTAAAATAAACAGTATTTTCAAAATGGTTCTTTCCAACATATCGTTTTGAATTATTTCTCCAGTTTCTTCAGTTTTTCCTCTAATCTCTGCCTTTTTCTTTCTCTTCTCTTGGAATTCCAATTATTTATTAGTTGTTTCAATGTTTTTCTAAGTCCCATAGCAATACCGGCCAAAATCACCGCGATTAAAACTATCCAACTATACCATTTGCTGAAAATCTTATAAATAAAACCCGTGCGTTCCAAGATATTAAAAACAGCCTTAGCCTCACCTATTGATTTTTCGTCTTTAAAAACTTGAACCGAGCCGAAATAAGAACCCAAGGCTAATTTATTGGGAAATTTAACAACGACTTCTTTTGTCTCAAATGCCTTCAGGGGTTCTATCTCTGTAATATCGCCAGACTGAAACACCTTAATCAAATAGGCGTCATAAACATCCAAATGAATTTTACTGGGTGCGCTTTCAGTGTTGCCGACATTCTGAAGCGTTACTGTAACTTTGATGGGGCGTCCTTCTTCGGCATCTTTAATGGTTATTCCCCGAAAAGCAAAGCCATAAATTTCTTCACTGCTTACTCTCAAATTTAAAGAAATTATTGCTCCCAACGCCACGGTTACCATCCCATCGCCCTCTTTAGTCAACGGCATTGTCTTTACCCAAATTTTTCCATCATAATTTTTAAATTCAGCTTTTTGAGGAATATCTATTATTACTTTTATAGGAAATTGTTGACTACCGGCCGGAATGGTAAATTCAAATCCCCGGTCAATACTAATCCAATCTTTCATTTCGGGAGCATCAATTTCAATTTTAGCCAATAAGTCCTTTTCTGGTTTGCTTTGAACCAAATAAATTGTTTCTTCAAAATGAGAACTCGGCAAAAGATGGTCATTCCAAACCGTAGAAGGAGTAATGCCAAAACCAGCAAAGGCGATATTTGCGCAAAAAAGAAATAAAATCAATGAGACAATAATTAAAATTGGTCCTATTTTTTTCATGAATATTTCCGAATCTTTCTAATCCTTACTTTCTGCAGAATTAATCAGCGTCCGCGGTCAAAGCATTGGCTCCCGTATAGCTTCCCGGCGCTTGCCCTGTCGGCACAAATAATGCCCAGAAAATCTGGTCATCTGAAGCATCGTCAGTAGCATCGCTGGTTCGCTGCGGGGTATTGGTATCGAGGGTAGCAGGAGTGGCAGATAAAGAGGTTCCGGCACCTACGCTGAAAGTAATCAAACTGTATTGTTGATGCGTAGCGGTAATAATCTCTCCCGTGCAAGTCGGATAGTCGGTACATAAAGCATTGTTTTGGCCCGCGGAAACCAGAGGATTCATTGCCCGATTACCGCTATTTCTGACCCCCCTTTCAAGGGCATTACTTTCTGTGCCGGTACCCAAAGTTACTCCTTCATCGTAATCAACAGAAGCAGAAGCACCTGAGGCACTCAAGCCAAGCAGAAGATTAATATCTATTGCTGTCTCGTCATTATCGTCATAACTGTTGCTGGCAGCATCAGCCCAATAAGAATCAGAGGCAACTACTGTTACTGCCCACTGATCAGCACTGGCTGAGGCAGTGGCTGATGTGGGATTAGCATAATACTGCATTGCCGAAGAAGCAGTGCATTCATAAATACAGGTATTGCCGGTGGTAGATTGCCAGCTACAGCTTACTATATCAGCATCATACATATAATTATCATCATGGGAAGTGCTGGCACTGTAAGTTGAATACTGGTAAACATATGCTTTTACCCCTCCGCCGTCCCGAACGTCAAGACAGCCATTGGCATCAGTAATGCTGGCACTGGCCATTATATCAATGGTACCATCCTCGGTTAAATTAATGGCTGCTTTACCGTTCAAAGAAACCTCGCCGATTACCGGGGCGGAATTTCCCACATCAACCGAAGTGCTAACATCGTCTGCCATAACCGTTGAACTCCAATAATTAAAACCAATCATTAGACTAATCAAAAGCAAAATCGTTAAGTAAGGACTTGCTGTTTCTAATTTTTTAGCCATAATCTTTCTGTCTTATTTTAATTATTATTTTATTTTATTTAAAAACTCGACCCTTTTTATTTTACCATAAAACAAAAAAAGAGAAAACTGTGCATAGCTTCGATTACTGCTCGCTCGTAGCTGAAAAAGTATTTGTTCCGCTACAAACCCCCACTGCCGTGCCTTCTGGTACGTTAATCCCCCAATAAATATTATTGGTTATCGGAGTAGATGAGGTTGGCTTTATCCAACCAACTGCGCCGTTATAATATCTTTCACCGGGAGTAACCAAAAGCGTTTCGCCGTAATCATTATAAGCAAAAGAGGTTGAAGCATATTGTTGATTGCCAACCGTGATAGTTCCGCAGACCCCGGTTAAATTAGTTCCATAAACCATAATATCCATTCCTTTATTGCCAGTGTTTTTTACAGTAACGGTCTGATTAACTGCTCCTGTGTTTTGTCCCACTATCACGGTTTCATAATTAATCGGGTCTCCGGCTGTAATCTCAAGAGCGGTCAAAGTATTTACCTCTACATCTGTTTCATCATTATCATCATAACTATTACTGCTGACATCTTCCCAATACGAATCAGAAGCAATTACCGTAACTACCCATTCATCAGCAGAGAACGAAGAACCAGCATCAGTCGGATCAGTAAAAAACTGCATACTTGACGAGGCATAACAATTATAGGGTTGAGTATTTGACGAGCAGGCGCCATCAGCTACACAATTAAATTGATCTTGGTCATAACAATTATTCGGGTCATTGGAACAGCTGGCTGTATAAGTTGAATAGCGATAAACAATCGCTTTAACTCCGGAAATATCATCACAACCATCAAGATCAGTAACGCTAGCACTGGCACTAATATCAATCTGACTATTCTCAATTAAATTAATGGCCCCCTTACTATTTAAAGAAACTTCGTTAATGGTTGGGGCGGTATTTCCAGTTGGCGCATTGTAAAACAGATAGGAAATTTGGGTGGCGGCAGTCGCTGTGCCGGCTTGGGCATCTATCATTGTATCAAGCACGCTGTCGGCAGCGATTGATACGTCAGTGGCATAATTGCCAGAAGTATTGGTATCGGCAATTGAAACTGCTAATGAAGTGTCTGCCGCGTCGTCCCTTAATGTAAAAGTCCAGGTATAACCGCTCCCGGGCGCAGTGCTAAGATTCACATAGATAGCCTTGACTGTAGTTGCTTGAGCTAGATTGTATACCTCATTTTCCGTTGCGGTTAAGGCGGAGTCTCCGGTGGTAAGGTGCTGATATTCTACGGCACTTGTATTGGTTGCATCATCCGTTACTGCCGCGGCTATGTATTCACCCGCTGTGTCGGGCACGAAGACTATGCCAAAAAATTCGTAGCTTGACGCAGGACTCCCACTCGTAGATTGTCGGTAAGTTACTTTATCGCCTGCCGCAATTGTAACCGTGTTGCTGGTATCATTGCCGGTGGTGTTGGTGTCTGAAACGGTTGCTACTAAGCTTGTATCCACTCCGTTTTTCCTGACCACAACCGCTTTGGAGTAGCCGGCACCCGGAGCTACGTTAAGTTCCAGATAAACTTTCTTTAATGTCCCGGCTGTGGGAAAGACTATTTGAGCATCAAACTCTGTTGCCTCGTTTGCTTTATTGCCTACCAAGCCTCGGTAATTGTTGTTTGTAAAAGTAGTCCCATTGCTGCTGCTTAACAGGATTGTTTCGCCGCTGGTGTCAGGAGTGAATTGAACCGTCCAGTAAACCGCCTCCGCCGCCGTGGGCGTGCCGCTCGGAGTGGCGGAAATGCTTGTGTCGTCGCCAGCAGCGACAATCACTTCATCAGTGTCTAACGAGGAAATTGTATTGGTGTCCGAAATGGTAACAGATAAATCAGAGTTAGCGCCATTTATCCTGACGGCAAAAGTCCAGGATTTGCCGGCTCCGGGAGCGGTTTCAACCCTGACTTTGAAGTTGCTCAATTTTCCGGCTGTCGCGATGAGGCCTTTTCTGGCATTTTCAGTGGCAGTCCAAACTGAATTGCCGTCACCCATCAGACAGGAATACTCTGTGGCGCTGGTAGACGGGTCATCGGCCGTGCCCGATATGATGAATTGTTTAGTAGTGGTTGCATCAGTTGCAATCTGCCACTTTCTTGTTTCCTGAAAAACTTGTCCTGAACTTGCTGAAGGATCCCCAATCTTTAAGGGTCCCAATAAATATATATAAGGACTAATATCCGGAGCATCAAATTCATATTTTAATTCATGGGTTTCTCCTACTTTCCAATCAACCTGCCAAGTGATAATTTTCAATTTACAATTTTCAATTTTCAATGAATTTTCATTGTCACAATTTTCAATATTCACATTGGGATTTAGGATTTGGAAAGAGTCGGGGACTTGTTCTGTAGTTTCGCCAATGAAATCCTGATTTACCTTAATTTTCAAAGTCATTTCATAATTGGCTAATGGATAAATTCTCGTCGGACCCACCCTTTCCACTTCAAAGAGCACAGACTCTCTAACTTCAAAAAAATCAGTAATCTCATAACCAGTATCCAAATTGGTTAATTTCATTTGATAAATTCCAACATCATTTACCCGATAATAAACAAAATAATCCGGCACATCAACAACATTATTCGGTCCGCACTTATCTGATTTTTGGATTCCGGGATTTACAGCGCCTCCATTGGGGGCAAGAATCTCTAATTTCAAATTGGCATCGCAAGCCGTGTGCCCGTCGTCTCTTAGCGCTGCCATCTGTAAATAAGCGGTTTCATTTGGCAAGTATATTGACTTATTGGTATTTATTGCCAAAACTCCCCAAGTAAATTCCTGCTCACCGACAAAAATTCCATCGCTATTTTCAATTTCAATCTTTAATTTGTATTTACCGGGCTTAAATTGATAAAAATCCTTGTTATTTAAAACCACAGCAAATTCGCCATTCCCCTGATCTTGAACTTGGGGATTAAATTCATTAATAACTTTATTACCGTTATCAAGTACCTCTGTTTTTAGATTAACGGTTCCTTCGGAGGAAATTAGATTTAATAAAATATTTCTCTTTTGTTTTTTCTTGATATAAAACTTAAACTCCAAATTGTCATTTATCTTAAAATCTTTTTTATTGGAAAGCAGCTCAAAGTCATATTCGTCTTTTAGGTTTTTCACTCCCAAAAATTCTCCGTTCTCCGGTTTAATATATTCTATTTCCAGCCAAACCGCGTCAAGATAAATTGGAAGCTGGCTTTCTGAATCAATACTTTGAAGCGTAAATCGCACTTCTAAGCTACTCATATCTTCCCAAGATAAAATTTCTGGGATTTCTTTTCTCCAATATCCATTGTTTGAAAAATTTGAATGTTCTTCAATGTTAAGTTGAACTAAGAATAAGGTTTTCCACTCACCCTCAGAAAGTTTATATTCAACCAATAAAATCTCGTTAGTTTCTCTTTTTTGCGCTGCCCAGGAAAAGGCAAGTTTGGCCCTATTGATTTCTCCTATTTTTTCTGATTCGAAACCAGAAAAAACAAGAGAATGCATGATTAGATTCGGTTCGCTTATACTCGGCATTTCTTCGGCTTGTTCTATCAAATTTAGCAATTCATTGGCATCTTCTTTGATTTCTGATTCCGAAGGAATGTTTTCTGCGGGAATTTCTTCAATAATTTCCGGGCTTTCTGTTTCCGGGCTTTCCGATAGAGAGATTACTTCCTCTCCACCTATGGCAGCCCCTATTTGCTTTAAAAATTCCAAATAGTTTGAGCTTGTTTCTCCGCTTGGTGCTTCATCTTGCAATTCTGGGATTTGCTCTTGTTCCGGGACTTGCTCTTGTTCTGAGGCAGGACTCGGTTGCTCTGCGTTAATTTCCTGCGGAACTATCTCTGGGGCAGTTTCGTTTTCTGGAAATGTTATGTTCTCTTCTTTTGATTCGCCTAAAACCTCTCCTGATTGATTGCTGATTTCCGATTCGGGTTCTGGCTGGTTTTCCTGAATTTGCTCCACTGGTTCAGTGGCTGCCTTAAATAAAGTAGCAGAATTTTCAGAAGAAAATTCTGCTAAAACAGCTTCTTCGCCAAGTTCTTTTTGAAAAGCATTTTCTCCATTTTGCCAATCTCCGGTATATTGTGTTGGAAAAATTTCCAATTTTTCTACATCTGATTGAAAGGCAAACACCAATAAAGCCCCAAAGCCAACAATTCCCAGAACTAAAATAATGGCGCCGTATTTGGAAGTTTTTAAAAAGAGTTTAAAAATTTTAAACCACCTCGAAACCTCTTGAGCCGCGGCTTCGGCTTTTCTTTTCATTCCTGGCGGAATTATATCATAAATAAAGTTTGGCATTTCTCTGTGCTAAAAATTTCCTATATCTTCGCTGATAGGTTTTTCGTTTTTTGATACATCTTCATTATAAGCAAAGCTTCTAATTACTTCGCTCGGTCGAAATAAAAATAATTTTTTATTCCTTCCTCACCAGTAATTATAACAAAAATAAAAAATCCCCCAAAATTTAATTTGGGGATAAAAATAACGGAGGACTGTCCTCCGTTTATTATAAACCTATACCTCCGCGCCTTTTAATGCCTCGTGGCATTGTTTACAATAATAATTTTTGGGAATTTTCTCAATAATTTCCAAAATTACCTTCTTTAATTTTTCCGTGTTTTTATTGAAAACCTTTATTACCTCGCCAATGCTCACCGGCTCAATTCCTTTTTTACCAATCAGCCCTGCATCGTAATCAGTGGCTAGAGAAATATTCAAATAGCAAATTTCCGCTTCTCTGGCTAAAACCACTTCCGGATATTGGGTCATATTAATAATATCCCAGCCCATTTTAGTAAACCATTTACTTTCCGCATGCGTGGAAAACCGCGGGCCTTGAATTACAACTACGGTTGCATTATCGTGAACGCGTAATTTATTTTTTTTACAGATATTAAAAGCAATTTTTCTCAAATTATCGCAATAACAATCAGCCGAAGAAATATGCACAACTTTCGGTCCGTGAAAAAAGGTATCTTCGCGGTTATTTGTCCTATCAATAAATTCATTAGAAATAACAAAATCCCCTCTTTTGATTTTTGGCTGTAAACTGCCAACAGCGCTTGGCGCAATGATAATTTTCACGCCCAATTGCTTCATTGCCCAAATATTGGCACGATAATTTATTTTGTGCGGAGGAATTTTATGTCCCCTTGCATGGCGCGGCAAAAAGGCAATTTTTTTACCTTTATATTCCCCCAGAAATATTTTATCGCTCGGCTTGCCGTACGGAGTTTTTACGTCAATCCATTTTCCATCCTTAAGAAATTCATAAAACCCCGACCCGCCGATTATTCCAATCATAATGTAAATATGCTAATGATATGCCAATCTACTAATCGATTCGTGATTCGTAAATTTGCATTAAATTCGTTGATTAGCATCATTTTAATAATGAATCAATGAATTAACTTTATAATTTTTTAGTTTCTCTCTTCCTTTTAAGAAATCCAATTCAATTAAAAACGAAATACCGATGATTTGACCGCCGAGTTTTTCCACTATTTGGCAGGTTGCTTCCATTGTTCCTCCTGTTGCCAAAACATCGTCAACAATCAAAACCTTCTCTCCTTTTTGAATTGCGTCTTCTTTCATTTCAATGGTATTGGTCGCATATTCTAAGGTATATTCCTGCGAAATTGTTTTTGGCGGCAATTTACCCTTTTTCCTGATCAGCGTCAGCCCTATTCCCAGTTTATATGCCATTGCCGCGGATAAAATAAATCCCCGCGCATCAATGCCAACAATAATGTCGGGTTTATTTTCCAAAAAGGGTTTACACATTTCATCAATTGCGAATTTAAACGCTTCTTTGTCCTGAAGCAATGGCGTGATATCTTTAAAATTCACTCCCTTTTCCGGCCAATCCGGAATCTCGCGAATTTTTTGTTTGAGATCAATCATATAACTTTAAACCCTTAAGGCGAAGATTATTTGTTAAGAAAATGCTCCACAGCCCGAGCGGGCACGGTTCCCGAGCGAAGTCGAGGGAGAGCGAGAGCGAGGCGCAGCGCGAAGCCTCGCTGGGGCTTCGACGCGTGTTTTCGAACAAATAATCTGAGCCGCCCCCTATAACTGTTTTATCAACGGAAGAATAATCAATTTATTGGTGATTATTCCCGCGATTATGCCGACAAACGCGCCAACAACAACATCGATTGGCCAATGCACTCCAACATAAACCCGCGCAACGCCTACCAATAAAGCAATAACAAACGAAAAAATCCCCAACTTTCTGTTAAAAAAGAATATTGCCGTAGCAATGGCGAAAAATATTGCCGCATGTCCGGAAGGAAAAGATGCGTAATCGCTGTTCTCGGCAACCAGTTTTCGGACATTTTCCAGAGATACATACGGCCGCGCACGATGAAAAATCTGTTTTAATGGTTCGGCAATAATAATACGGGAAAGAAACACCGAAACAAGAATCGATATTGCCATTAGTCTAGTGTGTTTTACAAATAAAATAATCAAAATAGCCGCACCAACAATATAAAGCAAATAATCGGCAAAAAATATTCCCGCCCAATCCAAGGATTTGTATGCGCTGGCCAAATTATTTATTTTTTCAAATAAAGCAATACCATTCATAACAAATACATTTTATCAGATTTTTTAAAATAAAAAAAGCGGGAATGGATTTTCCCTTCCCCGCTTTTTGGTATAATTTAGATCAACTTTTCGAGTTTTTCGATTTCCTCCGAAAGCATTTCGCCGCCATCCGGCTCCACCTTGAACCATTCTCTCTGAATAACTTTCACTAATTTGGCGATTTCCGCATTGGTAAAAAGTTCTCCGGAAGATTTTCTGATAGCATCCTTATCCAGGCTGATGGTGGTTTTCTCTCTGAGAAACCTTTGGGCAAACTTTGTGCCCATTGCCGAAATGAGCTCGATAACTCTTTTTGTTTTCTTGACCCGGACTTCGGGCTTTGAAAGATAAGTGCCTATTTTACCGCTCAACAGGGTTGCGATTTTCGTTTTTCCGTTAGTAAGTTCTTTTTGGTTTTTCTTGTAAAAAACGAATAATCCCAAAAATTGTTCCATCATCGCGCGTTGAATCGGCAACAATTTCTTTTTGTATTTTTCTGTCGCCTCCACGTAATCCTGTTCGATCGTTGATATTAATCTTTGAAGAACCCGTATATTTTTAAGCTGAGCATCTGCCATTTCTTCGTCCCCGGGGATGAGTGGTTGGATCTTTTCTTTTTTCATTATGTTTTCTCCTTTTAAATGAACTAAAAATATCCTTTTCAGGATATTCTATATATACCACTAAGTTTCTAATATGTCAACGACTTAATCCGTAATTAGTAGATTAGCATTAAATTCGCATATTGGCATCATGTTTAGTTAAAACATTATGTCCTCTTCTGCTCTTTTGTAATCGTGAATTTCTTCCGGCGCAAACCAAAACTCTATTTCGTGCTTGGCTTCTTCCGGGGTTTCCGAAGCATGAATCAAATTATGAATTGCCCGCTTTCCGCGATTTGCCGCAACCGAAGAATCAACGGAAAAATCTCCGCGGATTGTTCCCATTTCCGATAAGGCCGGCACGGTATTTCCGCAAAGCTTTCTCACCATATCCACGGCATGAATTCCCTTGATAACCATTTTCACCACCGGTCCGGAAGTCATGTATTCTAATAACCATTCTCTTACCGATTCCCCGATTTTTTTGTTGTCATCGGTTCCCATTTCTTTTTTTGCGTCGTATCCGTATTTTTCGTAATTGGCTTTGGTTTTTTCTCCAATGCGTGTAATCCATTTTTCGTCTTTTGGATAATGCTCGTCAATCTGGTCTTTTGTCGGCCACATCATTTCCAGGGCGATTAATTTTAATCCCCTCTTCTCAATACGGGAAATTATTTCACCGACAAGTCCCCGCTTTACGCCATCGGGTTTAACAATTACCACTGTTTTTTCTTCTTTTGGTTCTGTAGTCATATAAAATTAGGATTTAGTAATTAGTGTTTAGTGATTTTAGTTAATAAAGTGATTATAATTAATTAAAAAATATTTTGCAAATTTATCTAATCCCTAATCACTAACCCCTAGTCACTAGTCGCTAATCATTAACCACCTCCACTTTCCAAATTGGTCTTTATGGAATTTAAAATCCTTGTATCCAAACTGGGGCAATGGTTTTTCAATTTCCGTTTTACGTAAGTGGTCGAATTCGAGATAAATTTTTCCGCCCTTATTCAAATACTTTTTCGCATCTTTAAGAAATTTCCTTATATACAGTAATCCGTCTTCTCCGCCAAAAATCGCAATCAACGGCTCCCAATCCAAAACCGATTCCTGAACCAAATGCCGGTTATCAAGTCCCACATATGGCGGGTTGGCAAAAATGTAATCAAATTTTCCGTGAATTTTTTTAAAAATATCCGATTGAACAACCTTGTATTTTTTAGGACTAATTTGGTTTAACTTAAGGTTGATTTTTGCCTGTTTTACAAAACCATCATCTATATCGCTAAATACGCCCATTTTCGCCCATTTAGAGCAGTTTTTTAGCACACTAAGCCCAATGCAGCCTGAGCCGGAAAAAACGTCCAAAAACGTGAAATTATCGCCTTTTTTACAAATATCCCGAATTACCCGGTTAACCCAGAACGCAGTCTCTTTTCTCGGTATCATCGGCCTGAAACGTAAATCAATCTTACATCCTAGAAAATTCGCATATCCGCGCTTGTATTCAGATGGCATGGCCATAAATTTCTAAATCCTAATTTCTAATTTCTAAATAATTTCTAATGACTAAATTTCAAAATCTTTAAGTAAACCAATAATTATTTCGTAAACCATTGTCCCGCATTTGCGGGATAAACTCCGTTCCTCTCTTAGCGAAGAACTACTCACTAAAAAGACCATTCGCAGGCCGAGCGCACGGTCAGGGCGAGGCCGAGACGGAGCGCGGCGACTCGCTGGGGCGCCGACGCGTATCTTTATGTGAGTAGGTCTGAGCGTTTCCGGTAATTGCGTGGTTGGAGAAATAATTCGTTGGTTTGCAACAACCTAACGCGTGTCTTTGTATAAATAATCTGAGCCTAACCTCTAAGCCATAATCCCTAAATCCTAACCCCTAGTCCCTAAATCCTAGTCCCTAATCCCTAAATCCTAAACCCCATTGCCACAATATACATCTCCCTGCTTTGCTTGCGCGAGGCCTTGGGCTTAAATCTTTTGCTAAACTCGAATTTTTTTTCCACTTCTTTAAAAAATTCATCCGTCCCCTCCCCTTCAAAAATCTTGCAGACGAAACTTCCGCCCTTAACTAAATTTGTTTTCGTAATTTCCAGCACTCGATAACAAAGCTCTAAGGTTTCTTCGACATCGGAAAATTCTATTCCTGTTGTATGCGCAGCCAAATCAGAAACAATAACCTCGAACATTTCCTCTGTTTCGAATTCCATTATGTCTTCTTTTATAAAAACCGTATTCTGCGGAATTTCTATTGTTAAATCATTAATATCAACCCCTACAACCATTCCATCATTTCCCACTTCTTTCGAAAGATACAAAAGCCATGAACCCGGCGCACAGCCCAAATCCAAAACCCCGTCCCCTATTTTGATAATTTTATACTTCCGGTTGATTTCCTGAAGTTTATAAATCGAGCGCGCAGGATAATTTTCATACTTCGCTTTTTGGGTATATTTATCGTTTTTACTAATCTGATATTTCATATTATTATTGACAAAATTTTAGCTTAGCGCTACTATGTGGTCGTAAGAATTAAATGGTAATTTATGACAGACCAAAGAGGATATTCAATGATTATACTTGTAATTGCAATATTGGCAATTTCCGCCATTTCTTTTGGTGTGATTAAAATTTATAAAGATAAAATTGAAGCAAGCTTATCCGACATTTTTAAAATTTCAAACACAGAAACCGAACAATCTAATATAGAAAATTTAGTGTTTATGGAACCTCAATCAGAGACCGTGCAAGCAAATCCAGTTCCAAAAACAGATTCATGTAAAACCGAAGCAAATCAGAACGTCCGGCAATATCTTAAAAATTACGAAGAACAATTAAAGGCAGATTGGCCAAATTATCTGGGAGCAACCTATGACGACTTTTTAGAATTATATTCTGACCCCAATGGCAATAAGTATGTCTCTGACCCCCAAACCAGAATAAGTATGGCAGAAACAGCCTTAAAGTCGGCTCAACAAACAATTAAAGAAAAGCTCTCCGAAGTTCAAGCAGTCGTCTATCCGCAATATCTACAAGAATGCCTGAATAAATAAATCATTGTTTTAATTATACTATAAAATTTATGAAAAGCAGCGACTTCGGTCGCTGCTCTATTTTTTTATTTTTCAAAAAGTACCCTGACTTGCTTGCCCTCGATTAATCCTATTAATTCGAGAATATCCTTGTTGTACAATCTAATACATCCCGAAGTAATTCTTCTGCCGATTGAAGCATCGTCATTCGTTCCGTGAATTCTGATTAAAGGATTAACATCCATTGTGTCGAATTTGATAATAATTTGTACTATCCCCATTGCATTCAGCGGATCGTCCGGTTCAACAATTTTGGGAAGTTCAATCCCGTAAGCTTCGAGGTAGTGTATTCTGGTTTTTTCTGTTGGATACCAATGAGGCCTTTTTTCGATTCCGGTCACGACGCCGTAAGCAGGCAAATAGTTTGGCGCGAAGCCCGGAATTGCCACAGGATAAGCGGCAATAATTATACCCACATCATTAATGAGAAAAAGTTTGTACTCATCAAAATCAACCCGAATTAAGTAATCTTGGCAAAAAAGCGGTAAGCAAAGAATAAATAAAAAAAGAACAATAAAAACTTTTGAAAATTTCATTCTCCCTCCTTCAATTTAAAATATAGCAAATTTAAAAGCCCCACGCAATCGGCGTAAGGCAAATAATCCGTAAGAAAAACGACTTATTCAATCAATTCTGCTTTTACAACCAGTCTTTTTGAAGTAGAAAAAAGCGGAGTACAGGTTATCAACGTAACAATCGATTTGGTGGTCGGATTTAAAACCCAAACGTCTGTTGGTAAAACAATCGATACGCCGATAACCTTGTAATTGTAATCTTTTCCATCCCAGGTGATTTTAAAGGTATCCCCTATCACAAGTTTATTCAAAAGATAAAAAGTTTTTTCTGAAGGCGGCCTGTATTTCCAGCGATGGCCGGTAATTACAGTGTTGCTTCCCTTATCAGGAGTTGAAGTTTCCGGCAAGCGCCAAGCGCCTTTATTCAGGGCGGATTCGGTAGTCCCTTCGACAATGGCCATTTTCACACCAATTTTAGGAATAATCAATAAATTCGTTTTGGCTATGATATTATTGCTGACAACAGCACTATTTTCATCTACCGGCATTTGGTCTTCCGGTTCAATAACTTGATTGTTTTCTTCCTGATTTATACTATTTTCCGGTACTCCGGGAATTTCTTTGATATTTTCTTGCGGAGGAAATAAATTATATTTTATTGACGGCCAAAAAGGATAGGAAGCAATTGCTATTCCCCCGATAATAAGTACTATAAATCCGGCTATTACAATCTTCCGTTTCCAATTCTGTATAATAGCCGGATTTTTTAGTTCATTAATATTCATTCAGTTTTTTAAACCGATAATTTCTTTTTCAATCCGAGTCCTGCTCCAAGAGCAACAATTATTGAAGAGATTATCAACAGTACTGCGTCTTCGCCTGTTTCGGGAATGGTTGTGGATGCGCCTTTTACTTCACCAAGCACCAATTCTACTCCACAAGTAGAAGAACATCCATCGCCATCAACAGTATTTCCATCATCACATAATTCGGTAAGTTCGGTGATTCCGTCTCCACATCTAACTAAGCGTCCGCCTCCTCCGCCACCACCGGTCATTACAGCGCTGCTGCCACCACCTCCACCACCACATGATTGCGTGCTACAGGCCTGAGAAGACTCTCCTTCACATTGTGCACCATCAGTACTAGGAGTTGGATTTGTGCAGGTTCTAGTTTGAGTTCCACCACCGCACTCTGCAGAGCAAGTACTCCATTCTGTCCAACCGCCATTTGTAGGACCAGCCGGAGGATTCTCTTTTGATTGGCAAACGGATGAACAACCGTCGTCATTTAAAATATTTCCGTCATCACATTGTTCATATTGTGGTTGAATTATTCCATCGCCACAATATGGTCCTCTTTTTTCACCACCAGTACAAAGATTTGCAGCGCAAAATGAGCAAGTTTCTCCATAAGCGGCCGTACATCCTATTTCAAGAGATATATTATCTAGCCCATTATCACAATCTTCTGTTCCGCCGACTGACGGCCCTTCTAGTATTCCATTTCCACAAACAAAAGGACATGGGTTTGTATTACAGGCTTGAGATGTTACGCCCGAACAATTAGCACCTCCAAATTGAGGAAATGGATTTGTGCAAGTTCTTGATTGAGTTCCACCACCACATGTTTGGGAACATTCGCCCCAAATTGACCAACCACCGTCTATGGGACAATAATTAGTTGCTTCACAGGTAAGCGTACCTCCAAATCCATCAGGCATTAT
>Ga0315276_10000039_pt1 | contig 89950 bp, 80 predicted proteins | sample YL17G05_0_MG_FD_204542 | JGI IMG/M metagenome (GOLD analysis project Ga0315276, IMG submission 204542) | Sediment microbial communities from Yellowstone Lake, YNP, Wyoming, USA - YL17G05_0 | ecosystem: Environmental > Aquatic > Freshwater > Lake > Sediment | place: USA: Wyoming | collected...
GGATGGCTTATTAACCTGCGCATGATTTTTTGGTAATGTTGCATTGGGAATGTGTTATGTATTAAAGGTTTTTGCTTACCTTCATCATACATTCCCCAACTTCAAGCTAAATATAACCCTTTCCTACTTCACTCCAAAAATTTTCGTAGATTGATTTACACTGGTCTGAAACGCCGTACACATTTTTCTTTTGATTATAATCTATTTCATAACTATCACATTGCTCCACTCTGCCGTCATCACAAGCCTGATAATAAACTTTCCGATTAATATAACCTTTTTTTGTAAAAATTCCTGGAATCAGCTGTGCTTTATATTCTTTAGGGGTCAGTGTGCCAGCTGGTAAATCATTTTCTTTCCAGTCAGCCGGTGTATCGATATGTAATCTGATATGAAAAAATCCTAAATTTTCATTTAATTCACCCATAATAATGGGTTTTACATTTTTATTTTCATATTTGCCACAAAGTTTTTGGAGTTCTTCTATAAAATCTTTAGATTTGGGGTGCTGGGAATCGATTGTAAGATATAATGCTGAACCTGTGTAACCAGCCCTTGGACTACCAGTAAAACTCATTGTTGTCCTTACAAAAGGCAAAGAATTTATTTTATCACAATATCCACGCATGCTTGGCCCTATGACTTCAGGGAACTCAACTGGATCGTAACCCGTATTAGAAGGTCCGGGATTCCATTTGGCACTTCTTTCGGCAACATACTGTGCGACCTGACCAAAAATCTCATCATCACTAAGATCTTCAATTCTATTTGGAAATACATCAGCTCGTTTAATCGGTTCAGCAACCTGCATTTCTGCGGCAAAATAATTAGGCCAGTTCATCGAACCATCGGGATTGCGATATGGTAATCTTTTTTGTGAAAGGACTTTTGCTACACGGGAGCGAGTAGCCCTTAGATGCGATTTTGGGTGCTTCAAAAATGTTTTTATATCTGGTGTATAGACTTCACCCGAGGCCACAGTTTTGATTTGTTCCCATAATCCGAATTTTGGTTTTTTTGGTTTATTGTCCATTATTATATTATAAACTTTTTAAATATTTAAGTCAATTTCAATATTTGCATTACCTAAATCATTATGTTATAATAATTAATACTATAAATTAAATTTTAATATTATGGAATCTTTAAATTATTTTCTAAAAAATAAATTCAAATGGATCGGCGGCGGCGCACTTGCAGTGGTCATTTCTTTGACTATTTTTTCGCTTTTGGTAAAGGCTGATACAACTACTTTAACTACTAACGCAACATGTGTTGAACCCAAACAAGAAGATTACGATAACTGCATTGCAGCATGCGGAAATGCCGATTCGGCTCTGGTGACATACAATACATGTCAGACTGGCTGCGACTCTGTTCATGATCTTATAGAAAAATCAAATTGTTCCAATACCTGTATTGGAAATTGGTTGAAAGCACTATCCGATAATTCAGACTGCGTAAAAAAATGCCTTAATGAGTCATCCGAACGATCTGCTGCTTATAATGCGTGTTTAAAAACCCAACAAACTGATCAAAAGAAAATTTCAAAGATTGATTGCTCTGGAACTATTAAACCGGTAACCCTTTCTACTTACACGGGCAGCCAATTACAGGGCAAAGACGGCAAAAAGGTGATGGTTGATGCGGATTTTATTCCGGTCCTTGATAAAATAAACCAGATAGCGGCTGATAACGGGCTCATCCTTATAATCACTGATTCATACAGCAGCCCCGAAACCGAAGTCAAAGGGGTGGGAGATGTCACAAGAGTGAAAAAATCGAACCATAATGTCGGCCATGCGATTGATTTTAAAATAAAATACTATGTAACAAAATGGGATAAAGACCATAAGATGACAAAAATAGAGAAGATATGTGATTATAATTGTCTGATGAAATATCCAAAGGTGCCCAATGCCGTTAAAAAATTCATAAAAACTTTGCAAGATTTGGAAAAAAAGAAATTTTTGCGATGGGGCGGAAATTTTAAAACAACTCCAAAAGATCCTATCCATATTGATGACGGTATGAATTTATGGAATAAGAAAAAATTCAATGAACTGTATAAAAATATTAATTGCCCAGCAAAATGAACGAAAGAAAAACAAAATTAGATACATCCCATGAACTTCAGCCAGCACACAAGATGCCTGAGCTTTCAGCCTCTGAACGAATATCTGAAATAACACAGGCAAATCTGACACCGGAAATCCCTTCTCCGCCTTTACCAAAAAAACTTATCATTGGGGCTCGAAGAAAAGCCATGGAAGTATTTGAAGCGCCGACTGAAGAATATTCTGGTGTGGGAGGAGCTTAGTTCAGACTATCCTCAACAATAATATTTTCTGCCAATGCCGGTTTTTCAACGCGGACGGCTTTTGAGATTTCTTTTCTGGTATCACTTGCCAAATTAGGTACCAGTCTTCTCTGCTCCCAGAAATCATGGAACGCGTTGTCCACCGCGTCGCGGGCAATCTGTTCACGGGGTAGATTTGGATATATGGTGTCCGGACAAAATGTTTCGGAAAGACTGTGGTCAAAAAACCTGTTTACATCATATTCAACCCACGAATTAGGCCGGTGAGTCTGGTAATTAGCATACTGTTCTTTTGTGAATAACTGAAGTTCCACGTCTTTATCTTCGATTGTCAGATTAAATTTATCGCATATTATAGCGGGTTTATCCGTACCATTCTTACCTACGCCGTTTTTCTGTTTTTGGAGATTAACATTATAAGTTTTACCTGTTTTTGGATCTGGAGCCTTGAAACGCTCAACAATTGTATCTTTAGCCAGATTCATCTCTTCCTCGTTTTCGAATATTGAGCGCGCGCCATTAGCATCTCTCATCAGCTGTTCAAAAGTCCTATCTGGGCGTCGCAGCCATTTAAGGAGCATGTCTTCCGCGATTTTCGGTCGAGAGTCATACATAAATCTAATACGCCGTTTTGTCCCATCCTTCATATCGGCCACCATAAATCTTGAATCCATATGTTCTGTTATCTGGTTCTCTGCAAGAGAAGCGGGAGATTCATCAGAAAATTCACATTTTATACAGCGATAATTGTCATCCATATCATGGCTGCTTATCATATGTATCGGCTTTACACCGTCTTCATGGGATATAACCCTTTCTTCCATCAGACCCCAAAAAAAGTCATGGGTTCCTTTTTTCTTTTTTTTAAGTTCTCGGTCGATTTTGATAAGAAGCCTCATAAATTCAAATTTTCTTTTCGCTTCATATCGCACCCGGTTATCCCTCTTCGGATCCAATGCTATTAAAAGCAATCTGCCCATATCATGAGTTTTGGCCTCTTCACGTATACCAAGCATGCCCATATAGGCTGGGAACATTTGATTAAGTTTTTCATTGATCATGGTATCCACCCTCTCTCCATAATTCTCCATCATTTCTTTCCCTTCCTCAAAATCGCCCTCAAACCCAAGGTCATTTAATAATATCAATATGTTTTCGCGGGTTTTATCAATCAATTCCTGATTTTTTGACTGGCCAATAAGATTACTTAAATTACGAGCTTCTGTGGCTTCGAGTATAAATTTTCTTAACCGAATCATTTCCTCATATTGTTCAGGATGTTCTTTTTTCAGGTAAGCGACGTATGCCTTGCTTACAATAGGTAGGTTTATAGGAAATATTGTACCGGCTTCCTGATTATCGCCCAATGTTGGAGCGTTCCCTTTGACTTTAAACATTTTTTGGAGGGTAAATGCGTTAAAAACGTATTGAATATATTTATATCATATTTTATTTATTTTGTCAATATCACTTTATCTCTTAAACAAAAAAACCTCGTTTTTTGTCCGAGGCCTCCCGCCTACTGTCTTGTTTATATGTTTCATACTCTAAAACAAAAAGCCTCATATATGGGGTTTGATTACTAGAATCCATGTAAACATGAGTTTTACCATATTTGGGGCTAAGTGGTTGAACACTTTTATTGTACAAGCCTTAAAAAGAAAATCAAGAGTTTTTTATAATATCGGAAAATTGATTCTTAGTCTATTTTATGATATAATATATAGATAAATAATACCCCAATGACCCAATACCCAATTTCCTATTAATTCATAATTTTTAATTATTAATTCTTAATTTAAAAATAAGGTGTTTAAAAAATTATTTAAATGGCTCGGCTTCACTATCATCCTTTACATGATAGCGTCTTATTTTGGGGAGAAAAATATTGAAAATTTCAAAATTAAAAATGTTTAAAAAATTCCTAAAATTCGCAACACTTGGAATCGCAATTGCTTTGATTGTGGCTTTTTTTGTGCACAACGATATTTTTATGGGGCTTCAGAGAGCGATCCAGAATAAATTTTATGATTTCGCTTCAGCAAGCCCGGAAATTGCCATTGTCGCGATCGATGAGAAAAGTCTATCTGAAAAAGAACTTGGCCCATGGCAAAAATGGCCACGTGAAAATTACGCGAAAGCAATAGATATATTGAACAAGGAAGGCGCAGCGGTCATCGGAATCGACGTTACTTTTCCTAACCAGTCTATTTACGATGAAAAGGATGATAAGACTTTTAGCGAAAGTCTCAAAAAAAATATAAATGTTGTCCTTGCGGCCCGGTATTATTTTGAAGATGGCGGGCGGATAGCTGAATTCCCGAATCCAACTTTACTGGATGCGAATCCGAAATTTGGCTGGCTCAACGTGAAAATGGATGAAGATGGGTTTATACGGGAAATACCGATTTTTACTGTAAGCAAGGAGGGTACTTATGAAGCTTTCTCTCTTGAAATAGCGAGAAAGTACCTTGTGACTAAGCCCGTGGAATTCCACTTGTCCGACCATACATATAAATTTTCCGATGATATAAATATCCCTGTAATGACTCAGGTCGACAGTAAAAGCAATCAGCCCAGTTATCTTATGTATGTAAATTATTTTGCCGAGCCGGGCACGTATACCCAGATCTCGATGTCTGACCTTCTGAAAGAAAGGTTTGTTGATAAAAAAGGTAACCGAGCGGACCTAAAAGACAAAATCGTACTTATCGGCCCTACCGCGGCTGATTTGCAGGATTATTATTTATCGCCTGTCAGCAAGGGGGTGCGCATGCCCGGAGTTGAGATACACGCTAATAATGTCCAAACAATAATAACGGGGAAATTTTTACGCGACCAAAGCAAATTTAGCCTATGGGCAACGATTTTAGGTTTTATAATTTTAAATCTTCTGATTTTCTCAAAACTCCGTATAAGGTTTGCTCTGCCTTTCTTGTTTATTGAGCTTTTTGGCGTAGTGATCGCTGGTATCGTTGCTTATGAACAAAGGATATTTTTAAATGTGATATATCCGATATTAACCATAATAATCTCGTTTGTAGGAGCGTTCCTTTTAAGGCTGATACTCGTTCAATCTGAACGCAAATTCATCGAAGGCGCTTTCAGCCATTACGTAAATAAGACGATTGTTGAGCAAATCATAAAAAATCCAAAAATGCTTGAGCTTGGCGGCGCGAAGCGCGAGGTAACCGCCTTCTTTTCGGATATCGAGGGTTTCACAAGTATCTCTGAAAAAATGGAACCGGATAAGCTAGTCAGTTTTCTTAACCGGTATCTGGATGAAATGACAAACATCATCCTTAATTACCATGGCACTTTGGATAAATATGAAGGTGACGCGATAATGGCCTTTTGGGGAGCGCCTATTCCTCTTGCGACGCACGCAAAAAGTGCCTGCATTGCCGCTCTGGAAAACCAGAAAAGGCTTGAGATATATAGGCAGGAATGTGAAAAGTCAGGCTTTCCTCCAATACATATCCGCATCGGCATCAATTCGGGTGAGGTTATCGCCGGTAACATAGGATCGAAAAACCGGTTTGATTACACAATAATGGGAGATAATGTAAACCTTGCATCTAGGCTTGAGAGCATCAATAAACAATATGGGACAAAAATCATCATATCCGAAAGCACATATGAACAAGTTAAAGATGATTTTATATGCAGGGAACTTGACCTTATCCGTGTGATGGGAAAGGAAAAACCTGTAAGGATCTTCGAGTTGTTCGGAACCAAAGAAGATGTATCACAATCACAGATGTCGGTAATTCAGTCTTTCAGTGAGGCGCTGAATTTTTACAGGCAAAAAAACTTTGTAGATGCTCAAACTAAATTTCAATCGATTCCCGATGATCCGCCTTCAAAAGTTTTTGCGGAAAGGTGTGAAGAATTCATCAAAAACCCGTCTTCTGCTGATTGGGATGGGGTTTATACTTTTACGACGAAATAACATTCTCTAATTTCTAATATCTAATCTCTAATATCTAATTTTGACATGCGGTATATCAGATGTACAAAATTAGATATTAGGTATTAGAAATTAGAGATTTTAAAGTATCGTTATCTAGTAAGCCAGTAAATCACAAAAGCAACCACCACAATCAAAGCATTCCTTGCCATAAGAACGTAATCGCGTTTATACGGAATCGGCCTTAAGGAATTCAGTAAAGCCCACTTAGACACATCATAAAAATACGTGACTAAAACAAGTACCAGAATGAAGCTTACAAGCGTTTTATCAGAGTAGTATAGAAACCAGTTTCCAGAAAGCCATGGCTCAATTTTGCCGATTAGAAAAATCGATACAGCTATCAAAATCAGATAATGAAGTACCTGGTCTAAAACGTACAAAATAAATTTATTAATTTTCGGAAAATGTTGTTCACAGGCGATTTTTGAGCAATCAATTAATAAATGTGTTACAAAAATAATCGCTAAACCTAGATATACTTTTTCAGAATTTATGAAAGGCAAGCAGACTAGAGAAATCACAGCCACGTGTATGATTGTATGTAAAAGAATCCCTATGAAACTTTTATATTTAAATCTCACAAGCACACCCGGCTGGAGCGGGTAGTCGGCGAGGAAATGGGCTAAGATGAGATGGAGAGTGAGGTACATATTCTCAAATTAAAAAAACCAAAATGCTAAATATCCAAAAAACCAAATTTTGACTTTTGGACCTTTGGTTTTTTTGAAATTTATATTTTTGCAATTTGTATATTTATGGTATTGAGTTAGCTCTCTTAACCACTTCATAACTGACGATGGAGGCAATCGAGCGGTTTGTTTCAAGTAGATGCTTGAATTCGAGTTTATCCAAAGTCAGCAGCTCGATATCGGTTATGGTTTTTATGGTCGCGTTCCTTGGTTCATCGGAGACCAGAGCCATTTCGCCGAAAAAGGCATTATTCTTTAACTCAGCGAGGATAGTATTATCCCTGATGACCTGTACCTGCCCGCGTTTTATGATGTACATTTTGTCTCCGGGATCGCCTTCTTTAAAAATAACGTAATCAGCGGGAAAATACTCCATCTGCACTTTTGCGGCGATCATTTTTAATTCTTCGTCGCCCAATTCATTAAAAAATGGGATTTTTTTTAAGATTTCGATCATGGTGTTTGATTTATGTTTTACTGTTATAAGTATATCAGAAAATCCGAGTAATTAAAATAAAATCGGGCATTTTGCTAACGAAGTAACGATGTAACGAAGTAACGATGTAACATTTTTGAATACCGATTTTCTGCCTTTTGTTACTTCGTTTGAAAAATATTGACAATTGTTAATTTTAGTTGTAAAATAATCGCCATTTTCTAAAATCTATGAGTGAACGCAGAAAATCAGCAGAGACCCCAGACAAAGGTCATACTACCGATTCTCACGATTTGCCTACGAGGCGTGCTTTCTTAACAGGTCTATTGGCAGGTGCAGGCGCCCTGCTTAGCGGATGCGCCAGAATACGAACTGATGCGATCCTTCACTGGTCAGGCCCCTGTCTGCAGGAAGAATATCCTATTGATCGCGAGACATATCCTGTAATTGACCAAGGAATGTTCTCCGATGCAAAAATTATACAAGAGCGTTATGGTGTTGTTTTACTAGCCGATCGCCCTCTTGATTTATTGATTACGGAATTGGATAAAAAATTGGATAAAAAATTAGAAAATGCGGATAAAGAAGATGATGCGGAAGTAAATACAAAATTAGAAGATGCAGATATAGAAGATGATAAAGAAGATATAGATATATTTTTTTATATAAATATGCTACGGAAAGAACTTGCTTTATATCCACCTGAATATCTCCGTAGTTGTGGACTTAAAAAAATTATGTTACAAATACATGACATAAAACTGAGAGGAGGCAGAACAGTCTCGTTAGGAGCAAATAGTTTTAGGATTGACTTAAACGTTTCGGCAGGATTTTTAAGGAACCCAATACATCATGAAATAGCTCATGTTGCTGATTCAAATAGGGGTTATAATAGTTATACATGTTTTTATGATTGGGAAAAGATAAAAAATGCAACGATGTATAGTGTTCGTCGAAGTGTGAAAGGCGAAGCTGCGGATTGGGTTCTGGATTGGATATCTTTAAATAAAGAAGGTTTACGCGCGTATAATCCATCTTCGTGTAAACCTTCGAAAGCATATTATAATTATAGACCTGCTGGTTTTGCTAGTGAATATGGAAGCTGTAATTTTTCTGAAGATCGCGCTGAAATAGCTGAGTTCTTATTTATGCAAACTGATGACATTTGCATTGAAGAAATATGCAAGGAAGATCCTGTTTTAGCAAAAAAAGTTAAAGCTTATAAAGAAGATCTTCGTCGTCGCACGAATGGGCGAATGGGTCCACAATACTGGGAAGATCTGCATGCGGGTAAAGTGAATGAAGAGTATTGGGATAAACATTAATCAGCTATTGGCACAGCACTGACCAAATTGACTCCAAGCTGACTCCATATTGACGCCAAACTGTCTGTCATTCAGACGAGCCTTTTGCGAGGAAGAATCTCACCGAGTCGCCTATTACCTAAATAACTGTAACAATAAATTAATTTAATTGTTTCTGTGATTCGATGCTCAGCTGTTCTGTGAGATTCTTCGTTCCGCTCCGCTTCACTCTGAATGACAGACGGTGTTTCGGTTTTTTTGTTCAAAAGAGAATTGTTTTTTCAGTTTTAGACTCTTGACTTTTAATAAAAATTATGCAACGCTGTAAAAACCGACTATATAAACCATTTTTTACAATTTAAATCCTCCAAAATTGAAAAAGATCATCATTAAGGGTGCGAGAGTCCATAATCTTAAGAATATCGATGTCGAAATCCCGCGCGACAAGTTTGTAGTTATTACCGGACCTTCGGGATCCGGAAAGTCTTCGCTTGCGTTCGATACAATTTACGCCGAAGGCCAAAGAAGATATGTTGAAAGCCTGAGCACATACGCTAGGCAATTTCTGCAACTGATGGAAAAACCCGATGTGGATTCCATAGAGGGCCTTTCACCTGCTATTTCAATCGACCAGAAAACAGCTAGCAGAAATCCGAGGTCAACTGTCGGGACTGTAACTGAGATTTACGATTATCTTCGTCTGCTTTTTGCAAAAATCGGGCATCCGCACTGCCCAAACTGCGGCAAAGAAATAAGCAAACAATCCGTGAGCCAGATAGTCGATATAATCGCAAATATGCCGGACGGAAAAAAGATAATGATCCTGTCTCCGATAGTGCGCGACAGAAAAGGCGAGCATCAGAAAGTATTTGAAAAGATCAAAAAAGAAGGCTTTGTGCGTTTTCGGGCAGACGGCCATATTTACAGCATAACTGAATCCGTTGATCTAGACCCAAACAAAAAACACTCAATAGAAATCGTCGTGGACCGCCTTGTCGTGCATGGACTCAAGAAGAAAAGCGTGAAGCTTAAATCAGGGCAGGAAATAGAGGAAAAAAATGAAGACAGGTCACGCCTTGCCGATTCGCTGGAAACAGCGCTTAAATTTGGCGAAGGGATAGTGAAAATCGTTGACGCGGATACAGGCGAAGAACAGGTATTTTCAGAAAATTTCGCCTGCGATATCTGCGGAATATCCGTGCCCGAAATACAGCCGCGCTCATTCAGTTTCAATTCTCCTCATGGCGCGTGCCCGGACTGCCATGGACTCGGCTCAAAACTTAAAATCAATCCCGATCTTGTAATGCCGAACCCGCGCCTCACGATTGCTGAGGGGGCAATACTGCCATGGTCGACTTCTTCAATGCGTCTTAACTGGTATACCAATCTGCTCCGCGAAGTCGGCAAAAAGTATAGTTTCGATATTCACACGCCTGTAGGCAAATTAACAGAAGAACAGATAAATGTAATCCTTTACGGCACAGGTAAAGACAAATTCCATGCCACTTACACGGGCCAGAATTCCAATTATGAATGCGACACATCTTATGAAGGCGTTATTCCGAACCTTGAGCGCCGATACCATGAATCCGACTCAGATTACATCCAAAAAAACATTGAGCGTTTTATGGAAGAACTGACATGTGAAACATGCAAAGGGAAAAGGCTACGCCCTGAAATTCTGGCAATAACTGTTGTGGGAAAATCGATTTTTGACGTTACAGAAATGTCAGTTGAGGAACTCCAGAAATTTTTTGCTGACATGCTGCCTGAAAGCAACAAAAATCTGCTAACAAAATCAGAATTCACGATTGCGCGCATGATAATCCAGGAAGTCATCAACCGTTTGAAGTTTCTGGGTAATGTGGGTCTTTCTTATCTTACATTAAGCCGTTCCGCGAATACGTTATCCGGAGGGGAAGCCCAGCGCATACGCTTAGCGACTCAAATCGGCTCTTCTCTGCAGGGAGTGTTGTATGTATTAGATGAGCCTTCTATAGGGCTTCATCAAAGGGACAATGCGCGACTAATCAAAACTCTGGAAAACCTGCGCAATCTGGGCAATACGGTTTTGGTTGTTGAACATGATGAGGAAACGATAAACGCGGCTGATTATATTCTTGATATAGGACCCGCGGCGGGTAAACATGGCGGAGAACTTGTGGCTGCCGGCACAGCTGATGAAATCAGGAAAAACACAAAATCCATAACAGGGGATTATCTTTCTGGAAGAAAAGAAATCCATGTGCCTAAAAAACGCCGGAAAACGAACGGCAAATGGCTCGAAATAATCGGTGCCAGCGAGCATAACTTAAAAAATATCGATGTTAAGCTTCCTTTGCAATGTTTTATTGGTGTCTCAGGCGTTTCAGGTTCAGGTAAATCTTCTTTGATAAATTATATTCTTTGCCCTGTCCTTAATACCAAACTTAATCGCGCTAAACAGAGGGCGGGAAGCCATAAAGATATACGGGGTACAGAACATCTGGACAAAATAATAAATATCGACCAATCCCCTATTGGAAGGACCCCGAGAAGCAATCCCGCGACTTATACTGGTGTATTCACGGATATTCGGGAACTTTTTGCGTCAACAACTGAGGCGAAACTGCGTGGCTACAAGGAAGGCAGGTTCAGTTTTAATGTTAAAGGTGGCCGGTGCGAAGCATGCAAAGGAGACGGGATCGTTAGGATCGAAATGCATTTCTTGCCTGACGTTTACGTGCCCTGCGATGTATGCAAAGGAAAGCGTTATAATGCCGAAGCTCTGGAAATAACGTGGCACGGTAAAAATATCGCCGATGTCCTTGATATGACAGTAAATGAAAATTTAGAACTTTTTGATGCCATACCGCAAATCAAAAATAAGCTTAAAACTTTGCAGGAAGTCGGTTTAGGCTACATACATCTCGGCCAAAGCGCAACAACCCTTTCAGGTGGCGAGGCACAACGCGTGAAACTCGCGACTGAGCTTGCGAAACGTTCGACAGGCAAAACAATTTATGTGCTTGATGAGCCGACAACAGGTTTGCATTTCGATGACGTAAAAAAACTCCTTAGTGTGCTTCAGGCTTTGGTGGACAAAGGAAACACGGTGATCACAATCGAGCACAATCTTGATGTGATTAAGTCTGTTGATTACATAATCGACCTTGGACCTGAAGGAGGAAACGAAGGCGGTGAAGTCATCGCTGTTGGGACTCCTGAGGAAGTAGCAAAAAATAAGAAGAGTTATACCGGCCAGTATTTGGCGAAGATGCTGAAGTGATTCGTGTTTTGTCTGTTTTTTTATTTAGTAAATAAGTTGGGTATTTTTCAAATCATTTTTAAAGATTTCATCTCTTTCATACTTTCCTTGTGGTCCAATGCCACAAATATATTGAAGAGGGAGTCCTTCCGGGGCTGAGACAACAAAATCTTCTTCACATCCAGCATAAGGTTTTAATTCAGATATTGAATTGCGGATTGCCAACACTACACCTTTGTGATTGTTGTTGCGTCGCAATTTTTTTATATATTTCATAAACTCATATTCACTCATTTTTAAACTTTCCTTTAAAAATTGCCAGAAATCATAATCAAAGGGGTACCAATCATCTTCACAAAAAATCATCACATCACGTAGTCTTTCTCTGGTTAGCTTTGTAAGTTTATTTAAATCACGAATTAATTGATTCCTAAAAGCGTGGATCTCGGCATATTTTTTTGCTTCACCATAAGGTCCAGTATCATAGTTTACACCTGATGCATCGGCAATGTGAAATTCGATATCATAACAACCTGTTACTGGCATTTTCCCGTGCTCAGCTAAATATCTGATAGCTTCAATAGAAGTGCCATGAAATCCCAATATACTTTTATCTTCAACATCAATACTGGTCTCGGCCAATCTTTTAATTGAGTCTAAGTGTTTCATAAACATTGATATTTTATTATATTTTTATAAATTTGTCAATAATGACATAAAAACAGTCTTCACCGGACAGTATCTGGCGAAAATGTCATAAATTGTACAATATCCATTCTACAGGCTTCAGAATTAGGCCGAGAGGAAGGAGGCCCCTCTTTGCGAAAAGCAAGGAGGGGAAGAAGGGGTGGTCCTGATTTTACGATATGATGTAATACTTCCACTTGATCAAATCAGTACCGCCCCTTCTTCCCCTCCTACATTAGGCGGGGCCGCCTTCCTCCTTGCCAATCCCGTAGAATGGTTATTGTAAGGAATTTAAGCTGTCCTCTTGGCCACAATCAGAGTAATGTCATCAGCCTGTGGATAGTCACCCATAAACGCGCGGACATCGGCTATGATTCCGTCATGTATTTCCTGGGCGGTATTAAGCTGGCAGTTTTTAGCAATAGATTCCTTAAATCTCTGCATGCCGTAGTTCTCTGTATCGCTATGCCAGGCTTCGGGTATTCCATCCGTATATAAAATAGAGACGTCATTTAGTCCCATGTTAATGTATTCCGTAGTAACAATATCTGAAATGTCCTGAATCATTCCTAATGCCATGCCTCCATATGGCGCTTCGATAACTGTTTTATCGCTTGCTCTGAAGTGAAAAATGGGATCATGGCCTGCCTGGGTAAAACCGAGCTTGGCTTCATTCACGTGCCAATGCGCCATTACCATTGTCATAAAAACATTAGGCCGGGTTTTTTTCTTTAAAATCTTATTAAGATGGATGATTAATTCTTTCGTCGTTTTATACTGGTCTAAAAACGCGGGCACCAATGCGTTATTGATCGCGGAGACAAGCCCGGCAGGAACTCCGTGACCCGTGACATCACCAACGTAAAAAATGAGGTTATCATCATCAAACATAAGAAAATCATAACAGTCACCCCCTACTTCGGTTGCGGAAATAAGGCTTGCGGCTAAATCCAGATTCGGAATCTTTGGTAGAACAGTTGGAAGCAGTTCCCTCTGGATTTCTCCGGCTAACTCAAGTTCACGGGTCATTTTTTCTTTTTCTACAAGTTCGCGGGTACTTTTTTCAAGGTCCTGCGCCATCTGATTAAAAGTGTCAGAAAGCTGGCCTATTTCACTTTTTGACTTAACGATTATGCGTGTAGTAAGATCGCCGCCGCCGATTTTAAGCGCACCTTCCATAAGCGTTTTTATAGGAGAGGTGATTTTCCCAGCTATCAGACCGCCAATAAATAATGAAATCGCAATGCCGAGCAGGGCCAGAATAATCATATTATTCCTTGTTTCGCTAACTCGTTGTGTTAGGGCATTATAGCTAACATCATAACGCAAAGAATATGACCGAAGAGCGTTATTAGGATCCCGAAAAGGATAAATGATACTTTCAATCTGGTCAGATGTTGCAATCGGTTCAACAGTTCTGCCGTTGGAATTCGTGTAACGCAATTCACCTTTAGTTTTATCCATATAAACAACGCGCCCGCCCGTAGTCTTAACAGAAGGCATTACAGCCTGTATGCGCTCCAGATCTTCATCGCTAAGTTTCCCGGATACAACAGAGCTTGTGCGATAAAGCGTTTCACCGGAATAGCTGAAGATGCTTATGGCTGATATATCTTCATTCAAACCGTAAATATCCGCCATTTCCCTGTCAAAATTCGCAAATGCTTTTTGTTTGTAATTGATTTCATAATTTGACACTATCCGTTCATTTGTGAGCTCTGAGAAACTAACGGCATTTTTAAATATGTCAAAATTAATTTCTTTTGTCTTTTGGTCGATTATGAAATAAGTAGCCGCAATCAAAATCGCAATGATGACCATTGAAGTTCCGAGGACGATTTGGGATTTGACTGATCTGAACACTTTCTTTGTTAATTTTTAAATTTTTTAATTTTTTTAATTTTTGAAATAATTTTTAATGCACAAATGTATAATTTTTAAAAATTATGTTTGGGGTTTAAAAATTAATATTTATTTATAAAAATTTAAAAATTATAAAAAATTAAAAACCATTATATTATTATACCATAAAAATCCCCTCTTCTACAAGAGAGAAAGCCGTTATTTAAGCCCTATTCGGTTGACGCAATAAGGTTTATCGGACGACGTCAGAAATCCAGTAACAAGTATGCTACCAAAGCACCGAATATAGCCCCTGCGATTACTTCCCATAAGGTATGTCCGAGTGATTCCTCAAGGTTTGTGTCAGGTTTTATTTTATTTATAGCCTTTGCATGCAATCCCGCCTCACGCCTTAATGTTACGGCATCATACATAACAACCAAAGCAATTACGGAACTTATCATGAACATCGTGCTTTTTATCCCTTCTATATAGGCTACGGTTACAACCAATGACGATACGAAAGACGAATGCCCACTAGGCATTCCTCCAGGGTTTATGAAACGTACTTTCTTGCGCTCGCGGATAATATCGATAACCGCCTTAAGCGCCTCGGCAAGGATTATAGTAATGAACGGTATTGCTACTGGGTATTGGTGTAAGAATTGCATTATTTTGTTTTAAGCTGTTTTCATTTTATAAAAAATTTAGATAAAAACCAATACCAATTGTGGCTCCAATAGTGGCTCCAATTGTGGTATCTATACCGAATGTCATCCACAATAGGAGCCACGCGAACCCTGAACCTAAGCGCAAGCGCATGGTTCAGGGGAAGCGGAGCCACCATTGGAGCCACAATAGGAGTAGATTTGCTTCAAAATGCAGAATTTGATAAAATAATACCGTTAATAAAAACTACAAATGAAAAAAATAACTTCAAAAATTTTAGCGGTATTAATACTATTAATTTTTGTCGGTTTTCTGAGCGCCTGCGGAGGAGGTGGCCAGTCAGCGCCCTCACAAAACCTTAAAACGTATGACGGGGGTGACTTTACAATTGATATAGACCCTTCATGGAAAATCATCAACAAATCGGATTTTTACGCTGAGATACCAAAAGAAACTGTTGTGGCATTCACGACGCCGGAGGCTTATGACGGATTTTTCATAAACGTGAATATCGTCAAAGAGGACCTTAAACAAGCTACATCTTCAATTGATTACGGCCGCGCGAACATTAATTTAAGCGCGCAAAATCTGGTCGACTACCAGAAAGTACAGGAGGCGACAATGGATATGGGGGGAACACCCGCGCTTCTGCATATTTTCCAGGCGCGTTTAAACCCTTCAGAAAAATTGATCAAGTTTGTCCAGATTTATGCCACTAAAGGCAATTACGGTTATATCGTATCAGGCGGCATGCTTCCGGATACTCCGCAGAATATCCGCGACCTTGTTGGCGCGATTGTGACGAGCTTCAGGCTTAAATAATTTTATGGGTCCTGAAAAACTGTTAAAAAAAGATGTTTTTTTATTTCTGAAACAGAATAAAACCGCTGTTATTTCAACGGTGGCAGCTGAGGGCAATGCTGAAGCCGCCACGATTTATTACGGTGTGGATAATGATTTTAATTTTTACTTTGTAACAGGCGAAAAGACAAGAAAATACGCAAATTTAAAAAGGAATCCAAGAGTATCTTTGGTTATCACCGACGAATATCAGCTGAAAACTTTACAGACCGAGGGTGAAATCAAAGAGCTTTATAGTGTTAAAAAAAATTCGAAATCAGTTAAACTTTTAACGGAAGCTCTTTCTCCAACAATCATGCAGACAATCGCATATATATGGGATCCGATACCGCCAATAATGAAAATGAATGTGGGAAGTATTTCTATTTTCAGATTAAAGCCAAAATGGATGCGTTGGGCGGATTTCAGCGGACCTGTTAAAAAGACAAAAGGGCATTACTTTAAGCTGATTATTCCTTAACATAAATTCTGAATTCATAAGATCGGAAACCACTCGCTGCAACCGGCTTAACTAATATAATCAACTCCTTCTTTAATTTTTCCTTCTTTCTTAAGGCGTTTAGCGTCTTTTTTAACTTGTTCGCTGAGGTCATTGGTCAAATGCAAATTTGAACCTACTTTAAGATCCGATGGGAGGGATGTAAGGGATGTGCAGTGCGCAAGCCACAAACTTTCGTCAACAATCAGATTATTTGGTAAAGAAGTAAGTGATGTACAATAATTTAGGCCCAAAAAGCCGCCCACATGCAGATTATCCGGGAGCGTGAGGGAGTGGCAGTAATCAAGAGTAATAGATCCTTCAACTTTCAGACTGTTAGGAAGAGTGACGAGGTGTATGCAGTGACGGAGATGCAAAGAACCTTTTACTTTTAAATTATCTGGCAGTGATCGCAGGGCAGTTGCGCCCTTGAGATTCAAATTTCCATTCACTATCAGGTTTGCTGGTAGGGATGTGAGGGTTTTGCAGTCTTCGAGTTCCAAATTCCATTCTGTTTTAATTATTCCGCCACCTGGAAATATGAACTTTTCATCAATCCATTGCCTATCTTGGTTGGCAGCTTCCGCAACATGAAGGATGTCAAACCATTGTTTTGGGCTGATTCCCCTTTTGTACACTTCATTTGAAATCTCTTCATCCATTTCTTCAATGTTGGTATACAATTTCCTTATATTATCAGGTATTCTAACCCACATTCTCACTTCCTGCATAAACCTCAGGTCATGTTCAGTAACATGTTCACCTTTTGCCAATATTTGTTGTACGTTTTCAAGGTGTTCGCGGATATACGCCTGAACTTCAGGTGTCAGCTGAACTTTGTTCTTTTTGGCCTCGTCTTGGATTTCGGAAAGCTGGTCGAGAATGGATGATGATGTTTCGGTATTTGTTTGCATTTTTGTTTGAAATTGTGACTTTTAATCATGTAATCCTGATAATCAATCACTTGTCGGTCGCGACCGACGTGATCAATCATGAAAATCAGTTTAATCTGCGTAATCAGTGGTCAGCTTTTGGAACCCTTAGTACACCACGCCAGCCGCCGCCCGGATCGTGGCCCTCGGCACGGAACTCGCCGACGTCCACGCCACCGCCACCACGGCGGCCGCCCATGGCGTTGCCAGTTCTTTTTCGATATTCTGGATCCGTTTTAAGCCAGCTCCCACTATGTAAATCAAATCTTCCGGTTTTCTGCATTTTGCTATAAGCAGCTTCAGACATCATATCCACGCCGAATTCCTTAGCCTGGGCCGCGGCTTCGTCATAAGTCAGGCCGCGTCGATTCGGTGATTCTTCTGAACAATCGCCGAAAATAAATGCATCAGGCTCAACGGAGATTATGTCAGGTTCGCCTCCGGTGTTTTCCAACTGCGCTAGGCTGTGCATGAGGGCGGGGTTTGCCCAGAGGATCTTTTTGACTTCTGTAAAATCAATACCTTCGGGGCGTTTATAATGTTTGGGCTCCTTGGCAAAGCGGGCTTCGAGTGCAGAAAGAAGTTTTATCCAAACCCTCACCTCTTTTATGAATTCCATGTCGCTTTCATAAATCTGCTGACCGTTTGCCAGTTTCTGCTGAACGGCTTCCAGATGCCCACGGATGTACGCCTGAACTTCAGGCGTAAGCTCAACCTTATTTTTTTTTGCTTCATCCTGGATTTCGGAAAGCTGGTCGAGGATGGATGAGGAGTCTGCCGAAGCCTCGGCGAAGGTAGATGATGTTTCGGGGGTGTGGGGCATGAAATCTTTAAATGTAAAATGTTGTAAATCCGCCTTTGGCGGAAAAAATGTAAAATTATTTATATTTAATTTCACCTTTAATTTTTCCTTCTTTTTTCAGGCGTAAGGCGTCTTTTTTGACTTGTTCATTTAAGTTTTTGGATAAATCTAAATTTTTTTCCACCTCTAATTCGGCAGGTAAGGATGTAAGAGATGTACAGCCAAAAAGTACCAAATCTCCTTTTACTTTCAAGTTATTTGGAAGAGATATTAATGAAGTACATTCTTCGAGCATCAAACCCATTTTTACTTGTAAATCGTCCGGTAAAGATTTAAGTGAAGAACATTTGTAGGCATGCAAACCACCACTAACTCTCAGACCTATCGGTAGGGATGCAAGAGAAGTACAGCCTTCTAACATTAAGCCTCCATTCACTTCCAGTTTTGGGGGTAGAAATGTAAGTGATGTGCAACGGCTTAGATCTAAAGGACCATTTACTTTAAGGCCTGTCGGCAAGTTTGTAAGAGATGTGCAATCACTGAGGAATAAGTAATAAAAAGTTTCAATATCTCCACCACCTGGAAATTTAAATGTCTCATCTATCCATTCTTTGTGTTTTCCAGCTGCTTTCGCGACATGAAGAAGGTCAAGCCATTGTTTTAGAGTTATTTGTCTTTTTTTGGCATCCTGAACTTCCTCACTTTGCATCATCTCTTCAATACCTTTATATTTTTCCCTCCATTCCTCCGGCAGACTAACCCACAGTCTTACATCCTGCATAAACCGCATATCATCCTCCGTAACTTCTTCTCTGTTCGCCAGTTTCCGCTGTACAGCCTCGAAATGTTCACGAATATACGCCTGAACCTCGGGTGTCAGTTGCACCTTATTCTTTTTTGCCTCATCCTGAATTTCGGATAGCTGGTCGAGGATGGTATCTGCTGATGGTGTTTCAGGTGTGTTTGGCATTAGGGTTTAAATAGTAAATAGAAAATTGAGATTATTCACAAATAATTTCATCTTTAATTTTCCCTTCGTTTTTCAAGCGTTCGGCGTCTTTTTTTACCTGCTCATGGAGATTGCTGGATAAAATTAAATCTCTAGCTACTTCCAGACCTTCAGGCAATGAAGTAAGTGAGGTGCAGTCAGACAGAATCAAAAGTGCGCCTACATGCAGGCCGGAAGGAAGTTCAGTCAGTGAGGTGCAGCCAGACAGATCCAAATCTCCGCCCACATGCAGACCGGAAGGAAGATGTGTCAGTGATTTAAGTCCATAAATTTCCAAATCTCTTTCTGTTTCTATTCTGCCGCTTCCAGGGAATATGAAAGTCTCATCAATCCATTTTTTATCTTTTTTTGCAGCTTCCGCGACATGAAGGAGGTCGAGCCATTGCTTAGTGTTTATTCCTCTTTTTTTACCTTCTGCGCCAGCCTCATGGAGGGGTACATGTAAATTTTCGGCTTGAGATATAATCATCTGTGCTTCTTTAGAATTCTTTGCCTCTGAAGCATTATTATATTTTAATCTCAAATCTTCAGGCAAACTCACCCACAGCCTTACATCTTGTATAAACTTTAAATCATCTTCTGTAACATCTTCTCTATTTACCAGTTTCTGCTGGACGGCCACCAGATGCTCACGGATGTATGCCTGAACTTCAGGTATCAGTTCCACTTTGTTCTTTTTAGCCTCATCCTGTATGTCCAGGAGCTGGTCTTGAAGAGTCTGCGATGTCTCGGGTGTGTGGGGCATGTTATGGGTTATTCATATTTAATTTCACCTTTAATTTTTCCTTCTTTCTTCAGGCGTTTGGCATCTTTTTTTACTAGGGTATGGAGATTTTTGGATAAATACAAATCTTCTCTCACTTCCAGACCTGCTGGGAGGGATTTGAGGAAAGTGCAGCCTGTGAGATACAAATTTTTATTAATCTTCAGATCTGTGGGGAGGGTGGTGAGGGCAGTGCAACCTACAAGAACTAAACTGCCATCCAATTTCAGACCTGCAGGAAGGAATTTGAGAGAGGAGCAATTTTCTAGACTTAATTCTCCTCCAACTTTTAGGTCCGCGGGGATGAAGGTGAGGGAGGTGCATCCAGAGAGATCCAAATACCCCTTCACTTCCAATCCTGCGGGGGGCGAGGTGAGTGAAGTGCAGTCATTGAGGTGTACATTTCCATGTATTTTCAGATTTATAGGCAGGTATGTTAAAGAAGTGCAATCTGAAAGATTCAATGCCCCATTCACTTCCAAATCTGCAGGAAGGGATGTGAGGGAGGTACAACCTATGAGACTCAAAAATCCATGTACTATAAGTCCTGCAGGGATGCAGGTGAGGGAAGTGCCTTTGAAGACCTCCAAATCTTCAACTGTCTCTATTCTGTTAAAACCTGGGAATCTGAAAGTCTCATCAATCCATTCCTTTTCTTTAATCCATTTTTTGTCTTTCTTTATTGTTTCCGCGACATGAAGAAGGTCGAGCCACTGGTTAAAACTAATTTTCCTTTTCTGGGCCTCAATTACGGCTTCATTAAAATTAATTTTTCTATTTAAAGCTGCCTGCACTTCCTTAGAATTTATTGCCTCTTCAATACCTCTGTATCTCCCCCTCCATTCCTCCGGTAAACTTACCCACAACCTAACATCCTGCATAAACTTCATATCATCCACCATAACTTCTTCTCTGTTAGCCAGTTTATTTTGCACAGCTTCAAGATGTTCACGAATATACGCTTCAACTTCAGGTGTCAGCTGGACTTTATTCTTTTTGGCCTCATTCTGGATATCCAGAAGCTGGTCTTGGAGGGATGGTGGTGTTTCAGAAAGTTTGGTCATTTAAAATTAATTAAGTTCTGAACATTGTTCTGATTTTTTTACGTAAAATCTTTTCAATTTCGTTAGGAAATTCGTGCAATGAATCCGGACAGAAACTGCCTTCGCCGATTGGACCATAGGCTTTTTGGACCGCATTTTTGATATTCGGATTATTTTCAATGCAACCGCCCAAAATCGGTACCTTCCTGCGCAATTCATTAACTACATTCGGATCCTGCTGACCTTCAATCTCAGCGTCACTGAGGAATATTGTGAGAACGGCCATTTTGTCATATTGGGATATTAATTCTTTTTTCTTTTTTTCAATTCTGGGTATTGCCCATCTTAGCGAATCTGCATCTTTATTATCTCCACCAAACTGTGTTAACGCGCCTACAAGTCTTTCTTTAACCCTTCCTCCTGAAGCTCCTGAAAATTCGTCGTCAAAACTTTTTAAAATATATTTTTCATCTATTCCGCCATGCTTATCATCAGAAGCAAGCACTTCAATATAAATCGGGTAATCCGTAGAAGCCTCAAGAATTCCGATGACGGTCTTTATAACTTCATCAATCCTTCCACTCTTCATTGAGCCGCTAACGTCAACAATTAACTGGAGCACAAAACCAGCTTTTTCCGGCACATTAGGTGTGGCCATTGGTTTTTCCAGACCCGTTCCGTAGCGCCTTAAATGCTCGCGCGCACTGTACTTTTTGCCTTTATAGCTATAAGTGTCTTTAGGGTATGCGATTTTTGGGAAATATTTTTCAAATATACGGCCCATTCTTTGCTCCACAACACTCGCCTCCCTTTTAAGTTCATTATATTTTTTGCGGGTTTCAGCACTGCTAATGCCATCGGTCTTCTCTTGTCGTTTATTTCTTCTTTTTTCGATTTCCTTATTCGCTTTTTCCGCATTTTTGTTACGTTCTATCTGAGCTTGCTTCTCACCTTCGATCTTCTTTTTATATTGTTCGATTTTTTGCTTTAAGATTTTTTGCAAATCTGGCGGAAGATTTTCGATATTATCAGGGTCGCCAGGTGGACCGTCGCCGCCGTGGCCAGGTTCTGGATTTGGATTTTCCGGAGGCGCGCCAAATTCGTCTATCAGAGCTTTTTTAGCTGGCCATATGACTTGTTCAATCGCTTTTTTGATTTCCGAAGAACGCATTTCAGGCCGGCTGAAGCCACGAACGCCGACCAGACGCTCAACGGTTGGCCTTACATGTTGCCAAAGTTCCTGAACGCGCGGATGCAAACTGCCTACATCATCCCATGGCTGGATGCCTTCTTTTTCAGCGTTATCAGAATGTATCTGCCACAGAGAGAATAACTTTATTAAAAAATCAAACTGGTTAACCGGATGATCCCCGGCTATATGCCCACCGATATTCGGCAAGATAAGCTGTTTATTTTTGCTCCAGAACCATTGCTGGATATACCCCTCTATATGCTTTGGCAAAACTGACACATGTTCCATCCTTGGATCCTCCAGGCAATTCAATAAAACAGACATTACCTCCTTGGGATACCCCTGGGATTCGGTTTGTTTGCCCAAGTTATCCATCAATCGCCAATCCGTATACAGCGCATGGCCAAATTCGTGACGGAGCTCGCCTAAAATGAAATCTTCATCTTCAATAGCTAAATGCTCATAAGGCATTACGATAATATAATGGAAATAGTTGGTATCAACTACACTTCCATTGTGCAGAACCTGTTTTTTCGGTATTCGCGCGCAAGCCCATGTATGCGCTGTCGGATCAACAGCAACTTCCACTTCATGGCTTTGTCCAACCATTTTTATGCGCCGATTAAGCATTTCAACTTTTTTACGGACTTGTTCTGGGGGCATAAATCTAGCAATTTGACGTAGCCTGCTAAGATCTAATGACTCAGTCAGAGGTTTTTTTTCTTGCAGATTTTCAGGTTCGCGGTGGTTTGATGGGAAATTTAGCATAATGTTAGTATTTATAAGTACTTCCACCTTTAATCTTTCCTTCTTTTTTAAGGCGTTCGACGTCCTCTTTGACTCGGTCTTGGAGGTCTTCAGATAGTAATATATCTTCATCTATTTTAAGGTTATCTGGAAGATGGGTGAGGGATTTACAATGGCGGATCCATAAACTCCCATTTAAATGTAAGTTATCTGGTAGGCAAGTTAGAGAAGTGCAACTATTGAGATTTAAAAAATCATTTACATTGAAGTTATCCGGAAGATGATTTAGAGAAAAACAGCCTTCGAGACTCAAATATCCACCTACCCTTAGATTATCTGGTAGTGAAGTAAGTGATTCGCAGTAATCGAGTGACATTTTCCTGCCTACATTAAGATTATCCGGGAGGGTTGTGAAGTTGGTGCAATAACTGAGATCTAATTCTCCATTCACGTTGAGGTTATTTGGAAGTCTGGTGAGAGTTGTGCAATGCCTAAGAATCAAATGTTTTTCTGTCTCTATTCTTCCCCCACCAGGAAATTTGAATGTTTCATCAATCCATTCTTTGTTTTCATTTACAGCTTCCGCGACATGAAGAACATCAAGCCATTGTTTCACAGTTATTTGTCTTTCCGAAGCTTCATTCAAAATTTGATATGGATTCAAATCTTTTTTTAAAGCCATATTTAATAATTCATTTACTTCTTCACTTTTCTTCATTTCATCTATACTTTTGTATTTCTTTCTCGATTCTTCAGGGAGGCTCACCCATAACCTGACATCTTTTATAAATGCCAGATCTTCCTCAAATAACTGTTCACCGTTTGCCAGTTTCTGCTGCACCGCCTCCAGATGGGTACGAATGTACGCCTGAATTTCAGGTGTCAGTTGCACCTTGTTTCTTTCGGCTTCTGACTGGATTTCGGAAAGCTGGTCGAGGATGGACGATGATGTTTCGGGCGTGTGGGGCATGTTTTGAAACTAAAAAATTATAAACCTAAATATGTATAAATCCTACCTTTTATCTTTCCTTCTTTTTTAAGTCGTTCAGCATCGATTTTTACTTGTTCTGGGAGATTTTCAGATATATTTAAATCTCCTTCTATAATTAAGTTATTAGGAAGTGTCTTGATAGAAGTGGCTACAATACTAACATTACCTTTAACTCTTAATTTTTGCGGTAGGCGCTGAAGATTCAATTTGCTGCCAAGCATCAATTCTTTTGTTTCAATTCTTCCATCATCTAAAAATTTAAACACCTTATCAATCCATTTCTTGTCTTGTTGGCTGACCTCTGCAATATGAAGAAGGTCGAACCATTGTTCATGGTTGATCCTTCTTTTTGCGGCTTCCTCAAGTTCCTCACTTTTTTTCATAACCTCAATACTTGGAAATTTACCTCTTACATTATCAGGTATGCTGACCCACAACCGCACGTCTTTTATAAATTGCATGTCATCCTCTGTAACCTCCTCTCTGTTTGCCAGTTTCTGCTGAACAGCTTCTAAATGGGTACGGATGTACTCGCGGATTTCTGGGGTCAGTTCCACTTTGTTCTTTTTTGCTTCATCCTGGATGTCCAGGAGCTGGTCTTGGAGGGACGATGATGTTTCAGGTGTGTGGGGCATGTTATTGGTTTTCATGATATTCAATTTCACCTTTAATTTTTCCCTCATCTTTAAGACGGAAAACAGCATTTATAATTTTCTCATCAAGCTCATCTGATATATACAAATTACCATCTACTTCTAGATCATGCGGAAGCGTGGTAAGGGAAGTACTATATCCTATGTCCAAATCTCCAATGACTCTCAATTTATTAGGAAGAGAAATAAGAGATGAACAATATGCAAGATTAAAATATTTATCAACTGTTACTATAATGCCGTCACCGGGAAATCTGAAAGTTTCATCAATCCATTTTTTTTCTTTGCCAACAGCTGAAGCAACATGAAGAAGGTCGAGCCATTGCTTTGGGCTTATATGCCTTTTTATGGTTTCATATGAAATTTCTTTGCTCATGCCTTCAATGGTGGGAAACATTTGTCTTAAATTATCTGGCAAGCTGACCCAAAGCCTTACATCCTGCATAAACTGCATGTCATCCTCTGTAACTTCCTCTCTGTTTGCCAGTTTCTGCTGAACCGCCTCCAGATGCTCACGGATGTACGCTTCGACTTCAGGCGTGAGCTGAACCTTGTTCTTTTTGGCTTCATCCTGGATTTCGGATAACTGCTCGAGAATGGACGATGATGTTTCGGGTGTGTGGGGCATGTTAGAAATAAAATTAAAGTTTAAAATCAAAAAAGAGTTAAAGTATAAAGCCTAAGTCAAAAACACATCTCCCCCCACAGACGAACGAAACCGAGCATTGTCCGTGATAAGATCAGGATTGTTACAGCCGAAGCTGACCCCACGGACGCCCAGGCCGAAGAGCGCGCGCGGCACGTAGGAGGCAGACAAAGCAGGATCATCATCCAATAAAATATATAATCTCTTATCGACAGGATCACCGTTTTTTATAGCCTCCATCATAAGCAAAGCATACCTGTGCCTGTCCATGCCCTTTTCGTCAGGCTTGCGGGCGGTTTTTCTGTTTTTAATGCGCTTATCAAATCTTAAATCAAGATTATCGCCTTCATAAGTTTCCATTTCCTGCGCCCCATCGACAATGAAAACGCGCCAGCCTGTTATTTTTTCTGAGCCTGAATCGGAATCAGTGTAAATGTCATTAACATAAGTGTCGCCCTCCTGTATCCCCTGTTTATGGGCATCCAAAGCCTTAACCTTGGCGGCAAAGGAGGTTTCGGGGACAAGAAGCAGTACTGGTTTCTGGAAACGGCTGGCGATTTCCAGTTCCTCGGGCTTAAAAGTACTCATAGCTTTTTCATACGAAGGGACTGTAACATCCCCTTCTTTGCTTTTGCCTGCTTCAGCTAAGAAGCCGTAATGCTGAAGGGTTATAAGACGTTCGCTGTATTGCGACTTCAGTTTTAGTTTTTTGACTTCAGCCACCTCATTGCTTTGGTTCATTTCCTGAATGCTACTGTATTTTTCCCTTAAATGTTTAGGCAAATCGACCCAAAGCCTTGCCTCCTGCATAAACTTCAGATCATCCTCTGTAACTTCCTCTTTGTTTACCAGTTTCTGCTGTACAACCTCGAGGTGTTCACGGATGTAAGCCTGAACTTCAGGTGTCAGTTTCACCTTGTTCTTTTTGGCTTCATCCTGGATTTCGGAGATCTGGTCGAGGATGGACTGCCTGTCAGACGGAGTATTAGCGGAGGCTGACATGTCAGCCGAAGCCTCGGCGAAGGTAGATGATGTTTCTGGGGTGTGGGGCATTTTAATAATTATAATTATGATATATAATTTCACCTTTAATTTTTCCTTCTCTTTTAAGTCGTTCAGCGTCTTTGATTACTTGTAATTGGAGATTTCTGGGTAAATATAAATTATAACCCACTTCTAAGTCTGCGGGGAGTGATATGAGGGAGGTGCAGCCTCCGAGAACTAATACTCCCTTCACTTTCAGGCCAGCGGGGAGGGTGGAGAGAGAGGTGCAGCCTCCGAGATCCATAATCCTACCCGCTTTCAGGCCGGCGGGGAGGGTGGAGAGAGAAGTGCAGTTTTTTAGATTTATAGATCCTCTCACTTTCAGACCAGCGGGGAGGCTTTTAAGAGATGTACAGGTATTAAGATATATCATGTCAGTTTCTATCCTTCCGCCTCCAGGAAATCTGAAAGTCTCATCAATCCATTTTTTGTCTTTGCGAGCAGCTTCGGCGACATGAAGTAAATCCAGCCATTGTTTGGGGCTAATATGCCTTTTTACTGCTTCATCTGTTGCTTCTTTATTCATGCTTTCAATAGTAGGGAACATTTGCCTTACATTGTCCTGAAGGCTTACCCACAGTCGCACATCTTTTATAAATTCCAAATCTTCCTCGTAAACTGGTTCATTGTTGGCGTATTTCTGCTGGACGATTTCCAGATGTTCACGGATGTATGCCTCGACTTCAGGTGCCAGTTGCACCTTGTTCTTTTTTGCCTCATCCTGAATTTCGGAAAGCTGGTCAAGGATGGACTGACTGTCAGACGGAGCCTGGGCGGAGGTGGATGATGTTTCGGGATTAAGAGTCATTATGATAATTAATTACGAAATTTAATCTGACCTTTTATTTTACCTTCTTTTTTAAGGCGTTTGGCGTCTTGTATTACTTGCTCTTTAAGGTTTTTTGTTAAATCTAAATCTCCGCGCACGTTCAAATCATCAGGAAGATCGGTAAGCGAAGTGCAGTTTTTAAGAGACAAAAATCCGCCAACTGTTAAGTTAGATGGAAGGGATGTTAGTGATATGCAATCTGAGAGGTTTAGATTAGTATTTACTGTTAGGTTATCTGGAAGCGTAGTGAGAGAAGCGCAAACGCTTAAATTTAACTGGCCGACAGTTTCAATTCTGAAACCCCCCGGGAATGTGAAAGTTTCATCAATCCATTCTTGCCATCTTTTTTTAGCGCTTGCAATATGTCGAAGGTCAAATAATTGTTTAATACTTATTCCCCTGTCCGAAGCTTTCTGAACTATATCTTTAATATTTGCACTTTGTTTCATTTTTTCTATATTTTTGTATATCTTTCGCAATTGTTCAGGCAGACTGACCCACAGCCGCACATCTTTTATAAACGCAAGGTCTTCTTCATACACCTGTTCATTTTTCGCCAGTTTCTGTTGAACGGCTTCCAGATGTTCACGGATGTACTCATGGACTTCAGGTGTCAGTTGTACCTTGTTCTTTTTGGCCTCATTCTGGATTTCAGCAATGCGGTCTTGGAGGGACGATGATGTTTCAGAGGTATGGAACATGTTTTAAATAAAAATTAAAGTTAAAAATCAAGAAAATATTAAAGTTTAAAGCCTAAGTAATCAGCACATCTCCCCCCACAGAGGAACGGAACCTAGCGCAGTCATCAGCACCGTCAGGGTCGACCGTGTTAAAGAGGACCTTACGGCTGAGAGGGCAGTCCGCGTTCGGCACGTCGGAGGCAGATAAGGCAGGATCATCATCCAATAAAGTATATAATTCCTTATCGATAGGATCGCCGTTTCTGATGGCTTCCATCATAAGCAAAGCATACCTGTGCCTGTCCATGCCCTTTTCGCCAGGTTTACGAGCGGATTTTCTGTTTTTAATACGCTTAGCAAACTTTAAATCGAGATTATCACCTTCGTAAGGTTCCATTTCCTGTGCGCCGTCGACAATGACAGCGCGCCAGCCTGTGATTTTGTCTGAACCTGAGTCGGTTTTGGTGAAAATATCATCAACATAAGTATTATTTTCCTGCATTCCCTGCTTATGAGCGTCCAGCGTCCTGACTTTGGCGGCGAAAGAAGTTTCAGGAATGAGTAATAAAACCGGTTTCTGGAAATAACTGGCGATTTCAAGCTCTTCAGGCTTGAAGGCGCTCATAGCTTTTTCAAATGCCGGCGGCTGGACATCACCTTCTCTGGATTCGCCGTTTTCATTTAAAAAGCCGTAATGCTTTAAGGTGCTGAGCCGTTCGGTATGCTGAACATCGAGGTTAAACTGTTTAATTAGTTTTTCTTTCATTACCCACGACCGTACTGTTTTTATAAATTCCAAATCATCCTCTGTAACATCCTCTCTGTTTGCCAGTTTCTGCTGAACTGCCTCCAGATGCTCGCGGATATACTGCTTTACCTCAGGTGTCAGCTGAACTTTGTTCTTTTCGGCCTCAGCCTTGATATCGGCAAGCTGGTCCAGGATGGACTGCGCGTTGGCAGGAGCTGAGGCGGAGGATGATGATGTTTCGGGTATGTGGGGCATGTAATAAATTATTCATATAAAATTTCACCTTTAATCTTCCCTTCTTTTAGAAGGCGCCATGTATCTTTTTCTATATGGTTATTAAGATCGTCAGATAAGTATATGTTTTTGCCTACCATCAAATTTGCAGGGAGGGAGGTGAGGGATGTACAACCTCCGAGTCTCAAATCTCCTTCTACCTGAAGGTTATCCGGAAGAGAAATAAGGGATGAGCTGCCGGAGAGTGATAAATTTTTATTTATTTTGAGGTTATCCGGAAGATGAGTGAGGGAGATGCAGTATGTGAGTCTCAAAGTTCCATTTATCTTGAGATTATCTGGAATTTGGATGAGGGAGGTGCAATTAAAGAGTTCCACATCTCCGCCTACCTGTAAGTTATCCGGAAGATGAGTAAGGGAGGTGCAACCATTGAGTAACAAATTTCCGGGTGTTTCAATTTTGCCATTACCGGGGAAAGTGAAAGTCTCATCAATCCATTTTCTGTCTTTATGAGCGGCTTTAACTATATGAAGTAAATCCAGCCATTGTTTTAGATTGATTTTCCTTTTCGCTGCCTCCAATAATTCTTCATTCTTCTTCATCTCATCAATACTTACAAAATTCTTTCTGTCCTCCTCTGCCATACTGACCCACAGCCTTACATCCTGCATAAACCGCATGTCATCGTCTGTGACTTGCTCCCTGTTCGCCAGTTTCTGTTGGACCGCTTCGATATGTTCGCGGATATACGCCTGAACTTCAGGCGTTAGCTGAACTTTATTCTTTTTTGCCTCATCCTGGATTTCGGAAATCTGGTCGAGGATGAACTGCCTGTCAGCCGAAGCTGAGGCGAAGGCTGACGATGTTTCGGGATTTGTTTGCATTTTTATTTGAAATTGTAACTTTTAATCATGTAATCCTGATAATCAATCACTTGTCGGTCGCGACCGACGTGATCAATCATGAAAATCAGTTTAATCTGCGTAATCAGTGGTCAAACCCCTATTTCTTCATTCAAAAGTTTGTCGAGTTCGTCTTTGTCATTTAAAATCTGTTCCAGGCTTTCGTAATCTTCCTCGCCTCCGTCATATTTAAGGCTATTAGGTTTATACAAATCCAAAAATGCCTTTCTTACGTTTTTTGTCCTCAAGAAATTCTCAGCAACTGCAGTAGAACCGCGCAGGCTGATTGTTCTTTGCATATCTCCGTTTTTATACCGTTTGCGCCACGCATCACATACCTTGAGGATAACAAAAATCGCTTTGACAAATGGTTTTAGCCTTTCCACTTGATTTGCCTTATCGCCCAAAACCGACTCCCCTTGCCCATTTACCACTACATCCCATAAATTTGTAAAATCCTCATCTGACCAGTTTTTGAGATCGGGGAACTGATTTTTTACAATCAATGCCTCATCGCAAATGTAAACTTGATCCAGTGAATTATCTGCCTGCAAAGCCTGTTCCCGCTCAGCAGAGCTCCAAAGGTTTTCCTGCGCTAACTGATCAAGCTTGGTTAAAGGCGGATAATCCATAACCATATCCATGCCTAAAGTGCGGTCAGAAAAAGCTTCTGGAAGGTCTTTAACGTGTTCGTAAAAAGCCGGGTTCATGGTCATTATTATGACCACCCCTTCTGCTGCTTTGAACTCAACGCCATTGTAGACAAAAGAACGGTTATGATCAGCCAAGCCGTGTAAACCAGCGACAACTTCTGGAGGAAGGGCATTTGGCTCATCTATCAAAATTACAGCATTTTTAGTCTTTAACCCTCTGGCCAACGCTGAAGGCATGATATAGCTTTCACCTTTACGGAATTCAAAATGAAAACCTAAATCTGCCGTATCCATACCACGTGAACAAGGGAAATAAAAGAAAGGTCTGTTGGTCTTAGCCGCAAAATGTTCAACAAGATAATTCTTACCTGTACCCATTTCTCCTATAATACTTACCATACCTTTTTTTTCATCCAATTGCTTTGTTACACGCTCAGCCAGATACTCGAGACATTTTGTCATATAGGGTGTTTCCACAAAATCCTTTTTTACTTTAGGTGGTTTATACAGCCCTTCGGTTTTTTTTGAATTCAAAAAAAGCAATTGCGTGGCCAATTTTGATATCCGGTCAGCCAAATCATCAACATAAGTTTCAAACGTTTGTTTAGCACCTTTCTCAAAAGGCTGCATCAGCCTTCTTAATCCTGCTTTTTTTTGCACTTCCTCATATTTCCTCCCTTCCCCCTTACCCTTTTCGATTACCTTTCTTTGAATAGGCTCTGGTTCTTCCTCTTTAAGTTCTTCGTTTATCCATTTTTTTAAGACTTGGGGGTTGGTGTTCATTTCATTTACAAGCTCGCCTATGATCCTACGGAATTCTTTTCCCTTATGTACAATTTTTTCGAGATCAGGAATTTCCCCTGCCCTGAATACCTGGGGGGTTATTTGCTTGATTTTTCTTGCTACATCTTTCTTTTTTTCTGTTACAGAACGGGATAAAATGCGCAGTTCCAAAGCATTTACGTAACGTTCCAAAATCGGTTTTACGACATATTCCCATTCATCATTAGAGAAATGGTTCTTTACAATTCCAAGCTCAACCCCTTGCTCCAGAACAGTGCCGCCAGGAACAAGCTCCTCACCCATCCTCCTAAAACGGATTTCAACTTCCTCATTGTTTTTTCCTGCAGATTTGGCAACAGGATGCCATAATTCAAGCTCATGGGTCTTTTCAACAAATATATTTTCAGGGTGAGGCAAGTTGGCTGCCCATACGGGTGTTTCTTGTTCTTCCTCAGCCTCCTCGCCTCCTTTTTCTGCGGTGATATTAGCGCGCGCCATTGTGGCAGCTTCATTTCCCGCTTGTGCCAGCCCACCCTCATCGGTTGTGCTGCTTTGCAAAAAAGCTGAGAAAGCCGTAAGTTCGCGGGCTACCTCATCCGGGGATATATGTTTTTTAAGTTTATCATCATCTTTTGTTTCCATATTTTTGTTATTAATATTAATCTTAATATTTTAGCATATTTCAGAGAATAAATCAATCATTTAAATGTACTTAAAATGAGCTTCAGATTTATTGAGGTTCGGACACTAAAAATCAATCCGTGATTGTTAATCCGAATTCTTGTTGATTTTTAAATGCATATAAGTTAACTTGCAATTGTTATACACCATTTTTATCGGCAAAAATCCGGCGTACTGAATGATGCGCGTTTAATATTTCAGGAAGCTCCAAATGCTCCTGAGGCGCCTGAAGCTAAGGCTCAAATGCCTAAAGAAATATTTGAGGCTCCTGCAACGATAAAAGATAGCATAAAGCTTTCAGACCGTCGGGTGGGTGAAGCGGAAAAAGCCAGTGGAGTAGCGCTTGAAAATAATAAATTTGGTGATACTGTGCCTGATCCCGAATATCTCACAGGAGAAAAACTGGCTAAATTAGCTAAAGAGCAACCTCAAATCATATTAGGAAGTGCTGAACAGCTAAAAGATCAGCCTGAGTTTCCAAAACTTCTTGAAACTGCCGCGCGCAAAGCAGCTGAAATAAATCCAGGTTCCGCAGTAAGACTTGATAGCGCATTCAAAACAGAACCTTACCATCGCGAGGTTCTTACTGTAGCATTAACTAACCTTACTGAATCAGATCCACGCACAGCAGTTGAAAATGCTCAAGCTAAACTTGGAGACTCGCAAGGAACAAGGGATTTGATAAAAAAAGCTCAAACCAATTTATCGCGATTTAACCATTATTCTTAAATCATTTTAGGCTTATAGGCTCACCATGGCCTATTATCAGATCTTTTCCCACGGTCATTATTTTTTCTGCGCTTTGGCTATAAAGATTGAGGTCAAAGGCGTAGGCTGATATTTTTTTAGTGTCTGCAAAATCTTGATTAATAGCGTCGCCTGTAACAATTGTTTTTTTACCATCCTCGTGCGCAACAACAACAGAAATATGTTCAGGTGTATGCCCAGGGGTAGGAAGTATTGATATCCCGGGAGCCACTGACCAGGTCTCGATATTACTGATCCTAAAAGTTGAACCTGATTTCCATTCGTGCGACCATCCGATAATGCGCGCTTTTGGGAACATCCCAATATTAAAAGAATGGTCAAGATGAAAATGGGTCAATATTATCAGTTCAACAGTATCGGTTGTCACATTATTTTCAGATAATTTCTTTTGCAACTCCTCAAACCTACCTCACGCGCCGACATCCACCAAAATATTGCTTTTGCCATCCTGAATAAGAGTTACAAAACCCGTATGGTCAACTATATCAACTCCCCCTTCCACGTTCTGCATTTTGTGCGTGCCTATGATGAGCTGAGTTACTTTCACTTTAATTTAATAAATTATTTTCGGATTGTGGCTAGAGTTGTGGCTAGTATTGTGGTTTATAATATTTCACCATCGTAGCCACAATCGTAGCCACAATTGTGGTCACTATTGTAGCCACCATTCGGAATCATTTCAATAAAAACGTTCCAGAGTCGCTGACTTCCCCACCACCTATCCTATCATATACCCTAATGCTGATTTTGTAAGTGCCTGTTTTAACACTTTTTGCCGGAAAATAAACGCCGTCCGGTGAAGGCGCTGTGTCATTTTCAAGCACAAGATGTCCGCCATCACCCAATAAGTTTTGTTTTTGCATGGCAACATTACCGTCAGGGTCAATTACTATTAAAGCCATGTCTACCCAGTTTTTTCCTTCCGCGTCTTTTTTGAATTTACCGACATTCATCAAGGCAAAATGTATGGGTTCGCCTCTAACGTATTCAGGCTTATCAAGAAAAAAGATTTTTCCATCATCTGCGACTCTTGCGAACACGGCTTTTTCATATGTCAGATAACTTTCCCCATTAGACTTTTTAAAAGTGCCATCTGGCATAAGGTCTAAATCTTCCTGATCTTCAGGTTTTACGGTATTAGCGCTGTCCTTTTTGGGCTGTATGATAGGCTGTGACGCGTAATCAACATTTCCTTCATTCACAATAATCGCATTATTATGTTCTTTATCCACAAATATCTGTTTTTTTGGAAGGTCTGCGATTATCGGCGCTTTGGGCTTGAGTAATGCGATAATCTTGTCAGCGCCAACACTTGATATTCCGATAATCAGTCCTGCCACGACAAAAGGTAATAATATAAGCAATGCCCTTTTCCACCTTTTTTCGCGCTTCCAGTGAAACAGGCTTATGATTTTCTTAAATAAGTTTTTCATATCTTTGTTTAATTATCCGATGCCTGGCTAAATATAAATTTAATATATAAAAAAATCCAGTTTATGTTTGGTTTCTACAACTTTCCCAAGGGTTCTAATCCTACCGCTGATTTACTGTAAAAATCATTTAGGATAATTTGAGGGATTTTCAATATTGACAATATTAAATTTATATGTTAATATATACACCTTTTAACACTTATGGACGATAAATTAGCTACAGCATCAGAAGATAGATCAGCCAGTGCTGATAAACCCAAAGATGGTATTGAAAAAAGGCCAGATATTTTTGATATGATAAAGGCATACAGATCGGTTATGAAATCATTTTTTCCGGAAACACGAAAAAAAGTCGAGGAGGATATAGGGGAAATATTGAAAAAAGATTTTGACAATTTACACAACATGAAAGGAATACAAACTCAGCATTTTATAGATGATTTAGACGGTCTTGATATAATAAATTCGGGTGATGAAAATTTTAATGGCATTCAGGAAATTATATTGGAAGCCATTGAGAAGATATTGTTTACAAACAACAGATATTCTAGATATTCTCCCGACGATGAATCTCTGAAAAAATTAATAGGAATTTGGGGAAAGTTGAGAGCCAATTTGCGTAAAGTTTGGAATAAAAATAAATGTACTAAAAATAAATTCACTATACGCGATCCGGAAGATTCTGAAATGCATGAGATTGAAAAATGGTTTGATGAAGAATTATACAACTATATCGATGATAATGAATGCTATCTATCAGAAAATTGTATAGCTGATTTTTTCCGACATGTAATCTTAATTTTGGGTAATAAATTAGGTGTGCCACCACAAAAATTAATTACGTTTATCCAGTCTAATTTAGAGAGTGGGAATGTTTTTCCAGCTTATAATGAGATGGATCGGGAAGATTCTGATCCTGATAAGCAAACGAATAAAACCCCTCCATTCTCAATTGATGTAAGAGACTTGGATATAAAAAATTACAAAATTACTTTGATGGGCGAGCCTATTTTTACAATCGTAACAGATTATGAAGGATATGGCGCTAATTTAACAAAAAATCTGGATTTAGCTTTGGTTAAAAAGGCACTAAACTCTTTGCTTGATAAATTGAAAACACTATAAAATTTTTATCAGCTTAGCATCGAAAATCCTGATTGATGCATGCACTAGGTTCTCATCCCATCGCCGATTTACTATAAAATAATTTTCCGTGCCGAAAAAAAGTGGTGAGAATACCAACAGGTTACCTAAAGGAATGGGGTCCCCGAAAAATGCGAGGAGGCTTGGAGGTAGGAGGTGGGTATTTTTTGGGGCGGGGCCCCAAATTATGCACATGCTGAACCCCGCACGCGCCGAAGAAGCGGCTGCGGGGGAAAGCAGAAGCATAATTTGGGGTGGAGGAACCGGTGGGATTCGAACCCACGGAGTAACAGTTTTGCAAACTGCCGTGTTAAGCCACTTCACCACGGTTCCCTAACTCATTTCGCATCTCAGATTTCGTATTTCGAATTCAATTCTCAATTTTACATTTATTTTACATTTAGCAATCAGATAAGCAATAAATTACAAAATGCTAAATACTAAAATAAGAATGCGAAATCAGAAATGCGAAATGCGAAATTTAAAAGTCTGCCTATTTTTTTATCAGATTTTGGCGACAATTGCAAACTAATAGTCTGGATTGAGAAAACTTTCTTCCAGAATAATTAATACACAGTCAATTCATCTCATCGTACTTTCCTAGTCTTAGCTGAAGGGCAGGCTTCTGCCAACATAAGCCAGTCTTTTGTTAAATTATCGCCTACACACAGAAAACTTACAGCCCAATCACGTGAATAGCCTTTACGTTCCAGCAGTTTAACAGCTTTGTATGACCGCTCAATGATTTCTGTCACATTGATTCTTTTAGGCAGTTCTTTTTTTACCCGTTCAATTACAGATTCCCGTAACCCTTTCCTTTTCCAAAAATCCCAAAAAAACGAATCCGGTATTTTTTTAAAATCATACCTACTCCCAATCGGGCCTACTAAAAATACACAATATTTTAGGAAAAATTTTGACTTATTCCCGGCAACTATAAATGAAGATAATTCATCTTTTAGGTATGTCAGATTAACCTGGGCCAAGTCCTTTATAATAATTTCAGCCAATTTTTCATCTTTTTCATCAAATTGATCCTCCCAAGACCAATGTCTGTAGCCCTTGTTGCTGACTTCATGGTTTATGGAATGCCTCAATTCGTGTTTTTTAACCCGTTGCAGGCTGGCAAACCCATAAACACGCTGATAATTGACATTAATTTCGTACTTTTCGCTGGTGCCATCATGCCTATTTTTAACAGTAAAATCGCGAGTTGCTGAGTCCCCTTTGGGAAATAAAAAATCCATCAGCCCTTTAAATAATGGCTTTTTTATCATTACCCTTGCCCAATCAACCGGATTATGAAAATCCATACTAATTGAAACTGGTGTGGCTTGTATATCCACTGACCCTATTGGTTTTAAGTCAAAAATAGCTTGTAACAATTCTTCGTCATTTAAATCATTTCTGATTTTTAATATACAAAGGGCTCTTTCTTTGAGGCGTTTGACAATTGGATCTTCTCCATATTGCTTAAAAAAAGCCTCGATCTTTTTCGGAGTCATTTTTTCCATATTAATTTTGAGCAATTCCACCTGCAAATCCGCTATTTTCATAGCATGGTCAATAGCATCACGGTTTTCTGCGACAAAATTTTCAACATTTCTTTTTTTAACTTCGCTTTTCTTTGATGGCTTTGATTTAAAGTCGGCCTTTGGCATAAATTAAATATATTCAAAAAAGTATATCATATTTTTGGGTATTTATCAATATTCAAAAAACCTTTTTTATGTCTAATTAACTCCAAGTTAAAGCCTAAACTCTTGGCACCTTCAGCATACCTCGCCAACCTGCGTGCTCATAACAAGTGCAGGTATCGTACTGTTGTATGTCGACACAGCTACCTCTGTAACGAGTACCGCCTAATGCGTGACCGAATTTTTTTACATCATCAGGTGTTGCGAGCCAGCTCCATGAATTAAGGTCAAATTTCCCGATTTCCTGCATCTTACAATAAACTTCTTTTGTCATTATTTCTACGCCGTATCCTTTGGCCATGGTAGTTACCCTGTCATAAGTAAGACCCCGACGATTGGGCGATTCAGCGGAGCAATCACCAAATACAAATACGTCAGGCTCAACAGCAATTATATCAGGCATGCCACCCGCGCCTTCCATCATTGCTACGCTGTATAATAGGGCGGGATTTGCCTCAAGAGCCTTCTTGACATCGCTAAAATTAATATCTTTTGGGTGGTTGTAGTGTTCTTGATTTAGTGACATACGTTGCCCCAGAACAGAAAGAAGTAAGTTCTGATGTTCAGGGGTAAGTTTACGTTGCTTTCCAGCGGTGCGAACCAAAAGCTCACTAATACAATTCCTCACTTCATCATTTATATCTTCAGCTGATTCGAGGGTTTTGCCTGTTAAAATCAATTCTGCTGCTTTTTGGCGGACATGCTCATCTGTTAATTCAGACATATGAATGCAGATTAAATTATGTGGGGGTTTATTGTATATATAATTTGCTAATTTGTTAATAGCATTCGACGTGAATCTCTAAATTCGTATTTCGAGTTTGTTTTAGGTATTACCTAAAAGACTTCTTATCTCCTCCCGTATCCTTTGCTCGTGAAATTCTAAATTTAGTACATCTTTACATTGAACGGCTGTCTTTGTAGCCATTGCAAGTTCGCCAGCAAGCAATTCTATATTTGTTTTCTTTCGGGTATCAGGTCTAAGGCGGATTAAAAGCATTTTTAAAAGCCTGAAGTCAGTTAAAACTTTTTGCCTAAGCTCAGAGATCTCTTCCGGCTTTAGGCCTGTGTCACTTAGCAAGGTTTCCGCATATGACTCGTTTTTTAATATCGTATTAAGTATTGATGGTCTGGGGGTCATAATTTATAAAATTATTTGGGTGGAATTTTAATACTGTCTTTCCTTGTTGTAAAGCTGTGCTTTTTTTGTTAAAAAATATCTGCTAAACTTTTTGTGTCTTTAATTTAAAAATTATGGTCGACGAACCTAAAAAAGAAAAGAAGAAAACCCAAGAACCGCAAACCAGCGCATCGGATGAGCTTATGGCAAAAGTCGCAGAAGCGGCGAAAAAGGATGAGGAAAAAAATGAAGCTGAGACAAAGAAAGATGAAGCTCAGATTAAAATCGAAGAATTGACGACGGCTCTCCAGAGATGCATAGCTGATATGCAGAATTACAAGCGCCGCGCAGAGGAAGATAAGATGCGGTTTGTGAAATTCGCAAATTCAGAACTTCTGAAAGAACTGATTCCGATAATCGATAATTTTGACCGCAGCTGTCAGCATCTACCTGATAATCTGAAAGACGACGCGTGGGCAAAGGGCGTTATGCATACGCATGACGATCTTACGAAAGCTCTCGCAAAAATTGGAGTGAAAAGGATTGAAACTGTCGGCAAAAAATTGGACCTTACCAAACATGAGGCGATTTTGCAGGGATCAGGTGAAAAGGATGTGGTGACCGAAGAACTGGAACCCGGATACAGCTATCATGATGAGACGCTGAAACCTGCGAAAGTGAAAGTGGGGAACGGCTCGTAGAGCCGATTTATCATTTCGGATTTCTGATTTCGCATTCACATTTTTCATTTTCCATTTTACATTCAGCCTTAAGATACTAAGTTATATATAATATATCTTATAACTAATCATCCCCTTTAACTCGGACCCTCTTACCCCGGATATTCCGTTGGGGATAACTTAATTACTTATATTCCTGATTACCTGAAAAAATATTGACAAATTTATTTAGCACTCTAAAATGAGGAGTGCTAACGCACTCTCTAAATTCTAATATCTAAGCACTAATTTCTAAACAAATTCAAATGTTCTAAACTCGAATTTATAATTATTTACATTTATTTTGAGCTTTGAAATTTGAAATTAATCATTGTTTAGAATTTAGAAATTTGAAGTTTAGAGTTTGCAAAATTTATAAATTAAATTTTGAATCATGAGTAAAATAATCGGAATCGACCTTGGCACAACTAACTCCTGCATGGCAGTGATGGAAGGAGGTGAGCCTGTTGTCATCGCGAACTCGGAAGGCAACCGCACCACTCCATCTGTTGTGGCAGAAAAAGACGGCGAAAGGCTTGTCGGCGTTGTAGCCAAAAGGCAGGCTGTTACAAATCCTAAAAATACAATATTTTCAGCTAAACGTTTTATCGGCCATAAACTAAATGAAGTTGAAAATGAATCAAAAAATATGCCGTTTGAAACAATGGCTGGAAAAAATGATGAAGTTGAAATAAAGATGGGTGGAAAATGGTACAAACCTGCGGAAATTTCCGCACGCGTTTTACAGAAACTAAAAGCTGATGCGGAGGCTTATCTGGGCCAGCCTGTAACTGAGGCTGTGATAACTGTTCCGGCGTATTTCAACGACTCGCAAAGGCAGGCTACAAAAGACGCGGGCAGAATCGCGGGTTTTGACGTAAAACGCATAATCAATGAACCGACTGCGGCTGCCCTGGCTTATGGTTTAGATAAAAAACATAAGAGCATGAAGGTCGCTGTCTTTGATCTGGGCGGCGGAACATTCGATATCTCGGTTTTGGAGCTTGGCGAGGGTGTATTTGAAGTCGTATCCACAAATGGTGATACGCACCTTGGCGGAGATGATTTTGACCAGCGTGTAATCGAATGGCTCGTTTCAGAATTCAAAAAATCCGATGGCATTGACCTTTCTAAAGACATGATGGCTTTGCAGAGACTCAAGGAAGCAGCGGAAAAAGCCAAAATCGAACTTTCATCCTCAATGGAAACGGACATTAACCTTCCTTTCATCACAGCTGATGCAAGCGGACCAAAACACCTTAACACCAAACTATCCCGCGCTAAACTTGAGGATCTGGTAAGCGACCTTATCGATAGATGCGTAGAGCCGTGCAAGAAAGCTTTGAAAGACGCGAAAATGACAGCTAAAGACATAGATGAAGTGATAATGGTCGGCGGTATGACGCGCATGCCCTCGGTGACTGAAATAGCGAAAAAAATATTTAACAGGGAGCCGCATAAAGGTGTGAATCCGGATGAGGTTGTGGCACTTGGTGCCGCCATTCAGGGTGGAGTTTTAATGGGTGAGGCTGGAGTAAAAGACCTCCTGCTTTTGGATGTAACGCCACTTACACTTTCTGTTGAAACTTTAGGCGGTGTTGCCACTGGCGTCATCGAAAGAAACACAACCATACCGACTTCCAAATCACAGGTATTTTCTACAGCCTCGGATAACCAGCCATCAGTTGATGTACATATCGTGCAGGGTGAACGTGAAATGGCATCCGATAACAAATCACTCGGCAGATTTATTTTAGACGGCATCCCGCCAGCGCCGCGCGGAATTCCGCAGATCGAAGTCACTTTCGACATAGACGCGAACGGAATCCTGAATGTCACCGCAAAAGACAAAGGCACTGGTAAACAGCAGAGCATCATTATTAAAGGCGCGAGCGGACTTTCTGAACAGGAAGTTGAAAAAATGCGCAAAGACGCCGAGATGCACGCTGAGGAAGACAAGAAGAAAAAGGAGAAAGTCGAAACGAGAAATAAAGCCGACACAACTGTGTTCCAGCTTGAAAAGATGATGCGCGACAACGACGCCAAAATTCCGGATAACCTGAAAAAACCGGTGAATGAAAAAATCACCGCGGTGAAAGATCTACTTAAGGATGAAAAAGCATCTCCTGAGGATATTAAAAAAGCAACTGAGGAGCTAGAACGGGAAGCGCAGAAAATCGGAACCGAGATTTATAAGAATGTGCAAAATGAAGAGGCTACGGATAAATCTTCGACTGTCTCAGATCCTAACGAAGATGTGAAAGTAACCGATCATAATAAAAAGAAGCCTTCGACTGGCGCTCAGGCCGAGGGAAAGGGTAAAGATGAAGATGAGGCGGTGGAGGGAGAAGTGGTGGAATAAAACCGAGTAGTGGCTAGAATAGTGGCTAAAGTCGTGGATAAAAAACTACGATACTAGCCACAATACTAGCCACAATTTGAGCTGGCATGAGGAAAGGGGAGGTCCGAAGGCCTCCCGATTTCCGGTTGTTCTTAATGGCGGTTTTTCCGGCGGGCGTGCGAATCGACACCGGGAAGGATGGCATCCGCGATGAACTCGCAGATACCACGAAGGAAGAAGAGCAGTGGGTTGATGAGCGAGGCATAAAGAAGCCTACAGTTCTTCAAGAGCTTATTTCTGCGCTCTTCCCGTTTGGGTGTTACTGGGTAGCAAAGGAGGTTCCAGATGATCATGAGGATTGCGGCGCAGATAGCAAACGGCGCCACAACAAAAGCCTTGAGCGCCTTTAGCATTGCGAGCAGCAACCTCTTTATGAGCATGGTCACCTCTCTAGTTTCATTAAGAAAACCGGGAATTTGTCTGGCGCTAACCACCATTAGTCAGACGCCAAGCTACTCCCGATTTTTTGATTGAAGTTTGGGTGGAGGGTTAAAGAGCAACAACTTTATGCGGTGAATTTACAACAATGCTATACATTAATCAAGAAGTACTGAATTGCACAAATTCAAATACCAAACGCATAATTTAATAACATTTTCCGGAAACCATCTTTCTTTAGTACGGTATGAGGCAGACACATTACCTTCTAACCCCATACCGCATGACACATCTTATACAACGTGACAGAGATAAGCTAGAAGCTCTTAAAAGGGCAGGCCATACCCAGCAGGAGATTGCAGATATCATCGGCTGTGACCAGTCGAATATCAGCCGTGAGCTGAAACGGGGCATATCTCCTGTGCAGAAGAGATATACGGCTAACACAGCTCAGCGGAAAGCGGATGAGCGGAAAAAGAACGCTTACGTTAATCTGGACCGCTGGACTGACGATCCTGAACTGCTGGCTCATGTATTAGCCGAACTTAAAGACGGCAAAACACCCGACCAGATCTCAGGCAGAAGGAAAATAAAAAAACTTACTCATGTCAGCCATCAGACGATTTACAGCTACATTGGAAAAAATAAGGAAGATGGCGGTAATCTGTATAAATGCCTCCGCTACAGGGGAAAGAAATACAAGTGGATAGGTTTTTATAAAAATAAGACTAAAATACTGAACAGGAAAGATATAAGCGAAAGGCCTGTGGCAGTCGATAATAAAGAGAGGTATGGAGACTGGGAAAGTGATCTGGTGGTAAGTTCCAGAAATGGTTCAGGGGCGGTGGCGACATTTGCCGAAAGGCTCTCGATGTATTTTCAGGCTGTAAAAGTCGAATCCCAGTCAGCGGATGAGATGGTGCGCGCCTCAGAGGATGCGTTGGGAGGCATGCCGGAAGGGATGAGAAAAACAATGACACATGATAATGGAAAGGAGATATGCAGACATGAGGAAATAACCAGAATCCTTAAAATAGAAGTCTACTGCGCCAGGCCGTACAGATCTTGTGACAGAGGGCTTAATGAATGGATGAACAGGGAGCTGAGAAGATTCTTCCCTAAAGGAACTGATTTTTCAAAGGTAACGCAAAAAGAGATTGATTATGCTGTTAACTGGCTCAATAATTGTCCGCGTAGGTCTTTAAATTACCGTACACCGAAAGAAGTTTTCGAGGAGCAGTTAGAAATTATGCGTTTCACACTTTAATGTGCGAGTTAACCTTAAATGAAATCCAAAATTATGCGCCTTTCCATTACAATGCTTTTGTTCTAACTAAACAAACGCGGCCAACAAATTCGTTGAACACCTGGAAGATTATGACTTGGAAAAGATATTAGCTGGGGATTGACCTTCGCTGCGCTCGGAAAATCGAAACTCGCCATTCGGCCTCGAGCTCATGGCCGAGAGGAAGTTCGAAACTCGAAAAGATACCGAATAATTCAATCTGGATTACTGATAAATCGAGTGGTCGCCGATTAGCATAAAAACAGCTGAATCTTTTTCTAAAAATTTAAAAACAATCCGATAATCATAGTCTACAGAAAAGGAGTAACAGGCTTTAAACTTGCCTTTTAGCTTATGGGTTTTCAGAGACTTTGAAAAAGGGTCAGCCATAAAGATAATTGCTTTCTGGCTAACTTTATCTTGAACATTTAATGGTAAATGCCGGAGCATTTTCAGGAAACTCCTGGTATACAAAATTTTCATCCTGATGCTAATTATCTTCGTTATTACTAAATATCTTTTCTTTTTAATAAATCTTTAAGTTCTCCTTCGTACACTCTTCCATGTTTTAGGTCATCTTCGCTTTCGCGCAATGCAGCTATAGCCACATGATCGTTTCGGCGTTGTCGGTAAAGTTTTTTAAAATATTCAGATACACTATAGTGCTCTTTTTCAATCTCTTTCTCAATCTCTTTTGCCCATTCTAGAGGGAATGAGATGTGGAATGTTCGTGTTGCCATGTTGGATTTTGTTAAATGTATTACAATTTTAGCCAAAATATTACAAAAAGGGCAAGTACTTTTTGCTAAATGAAGTAACAACGTAATGAAATATCTCAATTACTATCACTGTCTAATGATTATTCTTTATTCGGTTCGAAATTTCCTTTTATTAAATCACGTATTGTAATTTTACCCCTCACAATTGCCACCGCCTTTCGCACTTCATCAACCGTTAAGTCCTCAATAAGCATTAGTTTTTCAACTTGTTCTTCTGACAACTCTGATGACTGACGAACCGGAGGAGGATCCAAGACAGCGACCTTATCTTCTGAGCGCGTTATAATAAATCGCACACCGTCACGGACTTGATTGATGATTTCTCCTAATTTCCGACTCAAATCTCTTGTAGATATTGTTCGTTCCGACAAACCTTCAGATGTTTCGGTATAACGGCTTAGCCGCGCAACCTCTCGCTTCTTCCGGACTACCACAAATTCTTGTCCCCTTAGGACATCGTCAACAAGCCGGACTATGTTATTTCGCAAATCGAGGGGTCGTATTGAACGAATTTCCTGTGATACTGTATGAACTTTATCTAAAGAATCAGGCATATTAATTTAGTTAGCAAGTAGATAATTTTAATATAATTAACTTAAATGTCAATGGCCACCCGCCTAAATAAAATTTAAAATTATAAGTCTTTCCGCTACAATGCTTTTGTTATAACTAAATAAAATGGAAAATCCACTTTTTAAAGAACGGCAGGCAAAAATTGATAAAATCCGCTCGTTCGGCAACCCGTATCCAGAGAGATTTGAGAGGACGCATTATTCCGATGAGGCGCTGAAACTCGGTAACAAGAAAGTCCGTGAGGTTGATTTGATAATTAAGAAAAATAAAGCCAATGTAACGCTAAGCGGACGTTTGATGTCTTTTCGAAGTTTCGGCAAGCTGACTTTTGGGCATTTGCAGGACGACAAAGGCAAGATTCAGATATGCCTTATGAAGGGTGTTTTGGGTAAAAAGGATGAAGAATTGATGAATTTATTGGATATCGGTGATTTTATCGGTGTAACTGGTGAACTTTTTAAAACAAAACATAGCGAAGTGACGCTTTTGGTAAGCAAATTGATGTTCTTAGGAAAAGCAATCCGGCCGTTGCCGGAAAAGTGGCACGGAATACAGGATCAGGAGACGAAATACAGGCAAAGGTATTTGGATATGGTAATGAATCCTGATGCTAAAAAGCGCTTTGAATTAAGGTCAAAAATTATCCGCAAACTGAGAGAGTTTTACTGGGAAAAAGGGTTTATGGAAATCGAGACTCCGGTTTTGGAGAACGTATCATCCGGAGCGGCGGCAAAACCGTTTACTACGCACCATAACGCGCTGGATATGGATGTTTATTTGCGGATCGCGGCAGGGGAGTTGTGGCAGAAAATGGCGATAATCGGAGGTTTTGAAAAAACGTTTGAGGTCGCACGGTGTTTCAGAAATGAGGGTATGGATCCGAGTCATTTGCAGGAATTTACTATGATTGAGCATTACGCGGCCTACTGGAATTTTGAGGATAATATGAAGTTTACAGAAGAAATGTTTGAATATCTGATGAAAGAGATAACGGGTTCCACAAAAGTCGAAGTTTTGGACAGAAATGGTAAGGCAGTGACAGTTGATTTCAAAACCCCATGGCCAAGAAAAGACTTCAGAGAACTGATAAAAATTGACTGCGGTATTGATATCCAAAATTACCAGACGTCAGACGAATTGCTTGGGGCAATCAAATCCAAAAAAATCGACATTGAGGGTGCTGAAAATCTGGGTTATGGCAATCTTGTGGATCATTTATACAAAAAAGTAAGCAGGCCTAAACTAATTCAGCCGACTTTTGTGGTACATCACCCGGCGGATACAAAGCCGCTTGCCAGGAGAAATGACGGAAATCCAAGAGTCTGTGATTCGTTTCAACTGATTGTTAACACGTGGGAAATAGTGAACGCGTATAGCGAGCTTGTGGACCCAGCTGACCAGCGCGAAAGACTTGAAGTGCAGGCACGCGCAAAAGCGGCCGGCGATCAGGAGGCGATGAGTATGAATGAGGACTATCTGGAAGCCATGGAGCACGGTATGCCACCGATAAGTGGTTGGGGGATGGGCGTGGATAGGTTGGTTACGCTTTTGACGAAACAAGATAATTTGAGGGATGTTGTGATGTTCCCGCTACTGAAACCGTTGAACAGAAAAACAGATGTCCAGATGACTAAAACAGACGAAACGGATTTAATCAGTTAGTGCGCTCGTATCTCCCAAATCCTGATCGAACTCCAGAAGCTTTAGCGAAGGACGTTTTTTCTTCCTTTTCTGAGCTCCCCTTAGTTGAAAATCCAGTTTTAAATTCCCATTTCCATTATGACGAATCTGGGACCATTCGCTATGACTGCCATTTCGGACTGAATCCGCGTAAATAAGCCTTCTTCGAACTAATGGCGGCAGATCTTCAATTCGCTCTATTTTTGGATGCCCATCAGGAAGCCCTTTGTAATAATTGTCTCGGCATTTTATTGTAGCCATAGGTATTCCTTTTCGCCTATCTGCTTTACTATAAAAATCCAATTCAAATTCTGAAATCAGCAAAGACCCAGGATGTAAATCAAATGTTATTCCATTGTCTGGTGCTATTTTTTTGGGTTTTTTTGAAATAGCTGGAGCCTCCTTTAAGAGCCATTTCACAGCTCTACGGATAAAATCGCTAAGTTTCTCGGATTGTTTAAGATTTATCGCTTCTGATAGCCGTCTGATACAACTATTAAAATTGTGGTGGTTTCTATGTTTTTCCTTGGAGGGCATTATTTTACGGGTTATCACAAAAGTAGATATATTTTTTAATGTATCTAATGACTCTTGTCAACAAAATTGACCTGAAAAAACGCAACAACGATACGATCCGTCGCGGCGGATTTCATCATTCCTTTAACCTGTAATTACAATTTGATTAGTACACAAAAACCTGGAGGCGAGGATGATGATCCTCGCTGCGCGATTAATCAATCGCGCCTCCAGGTTTTTTGAATACAATTAATCCGCCAGCGCGCTTGTATCTCCCAACGCCTGTCCTAATTCCTGAGCTTTCAGGACTCGGCGCATGATTTTGCCAGAGCGGGTTTTTGGCAGTTTCGCCACAAAAGTGATTTCATCGGTGACAGCGATTGGGCCTAGTTTATTGCGAATCTGCTTTTTCAGTGCGTCGATAAGTTCGTCGGATGGTACCATGCCATTTTTTAGAATAACAAATGCTTTAGCTATTTCGCCTTTAATTGGATGTGGTTTGCCAATAACAGCGGCTTCAGCAACAGATGGGTGGGAGACAAGGGCGCTTTCGATTTCAGCGGTGCCAATGCGGTGGCCTGCGATTTTAATCACATCATCAGAACGGCCCTGGATCCAGAAATAGCCGTCTTCATCCTTATGGGCAAGGTCGCCAGTAAGGTAGTAACCCGGAATTTCTTTCCAATAAGTCTTTATATAACGCTCAGGATTATTGAAAATTGTCCTGAGCATGGCTGGCCAAGAGTTTTTAATGACCAAATGACCTCCGTGATGCGCTTTAACCGGTTTTCCGGTCTTATCAACAACATCCGCGATTATTCCCGGGAAAGGCAGTGTAGCGGAACCGGCTTTAAGTGGCATTGATGGCAGAGGAGTTATCATAAACATACCTGTTTCGGTCTGCCACCAGGTATCCATTATCGGACAACGGCCATTCCCTACGATTTCGTAATACCATCGCCAGGCTTCAGGATTAATCGGTTCGCCTACGGAACCCAGCAAACGGATATGAGATAGGTTGTGTTTTTTCACCCACTTTTCGCCGTCTTTCATCAGCGCGCGGACAAGCGTTGGGGCGGTATAAAAAATAGTGACTTTATGCCTTGCTGCCAGCTGCCACAAACGATCTGGTTGCGGGTAATTAGGCGCGCCCTCAAACATTACTGAAGTAATACCAGCTATCAGAGGCGCGTAAACGATATAACTGTGGCCCGTTATCCATCCCGGGTCAGCGGAGCACCAATATATGTCATTTGGTTTAATATCCATTACCCATTGGAAAGTGCGGTTAATCCCAACCATATATCCGCCATGCACATGCACAACGCCTTTCGGTTTCGCGGTCGTGCCGGACGTATAAAGGACGAACAGAGGGTCCTCGGCATCCATTACTTCTGTTTTGCATATTCCTGGTTGTTTGTGGATAAGTTCGCCGAACCAGACGTCGCGGCGTTTGTTCTTTTTTACAGTTTTTTCCAGGCGCTTTACTATAATCATTTTTTTGATGGTCTTGCACCCTTTTATCGCCTCGTCGCATACAGAATACATGTCGATTACTTTTCCGCTCCTGTGGCCGATATCGGATGTAATCAGGATTTTGGCTTTAGCGTCATCAATACGGTCGCGTAACGCGTTGGCGGAAAAGCCCGCGTAGACAACGGAATGAATGGCGCCGATTTTGGCGCAAGCCAGCATTGCGATCGCGATTTCAGGCGTGTTTTGGAGATATATGGCGACTCTGTCGCCTTTTTTTATCCCCATTTTTTTAAGCCCATTAGCCAGTTTACAGACTTCGGCGTTTAGCTCCTTGTATGTCAATTTTTTGGTATCTCCCTTGTCATTTTCCCATATAATCGCGGTCTTTTTTTCAACTGGCGTACCCATATGGCGGTCCAGAGCGTTATGGACTATGTTGCATTTACCGCCAACAAACCATTGGAAGAAATGTTTTTTCGGCTGTTTAAAAGCCTTCTTCCATGGTTTATACCATTCGAGTTCTTTTGCAGCCTCTTCCCAAAAACCGATGGGGTCTTTCATCGCGGATTTGTGAATTTTTTTCCAGTCTTTGATTTTGGTCCTCTTTAAAAACGTTTCGGATGGCTTATACCATTTTTTTTCCTCCATTAAAACATCAGTGGTTTCTCTGGACGTCTGATTTGTTGGCATATTTGGTGGGGTTAATTTTTATTTCTGCCACATTATAACCTATAACAATTGAGGGGACAATCGATAGGACAATAGGGGGGACAATTGTTGATATCTGTTAAACCACGATAGTCCCAACAATAGTCCCTACAATTGTCCCCACCATAGTGAGGGCTTGCTTTTTCTTGCCATATTTGCTATAATATTATGATAAATCGTTTTTTAAAACATTAAATAACAAAATAAAACCTAAACAAACACGATTATGAATACGAAAAAATTAACAATTGCCTTAATAAGCGCGCTTGTGTTCGTCGCTGAAGTAGCTTTGGCCGCAGGGGCTCCGGAAAATGTTACCGGGCTTACTGCTACGCCTATTGATTCCACTTCAATCGGACTCACATGGAACGCCGCAAAAGATGCGGGTGGTGGCTTGGTGAAGAATTATAGAATATATTATGGAACCACATCTGTTTTTACTGCGGGATCAGGCGAGTATGAGAAACAGGTTGATACACCTAATAATAATGCATCATATGTACTGACTAATTTAACAGCCAATACAAAGTATTATTTTGCGGCTACAGCAGTTGATTCAGCGGGTGTGGAAAGCGAGGAGTATAGCCTTGAGGCCAGCGCCTCAACTCTTGCGGCGGAAGGCGCAGATACCACTTCTCCTACTGTAACAAGTGTTTCCGCTCTTGACAAAAAGCATGTAAAAGTGGTTTTCGGCGAAGCAGTCCAATTGCCTGTGGCTAGCCCAGAGGCTGCATTTACAATCGTAGAACAAATCGATCCTTCAAAAACATTAACTGTCAGCAAAGCCTCGATGGATACTGCTGATACCACTAATAAAACAGTTGTTTTGGAGACATCTGACCAGACTGTGAATGTGAATTATATAGTAACTGTAGGCGTTGCCATTAAAGACCTTGCTGGAAACCCGATTGTGAGTGGCAGTACTGATTCAGGTTTGTTCTTAGGTTCATCTGCCGAACCTCCTGCGGTTACCCCTCCAGCGACAACCCCGCCTGCGACGACTCCTCCAGCAACAACCCCTGCCGCCACACCTGTTGATTGCGTAAAAGATATGACATGCTTTTTAACCCATATGAGCGATTGTTCCTCGGCAAAGGTGCAGGAAAGCGATGCCACATATGAATATACTCTTGAAATCACGGGTTCTGAGGCAACTAATTGCACAGTAAAATATACGGCTGATAAGCATCCAAACATATTATTTTCCGGCACTTCAATGGATTGTAAAGTGCCTAAGGCCACTTATGCAAAAGCCGAAGATTATCATACTGCTTTAAATGTTGATACTAATTGCACAGGCGATCTGCAGTCAGGTTATAAAGCTGTTGCAGCGGCTGACACAACTCCTCCTGAAAATGTTACAAATCTGCTTTTAACATTTACGAAAGAGCTGGAAAAATTCGCTGTCATAATGAACTGGACCGCAAGCCTTGATACAGCTAAAGATCTTGTCGATCAGATACTTTATATGAGCCTAGATCGTGGTACGACTTACGATGCCGGAAAGTCACTTGGCGCAACAGTTACCACCACAGAAGTTTCTGCCCTGGAAGGCGGTAAGGAATATACATTCAAAGTGACGACCAAGGATGCCGCGGGTAATGAGAGTACAGGCGCGGTTAAATCCATACGCCTTCCGCAGACAGGCATGGGTATTGGATTGGTGCTTTTGGGCAGTGCATTAGCCGCCCGACGCGCGTTACGCAAAAGGAAGGAAAACGTATTATAAATAAAAATTAAAACAAAAGATTAAAGAGGCTCTGTGAATAACGGGGCTTCTTTTTATGATTTTAATCACTTTTTGGCTAACAAAATTTCTCTTAATAGACCTGCATTTTCACGCAATAATTGATCATATAATCTCTCGTATTCTTTTTGGGTTTTAGCCTCTTTATAGGCCTTTGTTCCTTTTGCAGATTTTAATAGTTGGCCCATAAATTGTCTTTGAAATGCCACATTAACTATCCTATTAAAAGCCTGTGCTAAAGGAATCACATCTAGGTATGGCGGTCTCTTAAGGCCAAAAAGATCGTATAATTGAACTGGTGATTGAGCTTCATATATTTCATATTTGCCTGATTGTGCTTTTTTCTTAAGTCTTGCAATTTCTTTTAGGTCGGGAATATTGCGCCTTTCACTTTCCGCATTATAGCGTCTTAAAATTCTTGAATCCTCTTCTGAAGGAAAACCCCATAAACCATGAATTACAGCACATTCATTATTGACACCTAATAAAATATCGCTTTCACTATCTCCGATAACTACTGTTTCTTCTTTTATTCTTTTTTTGGAAATCCCCCATAAATCACCCAATCTTATAAATGGTTTTTTTAAATCTTTTAGTGTATAAACTGGGAAATCTGTTTTAAGAGTGCCGATTCTATGCAATATAGATCCTGTATCTTCTTCAAGCCTGGCTTCTTCAAGTTTTCGTATTTTCTCTACTACTTCCCTATATTCTTTATGAATTGGTTTTTCTTCTTCTCCTTCTTCTACATACTTTGGATCTTGTTTATAAGATACTCTTGCTGATGGCTGAGCATATAGAGCTGTAAACAAATGGCCTAGCCGAGACGATTTTATACGTGGAGCAGCCTTATCTTTTGATGCATTTGAGAAAGCTATTATTTCAAAGGCTTTTTGTCTTGTCCCATCAATTATTGTTTTGTGTGCAGCTATTGCTTCAAGCGCATATCTAAAATATGCATATAACCCAAAATGTTCTTCGCGGTCTTTATGATAAGCTTTAATTACCGCGGCAAGTAATTTTGCAAAACTCTGTAGCATATCAATTTGCCCCAATATCGGATCTTTAACCCAGCTTTTATTTGCGATTGAAAGCATTTCATGAATTACTAGATCGCTATTTTCAAGTATTGCAGGGTGGTCAAAAGTACCAGCTGCATCAAAAGTTCTACCGAATGATTTTCTTACTTCATCTGCTTCTTTTTGTAGCTGTAAAGAGGTTTCTTCATTCATATTTTCAACACCTCTTGAACGATGACGTGTCCAATCCCAAGCAGTCCCATCTAAATCAACTGCTAATTTTCTTTTTTTCTTTACATTTTTCATGGGTGGTAATTTGGGGGGCATTGTTACACTTGATCCTTCTTCAATAAACTTTGCTATAAGATCTTGTTCGATTTCTGCCATAAATGTTTAAATAAAAAATTAAAGGTGCCAATCATACATCGCAAAAATAATATTGGCAAGCCAAATATTTGACAATCTGGCAAATATTGATTACAATAACCAACCTAATCCCTCCCGGCTAACCTGATTGGGCATGCCGGAATTAAGTTTAAAGCAGTGGTTTATCGGTTATCTGATTGGTGTCGGATTGGTGGTTTTAGCTGTGATCCAGTGTGTTTATGTACATCAGCACCTGAGGGTCAGTGTTTTAGATGTGGGCCAGGGGGATTCAATTCTGATTCAGACGCCTGAATATCATAATGTCCTTGTCGACGCTGGTCCTGACAGCAAAACAGTCGACAGGTTGGGGGAGAAGTTTGGATTTTTTGATAAAACAATCGATCTTTTTATCCTGACGCATCCACATGACGATCATTATGGCGGTATTTTGGATGTGATGCAGAAATATAAAATTAAAAAGATTATTCTCACCGGTGCCGCGAGCGGAGACCCAGTGTACATTACGTTTCTTGAGGAGGCGAAGAGCAAAGGGGCTGATTTAATTTTTACCCAAAATAATAAGGATATTCAGATAGCGCCTGATCTATTTATTGATATCCTTTATCCTTTCGCGGGCCAAAGCCTTATAGGCCAACAGGCAAGTAACCCCAACAATACATCAATTGTGGTGCGCCTGATTAAACGCACACCGGATGGTTGGAAAAATCTGATGATTTTAACCGGTGACGCAGAGGAGGAGGAGGAAAGGGAAATATTGTTGTCCGGCCAAGATGTGCGATCTGATGTCCTTAAAGTCGGCCACCATGGCAGTAAAACAGCGACATCGGACATATTTTTGGGCGCGGTAAATCCGACATCAGCCGTAATATCGGTAGGCGCGGGTAATAAATTCGGGCATCCGGATGATGAAACGATAAAGAGATTGTCGGGTTTAAACGTCCGTCAAACAATAACAGACGGAACGGTTGAATTCGATTTTTGATATGACATTATTTAAAAATATATACAGGATTGAGACGACCCGATTGCAACATTGGGATTATTCGTCCGATGGTGAATATTTTGTAACGATATGTACAAAAAACCGCAAAGAATATTTTGGCGAAATCCGAAATGGGATTATGGGATTGAATGAAATGGGAAATGCCGCCACAATTTGTTGGCAAAATATACCGTCACATTTTCCATTCCCCGTAAAGACGCGATTAATCGCGTCTTTACGGGGAATGGATGCATTTATTACAAAATATGATAAAATAAGCCCAAAATTAACAATCAAAAATATGCAAGTAATATTATTGGCCGCTGGTCAGAGCACCAGATTGGATCCGATTGAGGATAAGAATTTTCTGGAATTTGCCGGCAAATCTTTAATCGAGCACCGTGTTGCAGCAATCAAAAAGGCAAAATTGCGGGACATTGTTGTCGTTGGAAACAAAAATAATCTGGATAGGCTAAAACGGGTACTTAAAAAATATAATAATGTTGTCGTGGTGGAACAAAAAAATCTGGCAGACGGAATGGCTGGAGGGGTGCTTGCCGGAGCGGCGGTTGTTAAACATAAAAATATAATGATTGTAAGCACAAATGATGTATTTGATGATATTCTCTTCGAAAAGGTATTACAGGCAGCAAAAGATTCAGGTGATGGGCTTATCGTGGGCAAGCGGTCGGATAAATATTTTCCTGGCGGGTATCTTATTGTTGATAAAAAAAATAATATCACTGGTATTATTGAAAAACCTGGCGAAGGAAAGGAGCCGAGCAATATGGTAAACATGGTGTTGCATGTTTATAACGATTTTCAAAAATTCGCATCAATTTTAAACAAAACAAAAGGCAACGCGGACGACAGATATGAAAGGTCTTTGGACCTGTACATCAAGAAAGGTAAGGCAAAAATAAAAGCCTTTAAATATAACGGTTTCTGGCAGCCGATAAAATTCCCATGGCACATATTAAAAGTGATGGAATATTATCTGGATACTGTTGAACCGAGAATCGATAAAGGCGCCAAAGTCAGTAAAACCGCGGTAATCAACGGGAATGTTTATATCGGTCCTTACGCAAAAGTACTTGAACACGCGGTTATACAGGGACCTGCGTATATCGGTGAAGGCTGTATTGTGGCAAACAACGCGCTTGTAAGAAACAGTATGCTTGGTAAAAATTGTGTTGTGGGTTTCTCGACAGAAGTCGCGAGGAGCTATCTGAATCATGATGTGTGGATGCACACAAATTACATCGGGGACAGTATTATTGACCACAATGTCTCGTTTGGCGCAGGCACAGTGCTCGGGAACCTGAGATTTGATGAAGAAACCATCAAAACATACATTAAGGGTAAAAAGGAAGACACTGGTCTAACAAAACTCGGAGCGGTAATCGGCAATGGTACTAGATTTGGCATTAATTCAAGCACAAATCCAGGTATAAAAATCGGTAAAAACGCTTTTATCGGCGCCGGGGTAATGCTGGATGAAGATGTTGCGGACGACAGAGTTGTGCTTCTGGGACAAAAATGGAAGGTCGCGGTGAATAAGAAGAAGGTGGATGTGAAGGGGAGGAAATAATTGTTGAGTCTTAACAGGATGATAATGTGATTTTTTTCACTAATGCCTAATCTCTAATAATTAATATCTGATTTTGCAGGTCAGATTTACTGTCTGCAAAATCAGATATTAAACATTAGGCATTAGAGATTTTTTTTATTTTTCTTCCATTAATCAAGGGGGTGTTATACAATAAATTAAATTATTATTTTTTAATAACTCCAATATGTTAAAGAAATCACTTTCTTACAGTATAGCGGTTGCCTTAATCATCACATTGACCGGACCGGCGTATGCTACCGATAAAGATAAGCCTTCCACCGCGTTTTTCGAAACCAGCTGGACAACTATGAGCAACCTTAAAAATTGGTCTGAAACATGCAAGGTCACCATTAGCACAATAACAATTGTTGGGCAGACCACTCCTGAGCAAAAGGCAGTGCTTGATATTTTTTCAAAGGCCTTTAGGCTGTTCCAGAAAAAATACACTGATATTTATAATTTAACCGACAAACTGCTTTATTCTTTTGGGGAAAAAGTGGACACGCTTACCCCTATTGGCGAAGTCGGCAAGATCACCAACGATGAATTGACTGCAAAAATCAATTCCTCAAATAAGGCTTCAGGGAAAATAATTCTATCTAATAACGATATTTATTTTGGGGAAGGGCAGATGCCATCATGGAAAAAGTTCACTGATAGCGAACTGGCCACATCAATGTGGACGAGCATAAATGAATCTATAGGCCAAAAGTATGAAAAGGCCTCATTTCTATTTTCTAAATGGGGCGCCAATAAAAGGACTGCCATTTATAAGGGTAGGGTGTCGGCTGAAGAAACAAAATCACTGATTAAAAATTTATTTGGCCCTGGTTTGGAAGAAGGTCAGCAACAAGCAAAAGTCACGGCTACCATTAACGCTAATACGAAGCTTTGGGACAAAATACAGACAACAGCAACTGTAATAAGCGGCGTAATGAAATTTACTATTAAGGAATCATGCACACTAACCACAAAGGCAAGTAAGGTCAAAATAACCGTTCCAACCATATTTGGAGAGCTTGATAAGACGACTGGCGCCAATCAATTAATGGAATTTGTGCTTAAGGTTTTTTAATCCGTTATAAATTTCAATAATCAGAAGGGCGGGGCTTTGTCTCCGCCCTTTTTTGTTGTTTGAGATGATTTGATTTTTTACTTATTTTATTGTATAATATAAAGATAATAATACCAATATGGCAGAGGAGCCTAAAAAATCGCCGGAAGGACAACGACCGAAAGAAAGTAGTCTCTCGGATTGGTTTTATAGACAAAAACGCAATTTAATCGAGGGTGGGCGCAAAGCACTAACAACTGTAATTTTAACCACGGCAGTAGGCGTAGGGTCAGGTCATATCGGAGGCAAACTAGCGGTAAAAGTCTTTGGTGCTGGTCAACAGTCTTCAGATGTCGTGACTTCGGCCGAGCCCCCAGAGAAAGATAGTGATGAGATGGAAAAAGACTTAAAAGATGCAGGTGCTTCTGAAAGACTAAGACAATTAGCAAAGCGTTTAGGTAAAGCGGGGGCTAAGGCAGTCAAAAAAGCTAAGGAAGCTGTTAAAAATTCTGATGTTGCTAAAAGCATGGCTGATAATTTAGTGAAGATTCGAGAGGCATATAATCGGAAAGTGTATTGGACTGGATTTTTTGCTTCGTTTTTACTGGCTGCCCTTTTAACATATAAAAAAATCCAAGCATCAAGGGCAAAGGGGCAAAAGAGAAGATTAGATATTGCTGTGGACCAAATTGGTGAAATTTATGAGATTGCCACAAGTGGAAAGCTGGCTAGAGAACAAGAAAATGTGATCATCGTTAAATTACAAAATTTGTCTGAGCAGGTTTTGCAATTAACAGCTGAGGTTGATGCTTTAAAAAAAGGTGGTAATATTCAAGCAAATATTCCTGTAGCGGAAAAACCACAAAAGGAAACACCCCCCGAAGAAAAGGCCGTCCCAAACGGAACAGACAATAAACAAAAATAGTCGTTTTTAAGCAAATATAACTGCTTTTACAAATTTCCTTCCAATTATAATTACATCTCCTTTTTCATCTCTGGCTTTTCCCTGTATTTTTTCAGCTTTTTCACGTTCTTGTTCTCCACGAATTTCGTCGGCTGTATATAAAACAAGCATTATCCTAAGCCTTGGCTCCAATTCCATGATTTCTTTTTGCCTTTTTTCTGGGGTTAGTTTTTTAAAATATAATACAAGACCTGCGCAAAAAGCGCGTTCCGCTCTGTTCAAACGATAGTTTTTTCTTAAATTTTCAGCTGCTAATAAATGATCTTCGTGCGTGATTGGTCGTACTTCTTGAGTGGTTTGGGGGCCAAATTCCCTATGAATCTCATCATCGGACATCGGCACTGCTTTGTAATTATCGGCCATCTGTGCCTCTGATATCATATTTTGAGATAACGTCGCCTCCGCCAACCCAATATCCTGAGGCCCATTGTTTGGTTTTGGTTTATCGGGACTGGATTCACTATCGGTAGGACTTTTTTCAGCAGTCAAATCAACTTCGCCTGTTATTCGGGCAATTCCTCTCATTACTAAAGCCATTTCTATCCGCGCCTGTCTTAATTCTTCAGACTTTTCACAGTCATCCAGCAAAATTGCTGCATCAGGATAATGTATAATCAGATGCTGCCTACCGGCATCAACTGGGACCTTATCACCACCCATGATACATACGGGATCTTGAGGATCCGCGCTTACTGATTTTGTGGTGTGTGCTATGGACTTATTCATTAGGGGGAACGATAATTTAGTACATTATTATAACATATATTTAAAATTGACAACCAAAAGCTTGGATTTTAATCGATAATGTTGACAAACATAAAAAAATGTGTACAATAGAAATCCACTGTATAATATATGCGGTTGTTTCGTATCTTACAAAAAATTGGGCTGTTTTGTGCCGGGTTACTGATACCTGTGATGACTTATGCGTTTTCTTTTACAGACGTATCCAGCTTCGACGTGCATTTTGACGCTATTTCAGCTTTGTCTGACGAGGGGATTATAAACGGTTACAATGATGGCAGTTTCCATCCTGAAGGCAACGTAAACCGCGCGGAATTAATTAAAACTGTGGTTAGCGCACGTTTGGGCAGAGACGCCATCGACAATTGCATAGCGGACAACGCACAACCCAATTGGCATTATATTTTCTTCCCAGATGTACCGGTTAATGAATGGTATGCAAAATATATTTGCGCCGCTACCACGAATGGTTTTGTGAGCGGATATTCTGATGGCAATTTTCACCCTGATAATTATGTTAATTTCGCAGAAGGGCTAAAAATAATACTCAATGCTCATAATATAGACACGTCCCGTACAAGGCTTGCCCAGAATAAATTGTTATATATAAACAATGGGGATTGGTTCGCCTCGTATTTTTCTTACGCCTACAACAAAAACCTTATAAACCGCAGTAAATTTTACCACCCTGGGCAACTTATGACCCGTGGCGAATTCGCCGAAATCCTTTATAGGTTAAAGTCTATCCGAGACAACAACCTTGATAAATTCCCTTATGCTGGATACCAGAGCTCAGAAGAATATACAATCACCATACCGCGACTTAACATAATAAATCTTAATGTTTCTTTCGCGGACCCTTATAATTCTAAGGATGCACTTGGTGTCTTAAAAAACGGTATGGGTAATTATTTATACCCACCAGGAGAAGGCAAAAAAATCGTCCTTTTCGGCCATTCCTCTGGTTATAGCTGGGATAGGTCGGCTTACAAAAATGTTTTGAGGCAGATCAACAAACTACAGACTGGAGATATGATTTATATCAATTACCATGAGAAGGGATATGTTTATCAGATTTTTAGAACAGAGATCATGCCGGCCAAACAACTCGCATCGATTATGAAAGATTATGGTTATGAAGAACTAAATATGTATACCTGCTGGCCACCTGATAGTATAAAACAGAGGTATGTGGTTTATGCTGGTCTAGTATAACTTATATATACTACTCAAAATCCTAAAAGACTTTTATTGTGCATTTCTGTGTATAACTGGTTTTATAAGTTTCCGATTGTTTTAAAAGTTCTCTACATAACTTTGGCCTTTCCTCATCAGCAAGCCACTTTTACTATTTGCGAGGTTTAAGCGGATTTGATATATTTTTTGAACAAGAAATCCACAAGTTATGCACATTTTGTTAACAATTTTGTCTAAAATGGTTGTCTATATTTATTGTTCGGGTTTTCAGGCTTTGTTATCTAATAAGTGGCAAATAGTCCATTTAAATTGGATAACTATATTGGCTTATTAATCACAAATTTTTGGCGATTATTTGAATTGATTATAAATTAGTTGTCTGGAATGGCTTTTATAAGCGATTTAATTCAAAATATCTACTATGAACACAAAAAAAGATCAAATATATTGATTTTGTTTATTTAATAACTTAAAATTGGCTTCTAATTATCCGAAGTTGTTTTTGTATTTTGGTCAAGACTACTATATTACGACGATTTTATATTTATTAAAATATTACTTTAAAATTCAGTTGCAAAAATTTAAAAATAACAATAAAATCAGGATGTTAAATTTAATATTTATTTACTATATTTTATTTTGTCTAACTTTTAATAGGCAATGCGTTTAACTTGTTCACAAAAAGATTTGGCCAACGCCTTAAATATTACAAATAAAGCTGTTGGTCTTAGTAACACCCTCCCGGTTCTTAATAACGTTTTGGTAAGGGCGGAAAGCAAAAAATTGTTTTTCACAACAACCAACCTTGAAATAGCCATTAATTACTGGATTGATGCTGATATAAAAAACGAGGGAGAAATAACAATTCCTTCTAAACTGCTTACAAATTATGTAGGTTATTTAAAAGACACAGAAGTTAAACTTTCAGTGGAAGAAGGAGATAGTGTGTTACTTGAAACAAACGACTCAAAAACTAAAATAAAAGGAATTCCATCAAGCGAATTCCCATCAATCCCGACCGTTGAGAAAGAAGGCGGTTTTTTGGTAACAGTAAAAGATTTAAGTTCCGCGATTGCCCATGTGGCATTTGCTTCAGCCGTAAACACAACCAGGCCAATTTTATCTGGTATCTATATTTTAGTCGAAAAAAATGAACTTATAATGGTTGCAACTGATAGCTACAGGCTTGCTGAGAAAAAACTCAAAGTAAATGATGTTTCTGGTGAGATTTCCTGCATTGTGCCGAACAAAACAATTACTGAACTTGGTATGATTTTAGGGTTGGTCAAAGAGGATAGTAATGTCGAGGTTATCGTATCCAAAAACCAGATTTATTTTGGGGTTGATAAAATCAAAATCACCTCTCGGCTTATTGATGGTCAGTTCCCCAATTATCAACAAGTTATACCAAAAACTAGTAAAACTAAAACCATCCTAAATTCCTCCGAATTAAGCCTAGCGCTGAAGAGGATTAATTTATTCGCAAAAGAAAATAACAATAAAGTTTTGATAAAGATCAATCCCTCAGAATTAATCATAACCACAGACACTACGCAATATGGTGTCGGAGAGGTTGAAATTAAAACAAAGTCGGAAGGCGGTAGTAACGAAATCGCGCTAAACTCACAGTTTATGCTGGATGTGTTAGCTAATATAGGTCCTAATGATGTAGTTTTAGAATTAGGAGAGAAAACCAGCCCGGCTATAATACGGATAAGTGGTAAAGAAGACTATGTTCATATAATAATGCCGCTTAAAATCTGATTTACTGAAGCGAATTTAATTTTTTAAATAATCATTTACTGTATGTAATTTCTTACATACGGCCTGATTTTACAGGTTAATTTCAAATAGAAAGAACTGTGCGCTCCAAAAAATGAACATATTTTCGCATTTCCCAAACGAGGTACATAATAAAATTTTTGATGCCAGCCCGACCGGAAAACCGCTGGTTATTTCGGGTATGGGGAATATCAGCGCAAAAAGTTATTTGGTAGGTACATATATCAATTACAAAAAATTTAAGAATATTTTGTGGCTGGTAAATGACAATAAAGATATTTATGATGTTAAAAATAATCTGTCTTTTTGGACTAACCGCCCAATTATAAGCCTGGACCACCTCTTAGAGGGCGCTCGGGATGATTATAGGATAACAGAAACGATTATCGGTCTATATGATGGTTTACCAAGGGTTTATTTGCTGAATTATAAAGACGTTCATTTGACTTTGCCCACATTCCAGGAGCTGGCAGAACAGGGTGTCGTGATTAACAGGGGGCAAGACATCCATATTGTTGAGTTTTTCAACAAACTTATACAAATGGGATATCATCCGAGTGCTGACATTATTATAAATAAAGGCGAATATCGGAGGTCAGGCGGGGTTGTTAATGTTTTTCCTCCGAATGCGGACCGCCCGGTTAAAATCGAGGTTGATTATGAAAAAGTCGCAGGCATCTGGAATTTTAACCAGGAAACAAAACAGCTTGGCGAAGCAGTGTCGAAAGTCGATTTTATGCCGATAAACATAACCCGTGGTAATACAACTATCCTGAGCCATTTATCAGAGGATGATTTGATTATTATCGATGATGTAGACGAGGAACCTGAACGGTTTACAGATGAGGTCAATAAAAACAGATCAAAAAAATTATATTTCACCTCTTTCCCACGTAATGACGAGACCTATTTTCATTTGCGTTACCTCTCGGTTTTAAAATATTATAACGTTTTCGACCTTTTGAATGATTTGAGGGATAAGCTACAACGCGAGTGGAAAATCAACATTCTTACAAAGCGCACAAAGGAACTGACGACTATTTTTGATGAAGAAAATATCCAGTACACAACAAAAGACACGAAAGACGCGAAAATGGTAATAATTGATGCTGGCGATCTTGAAAATGTACCCGCGTCGTTCCAAAACCCGGAATTCAGGATCCAGTTGCTTACCGATAAGGAGATCTTTAACCTCAAACGGACAGCGAAAAGCAAAATGGGGCAAAAAATTAATCTCGACTTTTTAACAGGTCTCCGAGTAGGCGATTTGATTGTGCACCTGGATCATGGTATAGGGCGCTTCCTTGGCGTTGTTACACGCACAATCGATGAGATTAACCGTGAATATCTGGAAATCGCGTATGCGGAGAACGATCGCCTTTTTGTCCCAATCGACCAAGCGGACAAGATCAGCAAATATGTCGGCGGGGAAGAAAACGAGCCTCAGCTGACCCGTCTGGGCTCTGTAGAATGGAAAAATATCAGCCAAAAAGTAAAGAAAGAAACCCAAAAAGTGGCAAGAGAACTTTTGGAACTTTATGCGAAACGCGCTCAGGTGAAAGGATTCAATTATGGCCCAGACACCGAGGAGCAGGAAAATTTCGAAAAGGAATTTCCTTATGAAGAAACGCCAGGACAAATGAAAGCCATACAGGATGTGAAAGTAGATATGGAAAGCGATAAGCCGATGGACCGCCTTGTCTGCGGGGATGTGGGTTTTGGTAAGACCGAAGTCGCCATGCGCGCAGCGTTTAAGGCTATGCAAAGCGGCAAACAAGTCGCCTTTGTTTCGCCGATAACCATTTTGGCCGACCAGCATTATAAGACTTTTCTAAAACGGGCCTCAGGGTTTTCCCCGAGGATCGAAATGCTCAGTCGCTTCAGAAGACCCAAGGAACAACGCGAAATCCTTGAAAAACTTCGGAAAAAGGAAATTGATATCATCATCGGCACGCACCGCCTTTTCCAGCCCGACGTTAAATTTCTTGATCTGGGTTTGGTCATCATCGATGAAGAACAGCGTTTCGGCGTTAAACAAAAAGAGATTTTTAAGAAAATACGAAACCATGTAGATATTTTGACCTTAACCGCGACGCCTATCCCTCGAACCCTCAATTTGAGTCTGAATAAACTAAGAGATATTTCCACAATTACAACTCCTCCGCCAGGGCGCCTGCCGATAATCACAGAGGTGAGGCGATATAGCGACCTGCTGATTATTGAAGCCATAACAAAAGAAGTCGAGAGGGGCGGGCAGGTGTATTATCTGCATAACCGCGTGGAAACAATAGAAAGCATCGCTGAAAAATTAAGGAAAATGATGCCAAGCATAACTTTTATTGTCGCGCATGGCCAGTTGCACGCATCGGATCTTGAGGCTAGGATCCTCCAATTTAAAGAAGCAAGAGCAAACGTGCTTGTTTCATCTACAATCATCGAGAACGGAATCGATTTACCGAATGCTAATACATTAATCGTCGACGACGCGGAAAATTTCGGCTTGGCACAGCTTTATCAGTTACGCGGGAGAATAGGGCGCAGCAGAACGCAGGCTTACGCTTATTTTTTATATCAGGCGCGCCAACTCCGCCTTGACGCAAAAAAGAGATTAAGGGCCATTGTCGACGCCAGCGAACTGGGTTCTGGTTTCCAAATCGCCATGCGCGACCTGGAGATACGCGGCGCAGGTGACATCCTGGGCATCAACCAACATGGTTCTATTAGGGTGGTGGGTACTAACCACTTCCTCCGCATGCTGAACAAGACGATAGAGGAACTTAAGGCCGGCATCAGCGCTGAAACAAAGGAAGAAAAAATCGATGTTTCAATCGAACTGCCTTTGGAGGCATATATACCGGATAAATACATCCCGGACACGAAAGATAAAATCAACGCCTACCAAAAACTTTCTTCGGTCAACAGCCTTGAGCTGTTGGAGGAATTCAGGGACGACCTTATCGCAGAATACGGATTTTTCCACAAACAGGTCAGCAACCTTTTCCAGATACTTCAGATTAAAATTTTAGCTAAAATGGCCGGCATAATCAGCGTTAAGGCGGTTACAATGGGGGGCGCGGGCAAACAGATTGCTTTGCATTTAGGGCCGACCGTCACTGCTGAGCCAATTGTTAATTTATTAAAATTCAATCCCAAATGGTTAATAAGCGGTGATAAACTGAAAATTGATATAAAACAATTAGGTTTTAATTGGCCAGAAGGATTGAAAGAAAGCATCAAGCGCCTTATATTAAAAAAAGATTCTGATAAAAATTATAATATTAAAAACCAATAGTTTTACGTAGTGGCTACAATGGTGGATGTAACATAGACCACAACAGTAGCCACAATAGTAATTAATTAACAAAAAATAATGGACAGAAAAGAATTAATAAAATCATGGCTGAAAATCAGATATGATAAATTCGCGGCAATTGAAAAAACGCCTAAGAGAATCTTAAAATGGATAATATGGTTTATATTAGCAATTTTTGGCTTTTTTGTAGCGTTTATTCTGCTCTTAATAATAATAGTTTTTCCGTCACTTCCTAATATAAATAATATCCAGAATCTAGTTGCCGCGCAATCCAGCGGAATTTATGATCGCGAGGGAAATCTTTTATACCTTATCCATGGCGAAGAAAACCGCGAAGTAGTTCCGTTAAAAGACGTATCGCAATATGCTATTGAAGCTGTGTTGGCCATTGAGGATGATCAGTTTTACAACCATGGCGCAGTTGACTTCGGCGCGATATTAAAGGCCGTTTGCAGCGAAGCCCATATTTGTTCCCAGCTACGTGGAGGTTCAACAATAACACAGCAATTCATCAAAAACGCGTTTTTGGGTCCGGAAAGGACTTATACCAGGAAACTGAAAGAAATAATACTTTCCATTGAACTTGAAAGTAAATATTCAAAAGACCAGATTTTGGAGATGTATTTAAACCGCATACCATACGGCTCCAGTATTTACGGTATTGAAATGGCCTCCAAAATATTTTTCGGGAAATCCGTGAAAGATTTAACTTTGGCCGAGGCGGCTGTATTGGCCGCCATCCCTAAGGCGCCATCATATTTTAGCCCCTATGGCAGCAACCTTTATGCTTCGATTAATTTAGACGCTTCGGACATCATTCGGATGAATATCAAATCCGAACAACAGTTGGTCAATGTAAGCCCAGATTTTGTGACAAAAGGCCTTTTGGGAAAGACTTATAAGTTTGGCTCCTGCGCCGAAGAGATTAAATTGCCCGAAGAAACAAAAGACCCAAAAGATAAAAAGAATTCCATCGACAAGAAGACAGAAACCACCGGAGAAACAACATTAGGAAGTGAGCCTGATGCCAACCCAGATGAATCCGAAACAGGAGAGTGCCGTGAAATTTATGTAAAAGGGCGCGTCGACTATGTTTTGAATAGAATGGGAGAGCTGGGTTATATAAAGGACAATGAATATGACCAGGCGACCAAAGAAGCCGAACATCTTCAATTTAAACCATTCAGAGAGGAGATCAAGGCGCCTCATTTTGTGATGTATATACGCCAACTTCTTGAGGAAAAGTATGGCAAGGATCAGATTGAGAAAGGAGGATTGAAAATCACGACAACCCTTGACCCAAAAATGCAGGATGCCGCGGAAAAAGCGGTTACAGATTATGCTAAAAAAAATCTCGAAAGTTATAACGCGAATAACTCCGCCCTTGTTGCCATGAACCCTGACGATGGGCAGATTTTAGCAATGGTCGGGTCAAATGATTATTGGGATGATACGATTGATGGCAAAGTCAATGTGGCACTTCGCCCACGGTTGCCAGGATCATCTTTTAAACCCATTGTCTATTCCGCGGCGTTTTTGCAAGGCTATACGCCAAGCACAGTCCTTTATGATGTAAAAACAAAATTCGGAGCGATTTATTCACCGGAAAATTATGACCGACAATTCCGCGGTCCGGTTTCAATGAGGCAGGCGCTGGCGAATTCTTTGAACATTCCAGCGGTCAAGGCTGGCTATCTGGCTGGGATTCCCAACGTGCTGGACTTGGCCCGTAGAATGGGCATACAGCTAAATCAGCCTGATGACTGGTATGGCCTTTCGCTGGCTATCGGGGCTGGCGAAGCCAGATTGCTTGATATGGTGGGCGCATACAGTATATTCGCTAGCGGGGGCTATAAAACAGATCCTGTCGCCATCCTAAAAATAGAAGACAGGAACGGAAATATTCTGGAGGAATATACTAAACCCCAAAATCGGGCTTTGATTCTTGACCCGCAGGTCGCTTATCTTATTAATAATGTGCTAAGCGATGCTGAGGCAAGGCCAGAGGGTTGGTGGCGTTCGCAACTTACAATCCCAGGGCAAATAAATGGCGCCAAAACCGGCACTTCTAACAAAAAAATAAAAGGCGTTGATTATCCTTTTGACACGTGGACTTTAGGTTATACGCGCCGCCTTGCCTCGGGTGTGTGGTCAGGCAATACTGATGGCTCTATTTTGGGGTCGAAAGCTGATGGCTTGTCCACGGCCGCATATATATGGCATGAATTTATGGTGGCGGCGACCAAAGATATGCCCCGTGAAGATTTTGAGAAACCTGAAGGAATCAAGTACGTTAAAATTTCCGAAAAGACTGGCAAGCTTCCATCAGAATATACACCAGAGGACGCGATAAAGACTGGAGTTTTCGCAAGTTTCTCTGTCCCAAAGGAAACCGACAACTCGTATAAAGTCGTTAAAATTGATAAAGTGTCGGGCAAACTGGCTACTGAATTCACACCAGAATCAGCCATTGAAGAAAAGGCGTTTTTTGAACATCATTCTGAATTTCCTGATAATCCTCTATGGGAGGAACCAGTCAGAAAATGGGCTGAAGAAAATCATCAGGATGAAGTCGCCCCAACAGAATATGATGATGTCCATACAGCTGAAACAATGGGAGATAAACCCATGATTGTTATAAAATCGCCAACGGATCTCGCGACCGTAAGCCCGCCTTCAATCGGCGTATGGGTGGACGTCAGTTCAAAATCCGGCATCGATTATGTGGAATATTATTGGGACGATGAACTAAAAGATACTGTCAAAAACCCACCGTATAAAGGCACCATAGAAATCAATAAAAGCACTGAGGATGGGTCCACCCATGTAATTAAAGCCATTGCTTACGATTCATTGTATATTTCCAACCAGTCTTCCATCCAGGTAAGAATCGGCATCGATGATGTCGCGCCAACAATTGTATTCGCTTATCCGGGTGACGGTATCCGTTTAGATGCAGGCACATCAATGTCGGCACAGGCTAACACCACTGATGCGAAGGGCGATATACTGAAAGTTGAATTTTATCTGGACGGCAACCTCAGCGCCACAATTAAACAACCTCCTTACTTATGGCAGTTTGTCGTACCCAACGTAACAGGGGAACATACTCTTAAAGCCATTGCTTATGACCATACCAGCAATAAGTCCGACGCACAGATAACAATTGTGGCAAAAGAACCTGATTCAACCATTATAAGCGGAGACAATTCCCAGATAACCGAACCTTATAAAAACCAATCTTTTAACCAGGGTCAGAGAGTGCTTATTCAGGCCGCATTAAGCAAAGAGGCTCAGAAGAACCTGAAAGAATTGACCGTTACAGCAAAAAAGAAAGATGGCAAAACCATTACAATCGCTAAGGCAACCGGAGACAGCGAAACAGGAGGAGCTTATGTCTATACATTTATTTGGGATTCTGTCCCAGCGGGCATATACGACTTATCCCTAAAAATCGTTCTGCAAGATGGGACGATAAGATTCAGCGGAAAGGTGCCGATTGTTGTTAGGTAATTCCAGTTGTGGCTCGGATAGTGGCTAGAAATGTGGCTAGAAATGTGGGTCGAATTGAGAATCTAATTAAGGATGATTGGATTTTTTGGAACCTTTAGAATGCCGCGCCAGCCTGTGTCTGGGTGAGGGCAGAATTGTTCAGTCCCCCGGACGAAGTTAGGGCAGGTATAACTACTATCAACCATATAGCCATTTTTAGCATCTTCGGTTTCGACTCCTACCATAAAATCTGGTAATTTAAGCATACTCCTAGTATTGCAGTCAAATTTGCCAATTTTTTGCATTTTATCGTAAACTTCCAGAGGCATTAAATCCACACCGAATTCTTTGGCCATATCCATCGCGTTGCCATTACATTTTACACCATTTTGTTCCAGAAAATCCTGTGATCGTCTGGTGTACGCACAATTTCTACGACCTTTCGGTGTTTCGGCGGAGCAGTCAGCAAAAATGAACGCATTTTCTTCATTGGCAATCACGTCAGGTTCACCGCCGGTTTTTTCCATTTGAACCAAGCTCCACATTAAATCCAGGTCAGCTTCAAGGGCATTTTTAACTTCGTTAAAATTGATACCTTCAGGGCGATTGTAATGGCTGGGTTTATGGCCAAGACGGGTTTCAAGTAAACCGAGAAACTCAGCTTGCTGTTCCGGAGATTGTTTAAAAAGTTCATATTTTTCGAGATTCCTTATTAAAAGTTCTAACTTATCACGTCTACTTTTAGCTTCTATAATTTCCGCTTTTAGCAATTGAGATTCATCTTTTTGTAATTGAGATTCATCGAAAGAAAGTTCACCCTCAAGCACCCCTATCTCAGCTGTTAACAAACGAAGCCCAGCTTTTAAAAATCCCAATGTTTGTGAATCAGATGGTTCGGGTTTTATTTCAGAAATAAGTTTGGTAGTTATAAATTACTTTAGTGTATATTTATATACTATATTTCATACAAAGTCAATGAAATTGACCCCAAATTCAAAAAATCAAGATCGATACCTGTATTGCGGCTCCAATTGAGGGGCCGATTGTAAATCCGATAGTAAATCCAATTGTTTGGCAATAAGTTGAAATGCAATAGGATTTACAATAGGAATATAGCTAAAACACAGATATCCAGAAAGGAACCGATACTACTGAGAGAATAGTGCTCAGCACGATTGTGCGGGCGATAAATGTTTTGTCTAAAGAATATTCATCTGCTAAAGCAAATGGAGTGATGGCCGCTGGCATAGCGGATTCTATTAGAGTTGTCGAAAGCGACTGCGGGTTTAAACCAGCCAACTTAATTCCTAGATAAAACAGCCCGGGCATTACAAAAAGAATAAATAACGAAAAAATAAACACTGGAACCCATTCCGACAGCTTACCAAAATCCGATCTGCCGATAAAAAGCCCCATAACAACTAATACGGTCGGCGTTACAGAAGCGACCACCATATCTATTGCCCTTCCGATTACGATGGGAATTGGTATCTGAAAAGTGCCAACCACAATTCCCGCGACGACCGCAACCAGTATCGGGTTAGCGATAAGATGTTTGGCTACTTTTGTAATAACGCCTTTTTTTGATGCCATTTGATCGTATTCCAGATATCCAAGACCAATAGTGAATTTCCAAAAAAGATAAATAGCCACGATTATACTTGCTACCGGAAGAACATTTTTACCATATATTTCTTCAAGTATCGGTATGCCCAAATAGGCCACACTTCCAAAACCAAAACACATAAATAAAGTGCGTGATAATTGTCTATTAAGGCGAAATATTTTCTTGGCAATCAATGCAATAAGAAAACTGCCGATTAAAAATGCCGAATTTGCAAATATAACAGTCGCATTTTCTGATAGAGAGAATGAAGTTTTGCTCAAAGACGCAAAAACAAGCGCTGGCAAACCTATCTTAAGAGCATAATCGTTTAAAACAACTTTCCAATTTTTATTGAGATTTTTCACACGCTGAAGAATTGCGCTAACAAAAATTATAATAAACAATGGCGATATTGCGCTAAGTATTTTTAACATTTTTTTAAATTTAAAATTTTATTTGGTAAATTAATTGTAACAATAAATGGTTTTACGGTTAAATAGATTTGGAAAAGGTAAATATTTTTGAGTTTAGAAACGAACTTGACAAATATATGAACTGTTGATAAAATATAAACTAACTAATATAATTGCCCTTATGCCAAATTCAAATAAACCCAACCCACTCAAATCTGGAACCGATGATGCAGTCCCATCCGAGGTACAAGATCCAATCGGGGATATAATATGTATTGGCTCTAATGTACCCGAACAAAAAGTTATATTAGGTTCAAGAAGTGATGCTAAAAAAGTTATAACTACTGAGGTGGCCGAGCAGGATGATCCTTCGAATATGCCAAAAATTACAGATTCAGATAGGATCGGGACCCCCCTAGATTTAGAAAAAGCATTAGTAGACTTAAAAGAAGCTTTTGTGGGGAGGCGTGTTATTGAGGTTGAAGAAATTATGAATGATGAAGGTAATTTAAGAAAAGTAAGAATTGCATTTCATTCAAATGTCACAAAGATTTCTTGGAAAGGCCTAGCCCGACTCACAAAAGGGGAAAATAAACTTGAAGTTCATCCTATAAAGTCTACTGATGATCCAAAATGGGAAACCGTTGATCCTGACTTTCTTGAGCTAGGTATGGTAAGGGCAATATTAAGACACAGATTAGAAAAATTATCTAAACATGAACAGCCTGGCATCTGATTGCGTGCATTATATTAAACCCAAATACCAATTTATTATTTGGTGTCCAAAAAATAGCGCGATATATGTTCCGAATAGCAGAAATGGTCCAAAAGGAATTGAGCTTTTACGCGTAAACTTGCCACTTAATAAACCAACAAGGCTATAAATCGCGCCAACAAGGTATCCAACAAACAAGCCGACAATAACATTTGGCCATCCTAACAGAAAACCCATAATTCCGCCTATGCGGACATCGCCGCCGCCTAGCCATTTGCCTTTTGACCCGAAAAATAGCAGGCTAAAGAAAACAACGGGAACCGCAAACCCAATTGAAAGGCTGCTTAATGTATTTAAATGCCCGAAATAACCAACAATGCCCGTAAGTAAAATCGTCGGAATCGAAATTTCGTCCGGTATCTCCTGGAAAAGAATGTCGTAAAAGGAAAGCAGGACGAAGATGAACGTTATCAGAAGATAATAAAAAAGGAGAAATAGATTGCTGAAACCGGTTAAAATCGACGTTAACAGAAAAAATGACCCCATCGTAAGCTCAAGCAGGGGGTATCGCAGAGAAATCGGCTTTTTGCAGTAACGGCATTTCAGTTTATTTATCAGGCATCCTAAAAGCGGAATTAAATCGATTGCATTTAGGACGTGTTTGCAGGTCGGGCATTTGGAACGCCCCAAAAAAATACCTTTTTCCTTATGGTATAGGCGGTGGATTATTACGCTGGCAAAACTGCCGAAACCTAGACCGATGAGGAAAATTATTGGGTAGAATATTGTCATATTTTCGTATTGTGGCTAGGATTGTGGCTGGTATTGTGGCTGGTACTATGGTTATTGATCCACTATTCTAGCCACTATTCTAGCCACTATTCGGAATCAGATATACATAATTATCGGCAAAATCATCGGTTCGCGGCCAAGCCGTTTACGGATTAGGCGGTTTACCTGAAGCTCAATGCCCCTTTTAAGGTCCTTTAGACCAATATCGCGGTTCTCGGCGACTATCTGCTCAAATGCTTTTTTAGCGACCTGTTTGGTCTCTATAGCAATCGCCTGAGATTCTTTTACATAAACAAAACCTCGCGACATTATATCAGGATCACCTATAAGTCGTTTAGTATTTTCATAGGCGTGGAAAAGGATAAGCAGAACTCCGTCTGTAGACATTATTTTTCTCTCCTGAATTACTTTTGAGCCTATGTCCCCGAAGCCCAGACCGTCGACCAAAATGTCGTTGGCAGGTATTTTTTGTTTGGATTTGCGGACACCCTGTTTACTTATTTCAAGTATGTCGCCGTTATTTTCCAGTATGGTGATCATTAGGTTGGTGTCAGCTATCTGCCTGATCTTATCAGCGTGACCTACTCGCATAAAAAGTTCGCCGTGAATAGGCACATAACATTTGGGTTTTATAAGCGAATACATCAGTTTTACTTCTTCTTCATGAGCATGGCCGGAAACGTGCACGTCCATATCTCCATTGGTTATTACTTTTGCGCCCTGCGAACAAAGATTATTTATAACACTGACAATCGCAAGTTCATTGCCGGGAATCGGGCTTGCTGAAATCACAACAGTATCCCCTTCGTGGATTTTAACCTGCGCGTGCTCACCTATAGCCATACGCGTAAGAGCGCTCAATGTTTCTCCCTGTGCCCCTGTCGTCAGGATTATGACTTGGTTGGGAGGCAGAGAATTGGCCTGAGGGCTGATTTTACGCGCCGTGCCTTTTGGATACGTAGTGTAACCCAGCTGTTCCGCCAGAGCCATATTCTCAATCATCGACCTACCTGAAAGGAATACCTTCCGATTATATTTTGAGGCGATGTTACAAATTTGGTTAATACGTCCGATTAGAGAAGAAAATGAAGCTATTATTAGACGACCTTTTGTTTTAGAAATAACGTCTTCAATATTATTGGCTATCTCCCTTTCTGAACGGCAGAAACCAGGCTTAACTGCGTTTGTGCTATCGATTAGTAATACATCTATTCCTTTTTGCCCGATTTCAGCGATGCGCTGCATATCTGCGGGCTTATCTATCGCGGGTGAATGATCGAATTTGAAGTCGCCCGTGTGTACAACACTACCCGCAGGGGATTTAATATAAACCCCCATTCCATCAGGTATGCTATGGTTAACGCGGAAAAACTCGACTTCAAATACGCCAAATTTAAGCTTAGCGTCTTCTTTATATTCGTGTAGCCTTACATTCTTATCCAACGCGAATTCGCGTAATCGGTTTTTGATTAAACCCGCGGTCAGTTTTGTGGCATATAAAGGAGGATTTCCCAGTTTTGGCACAACGTATTGCACGGCTCCGATATGGTCTAGGTGCCCGTGCGTAAAAATAATCGCCCTGACGTTATGTTTGCGTCTTTCCAAGTAAGTAACGTCTGGCACTATATAGTCTACACCGAGCATTTCAGGACCTGCGAAAGACATACCGCAGTCTACAATGATTATGTCATTGCCGTATTCAAAAGCCATCAGATTCTTGCCGACTTCTTCCAGCCCGCCCAAAGGAATGACGCGCAGTTTATTGCCGCCCGCGTGTTCGAACTTATCAAATTTTTGGTGTTGTTGCTGATGGGGTTGATGCTGATAGGGCTGATGAGGATGTTGATGATGAGGCGGTCTTGGCGGTTGGTGATGATGTGGTGTATTTGTATGTTGAGGAAGTTTTTGCTGTTGTTGTGGATGTATGTTTTTATCCACCCATTCCGATATTTTTTGTTCTGTCATTTAAATTCTATTTAGTTATTAATTTATTACCTTCGTCCTTTTGACAAGCTCAAGGCTTAGGTGCGAAGGGAGGTGCAACAATATTTGTCTCTTTCTCTTCGTGTTTAATCCATTGTATCATCTATGATAAAAAATTGCAATCACAAAATGTAAGGTGTTATAAAAAAATGGCTAACGAAAGCCAGAATATTAGATTTTTAAAATGTCATTTATCCTATTTCAAGCAGACAGGTTTTTAAGATTTTTGTGGGATTTCAGGAAAAAGTAACCTACAGCCATAAAGGTGACTACTGATGCCGCCCATTGCGGAATCGGCACGCCGAATGAATCCAAAAGCATAAATGTGCCCAGAAAAAGTATCGAATACATGGCACCATTTTTAAGGAAGATGTATTTTTTTATTCTCTCAATATTACCAATTGTTATCTGCCGAACCACTAAAGCTCCTAAACCGTTACCTAGCAAAATTAATGGAACAGAAAGGGTGAACGCGAATGCTCCTAATACCCCGTCTATTGAAAATGTCGCATCGATTATTTCCAGATAAAACAACTTACTTAAATCCGATAAGCTTTTATCCGTAAGCGTGCGTTCCTTTTCCTCAGCATTTTGTTTGAATCCATGCGTGATAAAGAATGCTGTTGAACCGAGTACAGCGCCAAACGCCATCATCGGGTTTTGTTTAAGCGTAAACCATACAATAAAAGAAAGAAGTATTGAAACGACGGCATAAAACCATACCCCTTTTCGCAGGAAAAATTTTTCTATCCGCGGTAAACCAAAATGTTTCTCTTCAAGAAACAACCAATGAAAAAATAAAAAAATAAGAAAAGTGCCGCCACCAGCAAGTAAAATCGGAGCCGCCTTTTCCACAGATTCATGCACGCTTGGGTCGCTGCTAAAAGTTGATGTAAGCGCGCCAATTGGCCCGAGCGAAGGGTTCACTCCCCATACAATCAACCATGGCAGCAAACCGCGTATTAAGAATACTGCTATCAGGAGCCCCCAAAATAAAAACCATTTGCGAGCTTTGGCCTGCATAGTCGAAAGAACTTCAGCATTTATTACAGCATTATCAATACTCGCTATTGTCTCAAACAAACAAAGCCCGAGAACGATGATTATAATGTTAAGCCAACTCATATATTATTTGCTATTTTTTTATTACTATTTGCTATTTGGTAATAGTGTACTATTTTTTGTAAAAAAATACATATTTTCGGCAGGCGTATAACATTTGAATATGCATACAGTTTTGAGTCCAGCGTCTAACGTTCGCGATGTGCGTACCGTCTGGCGGTAAGCGTCTTGAGTCTTGCATTTCCGTTATACGTTAGCCGCCAGACGTTAGACGGTACGCTTTTCGCAGACGATGGACGAAAGACGATATGACGTAAGATGAAAGGTTTACAGAATTTTTGTTTTGTATTGAAGCGCTTCGGCAACATGTGTTGAACTAAGGTTTTCTTTCCCTTCCAGATCCGCTATTGTGCGCGCGACTTTCAGGATCCTGAAATACGAGCGCGCCGAGATATCGAATTGCGTAACCGCCTGCGCGATTAGCGCTTTAGCTTCCTTTGTTAATTTGCAAAAACGATTTATGTCATCATTTTTCATCTCGCCGTTTGAATATATTTTTAAGCCCTTAAACCGTTCCCTCTGTATAGCGCGCGAGTTTTCAACTCTCTGTCTTACTGCTTCCGAATCTTCCTCTTTCTTTTTAGATGATAATTTTGATATATCAACAGGGGCGACGTTTAAATGAATATCGATTCTGTCCAAAAGCGGGCCTGAAAGCTTTTTTTCATATCTTTGAACGTCAACTGCCGAACATGCGCATTCTTTTTTCGCGTTTTCCACATTCCGGTAACCGCACGGACAGGGGTTCATCGCCGCTATCAGAATAAACTTGCTCGGGTAAGTGCAAGTGCCCTTAACTCTTGATACTGTGATAAAATTGTCTTCCATTGGTTGCCTTAATACTTCAAGCACGTTTTTTGGGAATTCCGCTATTTCATCCATGAACAAAACACCTCGATGCGCAAGCGAAATCTCGCCAGGTCCTGGTATATTCCCACCACCCACAATACTCATAGCTGACGCGGTATGATGAATGGGGCGGAATGGTCTTTCGGTTATAAGTGGCTTATGTTTCGGGAGTAATCCTGCCACAGAATATATTTTTGAAACCTCAAGCATTTCGTCGAGCGTCATTGAAGGCAGTATTCCGCCAAGCGCCCTTGCCATTAACGTTTTTCCCGCCCCTGGGGCGCCGCAAAGTAAAATATTGTGTCCGCCCGCGGCTGTTATCTCAAGCGCGCGCTTTGCCTGCGCCTGGCCTTTGATTACCGACATATCAACGCTTATTATGCGGTCGCAATCTATTTCTGGCGGCTGAATTGGCAGAGCCTCAATCTTACCTTTTAGATGCATAACCGCCTCTTTTAAACTGCCTGCAGGTATTATTTTGATTCCTGGGATAAGAGCGGCCTCTTTCGCGTTTTCTTTTGGCAGGACGATTTTTTTAAAACCTTGTTTTTTCGCAAACTCAACGCTCGCAAGAACTCCATTTATTGGGCGTATAACGCCATTCAACGCGAGTTCTCCGATGACTACAGTCTCCTCAAACGAATTTGATGGCAATTGTTTCATCAATGCGACAATTCCTAACCCGATAGGAAGGTCATACCGCGGTCCGAATTTTTTTAGGTCTGCTGGCGCCAGATTCACAATCACCTTACCACGCGGAAACTCGAAACCTGAGTTTTTGACCGCGCTTGTAACACGCTCCTTTGCCTCCTGAACTGCGGCATCCGGAAGACCGACAATGGCAAATATGACTCGGCCAGCCCTGCGGTCGACCTCGATTTCAACGAGAAACCCTTCTAAACCGTGTAACTCAACACTTAATAATTTTGATGGCATAAATATTTAAAATTACAAAATACAAATTACAATTTTTAGGTATATGGTTATTCATAAAATTTCATCAGTCATCGATTAAATCGTCGTATTTTGGGTTGGTATAAACATACGGCCAGTCTGATGGCAGATTGTGTTTATCAAGATTGTAAATAATGTAATCGAGATGGTTATCGAATGATTTGTCATTCCTGGTGTATTCATCATGAAAGGTTTTTTTCCATCGGAATTTCGGGAATGGATTTTTATTTATATATTTTATTTTAAAACGATATTTTAATAACCATTTGATTTTTATGTGTGTATATAATTTACATTCCATCTGTAGGCGACAATGATCATTGTCGCTTCCAGTTAGTATGTGCATTAGTTCATCATGGTTATTAATACCCATAATAAAATTAATATTCCGAGATACATTCCGTTTTAAAAATTGCATGACCTTTGAAATATTAAATTCGTCATTCGGTTGTATCTGCGAATGGAAATGGTCATAATTCAACACCCATCCGTACAATAAAAATTCCTTCAGACGTTTGCACAAACGTAAATTCTCGACAAACAATTCACAAAAAATCCGTTCCCTGAAATACGGGTAATTATTGTGCGTTTTTGATGTAATAAAATAGACCGCATCTTCAAATATGATGCGCTTCTGTGAATTGCGGTGATGAAAATATACAATTTCAAAGAATCTTAATAATCCGTTCATACATAATATTCATTTAAATTCAAAAAATTTTTCAATAAACTTTATCAAGGCTTTCTATATATCACGTTTAATTGTTTGTTGTCAAACCCCTATCCATTTTTTTAGCTTCAAAATGAGCCTCAAAAATCAATGTAACAATTTTTGTTACAATTAATTGATTAAACGATTAAAATGTTTAAGGATTATGGACAATTTTTATATCCCAGACATACAATTAAACTGATGAAAGCTCTTGATGAAAAATACATGGCGCATGCTCTCAAATTGGCCCGCTTGGGCGGTCGTGCTGTCGCGCCTAACCCGATGGTTGGCGCTGTTATTATAAAAAATGGAAAAATTATAGGTCAGGGATATCATCAGAAATTCGGAGGTCCTCATGCTGAGGTAAATGCGATACAATCGGTCAGAAAATCCGAAGACCTTAAAGGCGCGACCATTTATTTAACCTTAGAACCTTGTCGGCATCACGGAAAAACACCACCTTGTTTGGATTTAATTAAGAAAGTCGGCATTACGAAAGTTGTTTGTGGTTCACATGATCCTTTCCAAAAAAGGATTAAGGACTATGCCCACCCGGATGACATGGTCGGACGGGGACTAAGAACTAAGTTTCTGACAGGTCCGATGGCGGGAGAATGCAAACATCTTAATAAATTCTTTTTTACTTGGGTTACAAAAAAACGGCCATTTGTTACAGTTAAAATCGCGATGACTGCTGACGGTTTTGTGGCGGGGCGGTACGGTAAACAAATTCATATTACTGATGCAAAACAAAACCGGGAAGTTCATAAACTTAGGGCTTTACACCAAGCTATTATGGTTGGCACAAATACTGTTTTTAATGACAATCCAAGGCTGAATGTAAGATTGATTAAGGGTAAGGACCCATTACGCGTAATACTGGATTCGCATTTGCGGATACCCAAGAGTGCGAATGTTTTTAGGGATAAAAATTTTTTAGTCGCAACGACTAAAAAATTAATTCCCAATGACCAATTCCTAACCTGCCTTCGCCGTAGCGAAGCAACGGCTTCGCGCAGGCAGGTGACCAATTCGAATATCTGGTTTAGCCCTACAAAAAAATATATAAATATTAAAAAATTATTGCGGCATTTAGCGGATATCGGAATTTCATCTATACTCGTTGAACCAGGCCCCACTCTTTACAGCTCACTTAAAAGACAGAATTTAATCGATGAGCTGATTATTTATCGCGGAAAAATAAAAATCAAAAAAGGCTTAAGAATTTCGCTCTGATATAACTTTATAATAAAGTTCCTCAAATTGAGGTATTATTTTATTTATGTCGTGTTTTTCGATAATTTCTAAACTTTTTTGCGCCATTTGTAGCCAAAGATTTCTGTTTTGCAGAATTGTGATTATTTTTTGAGCTAAATCCTTCTCATCTTTTTCAAATAAATAACCGTTAACATTATTGGAAACAAGTTCAGGAAGCGCGACTGCGTTTATGGCGAGAACAGGCAAACCTGTTGTCATAGCTTCCATAACAGCGATTCCCTGAAGTTCCGCAGTTCCGGTTGCCAAATAAATATCCGCGAGGCTATAAATCCTTTCCAGCTCATCTTCATCTATCCTTCCCGTGAATATCACGTATTCCTGTAAACCAAGTTCATTGCGCATATCGATAAGGTCCTTGTCATTTTTTCCTCTCCCAACCAACAATACTTTAAATTTAACTTTCTTAAGGGCTATTTTTACCGCCCTCAAAAGAAGGTCGATGTTTTTATCATATTCCATCCTACCGACAAAAAGCAGAAGAGGCTCAGAACCATCGATATTATATTTTGACATTAATTTTTTGTCTTTACCGCGCCTCTTGAATTTATGCAGATTAACGCCATTTGAAATCACAATCATCGGATTAGTGAGCCCCATATCTTTTACCATTTTTATCGCGGCAAAAGATGGAGATGTGATAAAATCCAATTTTTTATAAACACTTTTGAAATGGCGCCACATTATTTTTTTTGCTTCTTTATGGATTAGCGAAGGAAGGTATTGGAGCAAATTTTCCGGCATAAAATGATTGGTACCAATAACAGGAATATTATGGTATTTCGCTATTTTCAAAGTAGTATTGCCTAATAAAAAATGATTTTGAATATGTATTATATCAGGATTGAATTCTTTGATCTTTTTTTTCATTTTTCCGCGCAATCCTACTATATCAATGACCCTAAAGTAAGGATGGATTGGTTTGACTGCAAAAGATTTAACCCGAAAAATGTTCAAACCAGATTCATCTTTTTCCACCTCATCCTTAAAACGATAATTTGGGGCAATCGTTAAAACTTTATGACCTCTTTTACTAAGCTCTCTCCCTAGGCGCTGGGTAAAAATTGCCGCCCCGTTCATATCTGGCGGGTATGTTTCACTTGCTATAAGTATCTTCAACTTTTTCTGCATAATCTTCCTTTTTTATTAAATCAAAAAATTTACCATTACAATTGCTTGTATCCAGACACAATTGTAATGCTTATCCGATGAATTTGAAAGGGGTATGAGATCTAATTGTAACAAAGATCATTAATCATACTTTCCGGGAATCCGTATGGCTCCAAATCTTTGCAGGCGACACCCCCATTTCCATCAAATACAAGTTTCCATTCCCCATCGACTTTAGTCGCCAAAAAATTGCCCCCCCCTCCCCGTCCGCCTTCTCCAAATAACACACCACCTCTTACATGCTGTTCTGTAGATTGTGCGATTGTTACCTTAATTTCTGATAAAGGTTTGTTGTATTTGTCAGCAAAAAGCTGTTGAATAGCCCCGCTTAGCTCTGGGTCACAGGCCTCATCCCATATCCTCAGGCATTTTTGTTTCAATCCGCACCACTGATAACCTGCTGAGCCAATACATCCATGTTCGTCTTTGTCGCCACCGACAATCGGAGGATTTGAGTTATTGGCTTGTCTAAATTCACAGATCAATACGCACTGCATTGTGCAAATCTCTGCTGCCGGATCATGGCGGCATGCTGACGCACATTCATTGAATTTCCCGCCGTTTGTTTGGCACCAGGTTTGGCTTGCACCTTCGCATTCCTGATATTCCGATAACCATGTTCCATTGGCCGTTGCGCAGGATGTTGAATGACCGTCGGTAATTGGTGGATTAGTATCCATTACTGGCGGCTTTGTGTCCGATGTGGGTGCTGAGGGTTGTTTTGGGGCACAGGCGGTAATTCCTATGGCCATAAAACAGGCAAAAATGATGTATAGGATTTTTTTCATACAGAAAAATTAATAATAAGCTTTTCAAACGCATTATATAACTCTTAAAAAAAATACCCAATCCGTTTTTAGTTTTGCTGAAGAGCCGGGCTAAATTTCTACATTAAAAACACCCACCATCAGCATAATAAAACTGATTAAAATCAATGTGAAATAATAAAGCCAAGGCTGTTTGGTGTGGTAAAGATAATACAAAATCCCCAAACTAAACAAGCAGCCTAGTGAGTAAACGGCTATCGGCCAACGATAAAAAAACATCCCAATTGTCACTAATACAACTGCCAGGGGCACAATCATAAAGGTAGCTTTGTAAGACGTTTTTAACTTTGATTTGAAGATAAACCATGAAATTATACCGATAATTACGACAAATGAAATATGCATCAATGGCGGAAACCAATAAAGTTGCGTATCAGGTCCAAGATTTGTAGAAAGCGCAATAATCCCCCTTATTGCATTCTGGTAAAAAGCATCGAATATAAAAGTTAGATTTAACAGAAAAAAGCCAAAAAAAGCCACAGTAAGTGCTGACAAAATATTTTTAAAAGTCTTATTTTTGGAAATATTCAGCATAACAAATTATTCAGTTGTCTCACCGTCAAATTCTGCTTCATTTGCTTCAGCTTCTTTTTTGGTTGCGCGCACAATGCCATCTTTATGATGAGCTGGAGAATAGATAGTGTATAACTTTAGATCCTCTTTACTCGATATATTGATGACGTTATGTTGAGCGCCAGCAGGAACGACAATAGCGGAACCGTCTTTTACATCATATTCATGGCCGTCGATAATTACTTTCCCCATTCCTTTTTCAAAGCGGAAAAACTGATCATTATCCGGATGGACTTCCATGCCGATTTCCTCATTGGGCTTTAGGCTCATCAATACGAGCTGGCTATGCTTACTGGTATAAAGCACTTTGCGGAAATTTTTATTGTGTATAGTATCTTTTTCGATATTTGCGCTGAACCCTTTCATATTTGTTGAATTAAATAATAAATTTTATTAAATTATCCCTTTTTTTTATCAATTTTTTCAAACCCCAGCAATTTTACCCCGAAATAAACAACAAACGCGATTACAAGAAAATCAATAAAAACGCTTATCAAGTCGCCATACATGATTTTTGCGGTACCTAAATTAATTGCCGCTGATTTAAGGTCGCCAACTGAACCAATTGCGATACTGATAAGCGGATTAATAATATCATTAACAAGTGCCGCGACGACCTTGGAAACTGCGCCACCAAGAATAAAACCTACAGCCAGTCCTACAACTCCCTGTTCGCGGATGAAATTGAAAAATCCTTTCATATTTTATGTTTGTTAAATTTAAAATATTTTTTGTTAAATCGATTATATCATACGCTGAAAATAGGATTCATATTTTTACTTAGGCAAACCCTCCTCTCGGGTTCTCATGCCTAATTGTCAAAAAAGAAATGAATAAATCAGGATATCGGCAATGCCTGATAACAGAAAATAGACGGCCATAGGGCTGGCTCTATTTCTTCCAGCTTCTAACCACTGCCTCACACTGTTTCCCGCAGGGTCCTTAATTCAGGTGAAACGCGCAATTTCAACAATGCCTTTAGTTCGATAACTCTGGCTCTTTCACGAGAAAGGCCCACACGCGACCCTACGCTCTTCTGACTGTGCCCTTCGATGGAATTGAAACCAAACCGGTTTATTATTATTTCCTTTTCAATGGGATTCAGCATTCCAAGCAATCTTCTGATGCTTTCCCCCCAATTGCTTTGAATCGCATCGCGCTCAGGCGTGTTTGTGATCTGCTTTTTGACCTCATCGCTGACGTTTTCAGTTGTAGCCATGCCAGCATCACTGCCATCATCCATCCTGTGCGGGGAAGAAGCCGAATAAAAAAGCTGGGCAATGCAATCGGGTTTTACAGAAGATCTGCGCCTTCGTGAAAATAATTCTAAGTCCGTGATTCTTTCGACCTGAGTGCCCAATTGCGACGCAATATCTTCTGTAGATTGCCCTGGAAACTTGTTCTTGTGACTCTCAAGGCAGTTAATCGCATTGGTCAAAGCAGATGGAAATGTCACAACGCCTATCTGCGATTTTAACTCCTTCTTACATCGCTTAAGAGTGGAGAAAAAATAGGTCGAAAGCATACTACGGCTTTCATCCCAGTAGACAGAAGCCCAAAACAAATTAATCGCCACCACCTGATAAATATCATTACGGGAATGATAAGTAGAAAAATTGCCGATGCAATTGACTGCCGTATCTATCAAACCTTTGTTTTCTAAAACAAGTTTCCACGCATCCTCCATGGTCCGCTGGGGAAGGAGATCGGGAATTAGCTGCGCCAGTTCTGTTTTTTTTGCCTCGTACGGCTCTCCTCTCAGCTTCAGAAGCGCATTAAAAATACACTTCCGTGTTGTAAGGATATTTTTTGCAACGAGTTCACGCAGTGTTTCTCTAAAACCATCCATTTCCTCGGCAGTGTGCTTTTCTGGTTCAAAAAAAGGCGACAGGACATTTGGGATTTCTTTTTTCCGACATATTTTTTTCCTAGGTCCTTTGTCGGCCGGTTCGTCAACTTCTCGCCCATGGATAAAATTAATAAATCCTTTAATATGTAAGTCTGTTGATTTTTGGACTATTTTTTATCAACGTACACGCTTTGGCAAATTTGCAATTTCTGAATTTTGTGTACTTTGATCTTCATAAGAAGTGTCCATAAGCTTAAATATTTAAATTATTAAAAAAAGGAGGGGGGGGCGGACATAATAAACATAAAATTCAGAAATTGCAAATTTAAAATTTTTTGCTCATTCCAGCTAACTTGATTATATTATGCGCAAAAAAATGAATTTCCTGTTTTTACTCAGGCAAAATTTCTTTTAGGGTTCTCAAGGTATTAGCTCAATAGGGAATTGCTCAAATTCCTAGAAATCTTTTTCCCCTCGATTTTGCTCGGGGTTCAAAGATTTCATCGGAATTCGTCCTCACTACATTTCGGGCTCATTGAAATCGCCCTTATTCCGTTTGGACCGCAATTCTCGCTAAATGAGGAGCATCCCTGTACTGAACCAATAGGGAAACGCTCAAATTTACGAATAATCCGCCTTGCGGATTTTCATAAATTTGCCCTCAATCCGCTACGGACGTTCGTCCTTGCTTCTGTCGGTTCGCGTTTCTCACTACTTACTGGCGGAGAGAGAGGGATATTCTCACGTGCTCGTCCCGCAATGCGGGACTGCGCGGTCGAGCCCGCCTACCGGCAGGCAGGCTTCGTAATAGTCGCTCCTGTCGTCCTTTGGACTCGGCCGCTCCTTTACTCAGGCGAACCCTCTTCTCGGGTTCTCATCCCTAATCCGGTTGCATTACAAAAAACAATCCGACTTAACGGTTGTCTGAATGGCGGAGAGAGAGGGATATTCTCACGTGCTCGTCCCGCAATGCGGGACTGCGCGGTCGAGCTTCGTAATAGTCGCTCCTGTCATCCTTTGGACTCGGTCGCTCCTTTACTCAGGCGGACCCTCTTCTCGGGTTCTCATCCCTAATTCGGTTGCATTACAAAAAACAATCCGACTTAACGGTTGTCTGAATGGCGGAGAGAGAGGGATTCGAACCCTCGCGGGGGTATACACCCCCCTAACGATTTAGCAAACCGTCCCCTTCAGCCACTTGGGTATCTCTCCACGTAGTTGCGAGAAACGTGTTCCGAACTAGGCGAAGGGCGACAATAGAAGCCCGAGCTAAGTGAGGATAAAATTGTAAAAATCTACGAAGGAGATTGTTTGCAATTTTAAACGTTTCCCAATTGATGTAATGCTTAAAGCTATGTTAATTTAACTCATAGATCGCTTAAGGTCAAATCAATGAGAAACGTCTTGTTCCGATTGATGAGCGGTGCAGTGCTGTATCAGAAGGGAAACACTCAAAATTGTTTAAATCCTCTTTGCGGATTTGCACAATTTTGCCCTCACTCCGCTACGGACATTCGTCCTTGCTTCGTTCGGAACGCGTTTCTCGCTTCTTAAAGGTCAATCATTATCTAGCATTTTTATGAGCTAATGTTTTTACCAGATAATATCCTGAAAATAACGCGAAAAAGACATTCAACCAAAAGAATATCCAGCTGGCTTCTATATAGCTAAAAAGCGCGATTAGCGCGCTACCTGAAGTAAGGGCTATTTCGCGGCGGAGGGTGCCCATAGTGAACGTATAACCAAGACCTATCCCAGAAAGGCCGATGATAAAAAATATCGTATTGTAGCCTTCGAAAAGGTAAAGGGACCATATGATAAAAATAAGGCCGCTTATTGAGATAATAGCAGTATCAATTCTGTCATCCGTATTTAACATCATTAATACGCTTGCTATCACAACCAGTATCTCAAGGAATACAAAAAATACAGGACCTCCAGTTCGGTAACCAAATATAGCGTATAGAAGCATAGCTGCGCCGCCTATTGCGAAAAGCCAGTTTTTAATTGATTTCATTGGATGGCTAATATCTTTAATATCTGGCCACGCTGCTCCTGTGACTAAAATAAGCGAGCCGATTAAACCTGTAATAAATATATAGTTCATTTTTTTGAAAATTATATATTACAATTTTATAACCTTGTTCTAAACTCGAAATTTGAAATTAGAAATTGGGAAATGAGCTACAAATTTCAAGTTTCAAGTTTCAAATTTCAAACTAAAGGTCAATCGTTACCTGAGGAATCATTACAACTGTTTTAATCTTTTTGGATTTTTCGATGCGCTCGGCAAATGGGCGGGACTGGTCTTTTTCGCCGTGTACCAGCATAACTTTTTTTAATCCCTTGATCGGTTTTACATAGTCATCCAGATCATTCATATCCGCGTGAGCGCTAAATGCTTCAAGCACAACAACCTCGGCATTCAGTTTGTACATCCTGTCGAATATTTTTACCATCGGCGCATTGTCTACAAGTTTGCGGCCTAAAGTGTGTTCAGCCATATATCCGACTATAACAATCGTGTTTTTAGGGTCTTCGATATGGTTTTTAAGATGATGGCGGATACGGCCGGCTTCACACATGCCACTAGCGGAAATAATAACGCATGGCCCGATAAAAGTATTTAGTTTTTTTGATTCTTCAACAGTAGTTGTTTGTTTGAGCTGGCGCATCGCGAATGGGTTCGTGTTTTTGAAAGTTTTCTTTATTTCTTCATCATAAAGTTCGATATGTTTTCTGAATATTTCTGTTATCGTTGTGGCAAGCGGACTATCTAAAAAAATTGGAAGGTTTTCGGGTATTTTTTTCTCATTTGCCAGCAGATGAAGGCTATAAATCAGCTCCTGACTACGCTCCAGCGCGAAAGCGGGGATAAGGACTTTACCCCCTCGTTTTATCGTGCGGTTTATCACTCTTGCCAAAGCCGGGATACCTTCATCAATAGGGTCGTGGGTTCTGTTGCCATATGTGCTTTCACATAATAAATAGTCAGCTTTTTTAATCTGGTAAGGATCCTTAATTATCGGCAGTTTATAGCGACCCAGGTCACCACTAAAGACTAGTTTCTTTTGTTTGCCGTCTTCTTTATCCAGTATATCTAAAACTACTTGGGCTGCGCCAAGAACGTGACCGGCTTCATAAAATGTGACTTTGATATCTTTATATATTTCAAATGTTTTTTCGTATTGATAACCTTTAAAAGATTTTAAACTGAATTCCGCATCCTCAATTGTGTATAAAGGCTCTATCGGATACAAAGCTGTTTCAGGGTGGTGTTTTTTCATGTATTCGGCATCACTTTCCTGTATGTACGCGCTGTCTAAAAGCATAACCTCACATAGATTCTTGGTGGCTTCGGTACAATATATCACACCTTTAAAACCTTTTCTTACAAGGGCAGGAATATTCCCTGCATGATCCATGTGGGCGTGTGAAAGCACCAAAGAATCGATTTCTACCGGGTCAAAACCGAACCAGCTATTTTTATCATAAGCTTCTTTTCTGTGGCCCTGAAATAAACCGCAGTCCAATAATATTTTTTTGCCGTTTACTTCAAGAAGATGCTGTGAACCTGTGACTTCAAGGGCTGCGCCGTAACTGGTTAATTGCATATTTCGAGTTGTGGCTAGGGTTGTGGCTAGGGTTGTGGCTAGGGTTGTGGCTAGGGTTGTGGCTGAATTACATCAACAATTCTAGCCACTATTCTAGCCACTATTCGGGCCACCATTCGGGCCACTATCCGGATTATTTTTTAGAAATATATTCCGCTAAGTCGACCATTCTGCAGGAATAACCCCATTCGTTGTCGTACCAGGCAAAGATTTTTATCATATTTTTATCAATGACCATTGTGCTTAGCGCATCGACAATAGATGAATGAGCATCCATCTGGAAGTCTTTTGAAACAAGAGGCTTTTTTTCCACATGCATTATTTTTGGATGTTTTTTAGCGTAAGCTTCAAAAGCCGCATTGATCGATTCAACAGTAGCATTTTTTTTGGTATCAACAGTCAAATCCACGAGAGATACTGTTGGGAGAGGGACGCGGACAGAGGTGCCAGTCAGTTTTCCTGCTACTGCCGGAATAACCAATCCTACAGCTTTTGCTGCGCCCGTGCTTGTCGGGATCATGCTCTGGATGCAGCTGCGGGCGCGCCTTAAGTCCTTATGCGGAAGATCTAATATCTTCTGGTCGTTTGTAACTGAGTGGACTGTTGTCATAATTCCGCGTTTGATGCCGAATTTATCATTCAATGCTTTTACAACAGGAGCCAAGCAGTTGGTTGTACAGCTGGCATTGGAAAGAACAAAATGTTTCTTAGGATTAAATTTTTCTTCATTTACGCCCATCACGATTGTTATATCAGCACCCTTATCGCCTTTACATGGCGCTGATACCAGAACTCGTTTTGCTCCTCCTTTGATATGACGGCTGGCTTCCTCGTGTTTCACAAAACGCCCTGAGCATTCCATCACCAAATCAACGCCTAATTTTTTCCAAGGCAGTTTTTCCGGCTCAGCAACCGCATACATTTTTATCGGTTTTCCATCGATTACAATCGTGTCATCGCCTTTTGTTGAAACTGTTCCAGGGTAGCGTCCGTATGTTGAATCAAATTCAAACAAATGAGCAAGCGTTTTGTTGTCAGTCAGGTCATTTATCGCGACAACCTGCAGATTGTTTTTTTTCTGCATAATGATATGCATGATCTGCCGGCCGATTCGGCCAAAACCGTTTATTGCAACTTTCATAAAAATAGATTAAAGATTAAAGATTTATGATTTAAGTTTTTTAGTAAAATAAACTACTTACAGATTTTTGCTGAGTAATACTACCGATGATATTCGCAAGCAGAGGAGCAATCGATATGATTTTAAGCCCTTTAAACTGTTTTTCTTTAGATATTGGTAATGTGTTTGCTACCACAACCTCTTTAAAACCAGCTTTGCTTAATCTTTCTACTGCTGGACCTGAGAAAATCGGATGGGTGGCGGCCAGATAGATATCTTTTTTTGCGCCATGTGCCAAAAGTGCCTTATGCGCAGATACAACACTTCCCGCCGTATCTATCATATCGTCGTAAATAACACATGTCCTGTCTTTCACATGGCCTACCACGTGAGTGGTTGTCGCCACGTTGTGCGCCGGACGCGTTTTATGAAGAATCGCTATAGGCGCCCCCAGATCATCGGCGAGCTTTTTGGCGTTTTTGGCGCCACCCGCGTCAGGAGAAACAACGGTTATATTTTTCAGTTTTTTATTTTTGAAATAATCCGAGAATAATCGATGCACGTTTATATTATCCACAGGGACATCAAAGAACGCCTGGTTCTGGTCTGAATGCAGTTCAAAAGTGATCACATGGTTCGCGCCAGCTGTAACTAAAAGGTCAGCCATAACTTTGGCTGAAATCGGCTCACGCGGGACATGCACTTTGTCCTGCCTCGCGTATCCGAAATGCGGGATTATTACATGTATCTGCGTGGCAAACGAAAGTTTGGCCGCGTTTATCATCAAAAACAATTCCATATAGTCCTCGTTTACCAGCTTATCCCGGCATGTTTGCACCAAAAAGACCTCCTGCCCGCGGACTGTCTGTTCTAAATCGACGTATTTTTCTCCGCATGAGAATGTTGATAATTTTATCTTGCCCAAAGGCTTACCCAAAGCTTTCGCTATAGCTTCGGCAAGTTCAGGATGAGATGAACCTGAGAATATTGTGAATTTGGTTTCAGACATATTTTTTGTTTAAAACGAAGTAACTTTATTTCGGATTTTATATTAACATATTTTTTAGGACTAAGAACTAAGGACTAAGGACTAAGCTGAAATTGAGTAGACAGGGTGTCAAATTTTGTTATGGAATACAAAAAATTGACATTTATAGTATTATATGATATATTCCGCCACCGGTCAACTTCCCTGACCAAACGGGGTGAGTTGCACCATGATCTTTTATAACTACTTGCATTTGGCCACAGCTTTCAATTTGTTTTATTAAAAATGAGCTGAAAGCCGTGGCCAATTTTGACCCGCCGGCATACTTACCAACCAACTAGCCCATTTGGGGCAAGCCGAAACGAAAGGAATGACCTATGCAATACTTCAAGATGTTTTCTGCCATTTCCATTCTGGCACTGATAGGCGCATGCTCCTTGGCCGCTCAGATTGTCAATCCTAGGAAGATCTTCGGGGTCGCGTCGTGGCTGCAACGGAATTCGTCTTGCAGGGGCTTGTAGAGACCATGCGCTACCTGATTGGGCTCTTATGGCTCAAGATCTTCGGATGGCACGCTGAGTGCCCTGCTGACATGCCGAAGAAGTTCGTATTCATCTGCGCGCCTCACACGTCGAATTGGGATTTTCCATACATGCTCGCAGTTGCATGGGTGCTGGGCATCCGCATCTCGTGGGTCGGCAAGCACACGATGTTCTGGGGTCCTTTCAGTCCCATCTTACGCGCGCTCGGCGGAATCCCGATTGATCGTCGCATACCACATGGTATGGTGACGACAACCGTTGCCGCCTTCCGTGCAACCGACGAGCTCTTAGTTGGGATCCCCCCAGAGGGGACACGCAACAAAGTCGCCTTCTGGAAGTCTGGCTTCTACCACATCGCTCGCGCCGCGGAAGTTCCGGTGGGGCTGGGCTTCATGGACTATGCGCGTAAAGTCGGCGGTTTCGGGGGGTTCATAATGCTTACGGGTGACTACAAAGCCGACATGGACAAAATCCGTGCCTTCTACAAGGACATCCGCGGCAAGATTCCCGAGCGCGAGAGCCCGCCGCGGCTTAAGGAGGAAACGTGAGTCCGCGCGGTCATCAACCCATCGGTCGGGAGGGCGACAAGGTAACTAAGCCGTTGCTGGTCCTGGCAAGTAAGTGGATCAAAGATAGATCCCAATCCGTTGCCTCGCTGTTTGCAAGTAGTTCAGACCTTGGATTTTTTGGTTCCTTACTCCTTAGTTTGGGGTTTGGTTCCTTGATTCAAGGATACGAGGCCGCCCACGTGCACAAGCACTGGGCGGCCTTTCGAATTGCTACGAAAAAAAAGAGGCAAAAAATGACCCAATTACCCAATCCCCAATTCCCAATTTTCGATTACGACATTATGATTTTGTGCGCCCTTTGTAGAACATCAGCAATAGATGTCTTTGAATTTCTTTTTGTACATTTTTCATTAATACAGTTAAGACAGGCAAGCCTGAATGAGTTAACTGCAGCTGTAACCTCAGACAAAACAGCATTATATTTTTCCAATTTCTCAGTATTTGCATCAGATTCAGAGTATTCTTCGTTTCCATTATTCGCGTTTTGGGCAGATGATGAGCTTTGCAAATCATTACTCCTGATTTTTATTAGCCTAAAAAGCTGATCCAGAAGAACGAGATATTGTCTTTCATTGCAGCAAATGTCTGGATTTATTCTATCCATGAGATCTGTTGCAGCCTCCTCCGTTGATTTAAAATCTGACAAAGCAGCGATTTCACCTTTTTCAAGATGACGTCTTATTTTTGATCTCATATGCAAAAGGTATGCGCTTGGATTGGCTCTTATGTTGTCTAGCTCATCTTTTACATTATGGCCTGATTCTGGAGGAAGGATTTTGGGCATATTTTGAATAAAAATTTTACAATAATTCCATACACGCGTGCCTACGCACCCCCTTCAATGGGGTTTGCGGGCACTTCGTGCCATTAAGAAGGGCAAAGAAGAAAATGAATAAAAGAAGAAAGGGAAGAAAATTTATTCAGTCTTTTTTTCAAACTGTTTTGCCCTCTTCTGAACTTCTTCAACCGGGCAATTTAGGTCGCGGTGTGGGCAATTACCATTCAAGCAATTATTACAATCTAAACGGAAGCTGTTGGTAAGCGTAGCAAACGATTCAACTGCATGCTCATATTTTCCTCTTGTGCCTTCATCTATATCTTTAGGGTCAGTATTTCTTGCCAACTCAAGAAGATAATGTAATTTAATTCTTATTGTTCCGGTTTGTGATGCTTTGCAACAACCATCAACATTAAAAAGATCAAGCGGGAGGCCTGGGGCGAATTTTCTTAACGTATCTTCTATGTGTGTCCCCATTACAGGACGAATATTTTTAGGCATAATTATTTGAATTAAATAGATTAATATTAAATCATATTTTAATAATATTGTCAATAGCTGTTTTCACAAATTCAAATACCAAACGCATAATTTAATAACATTTTCCGGAAACCATCTTTCTTTAGTACGGTATGAGGCAGACACATTACCTTCTAACCCCATACCGCATGACACATCTTATACAACGTGAC
>Ga0315276_10000040_pt1 | contig 89948 bp, 71 predicted proteins | sample YL17G05_0_MG_FD_204542 | JGI IMG/M metagenome (GOLD analysis project Ga0315276, IMG submission 204542) | Sediment microbial communities from Yellowstone Lake, YNP, Wyoming, USA - YL17G05_0 | ecosystem: Environmental > Aquatic > Freshwater > Lake > Sediment | place: USA: Wyoming | collected...
CTGGGCGCCGTGACTGCTATTCCTGACACCGTTTTCAACCAAAACGATCGCTGGTTGGCGGTATCAATTGGCGGTTCCGAACTGAGCCCGCGCGCCAGAGTATCATCCTCGGCATATGCAATGCGCGTGAATACTGTTGACGGGGCAAGTGGGGGGACCATCGGCGGTGACTTGATCGCGGGTAAGGGGAGCTTTGGTGCTGGCAACGGCAATTCTGGCACCTACTCCTTTGTCGCTGGTTATGGGAATACATCGAGCGGGGGCTATTCTACTGTAAGCGGTGGGTATTCGAATACCGCAAGTGGATCCTATTCCACAGTGTGCGGTGGCAATTACAATTCCGCATCGCATAACTATGTCACGATAGCTGGCGGAGAATTGAATAGCGCGACGTACACGTATGCCAGCGTCGGCGGCGGAAAGAACGACTCGGCCTACGGAAATTACGCTGTTGTTGCAGGAGGCTACGGAAACAAGGCCGGTCTCGAATACACTACGGTGAGCGGCGGGAATCAGAACAGAGCCGTGCAACCAGGCGCAACGGTAAGCGGAGGCTACTACAACCACGCAGAGAACAGCTACGCTTCAGTTGCGGGAGGGTACAGCAACTGGGCGACTGGAAATTCCTCGTCGGTTCCTGGCGGCAATTACAATGCGGCTCGGGGCAACTGGTCAATGGCCGCCGGTACGCAGGCCAAGGCTAATCATCAATACGCAATTGTCATTGCGGCTCCGACAGGTGGAAGCGACTCAGTTCGATCTGGTGGAGTGTCGCAGATTACACTAAGAGCAGACAGCGGCATATATTTGACGCGATTAGGTGAACAAGCCCCCTATACCCCGACTCGTCTCATCAACACTTCCACCGGCGCATATCTCACCACCGGCGGCGTCTGGACTAATGCGTCTGACCGGAACAAGAAGGAGAATCTCTTGCCGGTTGATGGCGCAGAGATTCTCTCCAAGCTGGAAAAGCTCTCAATTACTCGTTGGAATTACATCTCGGACATAGACAACGTAGAGCACATCGGCCCGATGGCGCAGGACTTCTATGCCACTTTCAAGTTGGGCGATGATGACAAGACCATCTCAACTATCGACCCGGCCGGAATCGCTCTCGCTGCAATTCAAGAACTGTACCGCTCTCAGCAGAGGATCGAACAGAAGACGGCCGAAATTGACGACCTGAGAGCGCAATTAGCGCAACTGAAATCAGCCGTCAGCGAGGTTCTGGCGAAGAACAATAGCAGCACGGGCAATGGCGATCTGGCCTCAACTCAAACAAGTGCGACACCGCGTCCGCTTAACAACCGCTGAGGAGGCAGTTATGAAAAGAACTATCCTCCTCATCGCTGTGCTCCTGGCTGCTCTGATTCCGGCTTCGAGCAGCTATGCGCAGACCTACACGCTGACCACTCAGGTCCTCTCAAACGGCGCGACGAATGCGTCCAACGCGTCGTACAGCCTGCAAGGAACAATGTACCAGTCAGCCATTCGCCTGACCAGTGCCGGCGGCAATCAAGTACAACAAGGATACTGGCGGTACGCATTGACGTATTATCCCTGTTGCATCGGGATTCGAGGGAATGTCAACAATTACGAGCTGCAAGTAGTCGACCTCTCGGATCTCGCGTTTTTGCGCGACTACCTGACAAGCGGCAGTCCCGTACCCGCCTGCTACGATGAAGCGAATGTAAACGGCACCGGCATTATTGATTTGGCCGACTTGTCGTTTTTAACCTCTTACTTGACTGGCGGGAACCCTCCCCCCTCTTGCCCGTAAGCACCTTGCAGAGAAGCCCGCTCTGTTCGAGCGGGCTTCTTTTCCGGGGCTCCCTCGTCGAACAATTGGTTGCTTGCCGCTTTAGGCCAGTGTTTCTTTGGCACGTCATGAACGTACAGAGGTCAGGCCGCTCAACAACATCACCAATGCCGTCCTATGTCGTCCTCGGCGTAGGATTAGCCATCTATTCTGCATTTGCCTACTATCTTCGCTTCACACAGGATGATGCCTTTATCACTTACCGCTATGTCGCCAATTCTCTCGATGGCTACGGACTGGTTTACAATATCGGTGAACGGGTATGCGGATTTACGAACTTCGGATGGACGGTCTATCTGGCGTTGTGGGGTGCGCTCGGATTCGACTTTATTGCAGTCTCCAAGATCACGGGCTTCCTGCTTGGCGGAGGAGTCATTTGGGTCACGTATCTACTGGGCAGGCGACACTTTTCAGGGTACGGAATCGTCGGGATCGCCTTCCCGGTCCTTCTCCTCGGAGCCAATCTGTCTCTGGCCTACTGGTCCCCCGCCGGACTCGAGACGGCCGCATTCGCCTTTGCTGTAGCGTTGACGTTGCACTGGTTTCTGTCGTTCAATCGGCTGCTCGCATTAGGGATTGCGATGAGCGTCTGGTTACGCCCCGAAGGCGCTGTGATCGCCGGCCTACTGATACTCATCGAAGTGCTTATCCGGCGTTCCGTCCCCCGGTTTACTCTCCGTGCCTCAGCTATCGCGTTTCTGCTCTCGTTGCCGTATGTCCTGTTCATGTACTTCTATTACGGATCAATTCTACCAAATCCGTTCTATGCAAAGACAGCCTTTGGGTGGGAGCAATTGAGTGCCGGACTTGGATACAGCTGGCTATTTCTCAAGCACTATGGATTCCTGGGCGCTCCCATTCTGGCGGGGCTGCTGCTCTGGCGGAGAATCTCGCTGTTCGAAAAGCAGTTGCTGCTCTTTGTCGTCGGATATAGCCTGTACATAATTGTCATTGGCGGCGACGTCCTGAAAGTGCACCGCTTCTTCGTGCCGGTTCTTGCCCCCTATGCGCTGCTGACAGCCGGTCTGAGTATTGCCGCGTTCAGACATTTGCGACCCGTCGCCCGCACACTTTCTCTCGGAGCCGTTCTGGTTGGAGCGTTGGCATGGGTCGTGCTGATACCGTGGAAATACACGGTTGACTACAACACCGCCGAGAAGGGTCTGGTCACCGGGATGTCCAAGCTGGCCAGAGGCATTGCCGAAGCTGACGACCGCAGCTTTTCCGTTGCGGTAACGACTATCGGTGCGTTCGGCTACGAACTCAGAGATCACACTGTTATCGATATGCTTGGATTGACCGACAGCACTGTGGCGCGTCATCCCCAGCCTCCTGTTGCGGGCGTCAGTTCAACCTGGCGCGAATCGAAATACAATGCTCCCTATGTTCTCGGGCGTCAGCCGGATTACATCGTCTTCTCCACCGGCATGAAACCATCCGCTCCTGCTGAGAAAGTTCTGCTATTATGCCCGGAATTCCTGCGCGCCTACCGAGCTGTCACCTTTCCGCAACCACGAGATCCGGCTTCCGGCAATGTGATGCTTGATATCGCCTACCGGCGCGTTCGTCCGATTCCGGCAGTTGGAGGGAAGTTGCTCCCGGCCGAATTCGTCGAGAGCTTCACCCGCGGTCAACGCTTCTATTCGGTTGGCTCCTACGATTCCGCCCGCTACTGGCTGGAACGGGCACAATCGTTTGGGGACAGCGCCCGACCTTATCCCGAACTCACGTATTTGATTGCCGGATGCAAGGTCGCCATGGGAGATGCCGAGACAGGATATGATATGCTGAATCGAATTGTCGCCGACGATTCTCTCATGTACAACGCACACCTTGCGCTCTATATGACGGAAATCGTCAGAGGCAACAAGGACAAGGCCGCCGTTCACCGGCGGTTCGTCGCCGAGTTCAGTCCCGGACAGGTGCCCATTCTCGATTCGTCGGTGGCAGTCTACCTTAGCGCTTCCGGCCGCAAATGAAGCAGGATATTAGTAGCCTACAAGAGTGATTTAACGATTGCTTTCCCGACCGAGCTTCTCCACTACTCCACCCGCTTCAACACATCTTTTCGCTTCAGCCCCCCCGGCGTGCGCAGAATCACGCGCTGGAGTGTTTCCGGGCTGGATTTTGTCTGCGCCGTAATGAAGCTGTCGATAGATTTGTATATCCCCTCGGCGTCCAGACCGACATCCTTCAGCAACTGCCCCCGGCTGCCGTGAGTGACAAAGCTGTCCGGAATTGCCAGCGCCTTGAATTTGCCGTCGAAGCCTGATGACAACAGAAACTCCGCAATCGCCTGCCCGAATCCGCCGCGTTGCGCCCCTTCTTCGACCGTCACAATCACTCCGGCGTCACGCCGAATCTGCATCAGCTTCATGTTGTCAAACGGCTTGACAAACCGGGCGTTGACCACTGAGACATCGATACCCTTTATAGCCAGCCGCTCCGCCGCCGCCATGGCATTCGTCACCATCGCTCCGACCGCCAGTATTACGACTTTCCCTGGTTCGGTCAGCCATTCCCACGTTCCCCACTGAATCGTATCGATCTCCGTTGTCATTGCGGTCGGTACCACATCGCGCGGATATCTGATCGCGATAATCCCGTTCTTATGATGCTCCAGCGTGTGATGCAGCATGGCGCGAAGTTCATTGCCGTCCTTGGGGGCAGCGAGGGTGAGATTTGGCACGGTCGACAGATACGTTATGTCGAACACTCCGTGATGCGTGGGGCCGTCGTCGCCCACCAGGCCGGCGCGGTCCATACAGATCACGACCGGCAGATTCTGTATCGCCAGGTCATGGATGACTTGATCGTAGGCACGCTGTAGGAATGTGGAATAGATCGCCGCGTAAGGACGAATTCCCTCAGCCGCCAGCCCACCGGCGAAACAAGTGGCATGTGCTTCCGCTATTCCGACATCGAAAAACCGGTCCGGATATTTCTCCGAGAACGCCACCAGTCCGGTGCCGGAACACATGGCGGCGGTTATTGCTACCACCCGTTTGTCTTTCTCGGCCAACTCCAGCATACAGTTGCCGAACACTTCGGTATAACTGGGAAGCTCATCCTGGCGCTTCGGCGCCTTGCCGGTCGTTTTGTCAAACTTGCCGACTCCATGGTACTTAAACGCATCATCCTCGGCTGGAGTGTATCCCTTCCCCTTGGTAGTGGCCACGTGCAGCATGATCGGGCCGCTTATGGTCTTAATATCGCGAAGGGTTCGCACCAGCAAAGGCACATCATGCCCGTCAATCGGTCCGAAATACCTGAACCCGAGTTTCTCGAACAACATCCCCGGCACGAGAAACCCCTTGATCGAGTTTTCGATGCCGCGAATCGTCTCCCTGATTTTGTCACGACGTTTGAATTTGCCGGTCAATTCCCAGACTTCGTTGCGGAGCTTTTGAAACTTTTCATCCGTTATGATTCCCGTAAGGTACCGCGAGATTGCCCCGACGTTTCGTGAAATCGACCACGTATTGTCATTGAGGATGACGATCAGGTTCTTCTTTAGCGAGCCGGCGTTGTTCATCCCCTCAAACGCGAGCCCGCCGGTCATGGCGCCATCGCCGATCACGGCCACAACACGGTTGTCTTCGCCGCGAAGCTCTCGCGCTATGGCGAAACCGAGCGCCGCCGAAATCGAAGTCGAAGCGTGTCCGGCGCCGAAATGATCGAATTCCGATTCCGACCGCTTGGCATAACCGGCCAGGCCGCCGTATTGACGAATCGTATGCAGACGTTCCCGCCGGCCGGTCAGCAGTTTGTGCGCATAGGTCTGGTGGCTGACATCCCAGATCAACCGGTCACCCGGAAAATCAAACACATAGTGCAAGGCGATAGTCAGTTCCACAGCCCCGAGATTCGAGGCCAAATGCCCGCCGGTCTCGGACACGACCGATACAATTTCATGCCGGACCTCGGCCGCCAACTCCACCAGTTCATCGACCGCGAGCTTCTTGAGATCAGAGGGTCCGTTGATTTGCTGCAGATAATGCGACATACGCTCCTAACAAGTGCTTAGTTCTCTCTCTGACCGATAAAACGGGCCAGATACTTCAGGATGTTGTCACCAGATTCCGGGAACAGACTCAGGCTTTCGTCGACCAATCGGGCAGCATCGCCGCGCGCTCGATCGAGCCCGACTGCCCCCGGATAGGTTGCCTTTTGATTCTTACAATCGGAGCCGACTTTCTTGCCAAGAATTCTCTGATCCCCTTCAATATCCAGAATGTCGTCGATTATTTGAAATGCCAACCCTATTTTCTCGCCATAACTTGTCAGTCGGCTCAATTCCCGGTCAGAGGCATTCGCCAGTAGCGCCCCGATTCGCACCGAACCGCGAATGAGCGCGCCGGTTTTGCGCGTATGAATATTGACAACTTCCGCCCTCGACACCTGTCGTTCTTCCGCCTCTATGTCAGCTACTTGTCCACCGAGCATTCCCGATGTCCCGACTGCAGTCGTCAATTCGAGCACTGCCTGAACCGAGCCGGTCTGTGCCATAAGCTCAAACGCGACCACGTGCAAGGCGTCCCCGGCCAATACCGCCAGCGCCTCCCCGAACTTCTTATGGCAGGTCGGTACACCCCTGCGCAGGTCGTCGTCATCCATGCACGGGAGATCATCATGAATGAGTGAATATGTATGCACCATCTCGAGCGCCGCCATAGCTTTCTTCACGCCATCCGGCAGACTGGCCGTCTCTCCAGCGCAAAACTCGTACGCAGCAAGACATAAGATAGGCCGAATCCGTTTGCCACTCGCCATCAGCGAGTACCGCATGGCTTCATGCAGCGAGCGCGGTTCTTCGGTGACCGGCGGGCAGTACTCATCGAGCAGTCGGTCTACCAGTTCTCGATTGCGCTGAAGATACGCGCGACCGGCAATCGCGGCGAGCGGTGTCATTCCTCTTTGTCCTTCCCGCCGAATTCTTCCTCCTCCATCCGCCCGTTCTTTTCCATGATGATTTTGATCTTCTTCTCTGCCTCGGTCAACTTCAGATCACACTGGCGGGAAATTTCCAGTCCCTCGGTGTACAGATCTATCGCCTCTTCCAGCTTCACTTCGCCTGATTCCAGTTGCGCCGTGACTTCCTGGAGCCGCTGCATGGCCGATTCAAAATCCTTATACGTTTTCTTTGTCTTCATCTACAGCAACTCGCTTGAGTCGGTTGTTTTCTCAACGATTGACACGATTCGCCCTTGCGCCAGTATCGTCTCCATTTGGTCGCCTGCTTGTATCTCTTTGCCGGATTTGAGTACCTTCCGATCCGGCAGCCGCCGGCTTACGGAATAGCCGCGTACCAGTACCTTCAGCGGTGACAGATCATCCAACCGTGATACCACTAAAGATAGGGCATTCCGGTGTTCAGCCAAACGCATTTTTCCGCCAAACACGAGCAACCGCACAACGTCATCCAGTCGCTGTTGCTGTTGATGCACGCGATCCAGCGGCCGCACATAAACCGAACGGCTGATAAGTGATTTCAGTTCCAATCGGGCATGATCGACCAGGTACTGCAATTCCGACGCTTGCGACGACAACATTCCCTGTAATTGCTCCCGGAAATCGGCTTTCGACCAAACCACCAATTCTGCTGCTGCCGATGGGGTCGGTGCGCGAAGGTCTGCGGCCAGATCGGACAGTGTCGTGTCAATCTCATGCCCCACCGCCGACACCACCGGGATTCTGGAGGCGGCGATGGCGCGTACGGTGATTTCGGTATTGAATGGCCAGAGGTCTTCGAGCGAACCGCCTCCCCGCCCGACAATGATAAGATCGATGTCGTCGCGTGTATTGAAATACTCGATACCGGCAGCGATTGTCTTCTCTGCACCATCCCCCTGTACCTGAGCCGGGTAGATTACTAATTCTACCGAGTCATTTCTTCGCCGCGCAATGTTAATAATGTCGCGAATGGCCGCGCCGGTCGGCGACGTGACGATACCGATGCGCCCCGGATATTGCGGTATCGGTTGCTTTCGCTCTTCGTCAAACAGTCCCTCACCCGACAGCTTCTCATACAACTGTCGAAACGCCAACTCCAGCGGGCCGATTCCGACCGGCAGGATCTCTTTAGCGCTAAGCTGGTAATTGCCCCCTTTTTCATAGACAGTGACATCCCCTCGCACGCGGACTTTCTGCCCATTCTTTGGCTCGAACTTGAGATATGCGCCAATCGCCCGCCACATCACTACTTTGATGACCGCGTTCTCGTCCTTGAGCGTGAGATACCGATGCCCTGAGGTGTGATGCAGATAGCCGGAAATCTCCCCTTCCACCCAGATATCAAGAAACGTCTCTTCCAGAGCCGTCTTGATCATCCGCGTTATGGCAGTGACAGTATATGCTTTAGGTGGAGCTGTCATGCCCAAGTATAGGCGAGAAGTCTATCGGAACGCAATAACAACTGAAGAGCTACTGGCTCGTCAGCGCTTTCAGAATCTTCTCCGCCAACTGTTTGCTTATCCCCTTTACTCGCGCGAGATCGTCCGCAGTCGCCTGCTTGATTCGCTCTACCGAACCAAACTCCTTCAGCAGTAACTCGCGGCGAGCCTTGCCAACCCCCTTGATTCCATCAAGCGCTGAGACGATCGTCCGTTTCGAGCGTACCTTCCGGTTGTACGTAATTGCGAACCGGTGCGCCTCATCCCGAATCCGCTTGAGTAATAGTAGTGCCGGAGAGGATTTGGGAATGGTCACCGGGTCACTGTGCTCCGGCAAATACACTTCCTCCAGCCGTTTCGCGAGTGAAATAATTGGCTGCTCTTTCATACCGAGCGATGCCAGTTCTGCTCCAGCCGATGACAACTGCCCCTTGCCGCCGTCGACCACGACCAGATCAGGCATTGGCCGTTCTTCTTTTTTGCGCCGGTAGAAATACCGCCCAACTACCTCCCGCATCATCTTGAAATCATCCTGCCCGACCACCCCTTTGATTTTGAAATGGCGGTATTCCCCCTTCTTCGGCACGCCGTTATCGAAATAGACTGCCGACCCAACCGAATCCGTCTCGCCGGTATTCGATATGTCGAAGCAAACCATCGTCCGCGGCGACCGCGCCAGCCCAAGTTCTTCTTTCAGGCTGAGCACCATCTTGCTGGTTCGGTCCGACATCGCCTTCTTGTGAATCAGCCGCTCATCGAGCACTAACCGCGCATTCTTGTTGGCCAACTCTACCAGTCGCTGACGGTCGCCGATTCTAGGCGCCAGTATTTTCACCGGCCCGCCACCTACCCCCTTCAGCCATTTCTCAAGCAGCTTTGTATCGGGTAGTTCAGCCGGGACGACAATCTCTTCCGGCAAATTCGGCTGGTGATTGTAATACTGCGCGAGAAACGTTTGCACGACCGCGTCATCCGAATCGGCCTTATCGGTGTCTAACGCAAACTCCTGTCGACCGATGAGTGCTCCTTCACGAAACTGCATCACTACGGCCATCGCTTCGGTCCCCTCGCGGGCGAGTCCGATGATGTCATGATTGGCCACCTCCCCAATATCGACACTTTGTTTCTGCGATACGGCTCGAAGCGCCTCGATCTGGTCTCGAAACTGGCGGGCTTCCTCGAAGCGGAGATCATCTGACGCCTGTTGCATCCGCCCGCCTAATGTGTTGATCAATTCCTTCGTCCGTCCGGCCAACGCCATAAGGAGGGCATCGACGTTTTGTCGATACGATGCTTCGGTCTGAAGGTTCTCGCAGGGGCCGCCGCACCGTCCGATATGAAAGTCCAGACATATCTTGTACTGCTTGCCCGGAGGCGGCGGCAGAATATAGTCGCAGGTGCGAATGCGGAACAACCGCGTGAGAAATTGGACGGTCCTATGCACACCGCCTATGCCTGTATACGGGCCGAAATACCGCGCGCCGTCTTTGGCCAGCCGTCGCACCACCATGACTCGCGGGAACGGCTCGTTTACAGTAACCTTGATATAGGGAAAGTGCTTGTCATCCTTGAGATGAATGTTGTATCGCGGCTTGTTCTCCCTGACGAGATTGGCTTCCAGTATTAGCGCTTCCACCTCGTTATGCGTGACGATGAGATCAAGGTCGGCTATATGTTCGACCAGTGCGGCCGTCTTTGAATCCGGATGAGGACTGCTCTGGAAGTAGGTGCGGACGCGATTGCGGATGTTTTTCGCTTTCCCGACATAGACTATTCGAGCCTGAACATCCTTGAACAAATAGACGCCCGGCGAAGTCGGTAGATTGTTGAGCTTGGTTGTCAGCGACTCGCGCATACTGTGTGAGTAACAGGCGCTGTTACTGTCCGGTTCAGCGCCCTTGATTTGGTTCGGTCACTCGGCGCGCCGAAATATACCGCTTCGCCCAGTACGGATCACTCAGGTTAGTGAGAATCACGCCCTCTGAAGACGACGCATGAGCAAACTCGTTGAATCCGACATAGATGCCGACATGCGAAACCCGGTCCCGCTCGGTAGTGAAGAACACAAGGTCCCCCGGTAGCAGTCGATTGCGAAGAACCTCTCTCCCTGCCCGAAGCTGATCCTCGACCGACCGGCCGAGCGTTATCTTGGCGTACTCACGGTACACTTCCTGGGTAAAAAGAGAGCAGTCTAATCCTGGCTGATACCGTGAACTTCCCTGATAAGGCTTCCCCAAATACGATGATATTATCAGACCGAATCGCAGGAAGTCGTTAGTGCTTCTCCCTTTCTCGATCGTCACCGCACTTCGCGGCGTGTTGGACTCGGTTCGTCCGTACCGGGGACTCGGCAGACATGCGGCCACTAGCGTAGAGCAGAGGACTACAGCGAAAAGCACTCGCATCATGCCAACCTTGGATATGACATATTGAACCGTCTGGCATAGTATATGCGCGTGGCCGCCACCAGGACAATTATAAACAATAGGTACATAGGATAGAAGTATGCGGCCAGAAGTGTCAGCAAGAGTATCGGCATCTTGGCCGCTGCTAACGTAACCCGGTCCGATCCCAAGGCGAAGGCCGCCATCACCAATAGTCCTGACAGCATGGAGAGCAAGCAGAGCAAGATGAAACCGGAGCGATACGCCACCAGCGCCGACAAAAGAACCAGCGCCAGGGCCACTATCAGCGCGACCCGCTTTCCGAATACAACGGCAATTGTCCGTTTCCCGGTAATCGCATCACCGGCGACATCGGGAACGGTGGTTAACGAGTAAATCGAGGCCACGGCGAGAAAGAAGTAAATCGGATCGTCCCACCCCAGCAGACCGGCATTGTGCACTGTTAGTTCGGGCATCACGCAGAACGGCACCAGAAATCCTAGTCCCCAGGCGTTGGCAAATAATCCCCACATTGGCCGGTCCTTCAATCGCAGGGGCGGCGCCGAATACGCGAACGAGAGAAAAAATGCCTGTGCGAATATCGCAAAAATGAGGACTGAATATAGCGGCGTGACCGCCAGCCCGACCAGAGAGGAAACCAGGAAGGCCGCTGTCAACTGGGTGCGATTGAGCAGACCTTGTTGAAGAAAGCCGAGCTTGTCATTTGCCCGATCGGACTCAAAATCGTACACCTGATTCCACCAGTAGCTGCCGGCGGTCATCAAGCTCAAACAAATGAGCATAAGAGGATCCCATCGGTCGAACCGCTCGCCGCTAAGCTGATGATGGTAATGCAGGCACACCAGATAGATGCTCCACACTGGAATATGCAGCATCGGGCGGGCGGCAAAAAAAAGATCGGTCGCTTTCAGCCAACCACCCATACCAAATACCCATACATGAACGGCGCCGCGAATAGCAACGAATCGAAACGATCAAGCACGCCACCATGACCGGGAATAATGGCCGAGGAATCCTTGATCCCAAGCGACCGCTTCCACATCGATTCAACCAAATCGCCAAGCTGGCCGACGAGCGAACAACCCAAAGCGATAATCAATACATGATATAACGCGAGCTGCTGGAATTTCCAGAATGCCATTAGTAGCCCCACCGCCAATGACCCGACGAGTCCCCCCACAAAACCTTCAACGGTTTTATTGGGAGATACCGCAGGTGCCAGCTTGTGCCGTCCGATCCATTTGCCGATTCCCATCGCCGCCGTATCCCCAACCCACAAGAGTCCTAACAGGAATAGCAGCAGGTCGCCGCCCGAATTGGCGGTGGAGAGTCTCAGCACTCTCTCATCGTATCCCACTGCGTATACAAACGGGTATAGCAGTCCAATGTAGACTACGCCCCAAAACAAACGCGCATGACGCAGAAACAATTCGGCGGGTGGCAGTGTCCCGATAGCGCTCCACATCGCCGACACCAGGAAGAATAAAATAAGTACCGGCGCGGCCACTGACGTCAACGAGTAGCCCGAGAATGGCGTGTGAACTGGTATCGGCGGCAGCACCATTGACGCTGCTACCAGACACCCTATTACTGACAGCCAGGCCATCCAGAAAAGTGGTTCGCGAGCGCGATACCCTTCGTTCGTCAGATACTCCAACAGCGCCGCCCCTGCAAACAGGGTCACCATTCCGAATAGCCAGATCCCCCCCTGATAGCAAATCCAGAGAATCAGCGGTATCGCGATCGCCGCAACAACCGTTCTGATGATGAGATTTCGACTCATTCGTCTGCCTCCCCTGCTAACTTGCCAAACCGCCGCTCACGCTTTTGGTATTCGATTACCGCCTCAAACAGCTCTTTGCGGCCGAAATCCGGCCACAGGGTGTCTATAATGTGCAGTTCTGTATAGCTCGTCTGCCAAAGGAGAAAGTTAGATATCCTCTGCTCGCCTGATGTTCTGATCAGCAGATCAGGGTCAGGAATATTGGCGGTGTAAAGAAAACTGGAGAACAACTCCTCGTTGATATCCGGCAGATCGATCATGCCGGCCTTAATGCTGTTTCCTATCGCCCTGACGGCATCCAGTATCTCTGTCCGCCCGCCGTAGTTCAAAGCCAGATTGAGGACAAGTCCCTTGTTGTTACGGGTACGCTTAACCGCCTCGGCCAGCACGGCCCGGCGCGCCACCGATAAACCGCCGACCCTTCCCGTCGTGATCAGCTTTACGTCGTTCTTGATCAATTCGCTCAATTGGTCCCGCGTCGTGCGGGACAATAGCGACATCAGGGCATCCACTTCCGCCTTAGGTCGCTTCCAGTTCTCAATCGAGAAAGTGTAGAGCGTCAGATATTTCAGGCCGAGCTCGCCCGATGCCTTGACAACCTCCTTGACCGCCTTCACCCCCGCTTCATGTCCGAACGTGCGCGGTTCGTTGCGAAGTGCGGCCCACCGACCGTTTCCATCCATAATGATAGCGATGTGCCTCGGAATGCGGTCCGGCCGCGATAATATCGCCTGCTTCAGTTGGTCAAGTTCGGCATCCATCGCAAGACGAAGTTACAGGACACTCTAGCTGTTGGCAAGCGGGAACGAGTCCCGAGAGCTACCGGTACACTTTCAGATTGGTCACGCCCGTCTCTATCCGGTAGGACTTCGTGAAGAGCACGCCATCGATTACCCCCACCTCCCACACCGAATCGGGGAATATGTAACCGTCTGCTTGAGTGAACCGAAATGACCGACTGAAATGCCGGTACCCGCTCTTGCGCGGATACGAAAGATAAAGCCATCGAGGGCTGTACAATTGCCGGTCCAGAACTGCCAATCCCATCGGCCACTCGGTGTGATTGCTGTCAGCTTCGAAGCCGATTGCTATCTCCGGGCCACCAGTGTCGTTGGGAAAGAAATTGAGGATATACGTACTGTCAAAGACGCGAGGGACCGCCAAGTCCGCTGTCAGCGAATTCCTATTAGCCGGTATCAAGATTCTCGTCGAATCCAGATTGCCAAAACTGTAATGTCGAATCTCCTTGAGCGAGTCTTCCAGCGTCACCACCCCGAGCTTGCCGATACTCTTATAATACGTGGTCACTTCAAAGGAGTATCTGGCGCCGTGCTCAATTGGGTCTCCGGTGGCTGCGACTGCCCTCGCCCTGTCCCAGTAGAACCTGAGGACCGACTCGTCTCTCGCCTGCTGCGATACCGATAACCCGGCCAACAGAGCAACGCCGACGACAACGAGAACCAGATAACTACGCTTTTGGCTTGACCGACAGTAACTCATGACGATATCCTTTTGCTCGTTCCGGGACCCCGGGTACGTCTGTTTGCGTTAAAGATAATAGGACCCATTGTTTGGCTCAACGAATATTACGTATCGGTTGGTCTGCCAAACGGATCGTTCAAATTGGAGGTATTGCCATGCTGGTCAGAGAGGCACTTTCGGGAAAGGCCGTTATCACTGTCATACGATCAACCCCCATCCGTCAGGCTATACATCTCTTGTTGGAGCATCGAATCAGTTGCCTTCCGGTCCTTGGTGACAAACAGGAGTTGATCGGCATTATCTCCGACAAAGACATTTTCCGACTCCTCTACGAGAATGCCGATGCGGCCGGTGAGTCAGTGGTGGGCGATTTCATGACGACAAACCTGATTGTCGGCCTGCCTTCTGATGACATTGGCTATATCGCGACTATCATGACCAACAACCGGATCCGCCATGTCCCGATTGTCGACGGAAGAACGCTGGTCGGGTTGCTTTCTGTTGGCGACATTGTCAAAACCCAGATCGAGGGGGTTGTCGCGGAAAACCGATACTTGCGGCAGTACATTGACGGCAAGTATCCGGCCTAGTGGGGAGAGTCGCAGTGCCATTCCATCCTTTCCTGGTAGGTACTTGTTACTTAAAAGCCTCCTCGGTTGTCGTAAGACTCTCTAACTGATACTCTGTTCCGCCGTGCCGGGGGCGCAAGAGTCGGACATTTCTTCCCAGTTCAAAGAAAAGGGCTGCGGGAGATGAAAAAAACTTCGAAAATCCAGCCCTTAGCTCGTCTATAGAAGAGACGGTTCTCGCAACATCCGTATCATGAAGGACTGAGATGACCAGCTACTATTCACAGAAGACACAAGGAGTCAGAATTACAAATCCCCGCGCGCATCTCTTTGCGTTGAGAGTCGGGATTTTGTGCGGGCTGCTTGCACTCGGCAGTTTCTCTCCCGCATACTCCGGTGGCAACGGCGGCAACCACATACTGATTCCGATTACCCTTCAAAACGCCCCGAATGTCAAGTTGGTCCAGACGTTAACCGACCATACCAACGGGGTTTGGACAACTGTCTTCAGCCCCGACGGAAGACTACTTGCCTCGTGCGGACAGGACGGCAAGGTCCTGGTTCGCAATGTAGAGTCATTATCAACATCTCATCAGATGGGTGATTACCTCGGTTGGATAGTGGGGTTAGCGTTTAGCCCGGATGGTCACTTCCTGGCTTACGGGGTAGCCGACGGATTCGCCGGTCCTTCCGGCTCAATTGGCTTGTGGAATGTCACAGCCGATAGCCTTGAGCGCACGTTGTTGGGCCACAACGGTGGTTGTTGGAGTCTTGATTTTCAGGAAAGCACCGGCCTTCTGGCGTCAGGCAGTTTTGACCGAACCGTCAGAATTTGGGATCCACAGACCGGCACCGAACTCAATAGGCTGGTTGGCCATACCGCGCAAGTGTTGTCCGTTGACTTCAATCCGCATCAGGACCTGCTGGCTTCATCGGGAGTCGACTACACCGTCCGTCTTTGGAATAGTCAGACAGGTGATCCGGTCGCCGTGCTCAGAGGGCATACCGGGAATGTCGGGTACGTCAAGTTCAGTCCCGATGGCCTGACAGTTGCTTCCTCGGCCGATGACGGCACAGTCCGACTGTGGAATGTGGCGGATAGCAGCCTGATCTGGTCACGGCCCGCCGGCCAGGGTTGGGTGAACTGCGTCAACTTCAGTCAAGACGGGACGCTGATGCTGACCTGTGGGCACGACGGATCAGTCGCCCTGCGCGATGCCGCCACCGGTCTGTTGCTCAAGCGGTTAGAAGGACATCAAGCGCCGGTGCTTCGGGGCGCATTCAACCCGGAAGGAACACTCCTCGCCACAGCATCCTGGGACCGGACCGTTCGCCTCTGGGGAATAGAGCCTGACGCGGATGGCGACGGCATACCGGATGACACCGACAACTGCCCAACCGTCCCTAACGCCGACCAAAGCGACGGTGATGACGACGGGATCGGTGATGGGTGTGATTCATGCCTGGATAGTGATAACGACGGCTTCGGCGATCCCGGCATCGGTACTAATACGTGCTCTCCGGACAATTGCCCCCTTGTAAGCAATCCGACTCAGGCTGATGCCGATCACGATGGAATTGGTGACGCGTGTTGTTGTGTCGAAGTTCGCGGAAACGTCAACTACACAGGAATAGTAGATTTGGCGGACCTCAGCGCTCTAGTGAGCTTTCTGACCGGGGGAGGCTATATCCTCCCCTGCCCTAATGAAGCGAATGTGAATGGAGCCGGGATTATCGATCTTGCCGACCTCAGCGCCCTTGTCAGTTACCTGACCGGCAGCGGATATCAGATTCCTAACTGCCCATAGCTGGTCACATATAAAGCTTGCTACAAATTCCTCACATCCCATGTCTGACCGTCCGACGACGTGGCCACCGCCGACCCGACCGCAACAAACTGTGACCCGGTCCAGATGACATCGAGAAAACCTAATCCCTCTTTGGAAACTTTGAGCGTCCAGTTCTTCAGATCGGTTGACACGAATATCTTCGCACCCCACTGGTTTATTCGTCCGGCTCCCGCAGCCACATAGGTCATTCCGTCGAATGCAATGTTGAAGATGCAAGTCGTATCCAGTGTCGACACAAGGTTCCAGTCACCCAGACTGCTTGCTTGATAAAACTCCGTTCTTTCCGACGTGTATCTGACCCCAACTATCTGCGACGAGTCCAGCAAGATGTCGGAAAAGGCATAGCCGAGATCAATAGCGGTCCATTGCACGCCGTCCGGCGAAACTGCGGCTGAGGGGCCGCCAGAAGATGAGGCAAGAAAACAGCTGCCAGTCCATGTGACATGGCTCAACAAGGGGACATCAATCATCTCACTCTGCCAGGTTACGCCATCCTCCGAGGTGACGACTTGCGATGATTGGTCGGCTCTCCATCCTCCGATTACTACGTATCTGCCACCACCGTAGGCAACGCCATAGAAATCACCTCCCATGTTATTCCATCGGCTGGTCCAGGTCAATCCATCCGGTGAAGTCAAAATCATTCCCCCGCGACCGACGGCAACGAACTGCTCACCTGTCCAGATTGCACCTTGTATGGGTTGATCGGTTGCCGCACGCGCAATCCACGTCATTCCATCGGTTGACGTCACAATTCGGCTTCCTGCCGCGACGAGCATATGGCTGTTGCTTGCCACACACCATGGACCGGTGCTGCTCACCTCCGTGCTGTCGAATGGAGCCCGCACTTCTTCATCGTCAGACCAAGTGGGCATGGAATGCAAGGGAAGATCTCTAACGAGCATCCGCTTGAAGTCTCCATGGAAGACGATATGCTTTCTGTGCGTCTCAGCACCGTCCGACCTGAGAAGATACACGTCTTCTTCTCCGGTAATCTGGGTTGGCGTGAGTGTACCGTGCATGGAAGTCCGATAGGGGTTGTACCCCTTGACAGTATTCAGGTTGGTATCGCAAGTGTCCTCACTCTGCCAGAGTGAATCCTGCTTAAGTTGAACCGTTCGCCGGTAGCGTTTAGCCCATTCCGGCCACGTCGGCGTCCCCGGCGCTCCCGGATCAGGGTTCCAATTTGGATCATCCGAAAACACTCCCATAACCGTGACACGAATTTTCAAGGTGCCGTCGTTCGGGTCGGTCACCGTGTCCACTTTAATCCAGGCATCAACATCGCAGTCACCTATGTCGCTCACGTTCCAGGAGGGGCCGACAAGGTTGCACTTGCCAACAAAAATGTCGACATAGGCGTTTGACTGTCGGTCGTCACTGTCTTGAGACGCCAACGGGTTGTGATCGCGTGTGCAGCCTGCAATACACAGAATTGAGACAAGGGCCGCTAGGCCAACTATTGGGACGTATCCCGCGAGACAACCTTCTGTCAATCTTGGCTTCTTCATCGCTACTCTCCAGTTCAATTCCTTCTGATGAAATGACAATCATCTTCTGTGCCGGAGCGTATCGCAATCCACTACGCAACGTATCGCATTGGGAGAAGAGCAGTTACGCCCACGGGATGAGTGTACCCCTGCAGTTTGAGATGGATATTCTATAATCAGTGAGCGAACTCGCTATCAACACAAAGGCCGCCTTTCGGCGGCCTGTCGTGTTCGCTGTGTCAGCAACGAATGTGGGGATCAATACTAAGTAGTCGCTATCGGCTAAACTCCACTTTGGCAAATTCCTCCCAGTCGATATCAACTTCCTTACCGCCGTCAACCTTGATTCTGATTCCCTTGTTGTCTTCATCAACATCGTTCGATCCACGCAGGCGGAATGTCCGACCGTCGCTTACCGTAACTGTCGTTGACCGGGAACTCTGTTTTTCGATCTTCTTTATCAGTCCGAACTCAATCTGAAATTCGGCGTCGCGGTAATTACCGTTAAGTAGCTCCCAAGTATATTCTTCGTCGTCATCCCATCTGATCGTACCGGTGTAGCTTTCCCCTTCCTCGGTGTAGACCGTCCCGTGAAGCGGCTTGCCGCCGTCGAACCGATCATATGTCACTTGCGCCGGGGCGGGTTTGAATTCAACCTTGTCGAATTCACCCCACTGCACGGTGACATCGCCGAATGCCGGATCGGAGACGGTAATTCCCCGGTTGCTCTCGTCAACGTCGTTTGTTCCTCGTAGAACCACGCTCTCGCCCGCCTTCAATGTCACTTCGCAGGCTGAGGCGCTGTACCGTTCGATGCTGGCGATTTTGTCGAACTTGATTTTGCGGCTTCGGTCACGGGTCTCCCCTTCCAGTAGATCATCCGTCAGCGTCTCATCCATATCCCAGCAGACGAAACCGGTATACTGGTCTCCTGCCCGGGTTGTCAGCGTACCGTACAGCCGTTCGCCGAGGTTTGAGGTCGCCGCCGCGGGTGTCGGCAGCAACTCCATCTTCTCGATGTCGTCCCAGGTAAGCTCCACATCCCCTTCGTTCTTGTCCTCAATGATTATTTCTCTGATATTGGTGCCGATATCGGTGGACCCTTCGGACAGCTGAACGGTCTTACCGGATTTCAGTGTCAGCAACACCGCATCGTCGCCGTCAGGCTCGAGCATTTTGATATGTCCCATCCGGACTCCCGATGCCGCACTCGAACCCCAAAGATTGCTCCCATTCTCCCCTACGTAGATCCCGAACAGCCTGATGTTGCTGTGATCCCGGCTCGACCGCCGTTTTCGCTTGAAATCAGTTTCCTCGTCGCGGTCTTTGGTACCGTTGAGAATATCTACCCAATTCGCTTCGTTCTTGTCCCAGCGAATTAGTCCCTCATAAGTGTCACCGTCGCCGGTCGTGATTTTTCCATAAACTCGGCCGGTTTCATCCGCTAACCCACTACTTACCAGAACGCCAATTCCCAACACGATCCCCAGAACGGGACGATTCCACGTCATAAGTCCTCCGTGAGATGTAGTACTGTCATACGTACAGTACGAGAGAGGGAGTGAAAAGGATTCGCCGAAATTGAGGATTTTCGATTTTTCCGGTCGGCCAACTATTTGACTAAAACCATCTTACGGACAAGCGATCCACCGGCAGTCTGAAGCCGATAGAAATAGATTCCGGACGGCGCCTGACGTCCGTTTTTGAACACTCCCGCCCAAGTCGCCCGTTGTCTACCTGCTGAGCATTGGGCGTTCACCGGCTCCGCCACCTGCTGGCCCAAGACATTGAAAATTTCCAGCTTGGCCGGTCCCGCACTCGGCATGTCGAATTCTATCACGGTCCCGCCGTTGAAGGGGTTCGGGTGGTTTTGAGACAAGGCCAATTGACGAGGATTGTCCGCTGGGCTCTCAGTCACGCCGGTCTGGTTGCCGACTGTAATCTCCCCAGCCGTAACAGAAAGCGAATATCTTGTGCCGTCGGCATGAGTGGCCGAAGGCGTGACTGTATCCCCTTGCCAGGCCTCAAGGTAAGTGATTCCCTCGCGAGCCTGAGCTGTTCCAAAGATGGTGGCGATTTGGCAGACGCCGGACGGTAGCGTATCGGCTGTCCCGCCCGATAACGATATCACCGTTAGAGGTGATGTGGTGTCACGACTCGTATTGAGCAACATGCCGACGGGGACGACCACGGATCGCTGCACCGAGTCTATCTGAATCCACGCGGTATCGAAGGAGAGCGGGAGGCAGACTCCCGTGATAGGTGATGATGCTGTCAGCATCACAGGGATTTGGAACGGCGCATGCATTTGACATTGCGCTGCGCCTAACGCGATCGTGTCTGCTCCCTGTGGAATCAACTGCAACGTTACCGCAACGGTTTCAGGCGAATTCACCGCCTCAGGCGAGGTGAACACAATCGGCGCAGCATATGATCCAGAATCGAGAAGACTCGCCAACGCACCGATCAGAACCGTGTCCCCTTCATTGCCGGACGAACGAGAAAACCATATCCAGGAACTGTCCGACCTTGCGTTCCAGGACAGGTGGCCGGATCCCGCGTTGCGGACTACCATCGAATGTCGCACCGTATCCGCGCCATGCGCCTTGGCTTGCAAGCGGATGGTATCGACTGCGACCGACAGAATGGGAGCGGTCACATCAAGTCGTACCGGTACGGTGGTCGAGGAGTCGTGGCGCAAGAGATCTATGAGCGTCAAGCTGCCGTAGTACGTTCCATACGCCTGCCCCGCTGTAATTGACACGATCACGGTATCGGGCGTAGTACCGGCACCCGGAGATACGGTCAGCCAGGCATGCGACGACGATATCTGATAATCAATTCGGTTGTACCCAGTGTGGTTGATGATCAAAGGAAGCGAAACTCCTGTATCTGATATATCCATGCGGAAACTGAGTGTGGCCGGCGTTGCGGCGAGCGACGGATCATTGTACTTGGTAATGGAAGCGTATACATCATACCGTCCGTTTCTTCGATCCGCCCATGTCACATAGCGGTAACGTCCATCCAGGGCAGCATCAGGCTGGAGCTGAGCCGAATCCCCAAGGAGATTGGCTCGGAAGTTCGGTTCCCGTACGACGCCGTCGACATCAATCATCTGCCCTACAATGTCCCATGAACTTGTGGCGGAATCGGACCAGATAATGGCGACGTTCCCCATCCTATCTGTAGCAATGCTCGGTTCCCTCTGAGCTCGGGTGGAACCATCAGTATTAACCTTCTTGTCTGCGGTCAGAGGAAGCATTTGTCGGTCAAATCGCCTTGCGAAAATGTCCGGATTGGTCGGGTAGACGCCGTTTCGCCAATCGACCCAGACCACCGTGCAGTGACCGGAGCCGTCCGCAGCAACATCGGGAAATGCCTGCCGCGTAGTGGTGTTATCTGAGTTGACGCGGACGTTTGTGCCGAGCTTCTGGCCTGCCGAGTCGAACCGCTGCGCGAAGATATCGTCATTGCCGTACCGATTGTCATACCAGGCAACCACGAACCATCCCTCGGACGAGATTGATATCCTTGGCGCATGTTGTTGCGCGGAGCCAACATCATCGTTTACTTTGAAGTTGTTGCCGACGAGCACGCCGGCAGCGGAAATCAGCTGGCCATAGATGTCCCAATTGCGGTTTCTGTAATCTGCCCACACAATCACCCCGGTTCCCCACTGACTCAGATCAATATCCGGGTTCTCCTTCAAGATGTCCGGGCGCTCAGTGGTCAGGTTGCGGTTCGACCCGAGTGTGTTCATGGCAGTATCGTACCTTTGAAAAAAGATGCCTGGATCAAACGGGTAGGCTCCGTTCCGGTAATCCTGCCATACTGCCGAGTACATGCCGGCGAGGTCAACCGCTATGGCCGGCCCGGACTGATGTGCCAGCGCCGTATCGTCGTTGACGCGGCTGTTAGAGCCAACAGGTTGTCCCGCAGGAGTGAATCGCTGGATGAAAATGTCGTTCTGGCCATTACGCAAATCAGACCAGACGATGGCAAACCCAACTCCCGCTGCCACCGCTATTTTCGGGTGGCTATGTTCAACTTGCGCATTGTCATCGTTTACGCGGAAGTCAGTACGGTCGGCCCGCACTGACGCCGTGAACAGGAGAGTCGTTGCGGTCGCAATCGCAACGAATTTGCTGCAGATATTTTTCACCTCCCCCAGTCAAGGCAACAAAAATGCCCACTCGTTAGAGTGGGCATTCAACACTTTCGACGATGCAGCAACTGATTGTGTCTATGCTATTTACGTCGAGAGAGGTCAGGTCAGCTATTCAGCCGGCCAAACGCCCTGCGGACACCAAGAGGAAAATACTGCTCGTCACATAGGAGCCGTTTTCCTGTCGGCGTCTATCTCGCTTTCTTCTTATGGCGATCAGCGCGTCTGCGCTTTTTCCTCTTGTGCGTGTTGATCTTATGCCGTTTACGTTTTCTACCGCAGGGCATCGATCCTCCATCTACCGGTTTAGACTGTTACAAAGAAAGCTTGGTGATCATGTTCTTAAATTCGTTCGACGGCTTGAACACCGGTACTTTCCGATCCGGAACAGGCACCACATCCCCGGTGCGGGGATTGCGAGCCTTTCGAGCCTTTCGCACCTTTATCTTGAAAGTGCCAAAGCCCCGAATCTCAATGTTGTGTCCATTCTCGACCGCTTTCTTTACCGTATCAAGAAACGAATCAACAACAACCGCCACATCCGTCCGTGTCAGGCCGGTTTTCTCAGCCACTTTTTCGACCAAGTCCGCTTTCGTCACTGTGTCCTCCCTCAATATAAGGGATTTATCACTTATTGCTATTTTGTCCTCACTTAGCTCTCCGCCGAACGTAACGAGCCGTAATCATCATAATGATAAGCTGTTACGGACGTCGAAGATCATCAACAACAGCCAGAAGGAAAGTGAAATTTGCGCCGTTGTCCACTACTTTTTTTGTGAAATTCAGTGTGCCACATGCACCTATGTCATTCGAACAGGTACATGAGCTGAGGACCGTCAAAATTGCTTCCAACGGCAGCGTCGAACTTCCCCATAAAGTTGCCCAGCAAATCAAAGATCGACACCGACTCCCGGCGATAGGGACGAACTATGTTTATGTCTCCCTTGATCTTACCGAGTTCGGCCGCGATATTCACCGCCTCGTGTAGTCCACCGAGCGAGTCCACTAGGCCAAGTTCAAGAGCTTGGCGTCCGGTGAACACCGACCCATCGGCGAACTTCCTGACCTCATCCTCGGCCAAGTCGCGCCCTTCCGCTACAACCCCGACAAACTGCTGATAGGTGTCGTCAACGACGGATTGAAGCATCGTCTGCTCCTTCTCCGTCATTGGACGGGAGTAACTGCCGACATCCTTAAGCTCCCCTGACTTGATCGTCTCAGTGCCGATTCCCACTTTATCCATCAGATTCTTGAACGTATGGAACTTGAAGATCACTCCGATACTGCCCGTGAGGGTGCCGGGATTGGCCACTATTTTGTCCGCTGCGCACGCTATATAAAGCCCACCCGATGCCGCAACTGACGCCATAGACGCTACCACCGGCTTTTCTTCCTTTGCGCGAAGGACGGCATCATATATCTCCTGAGATGCCGCCACGCCCCCCCCCGGCGAATTGACCTGCAGAACAATTGCCTTTATCGATCCGGATTCCGACCATTTATCCAGTTGCTTGATAAGTTTGCGCGCCATCGCATCCGTGATTTCCCCCTCGACCTCCAGAACGCCGACATTTCCGCCGGACATACCGGCGACGCCGAAATCATCCCCCGCCGTCATGGTACCCAGAAATCCCACGGCAAATATGCCGAGTACAAGAATAACCGAGAACGCGATGATCACACCGATAACTATGTCACGAGGTCTGGCCATATCATGCCTTCACTGCATTGAGATCCTGATTTTGTCTCCGATTCGGAGCTGTCGGGGATCGGCGCTCGGATTGTCCGCCATAATGCGAGAAATCGTGGTGCCGTACCGCTGCGCGATGAGGGCAATGGTGTCACCGCTCTTGATCTCATAATAGACCACTTGCGATGATGCCGATCCGGCGCCAATCACTAGCGTCTGCCCAACATGTATCCGGGAGCCGCGGCCGAGACCGTTGAGTGCTCGGATGTCTTCGGTCCTCATATTGAACTTGCGGGCGATGTCCCAAATGGTGTCGCCGGAGCGTACGATATAGACCGAGCCCGGGCCGGGAGCTGCGGATTGACTGGTGGGCACTATGTCGGACGATGCAACTACAGTCTCCGAAGTTGAATTGCCCTTACCGTCCTCCGTGGCTCCGCCCTGCATTTTGTTGGCGTATGAAGGCAGCTTAATCTTCTGTCCGATATGCAGACGGGAGCCGGACCCCATGTAATTGACGCGCCGCAGTTCATCGGTCGTAATGCCGAATGCCCGGGCTATGTCCCACATGGTATCACCGGGGCGCACCGTGTAGACACCGTCTTTGGATTTATATTCGCGCGCCGACTCCGACCCTGAGCTGCCACTCAGAGCAGAAACAGGGATAATCAACTCGGTCCCGGCCTTCAGCCGAGTCCCTTTGGACAGATTATTGGACTCCAGAATAGCGTATTGTGATACACCGTACCGGTTGGCAATCGAAGCCAGTGATTCCTTGCGGCGAACTTTATGCTTTGCCCAGTTCGATTCCTTGGGCGATGGATAGGAGTCATAGGACGCCAGGAACTTCTCCCGCTGCCCGGCAGGAATCTTGAGCACGTACCCCTTTTCGTTTGGCGGAGTTACGTTCCTGAGTAATTCCGGGTTGAGCGTCCGAAGATCATCAACTCCACACCCCAGATCATCGGCGATCGTTTTTAACTCAAGACACCGCTCAATCGTAACCTCGTCCCAAAGTAATTCCGGCTCGTATTGAACGTCCGTGAATCCGTATTTATCGGGATCCTTAGCCAGAATCGCCGCCGCATAAATCAGGGGAACATAGTCCATAGTCTGTTGCCGAAGCCGCAGTTTCCAGAAATCTCCGGTGCGCTGACGTTTCATTTCCCGTTCGACACGTCCAGGTCCGCCGTTGTATGCCGCCATTGCGAGTTCCCATGAACCGAACTTGTCATAAAGGTCCTTGAGAAACCGGGTTGCGGCATATGTAGCTTTCACCGGGTCCTTCCGCTCGTCCATCCACCAAGAGCGTTGGAGACCGTACAACCTGCCGGTTGAGGCTATGAACTGCCAAAGCCCCATCGCTCGTGCAAATGAGTAAGCATGAGGATTATATCCGGATTCCACCAGACACAGGTAGATGAGATCGTGCGGCAGCCCATATTCCTTCAGCACGCGGGAAAAAAGCGATTCGTATCTCTTGGAACGAGATAAGTACCGTTTAAATGCATCTCTCGCGACCGTCTGGAAGTAGACGATTGATTTCTTGACGCGGTCGTTGATTATTATGGGAAGATCGTACGTGGTCGCCCGGCCCTCATCTCTGTAGACCCGCATCGAGTCAAGGCCGAGTTTGTCCTCTATATCGCCAAACCGTTCAAGAATAGCCGACGGGGCCGCATCCTCATCGAGTCGCCCCATTGAACGAAGCGATACGCGATAGTCGGTGACAATGTTATCAAGCAACGTATTATAACGAACTGTCTCGGGAGTCAGCAGAGAGTCAGTGTCAACTTCTACCGAACCGAGTATCTTGAGCGCCTTCTCGAAATAGTACTCCGCCTCTTCCCAGCTTTGCTCGCGATTGGCGATCACACCCATCGCATAATACTCTTCGGCCTGCTTGAATGACTGCCACAAGGCATCGTCCTCCGGCGGATAATCCCCCAAGACAGCGTTGCCGGACGGGTCACCTTCCGCAGCGGTTGCATTCAAGCCCGATGGCGCATTTGGAAACCGAGCGTGATACTTACTCGACGGGTCAGGCATGCTCGTCTCCACGTCGCCGGTCGAGTCAGCGGGGATCCGATCAGAAGAATCGTTATCGGTGTCCCCCTGGTGATAGCTGCCATTTGCCGCCGATGCGCTGGACTCGTTCCCGCCCCGGCTGGCGACTTCCATCGGAGAGCCGCAATCAACCAGCGCGAACGCTGAAAGCGCTATAACCAAATAGTAGACTAAGTGCAGAAAGCTCCGCCTGTTTACCACCATTACCAGATTCCTTCAAGCAAGTCCCGGATACCCGGCCTATCAGCTTATATCGACGCCAGCAGGCCTGAGCTTTACGCGTAAGTCTCTGCTAACCCGTTGTCATATAATTAGAAGGCCGTCGTCTGTCAAGTTTTTTGACTTTAATTGCGTACTTTCTTCAAAGTACGCGCAGCTTTTGCCTCAGCGCCGCTGCTGTTGCATAGTATGCGCAGCCTGCCTGCCCTCTAAACCAAGTCATCTGACGCTTGGCATACCGCCGCGTATTCTGCTTTATTGCCGCCATTGCCTCATCCAAAGACATGCGCCCTTCTTGCCACTGTATCAATTCATTATACCCGATAATGTTGGCCCAGCGGATCTTTTCGAGGTATCCGCGCTCGATAAGCGACTGCAGTTCCGCCACCAGCCCGTCTTCTATCATACAGTCTACTCTACGGTTAATAGTATCGTACAGTTCCGGCCGAGGCGGCGCGAGACAATAATACTCGAATTCAAAGTCAGACTTCCGATAACCACCGGTGGCGGTCATCTCCGATTTTGTCTTGCCGGTGAGATAGAATATTTCCAGCGCCCGGATCACCCTGACCCGGTTGTGGGGGTGAATTTTGGCAGCTTCCAACGGATCTATTTGCCGGAGCCGTTCATGCATTGCCTGCGGACCCGTCTCTGCTAATTCCTGTTCGAGTCTCTCTCTTATTGCCATGTCCCCCTGATCGATTTCGACCACCCCATCGGTAAGCGCTCGAAGGTACAGACCGGTTCCACCGACAATCACAGGCACGTGACCCCGGCTCAAAATCTGATCAATTGACCGCGAAGCGTCACTGATAAAACGAAACGCGCTGTATCTCTCCCCCGGTTCGACAAGATCAAGCAGATGAAACGGTACCCGCGCTCTCTCTTCCGCCGTTGGCTTGGCGGTGCCGATATCGAGATACCGGACCAACTGGCGGGAATCGGCCGACACGATTTCGATCGGATATTCCGTTGCCAGGTTGAGCGCCAGCGACGTCTTGCCGGAAGCAGTCGGGCCGCAGATAATCGGAATTGGGTGCACGTCAGCCCCGACCGAATTGACGGTCCAGATCGACACGACTGATTCTAACGAAGGTCGGGCGGCCATGCGGGCAGGAGTATCTGTTTTCGCATTTCAACAGCTGTTCAAGCAATCCCACAGCCTCCCGGTCGTTCAGCCTGTCCCCCGCCATCACCGCGGCACGGCAGGCAATCGACTGAGCCATCGCCTTCCTCAGATCGTATCCGGTTTTTTTGAGAGAGGAAATATCATCTATCACCTTACGAAATACCCTCTCGGGAGACTTGCCGGACAGGAGCATCGGCACTGACTCGATACGCACCGTCCTGCCGCCGAACTCCGCGACCCCAAACCCGGCTTCAGTGAGCAGCTGCCCGGCTTCAGCAAATACTGCGAACTGTTCGGGATCAAGCTCGACCTGCACCGGCAACAGCAAATGCTGACCGACCATCTGGTGCTTCTCAATCTGCCGAACTGTCTCCTCAAACAACACTCGTTCGTGAGCGGTATGCTGATCGACAATATATAAATCATCCCCCGCCTGCATGACGAGATACAGATCGGAGAACCGCCCGACCAGCCGGATGTTTTCGGCAGATATCGATACCGGAGGAGAGCTTTCGCGTACGTCCGTTGCGGGCTGGTCCGCTGTCCTGTTGACAGGCGGAATTGGCGAACCACCAAGAATCTCCCCGGTGCTGGTATCCACTCGGACGATTGCCGACGACTCTCCGGCCGAACCTGGAATACTTCGGTCAGGCAGGCTGTACAGCTCTCGCATCTGTTCCGGGTTCACGAATCCCCGGGTGCCGATTCCTGGAATTGCCCGCTGGCGAAACGGCGTTTCGGGGTCAGCAATCGCGAGCCGATTGGCCGCTCGCGCATCCGGTTCCTTGTCACCAGTCTTGAACACCGGGATGATACCGTCATGCCTCAGTCCGTCCTTAATACAACTGACAATGGCGTCGTGTATTTCCCGCTCCTGCGACAGGCGGACTTCGGTTTTCGCCGGATGAACATTGACATCAATCTCGGCCGGATTCACCGTCAGAAGCAACGCTCCTATCGGGTACAGCCCCTTCGGCAGCAGTTCCCCATAGCCTGCGCCAAGAGCATGTGACAGTGTGACCGACTGAATATAGCGGCCATTTATGAAAAGGAAATGTCCCCACCGGTTGCTCTGCGCCTGGTCCGGCTTGCCAATGTATCCTGCGATGGAAACCGGTCCCAAATCGCCGGAGACTTTGACCATCCCTTTGCCGAATCCCAACAGCCCGGAGACTCGCGATCCGAGATCACTGACCGGCAAACTGAAAACGGTGCGTCCATTCATGGAGAACGAAAAAGCGATATCACAACGGCCGATCGCCAGCGCCATGGCTATCCGTGACAGGTAGCGAGCTTCCGTCGTCTCCGTCTTCAGAAACTTGCGTCGCGCCGGTGTATTGAAAAACAAGTTCTCAACTTCAATCGTCGTACCGACCGGCGCCGCGGCCGGTTTCCGGGATTGTAACACCCCTCCCTCGTATATGATCTCAGTACCGACTTCGGCATCGGCTGTCCGAGAGACCATCCGCGTGCGCGACACCGAGGCAATCGACGGCAGCGCTTCACCGCGAAAGCCATACGACGTGATGTTGTCAAGATCGGAAAAACCGGTGATTTTCGATGTCGCATGGCGAGAGAAGGCGATCTCTATTTGGTCCGATGGAATCCCCCAGCCGTTATCGACGATCTTGATTAGTCGCGAACCGGATTTCTCTATGATAATCTCGATACGTGTTGAGCCGGCGTCAATCGCATTCTCGACCAATTCCTTCACGACCGCCGACGGCCGTTCCACCACTTCACCGGCGGCTATCTTGTTTATCAGTCGTTCCGGCAGGGGGCGGATCACCGGTCGCTTGATCGCCTGTTGCGTCATGACAGATCCTCTTTCAACCGCCGAAGAATATCGAACGCCTGCACCGGTGTCAGGGTATCGAGGTCGAGCTGTCGTATGCGGTCTTCGGTCTCATTAACCGCCGTCTCGAACAGCGTTGGCTGTACTTTTTCTTTGTATAACCCTTTCCCCAGTTCACTTTGCGTGAACTTGTCTGATTCCAAAAGCTTGAGTATCTGCTTGGCGCGAGTGATAGCCGGTCGCGGCACGCCGGCCAGACGGGCAACTTCGATACCGTATGAATCATCGCATCCGCCGGACACAATCTTGTGCAGAAAGATTACCTGGTCTTGCCAGCGCTTAACGGCAACTTGGAAATTGTGAACGCACGGATACAACCCTGCCAGACCAGTTAATTCATGATAGTGGGTGGCGAACACCGTGCGCGGTTTTGCCGTGTCGTTCAGATGCTCGACCACGGCCCAGGCTACCGAAAGGCCGTCGAAAGTCGACGTTCCTCGCCCGACTTCATCTAACAAGACCAATGAATGTTCGGTTGCATTGTTGAGAATGTTGGCGGTCTCGACCATTTCCACCAGAAATGTCGACTGACCGCGCGCCAGATTATCCAGCGCGCCGACACGAGTGAAGACGCGATCCACCAGTCCAATCTCCGCCGAGTCGGCCGGCACATATGATCCGATTTGAGCCATGATCACAATCAGGCCTATCTGCCTGAGATAGGTTGACTTGCCCGACATGTTCGGACCGGTAAGGATGAGAATGCGCTGACTCTCGGAGAACTCAAGATCATTCGCCACAAAACTCCCCGATGGCAGCACCGACTCGATCACCGAGTGACGGCCGTTCGAGATCCGAAGTTGCGATGACTCGGTGAAAGTCGGACAGCAGTAGCCGCGGTTTACGGCCAGATCCGCCAGCGAGGAAACGAGGTCGATTTCCGAGGTCAAGTCGGCGACACAGACAAGGTCAGCAATTGACTCGGCGAGGAAATCAACCAGTTCCTGATACAGTTCCAGTTCGAGCCGGGTGATCTTCTCCTCAGCCGCGAGTATCAATTCCTCTTTCTGCTTTAGCTCCGGCGTGACGTAGCGCTCGGCATTGACCAGTGTCTGTTTGCGAATGTACTCCGGCGGCGCCGACGACGCGTTGGTGCGTGATATCTCGATGTAATAACCGAACACCTGATTGAACCCTACTTTGAGCGTGGCGATACCGGTCCGCTCCCGTTCCGTTTTCTGTAACGAGCCGATATATTCGCGCGCCTCGCGAATGGAGTCGTTCAATTGGTCCAGCTTGTCGGAAAAACCGCGCCGAATCACATTCCCCTTCTGCGCCGTAAGAGGCGGTTCATCAACAAGCGCCTGTTGAATTCGGTCGGTAAATTTTCCGGTATTGGGGAATCCCTTGGCAAGCGTCACCAGATGCGAGCTGAAGCAGTCACGGATTTCCTGGGCGATCTTCTCGCTGACGAACAGTCCGTCCTTCAGAGAGCCCGTCTGGCGTGGGTTAAGTCGGCCTATTCCGAGCCGCCCGACAATCTTCTCAAGATCAGGCAGTTGCTTTGTCAGTGTGCGCAGACGATAGCAACGGTCGCGATCTTTCACCAGTTCCGTCACGCCCGACAGACGGCGCTGAATCTTCTCCTTGACCTTGAACGGTCTCAGCAAGCTTCCCTTGAGCCGTCGCGCGCCGCCCGGCGTATGACACAGATTGATAACGGAGTAGAGCGAATGCTCTTCCGTGCCGTTGGCCAGATTCCGAATAAGCTCCAGATTGCGCACCGAACTGTAATCGAGAGACATGTATTCGGTACTGTCGAATAGCGCCAGTCGCGTGATGTGCGCCAGCTTGTCTCGATGATTCTCTTTCAAATATCGGAACACGGCTCCGGCAGCCACCACCGCCGGCGAATCGGGGGTTACGCCAAATGATTCCAGCGTGGCCGTTCCGAAATGATCGTTCAATTCGCGCTGCGCCGTCTTAATGTCAAAGTTCCAGTCTTCGTACGGCGTCAGCATTGTACCGCTGCGATTGTATCCGAGCAACCGGCCGGCCTTCTCCTGGCCGAATTCTACTGGAAACAGCATTTCCGATGGCTCCTGGATGCGCAGCCGCTCGGCCATCTCCTGCTCGTCACCATCATCGATTTGGAACATGCCGGTAGCTAGATTGAGCATGGCGACCCCAAGTCGATCCCCCTTGCCCGGAAAGATTGCGGCCAAAGAAACAAGGCGGGAATCCTCATCGACCGACTCCAGAGTTGCGGTCCCCGGGGTGACGATCTCGACAATTTCCCGTTTGACCAGCCCCTTGGCAGTCTTGGGATCTTCCACCTGCTCGACGATTACGACCTTCTCTCCCCGGGCCGCCAGCTTGGCCAGATACCTATCGATTGCGTGATACGGAACTCCAGCCAGCGGTATACGCTCGCTATTACCGTGCGATCGGGACGTCAGGGCAATGCCGAGCATCGGTGCGCCCTTGACCGCATCATCGCCGAACATCTCGTAGAAATCCCCCATACGGAACAAGAGTATTTTGTCCGGATGTTGCTTCTTGATCGCCTGATATTGCCGCATGAGCGGGGTGAGCGCCGAGGACTCATTGGCCTGAGAATCAGTCATCGCGCTGTCACTTCGTATTTCTCGCCGGTCTGCTGCTGAAGGGTTGTGCGGAGGCGGGCAGCGGCGTCATACTCCCGGAATTTGCCGACATAAACAACGTGGTATGTTTTCCCCTGAATCCTCTTTTGAACAATATCAATTGGCGATCCCTTGCCGGCAAATGCCCCGGCCTGGGCGCGAGCGTTGTCGGCGCTGGAAAACACCCCCAACTTCACCGAGTAGTATGTAGCCGTAACCCGCTCCGCCTGATCATCCCGCGCGGGCGTTGGCGGTGCGCTGCTTATCTGGTCCTCAAGCGATCCCAGTCCGACCGCCAGAGGAAACTCTTCAAACAGAAGAGCATAGTATCGGCCGGCGTCTTCGGCCTTACCGGTCCGCAGACTCGTGGCCGCCAACATATACAACGCCGGCGGCACTGCTTCACCGTCCCCCTCCTTCGTAAGTCTGCTGAGAATAGCCGCTGCTCCAACCGGTTTTCCCATATTCGCCAGCAATCTCGCTTTGTCGAGAAGTCCCCGCTGGGCGACTTCCCGGTCGAGCTTCCTCTTCACGTACTGATCGACAATGTCCAGCGCCTGAGCCGATCGGTTCGTTTGTTCGAAAGCGAGTGCCTGAAGCCGAGTCACGTCGGGCAGGAAGACTCCTTTTGGATAGTGCCCGGCATACTCAAGCGTCCACTGAACCGCTTTTTCATACCGCTCGGTCAAGCATGACATTTGAGCAAGTCGGTAGTAGGATTCCTGTGCAAAGCGGTCTTCAGCGCCTTTGGCCAGCGCCGCTTCCAGCAGTGCGGTGGCGCTGTCGGCATTCGGCTCCAATAGAGCCGCGCAGAAGAGCAAATTGCCGTCAGACTGAATTTGGCCTGAACGCGCCTGCATCGCCTCGCGGGCGTCATCTATCTTTCCGGATTGAATCAGTAAATAGATATCCTGAGCAGTAGCGCTCCCGCATATGGCGGGAAACCCGAACCAGACAACGATGATAATCCGTTTCATCCCATACAATTCATCAGCCGGGACTTCGGCAGCCGGTCAGGACCGCAGCGATGCCGAGCCGGCAATTCGTACCGGGTCGGCCGCCTTTCGCTTCTCCCGGCGGTTTTCAAGGGTGCGAAGCAAGTCATTGAGCTTGCGAGTGTTCCCCTGCTCAAGCAGGGCGCGCGCCAACTCCGAAAGCGCCGCTGTATCATTCGGCTGCTCCTCGAGAATCTGCACTAGTATCTCCTGTGCGACATCCAGGTCACCCTTCTTCAGATGGAACTCAGCCAGCGTCCGTCGCACTTCAATATTCTTAGGGTATTTGTCCAGAACGTTCAGACAAATACCGACAATGTCGCCAAATCGCCCCAGAATAAACAACGTGTCCTTCAAGCGCTCAATCACTTCGTGCGCCTGCTCCGGCACCGCCTCGACCAGGCGGAGCCAGAAACCGACAGCGTCTTCAAACCTTTGCTCTTCGTAATAGGCATCCCCCACTGCCACGTAGGCCGGCACAAATGTCGGATCTAGCCCAATCGCTTCCTTGTAGAGCACGCGCGCCTTATGATACTCGCGCGCTTTGAACAACCGCTCGCCGCTATTGTGTTTATATCGTGCCAGCGGTTTCCTTGACTTGTTCCCCTCAATCTTGAGTACATGCTCGGCAGCCTCATATGCTTCCTCCCATTGCCCGGCCTTTTCCAATAGCTTGAGGCGATTGGTGTGCGCCCAATGATTATGCGGGTCGAGCGAAACGAGTTCCTTGAGGGCTGCTTCGGCCGTCGTCAACTCGTTCAGCGTGAGATAATCCGACGCTAGTTGCTGAAGAATCGACGCTTTGTCGGCTTTGGTCAGACCGAATCGCAGCGTCAGATCCTTGTGAACTTGCAGGGCGCGATCCGCCCGATTGTGTTCGCGAAGTATCTGGCCGAGCCGCAGGTACGCGTCGATATTGGTCGTATCTTCCGCCACTACCTGCCGAAGCTTGGTGAATGCCGCCTCCTGTTTGCCGTCGAGCAGGTTCCGCAGCGCCTCCACATATTGCGACGGTTCCGCTTGCTGCGTCTTTCGGTAGTACCGCTCATACATGAGGTAAAACGCAACCGATCCGAACAGGAAGACTAGAATGAGAAGCAGGGCATCATACATGGCGGTCAGCCCTCCGCAAACGGTGATTTGATTTCAGCCAGGCGTGCGTCGGTCCCTTTCAGCAAGTCGGCGGATTCCTCGATAGGCCGATTCCGAAGAACGGCCACCTCACTTTCGAGTGCCTTGATTCGCTTTTTGTACGCATGAGTGTCTACCGTCTGACGAATGTAGATTGAGACAAACAGCAATACGGACAACAGCACACCGGTGGCCATGGACCAGAAGACAACTACATTGAGTTGCACATCCTGGAGATTCGGCCCAACCGGTCGAAGATTAACGTTCACCGTGTGATTGTCTCCCATATTGTTGTAGGCGAACCCGACCATCAACAAAAGCAGAACCGCCACGAGTACGGCACGAATAACCCACATACGACCTCCTGCCGGTTAACAAGACTACTGGATTCAAAAAATAAGACCCTGCCAAGGCAGGGTCAACTGAAAAAGGTCTTCGACTCGATTTGGTTTCGAGCGCTAGTTTCCCGCTTTCACCCACTTCAGCGCCTGATCGTCCATCGTCATGCTCTTGACTTCGGTCATCACTTCATTGAAGAAGTTCGATTCGCACGTCAGGTGAAACAAAAGAATAGTATTGCCGTTTTTCACTGCGAGCATCATGCCGCTGTAAGCTCCGGATACCCTGATTCCGGCCGAGGACGAGGCCGTTTCAGCAATTTCCTTGACATACTTGCACTCGGCGTGCCACATCACGGCCGTCTGTCCGGCGACCGTCATCACACGGCGGTTCTTGACAACCCGGTCGGGCACGCTCAGAAATTCAAACTCTCTGGTGATTTCCTTCTTCGCCCTGGATTTATACGTCGGGCTGAGCAAAGAGTCGATAAAAGCGCCGGCGCTCAGACTGGTCGTGTCGGCAAAGGCCACCAGATGCGGAATCTGGGTATAGTCTCTTGCCTGAGCATACTGAGGCGGCACCGCCCAGTTCTTCTGGATCAACACCACCCTGCTATTTAGATCCACCTTGTTGATTTTGGCGCTCCAATTTTCATGCACTTTGAACTGGAAACCATAGTCGGCATCCTGATAAACCTTGTCCTTGACCACCCCAGCTGCATCCTTCTTGCGGGCGGCATAGGACGCCGAAGCGGCGACGAGCAAGACAACCCCCCACATCATCCAACGCTTCATACACTAACTCCTCTCACAACACGATGCGCATCAAGCACACAAAGGTTCATTATTATACACAGATTCGTCAAGGGATTATTTGGACCGGACGGAATAGCCTACGCGGCCAATTAGATGTGCGAATTTTCAAACCCAATCCGGCGACGGCCAAACCGATTGACATACTCGCCCACCGTGATAAAGTCAAAGTCTCTTAACAACTTATCAAGCTTTTGCATGAAGAGCGCCGTCGAGCCGTACGTCCGAAACCTCTGCACCGGTGTCAAACCCGGTACTTCGGGCGGCTCGGGATCAAGCTCCCAGGGATGCATATAGACCATAGCCGGAAGCTTCTGTTTGTTGAGCAACCGAATCATCATCCTGGTATACCAATACGGAGAGTGGCGCAGATAGCCGCCGCCGGCCATTGGCAAATTGAAGCCAAGCAACCGGAAAGTAGCTGAAGGCACCTCCCAGAGCGTCCGGCCATCCTCGAACGTCATCCTAAACATTCGACGCGGCGCTGACGGCATACCGTAGAGATCGTGCTTAATGGGAAATATCGAGCTGTCGTACTGGAATCCGAGATCTCTTAGGATGCGAAACGCCCAAGAACAGCGCTCGTTGATCGACCAACTGGGCGCCCGATATCCTCTCGGCCTAATACCGGTGGCATTTACTATGGCTTCTACAGCTCGCGTGGTATCCCGACGAAAAGCTTCTTCGTCCATGCTGTCGACTCGCTTGTGACCGTAACTGTGACATGCGATTTCGTGCCCGCGATCTGCAATCTCATCGATCAGCGACGGAAACCGCTCGGCACACCAGCCCAAAACGAACCAGGTGGCACGAGCCTGCCGCCGGTCAAACACCGCCAGGAGTCGCCGGACGTTGCGAACAAGAGTAGTGTTCAGGTCGGGCCATTCGTCAAATGAATAACGGCCCTGCAGAATCTCCACGACGTACCATTCCTCAAGGTCAACCGTGAGCAGGTTTGGTTGTTTGGCCATGACAGTGAAAAGCGATACTACTGCGAAAGACTATTTCTTTGCTTGGAATCGGTCTTCGAATCCGGTCGAGCACTCGTGTCCACCGGCTTCTCGTCCTGCTTCGACTGCGATTTTGCCGAGCCCTTTGCCCCGGCCGGCTTTTGGCGATAATCGTAGCCATAATACTCGTGGCTGTAGTAGTACGGCAGACTGTCGTCGCAATTATTGAGCACTACGCCCAGAATACGGTTGGTACTGGAGGCAAGGATATCTCTGGCTCGCACGACAATATCACGCTGGGTTGATCCCGCCTTCACCACAAACAATACGCCGTCGACTTCCTGAGACAGTAGCATCGGATCGGAAACCGGTATCACCGGTGCACAGTCGGTGATGATCAAATCATAATAGAACTTCATTTCAGAGATGATTCGTCCGATCGCCGCGGCGTCAAATACTTCGGCCGGAATCGGGCAGGGCTTGCCCGCCGTGATGACATCGAGGGAATTGAGGGATGTCTTGCGAACCACATTTCTGGCCAACACGCCTTCGGTCAAAGCCTCCGATAGTCCCGGCTCTCGGTCGATGACAAACAACTTGTGCATGGTCGGCCGGCGCAGATCGCTGTCTATGAGCAGCGTCTTAAGCCCCTTCTTGGCCGCCGTCATTGCCAAAAACGCACACACGGTCGATTTTCCCTCGGAGAGCATCGAAGATGTCACGAGGAGCGACTTAACCTCCCGTTCCTTGGCGAGTTGCTGAATGTTATGCAGGAGGCGACGGAATTCAGTGGCTATGCCGCTCTCCAGATTGAAGAAGTCAATGACCGAAATGTTGGGACGAGCCATTACCGACCTAAGCCTTCTCCGACACCTTGCCGAGCGCAGCACACATCTGCTGATACGCCCGCTCAATATGGTCCAGCGACGTCTGAATTCTGGTCAGCGACGGATTCATCTCCGTGCTCTTCTGATAATACTCGACGCCCTTTTGCCAGGACATGCGGGCCTGTTCAAGGAAACAATGAGCGAGATCAACCTGCAAATCCACATACATCGGGTTCTTCGCTATCTCCTGCTGAAGAAAAGCGATTCGCTCCTGAACCACTTTCTCCGATACCCATTCCGGAAAAAGAATGAACTTCATGTAGAAGCCGGCAAATTCCTGACGGTGGCTCTCCTTCTTTGTGTCCCGGACGCCGCGGAAAAGCACCAGGGCCCGGTCAAAGATATGTCCCTTGACCGCTTCCATGCCGAGGGCGAATTGTGACGTCAGATAGGCCGCGTGGATCAGCGAGGCCTTATGAAAACAGTCGACAATCTTTGCCGCCATTCGCTCGGCCGTGCTTGAGTCATGGGTCCGGGCCGCAACCGCGGCCAGATGAGTCAGACCCAAGTTGAAATAGGCGTCCGCATAGTACAGGTTAATTCCAATCGCCTCTTCGAACTGTACCACCGCGGCACGGTAATCACGATCGGCGAGATATGACTCCCCGAGATTGTTGTGATAGTCCGCAAATCGAGGCCGTCGATTCACGGCCTGATGTCCGGCCGCGATGGCGTCCGCATTGCTGCCAAGCGCCAATTCCGTCATGCCAAGCTGATTATACGACTGATGGTGCTCCGAGTTCATTTTCAGCGCCGACCGGCACAACTCGCGAGACTCCTGGTGAAATCCCTTGTAGTAGAAAGCCGTCCCCAGCTGATACATCATTTCCGGATCGCCGCCGTCTATCACGCGACGGTACGTCTGCAGTAGAGCTTCAATCTCCTTCTTCTTCTCTTCGTGCGTGAGCTTGACAAGCGAGAGAACATCCTGAGGTCGAACATCGGTCGGATGCGGACAATTGACTGCCTCGGTCAAGATCCCATCCACATAGGTAATCGTAGCCACACTGCCGATGCTGCTATCGTTGGCCGTCTGAATCAGGTACTCTCGGTCTTTATCTCTGAGTTTGCTGCTAAGCCGATATGTTTCCATGACGTCCCGTTCCCATCACAAAGTCGATTCGCGTGACTCTTAAGATTATCGCAGCCTACCTCAGCGTCGTCGCAGAATTCTGATTATTCTGTGTAAGGCGGTCGTACAGCAAATACATCGAAGTAATAACTCCGACCGCTGCCGCGACTGTTCCCACGTTCAATCCGGTACCGAAAAAGCCGGCTTGGCGTTCCGGCACTATATACGTGTCCTCTTTTCGAACGATGTAGCGAGCCGGTTTGCCGGTCTTGGCGTAGTTCTCAAGGCTAAACTGATATGACTGCGAGTAGTACTTGTCCTTCGTAAGAATCTTGATATGCTTCAAGTCCGCACTGGCTGTGGGGCCGCCCGCCAACGCCAGGAGATCCGTAAAATCGGAATTTTCCTGATAGGCAATCGGTCCGGGACGATTTACTGCGCCCAGCACGTAGACCAAATTCCGCTGTTCAATCTCCGGAGCCAGATTTGCGCCGGTGATATTCCCCGGAGAAGCAGGAACGTCAATGGCATCTCCCCGATTCAATCGCGGCAGTTTGTCGACTCTCCCCTCAGCCAGCGCCCGACCGACATTGACGATCTCCACCCGGCCGGCATCGGCTCCACCACGAATCACGGTCACGCGGCTCAAGTCGCCGGTTTCAGTGATACCGCCGGCTTCGTTGATGATCGTCCAGATGTCAGGAATCTCCTCAAAAGCTCTCTTGCCGGGAGTACGAACCTGACCGTTGACAAAAACGTAATTGTAGTTAAAAGCGCTGATTCGAACAACTGCCTGCGACACATCCTTGTTCAGACGGGACATGAGCCGAACGATCTCGTCCTGGAGTTCTGAAGTGGTTTTCCCGGCCGCATCGATCTGACCGATGACGCCGAGAGTAATCTTTCCATCTTGACCAACCTTCACTTGGGCATTGAGCGAAGGATTCTGCCAGAAACTGACATCAAGAACATCCTCCAGCCCAATCTGGTACTCCTTGGCAGCAGCCGAAATGGCCGCGAGCGAGATTACTATCAGGACTAGATGATACCCTATTCCGTGGCTGGGGCGATATCCATATCTCATAGCTAACCGCTTTCCTTACAAAAGCTTCTACTAAAATCGGCACCGGAGGCGGATTTGTTGAGCGCTGAAATATAGCCCTTGCCTGTATCGGTGTAAATACAAAAACCAAGGGCGACTCAAGAGGTTCCGGCGTCCTTTGAGGGGCTGGGATCGTGGATCAGGAACTGGTTGCGTCCCTGCCCTTTGGCGCGAAGCAGGGCCAAGTCGGCAGCTTGGAAAAGACTGTCCTGGTCTGCTCCGTGAAGTGGAAAGACTGCGCCACCCTGTGAAATCGTGCAGTTGATCTCCGGGTGAGTCTCAGACAGTGGGAATTTCGCCTCCACCATTTTTCTTTGCAGTCGCTCCATGAATCGCCGACAGGTCGTGATATCCGCCTCCGGCATGATGACGCAGAACTCATCCCCACCGTACCGGGCAATGATATCAATAGCCCTAATGGAACTCTTGAGAATCGGTCCCATTCCTCGAATAATGGCGTCGCCCGTCAGATGGCCGTAAAGGTCATTAATCGCCTTGAGTTCGTCCAGATCGAATACGACCAGCGCCAGTGAACGATTGTGACGCCGAGCGCGATCAATCTCCTCTTCCAGCCGCTTCCTGAAATATCGCTGGTTGGCCAGTCCGGTGAGACTGTCGGTGAAGGAGAGCGCCTCCATTTCTTCAAACGACTCCGCGTTGTCCACGAGAGCGCGCGCCGCGGGCCGCAACTTGCCCAAATGGCTCACGGCCGACGCCTCACTCATTTCTCCCAGAGCGAGCAGTCCGGCTCGATCATCCGACAAGGGGAATGGCGTCAAGTATCGAAGACCCGACCGCTTCAGCCCGGCCAGCCAATTCGACAAAGGTTCTTGCAGGCCGGCAATCTCCTCAAAAGGTTTGACCTGCTCGGCAGTCAGTTGGTGAAGCAGCGACCGGAATGACGATCGGGATAGCGGGTCTAGATGATCAGTGACGCCGCAGCGCGCCATATGAAGTTCCTCGGTCTTGCTCTTGGGTTCATAAAAGAGGACGACTCGCGGAACGTTCAGGCGATTCTGCACTGTTTCAATTAGGCGAGGAACCAGCGCCTCGGCCGAGCGATGTCGAATCAGTCTGAGAATCGCCGCGGCCTCCGTGCGGTCATCTGGGGTAAGTTTTCGCCCGTCGCTCGCCACCAGCCTTTGTTGAAGTTTCTCGTATCGGGATTCGTGCCACTTGACGTGATAAGCAGCCGAGAGCGAATGGGCAAGATTAGCCACCAGCATGGCAAATCCGGGCGTCGTCATCTCTATCGTGCTGTTGATGAAATACACGCCGTATAGGTTATCACGCCAGAAGATTGGGAAAAACAGATTAACTCCGGAGTCCGTCAGCTTCCGGAAAACCGGCTCCATCAACAGCGGTTTGAGCGATGAAAGCGGCTGAGGCGAGAAACTCTCTCGCAACCGGTCAGCCAACTCGGAAGTGAATCTGACTCTGAATTCTGCACGGTCAAACCGGTTGATGCCGTGGTAGTAGTTCAACTCAAGAAAGCCGCGCTGTTTGCGCAGGAACACGATCTTGTCACAGCCAAACGCAGTTTTTAGCGCCTGTGACACTTTGCCGGCCACCACAAGGATTGTGCCATCCACCGAATTCGTGCGCAGAAAGCCGGTAAACTCACTGACAGACATCAGATTAATCACTGCTGCCTGTCGCTTCTCGCGACGTTTCCGACTCAGCAATAGAAATGCAAGATAGATGACTAAGATACCCAGGATAAATATGAGTGCAGTCTGGGTCGTCATGGTTAGCGTCGCCCGCATCGGGCTACCTCTCTAACTCTAATATAGAGAGCTATTTAGGGGTGTCAATCAAAAATTGGACCGGGACCGATTCCGGGCATACCGAAAGCGGGAACGCTTCTGAAGCAAATAATGCTTCCGTAGAACCGAGAATACCTGCCACCAACCCACCATCGCATTGCCCGGCGTCCGATTCAACTCCCGCTGAATGTCACGTATGCTGGCGAAAGGATCATTAGAGACTGCCCGAAGCACCTGCTCGTTGAAGTCCCCGGCACCGCTAGCGTCGCCACCAAAAAACGAGACCGGGTCGCGGCGATGATATGATGATGGCTGATCGGAGAAGTGGTCAACGACCGATAGACGCGTCACTGGGACGCTTTTTTTTTTGACAATTCAGCGCCGGGTACGCCAAACTTGCTGCGTGCCTCATCCACGGAACTACACGCTTGCAGGATATTGTCGAACTCCAACAGTTGATATATCTCGTAGACATTGGGGATCATACCGGCGAGCTTGATATCTCCTCCGGCCGCTCGTACCTCTTTGATATGGGAAATGAAAATCCCCCACCCCGCCGAGGAGATGTAGTCCACTCCGGCCAGATCGAACACGATCCGATAGCGACCCCGCTGAAGCAGAGAGTCAATCACGTCCTCCAACTCGCCCGCGGTGAGGGTGTCGATTACGCCGTCGACTCGGACCTCGGAGACAAAGCGTTCCTGACCGGATTCAGAAAGAGAGATCGTTATGTTTTCCATACGTTGAATGCGCTATCCACGCCCGCGAGTATTTTGATTCACATTTAAGGAAAGGGAAAGCCCCCTGATTCGCAAGTGAAAAGTTAGCTCGAACCGCTTTCGTCGCGCACCGATGTCGTCGGTAAGTGGTGCGAAGCGGCTCCGCCAGAGACCGCCCCATCGCCTATCCCGACCCGGCAGAGTATGAATGTGATATCATCCGCTTGGCGAGCGTATCCTGAGAAATTGTCGATTTCGTCCGCGAGTGCCTGAACCATTTCAGTCAGAGATTCCGTCTGCCCGCCTTGGCATTTCGACGACAGGAACCGACTGAGACGCTCCATTCCGTACTGCTGGCGATCCCGACCGACCGCTTCGGTAATGCCATCGGTGTACATAAAGAACATATCGCCCGGACTCAAATTAAGCGTCATCTCCTGCAGCCCCGACGCGAAATCCCGCTCCAATGTAACATCGACCCCCAGCGGCATACCGGGAGGATTCACACTGCTTAGGCGATTCGACCCCGCCTCATAGTAAAGCATGGGGTTGTGACCGGCCGACACTATGGACAGCTTCCGGTCCTGCGCATCATATATTGCCAGCAACACCGTAATGAACATGCCGGGCGGCATGTTCTTCACCAGATACTCATTGGCCATCAGTAACGTCTGACGGGCGGACGTGGCCTTATCGGCATAAATTTGAAGCACCGTGCGAAGCATCGACATGACCAGCGACGCCGGCACACCCTTGCCCGACACATCCGCCACCACCAGACAAAAACGATCCTCCGATAATCGAAACACGTCATACAGATCGCCGCCGACCAAAGACGCGGCGCGATAAAACCCTTCCACATCAAGTCCCTTGATGCGCGGCAACTCGCGGGGCAAAAGCGTCTTTTGAATTTGCGATGCGACTTCGATTTCCTTGGCCATACGCTCCCGCTCGATCACATTGCGGCGGTCGCGGCTGAGCCGGGTGGTCATGTCGTTTAGGGCGCGAGAGATTTCAAAAAACTCGTCGGCGCCTTCCAAGGGCAGGTCTGTTTCCGTGTCACCGGCCGAGTACCGGCGAACCCGCTCAGTTATCTTCAGAATGGGTGTGACAAAATAGTTCGACAACAAATATATCCCCGCTATCCCCATCAACAGCAGCGCGCCGGTCAAAAACAAGATGGCACGGCGGGTGTTTACGAGTAGCTCCTTGATCTGGGCCGATGAATACGTTACGTGGACCTGCCCGATCCGCTTCTCACCTGAGAGTATGGGCAAAATCAGGTAGCTGAGAGGAGATTGATTCCGCTCAAATCGCTGCGGCCCCCCGATCAGATCACGTCGAACGTCTTCGGGAGGATGGTACGACTTGTGAATATTTCGAATATCGTCGGAGTGTGCGATGATCAGCCCGGCTGAATCGACAAGTACGATCTGGCTCAGCATAGGATTCGCGCGCACGTAGCTCACCAGTAATTCGTCAAATTCCACATCGGATCGCCGGTTGATGATGTATCCCGATGCCTGCCCGGCAATCGTATTGGCCAGCGCCGTGACGGTATCGTCGAGATGACGCTGCACCTCCAGCGTGCTCCGGCTATTAATGTAGTAGAATGCCGTACCCACAATCAGCGCCACGATGAGAAATGTCCAGACGGAGAATTTCATGCGGAGCGTGGACATGCGTCGCAACAGCGGTCCGGCCTCGGTGGCCGGGCGGCTGATCCGCTTGATCATGCGGAGTTCGTTGAATTCGGGGGACGAGAGATACTCGACCGAGTCCATGATCTTCTGGATCATGTAGAACCCGAGCCCCCCTTTCCGCCCGGACTCTACCAGTCGTTCCAGATCGAGCTTGCCGTTTCCCTGTGGCTCGAATGACCGGCCTGTGTCAAAGAGGGAAAAGGCGAGAAGTTTGCGGTAAATGACGATCCGGAGGCGAAGCGTGCCCTTCTCATATAGATAGGCATGTCGAATAATGTTGGTGGCGCCTTCTTCGATTGCCAGTAACACGGCCGAAGTATCTTTAGTCGACATACCGCCGGTAGAGCAGCTCTCCTTGACTACTCGGCGGATACTGTCGAGGTACTTCTCCTCGGCAATAAACTCGGCGTTGATTTCTTTAATGGCGCGCTGGAACATAACTAAGTAGAGCCGGTGTCGCCTCAGGACTCCATGCGCAAGCGGGCCTGCTTGATATTCTCAATGGCGTTGCTGTTGTTCGGGTACTTCTTCAGAACCTGCTCCCAGGCATCAATCGCTTTCTGGTATTCCTTGTTGCGCATATAGCGCAGACCCTCCAGGTAAAGCGGCCAGATATCCCGGTCGTTTTGAATATCTTCAAGCGTCGTTTCCTGCGGCTGTGGAACGTCTATTTTCGCAAGGTAGTCGCGGGCCACCGGTTCCTGCGGATTGATCTTCAGTACACCTTCGAACTGACGTCGCGCCTCGCTAAGGCGATTCTGATTGTATAGATCGATCCCCACCTTCAACTGCTGCGTAAGATCCATTCGAGTCGAAATTCGCTGTCTGGTTTGTGTCGCAATGGTATCACCGGGCGCTAACTCAAGAACTCGGTTGCACGCTTCGACGGCATCGAGCAGTCGTCCGTCCCGTTCCGAGGCGATGCATAGAGTCCGAGCTGCTGCAATCTCCCGCGACATGGCTGACTCGATCTTCGCCTTCAACGTTCGCGCCTCGGCATTATCGGGATCAATCTCAAGGATCAGGCCAAGAAGGTCGAGCGAGGCCGGGTAGTATTTGCGATTGTATAGGAACGTCGCCTGATCGAAATAAGCCCGCTCTGTCTGCTGCTGTTCCTGTTGCGCTGCTCTAATCCTGGCCTCTTCCGCCTCCTTGATCCTTTGAATGTTTTCGATGGCGGCAATTGTCCCGATGATCTCCTGGTTCTTTTCGTCGAACGCTAACGCCCGCTGGTAATACGTAAGGGCTGAATCAAGGCGAAGATTGCGATAGTATTTATCGGCCTTCTCGCGATAGGCCTCAAACTGCCGCTTCCGCTCGTCTTCGAACATCTGCGTGCTGCGCTGCTGGGCTTCACGCTCCCGCCGTTCAAGCTGAACCGATACCGACGGACCTAACAACAGCGAAAGCGAAAAGCGATGGCTGTTCTCGATGTAATCGAGGATCTTGTAGGCGTAGTCGAACTTCAAGCGACCCGTCGACAGCCCCGCGCCGAAACTGAAGTTGTCGCGATCATAACCGGTGCGAAGAGCCAACGTGCGACCAAGGAGAAGCTCGAGACCTGAGTGGACTGCATACGGACGATCTCCCGCTTTCTCGAGATCCACCGCCAGACCGGCTGTCATGAACTGAGATATATGTATCCGCTGTATACCCAGCCCGGCAACGGCCACAAACGGCATCTTGTCGGAGGAAGAGTCAAGCGTCAACTCCGGAGGAGCAACGTTGCGTAATGCGACACCAACGGTGAATCCCCGGTAGAGCTGCGCTCTCAGTCCGAAGTCCGCCCCCAGACCATAATCGGATTGATCATCCAGCGACTGATTGACAATCTTCAACGTACCACCCCACGATACGTGGCGGCCAAACTTGCGCCCGTACCCGAGCAGAAATTGCCAGGTTGCGTAATTGAACGTCCCTTTATTAACAAAATCGGTCCGCCTGATTATGTCTCCGGTGCCCACACGCATGAACGCTGCGCCGAATCCGCCTACCCCGACTACCGGGACTCCCCACGCCGCCACATCATAAAGCGTGCCCTCGAAAAGCGTCACGTGCATCATCGAGATTTCTTGGTATTCCAGCCAAGGCAGTCCGGCCGCGTTGTAGTAGACACTGCTGGCATCTGCCCCCAAAGCTGTGAACGCTCCCCCCATCCCCAATGCTCCAGCCCCGGCTCCAAGCGAAAACAGAGACTCTCTTCCGGCGTTGCCGGCATCACCTGAATGCACTTTCCCCGATATTATCAACACCAGGAAGACCAGTAAACACCGCGCGGCTATCATTTCAGCACCGCCAGTTTGAGCCGCGCCCTTTCCCCCGTGCGCGTGTTGGCAAGCTGCACAATGTAGACGCCGTCGAGGACAACCTTGCCTCGGTCATTTCTTCCGTCCCACTCGATGACATGAGTTCCGGTTAGTCCCAAAGGTGAATTGTCAGCGACGATAACCGAGTGGACAAGCTCTCCCGTCAAGGTGAATATGCGGAACTCAAGCGGCGAATTCTCTTCAAGAACATAAGCAAACCGAGCCGGCGAGGTCTCTTGATGCCAAGGGTTATTTTCGACCATGAAGGAACTGGCCAGAGTGGAACCACCGGTGGCGATAGTGAGATTGAGAATTGGGGCCCCCGGCACCGGAGGACTAATGGGCACGCGAAATCCTTTCGCCGGGCCGGTGGTGAACTTCGAGAATATACTCGCACTGTCGAGATATATGCTCATACTGTTATCGACTCGTTCGATGACAGTTGCCCTAAAGTCGATCATCCGGTCGACCGATCCGATCTGGAAATTCCCGAATCTCAGGGTCAATCGATCAGCCGAAGAAGACGCCTCGGCCACCTTCAGCGTGTCATCATAAAACCCGCTGTGCGTGACTTCAATCAATCGGCCAACTTCGGTCGGCCGGCCGTCTCTATCGGCAAAATGGAGCACGACGCTGTCCAACTGCATGACATTGGCTAGCGACCCCGATGTATTATGGAACCTAAGAAAGAACAAGCTGGACTCGCGATGTCCTGCCAATGGTCGATCCGCCGTCTGCTCTTTCTGGACCACCAATCGGGCACTCGGCGATGCCACGGTGATCGTAACCTGGAACGAAGTGTCGGAAAGTTCACCCGGCCTGCGGTAAAAAGCGGCAGGTTGCATCGTGTTCAGATCTGATGGACGCTGAGTTATCTGAAGGGTTATCGGTATCGACGTATCGGCCGACGGAGCGTGCATGGGGAAACTGCGCGGCATCTGATCCGAAATCTCCCCGGTCGTATCCGACAGAGAATCCAGGAGATTGAATCCATCCGTGGCCAGGCGGTAAAGCCCGGGTGACGTGGATGCTTGTCCCAGATTCGTGAGTGTTACTACGATGGTAAATGGTTCGCCGTACGTAACAAATCCGTCCCGCGCCCCGACCGTGTCGTACAGCAACACGAGTGTCGCCGGCGTTTGAATATTCACCAGTGCAATATTGTCGACCGGTGGGAGCCTCCCCGCGTTACCGGAGACAAAATTCACGCTGAATATCTCCGCAGGATTGGCCGTCGCCGATGCGACCAGATCGAAATAGAGATCGTATGTGTCCAGCGGAGGTATTTGGGTGACCGGCTGGAAGAGCGAATCAATGCTCGTACCGTCGCTGGTCAGGCGGAATACGAGGGCTTCGGCCGGGGACTCTGAGACATTCGCAATTCGGGCGTGCATTTGAAACGGCTGATTGGTGTTGACCTTGTTGCCGTTTGGCGCCACGCAATCCAGCGATACGATCTGAACCAGCGGAAACTGCTGAACTTGCACAGCCTGATCATTAAAAGTGGTGCTGAACGTCAGATAGGTGGGCGAGCCGAACCGACGGTAGCGTAACTCGGCGCTCACCGTGAGGGTATTGCCCAATTGATTGGCCGGTATGAAGACATTCTCGGTCGAGATGACATTATCACCTGAGATAATCATGTCTCCGGGGATCATCAGGTTCACGGTCGCTTCGAATCCGGTTCCGATTATCGTAAACGTTCCCGAGCCGGATTCAACCTCCAGATTCGCCCCATCGGCAAACAACAGCCCGAACTGGAATGATACTTCCGCGCCGGCCGCGACCGTATCCGGGTCGAATGACCCTGGCACATATTCCGGCCCGGAGCGCGGGATCACATACAAGGAGTCCGGATGCACACTGTTCAGGATAAATTCACTTCCCCCTGAGAAGAGATGATAATCCGCCCGCACCAGATACCAGCCCGGAGCGAAGCCATTTAACGGCACCACCTTCGCGCCCAACCCGGCGTACGTTATCACGCCGCCGCTGAAACTGGCATAGGTCGGTGACCCGAGATACATCCGGGCGACCGACGGATCGACTGTGTTTGGCGCCAGCTCCAGTTCTACTCGGGTACTGTCAATCGGTCCGGAAAATCCGGTGGTTTGGATTTGAAATCCCATCGGAAAATTCTCGCCCGCATAGACCGAATCTGGAGTGATTGATCCGGCGGCGAAAGCCACGGTGGCCGGTGTCCTTACGTACACCGGTAATCGCACGGTATCTGCGGTTAGGAATTCGCTGGTGCCTATGCGATATCGAGCGTCAAGTTGCACAATCAGCGTATCCACTATCACCGACACAAACGCCGTGTCAATCATAGTGACCGTGTCCACGAAGCCGTCCTTATGACCGGTAAAAAACACCTGTACCGATCCGCCGCCCGCCTGGAAGTATGATCGAACCGACGGGTTAATTACCGCTGTGAGCCCGCCGCGGTTATTCACCGTTACTTTGACCGCGGTCGGCAATCCTTGATACACCTCGACGATTGAATCTCCTTTGAAGTCCGTCACCTTGAGAATATCATATCCGCTAAAGGACACCAGCACCGGAACCGAATTCACGAGTCCGTTGGAGGCCACTATCGGGACTGTCCCCGTCGAGCCCAGATACATGCACTGCGACGGTAGAAAATTGATCTCGCCGTTTGAGAACAATGCCGTGTCGCTGAGGGTGTCATTTATCAATCGGCCGCTACTAGACGAAAGCCATATTGGATTGGCGGCCAGATCATAATCGGTAATGAGGTTATTGGCCGAATCACGAAGGATAATAGTCGCTGTCTCCTGAAGAGAATGGCCGACAACCTGATGGGGAGAAATGGACAGCACAATCGTAGTCACCGTGGCGTTCGGAGCGGCCGTTGACCCCGGCTGCTGTGCCAGGACCGTCTGCCCTACCAGCATCACGACGATCGTCGCTGCTCCTAGAAACTGTCGCATTAGCACGGATGAGTCTTTAGTGGCGGTCGATTTCACGATTCCTATTCCTGTCTATATGCACCTAATCCTGTGCGCAAACAAGTATATACAAGCAAAGGACATGCCCTCCGCCGCGATACCGGATAATATGAGACTATCTGTGGTCGTCCACTCACACAATCCAAATTCCGATGCTTAACACGACGATTATCAACAGCTTACGGAGACAAGTCAACCACAACTTTCCTGCGAGACTTGAGTGTAATTCTCCCTGAGATTATTCTGAATTCACCCCCCCTCTACCTATGTAAACTCTTGCAGCCTTGAAGCTTACTTATGCACTCTCAAGACCGATGTCAAGTCTAAACTCGGCTAGTCCCTCTGCCGCCGTCACCGTGTTTGACATCAACATTGCAATCGTCATGGGGCCGACTCCACCGGGCACCGGAGTGATATACGATGCTCTCTCAAAACACCCCGCGAAATCAACATCCCCGACCAAACGATATCCTTTTGCCGACCCGCTATCCTCTACTCTGTTCACTCCCACATCAACCACCACCGCCCCCGCCCTTATCATCTCCGCTGTAATCATGTGCGGCCGTCCGATTGCCGCAATCAGAATATCCGCGCGCCGAGTTATCTCCCCCAGATTGCGCGACTGCGAATGCGCGATTGTCACCGTCGCATTTCCCATGGGTGCCTTCTGCACCAACATCGCGGCTATCGGTTTACCTACGATGTTGGACCGCCCCACCACCACTACTTCGCGTCCCGCCGGATCAATCTTGTAATGCTCCATCAGTTTGATTATCCCGTGCGGCGTACAGGGAAGCAAATGCCCCCGCCCTATCAGCATCAACCCTACATTATGCGGATGGAATCCATCGACATCTCTGCGCGGATCGATATTCAGCGTCACCGCCATTTCGTCGATCTGCTTCGGCAACGGCGACTGAACCAATATCCCATGTATTTTCGTGTTCGCATTCAGCGACAGCACGATCTCAACCAACTCCGCCTGCGTTGTGGTCGCGGGACGGCGTATTACCTCGGAGTAGATTCCCAGTTGCTCACACGCTTTTGACTTGCTGGAGACATACGTCGCCGAGGCTGGGTCATCCCCCACCAGCACTGCCGCCAGACCCGGTGTCACGCCGCGCGCTTTCAGCGCCTCAACGCGATACTTTACTTTCGCCTTGATCTCCGCCGCGACCAATTTGCCGTCTATTATCTGCGCACTCATAGAACACTCCGGATTCCCGCCTTCGCGGGAATGACACTCTTACTCCGTGTACTTAGTCCTCATACAGCACCTCGTCATTGCGAGGACCCCGTTTCAGACGGGGGACGAAGCAATCTCAGTTCCTCTTGTCGAAACCACGGGGGTTTCGAGCTGCTATCAATCCTCTTCCACATGAATCTCATTCTTGATATTCGCCAGATCAAACGGCAAACAAAACCGCTCGATATGTTCCGCCTGCCCTGATTGCGCGTCGATTCTCACCGCCACCCCTGATATCTTCACACCTCCACTCGCCGACCGAAACCGTTTCGGCATTCCGGTCAGGAACCGCCCGAGCGATGGCCCCTTCTCCATCCCGATTATCGAATCATGCGGGCCGGTCATGCCGGCATCGGTGATATACGCGGTCCCGCGCTCGGAAATCTGCTCATCGGCGGTCTGCACGTGCGTGTGCGTGCCGACAATCGCCGACACCATCCCGTCGAGATAGTACGCAAACGCTTGCTTCTCCGAGGTCGCCTCCGCATGCATATCAATGAAAATGATATTGGTTTCCCGCTGTATATCGGTCACCAGCCGCTTGGCAACCCGGAACGGGCAGTCGTTATCCGGCATGTACGTCCGACCCATGACATTGACCACGCCGATCTTGATCTCCCCGATCGTATCGATCAACCACCCGGTCCCGGGCGCGCCGGGAGGATAGTTGGCGGGGCGGAGAAGTTTCGGGTCTGACTCGAAGTATTCGAGGATATCGACCCGATCCCAGATATGGTTGCCGGAGGTTTGGGTATCGATACCGTACGCGAACATCTTTCGCGACATTTCCGGCGTGATGCCGAATCCGCCGGCGGCGTTTTCGACATTCGCCACGACATACTGCGCGCCGTATTTCTCTTTGAGGGGTTTGATCATGTGGGCGGCCGCCTGACGGCCGGTCTTGCCGCAGATATCGGCCACGAAGAGGACTGTAATTGTAGACACTCAGGTCTTTCTAAGGCGGAAATTTGATTATGCGGACCGTCCGGCGATTCCGCCTCGTCACCGGGCCGGTTTTTCGAATCTTCAAGTGTAGGGCGGTTCTGCTTCAGACCCGCCGATTGCGATGGTACAACACAAATCCCCCCCGGTCAAGGTAGTTGCCTCCCCCTCTCCCGTTCTGGGAGAGGGTGCCCCGAAGGGGCGGGTGAGGGCCAAATTGGCTTCGACCATTTTTCGATCTCGTTGCGGCACACCGCACAAGCGGGTTCGTTTTCCATTTTTTCACTCCGAGTGGTTCACTGGTCTCGTTGTGGCAGGTCTTGGTCTGCCGAAGGCGGAGTTGTGACCTGCCACCGTGCCGCATTCGGTCTGACACTGCTCCCAAACCGGTCTGTTTTGTACATCTCCATTGTGATAACTGATTGCCGTTCAATGTAAGTTGGCTTCGTTTCCCTGTCTTTTCATTCGCACTGATTCAAATTACCATCAAAATTCCAATCACCCCGCACCAACCCGTACCACACCCGCAGGGTGTGATAGGACAAATTCACACCTTTCAGGTGTGGTACCAAATACATCGAGATAACTTACTGCCGTTCAAGGAAGATGGCTTCCTTTCCGTACTTTTTGTATTGTTGCGTCATGCCTTGTCCCGCGTCGTCGCCCTGAGCGGAGTCGAAGGCCGAGGGCGACCTGACGCGACAGGTAACATTCCTTCTGCATTACGGCGCGAGCGCGGAAACTGATTCAATTTAGTGGCAAAATTGCGAGGGGCTGACTCGGAGCGGTGCGGGACCCGGCCCATTCATGATAAGAGCGGGAGATCACTCCATCTCCCGCTCGCCGGAACAGCACAAATTTGGCTTCAAGCCTAGAAAGCGAAGTCGATCAGCAGTCCCAGGTTATCGGTCTTGATCTTTACGCTTTTGCCTTCCTCACGGTGCGTGTATTCGGCATGCAGGGCAACATTCACCGCCGTCCAATCGCCGAGATAATACCGCAGCAGGACGGAAAAGGCGCTAATCTTTCGCTCTTTGTCGGAATCGGGAGGGGTCACCCAGTTAAAGACAATGGAACTGGCCAATCGATTGTTCACGAGTCCGGCGTAATCGAGCTGTGCGAAGCCTCCGGTGAACTTGTACGCCTGGGTCGCGCCGCTGTCAATCCCCTTGTCGTCCCATCCGGACATGAACATGCCGTGAAGATTGAAAGTCTGCCAATTCAGACTGAGATCGCCACCGATACGACGAAACGGCTTGTGAGCGTGGCTGTTTCCTTGACCCGCAATGCCAAAGGTGGAATCTCCCGGTATTGTCGGCTGCCAGCCAAAATACCCAAAGAGGCCGACCCGTTGACCGGCGCTCTGCCCTTCCCCACGTCCCAGAATCTGCGCGACCCGCAGATACAAGTCCTTGGCGCGACTATTATCGGGGTTAGCGCCGCTGCCGTTCACGATCCCGGCGGCATAGCGAAATCCAATCTTGAAATGCCCGGCCATTTCCAGCCCCATCTGGTTGTCATCGAACACAAACTGGCTGGACGGAGTGGTGAAGATATAGACCTCGTAAGGTTGTATCAGGTAATAAGACCTCTTGCTACTGAAAGGATGATAAGCCGGTTCAAACCGTCCCACACGAAGGTTCACCGCGTCTTTGACAAGATTGCTGAACACCAGGCTGGCCGATTCAAGCGCCCCCAGTTGGCTTGGATTGGAACCGTTGGCCGAGCCGGTGTTATCAGCCGCCGGTTCATCAATGCGCGGTGTGTATATAAGAAGATAAGAAATATTCTTGCGCAACACCCCGGCCGATAAAAGATCAAGTCCGTTCAGTTCAAAACCGGCCGTATTGGCCGTCTTCGTATGGCTGGCCATCAGACCAAAGCTGGTCCTCAGCGCCAACGCAGGAGCCGTCTCGAACACATTTTTCTCCAGCCCCTCTTGCCCTGGCACTTGATAGCCACAATCTCTGAAGCGCTGGCCGAAGTCGTTCAACTTGGTGAAACCCGTGTGACACATATTGCAGTTAAAGCCATACTTACGCGCGAAAGCCGGGATTCCCTGACTGATCTGAGGTACCACAAGTAGTAGGCCCGTCACGATCGCAAGTGATCTAATCGTTCTGCTCATGATGACCTCCTTCATTTTGGCAACTCTTCGGGTGGAATTGGTTTTTCACTGGCAACCAGTGGATTGGTGCTGACCAAGGCTTTGGCCATGAAAGCGACGAGGGCGTCGATCTCTTGCCGCGAGAGCCCCAGCGGAAGCATTAGGGGATCAAGATTGGCGTCATCTAACCCGCCACCGCGATTGTAGAGACGCACTACGTCGGCCAGTGTCTTTTCGGTTCCATTATGCAGGTAGGGAGGGCGGCTCGCCGCATCCCGCATTGTGGGCGTCTTGAACTTACCCGCATCGTTTGGATCTTTGGTCACGGCCTGACGCCCTTCATCCGGTTTGGCTCCGGCCGCCGGGACAACGCCAAGATTATGAAAGCGACCGTCGCTGAAATATCCGCCCCAATGGCAGAGCGTGCAGTGCCCCTTGCCGTTGAAAACTTCCAACCCACGTTTCTCTTGCTTCGATAGAGCCGTTCTATCGCCGCGCACGAACCGATCGAACGGAGAATCGGTAGTTACGATCGTCCGCTCATAGGCGGCGATCGCTTGCGCCACCATATCAATGTTGATGGGCGTAGGGCCGAACACATTCTTGAACGCCTCAACATACCCGGGAATGTCACCGACCGTACGCAACATCACGTCGTGTGTGTTCCCCATTTCAATGGGGTTGGCAATCGGTCCTTTGGCTTGTTCCTCAAGGTTTGGAGCTCGTCCGTCCCAAAACTGCAAAGGACTGTATGCGGCGTTTGACACCGGCGGCGCGCGGCGTCCCCCTCTTTGATTATTAATGCCCGAACTGGTCGGTCCGGCATCGGACCAACCCATCGCGGGACTGTGACAGGTGGCGCAACTGATAGTATTATCCTTGGATAGTCGTGTGTCAAAATAGAGCTGTTTTCCCAGCAGTATCTTGGCATCGGTTTGAGGGTTGTTGTCCGGCATTACTACCGGCGGCAGATTACCGACTCGTTCCGGTCCCAGTGAATGGGTACTCACCGTCGTGAGAGCCGGTGTTGATACGTCAGCAGCGAAGACCAATGAGCCGAACAACATCCCCGCCATGAAGATCACGGCAGCGAGCTTTCTCATATGATCCCTTCCTTTCCCTTTGATTCTAATCGCGCGATTATGAATTGAGATGGTGACTGGCACCATTAACTACCGAAATATCTTCGTTACAAAAGGGGAAGTCAACTCCAATTTGGGCCACCAAATTAGCCAATGAACGGGCCGGGCGCCGCACCGCTTCTGGTTCCACCAGTTCGATTCGGCATAGCGGCAAAACCGCAGGCAGTTCTGCCCTATCAACGTGGAAAGCCATTGCCATCGGGCCAAGCGCGATATTACTTGGAGTACTGACATCTCTGAATTGTCTGGCAATGAAGACTCACCTCGTATAGTAGATAAGGAGGCAGATTATGGTTGAGCGACTCGCTCGTGCGGCAGGGGCGATGCTACTGCTGGCCGGTTTCGCGGCCGCGGCCGGCGTACCGGGATTGATCACCTATCAGGGCCGTCTGAATAACGCGTCGGGTCAGCCGGTTCCTGACGGAATGTACCAGATCAACTTCAAGATCTATGGGAGTGCCATCGGCGCTGATCTTCTTTGGGCGAGCGGCTCCCAGTCAGTAACGGTTTCGGGAGGCGGATTCAGCTATCTGCTGGGTTCGAGCGCGGCACTGCCTACAGGATTGTTTGCCACCGATACTGTCCGCTATCTCGGCATTACGGTCGGGAGTGACCCGGAGATATCGCCGCGCACGCGTCTCTGCTCGGTACCCTATGCCTTTCAGACGCTGCATGCCGATACGTCCGGCATTGCTTTCGGAGTGACCGACGGCGCCATCACCAATGTGGATGTCAGCGCATCAGCCAACATTGCCGCAGCCAAAATCGCGGGAACGGCGGCAACGTTATCGGCAGGCCAGACGTTCAGCGGTTACAATCTGTTCAGTTTCGGCATTCAAATTCAGGACAGTGTGTTGAAGACGAATTCGTACGGGGTAACGGTGGGGACAGCCGCAGCGCCCACGCAGGAACACTTACTTAACGTCGCTCGCAATTACAACACGATATACTCCCGTCAAGGAGTCAACGTTTCACTTGAGAATACCTCTACCGGCTTGCTGGAAGGAGTGTATTCCGAGGTGACACATACCGACGCGGGGAATGGCGGTTCGGCCTATGCTTTCTACGGAGACGCCAGAAGTGACGGCACAAATCGCAGCGGCGTCTATGGTGAAAGCCGCCCCTTTACGGCCGGCTTGAACACGGGGGTCTCTTTTGGCGTGCGCGGCACTGCGTTTGAGGGGGCCACTGCCTACGGCATCTATGGCCACGCCAGTTCGGCCACGACGAATTACGCCGGCTATTTCAGCGGAAACGTGCATGTCACCGGCACCCTCAGCAAGGGGGCCGGTTCGTTTAAGATCGATCACCCCCTCGATCCGAAGAACAAGTACCTCCAGCATTCGTTTGTCGAGTCACCCGATATGAAGAACGTTTATGACGGAATCGCACTGCTGGATGCCAACGGTGAGGCGACCGTCGTTCTGCCGGATTACTTCGACGCCCTGAATAGAGACTTTCGCTACCAACTGACCGCCATTGGTTCGCCGGGTCCGAATCTGTTCATTGCTCAGGAAATTGCTGACAACAGGTTCATAATCGCCGGTGGTTCGCCGGGCAGGAAGGTATCGTGGCAGATAACCGGTATCCGAAGAGACGCGTTTGCCGAGGCCAATCGCATTCAGGTGGAAGTGGACAAGCGGCCGGAGGAAAGAGGTAAGTACCTTCATCCGGAAGCGTTCGGTCTAGGACAATCCCAGGGAGTCGATTGGGCGAATGACAGGCAGGCTCCGGGTGTCAGCGCCGAGCACGAGCGGCTGCAATCCAGATATTAGTTTTATCAGGAGAAGAACAATGGAAGAAAAAAAGACTTTTGAGGAAGAAATCAAAGTCACCGGACAGCAGCTTGTTGACACCGTCAAGAAGCTGATACACGAGGCCAATGTTCGGCATCTCATCATCAAGAACGAAAAGGGTGAGCGGCTGATCGAAGTTCCGGTGAGTGTGGCGGGAGTCGGCGCGCTGTTACTCCCGGTGCTCGCAGCCCTCGGCGCGATCGCGGCGTTGGTCAGCAATTGCACGATTGTAGTAGTGAAAGAACGGGAACAAGATTCGTAAGTCGAATTGGGGGGCTGTCAGGCGCCTCTGCCTGACAGCCAAGAGGATCAGGCATCACCCAGCGGCGGGTAATGCCACATTTTGCGGCAATGGCAGCTGACGAATTCGCGTGGCGTCAGACCGCCATGACCTCCTGCTCCTTCTTGGTCACCAAGTCATCTATTTGCTTGATGAAATCGTCGGTCATTTTTTGAATCTTGTCGTGCGCCTGTTTCTCCTGGTCCTCGGAGATATCGTGCTTCTTTCCCTCGCGTTTGAGATGCTCGTTGGCATCGCGACGGACATTCCGCACCGCCACCCGTCCCTCCTCGGCGATATGCTTGCAGTGCTTGACAAGTTCCTTGCGCCGTTCTTCGTTCAGTGCCGGAACAGGAATACGCAGCACTACGCCTTCGACGATCGGATTGAAACCGAGGTCCGCTTTCTGAATCGCCTTGACGATTTCCGAAACGACCGTCTTATCAAACGCCTGTACGATCAGCAGCCGCGGCTCAGGAGTTGCGACAGTCGCTACCTGATTGAGCGGCATGGTGGTGCCGTACGCTTCGACTCGAACCGTATCAAGCAGGTGGGCCGAGGCTTTGCCGGTGCGGACAGCATTCAACTCCTTGTGAATCGTGTCCAGGGTCTTCTGCATTTTCTCTCCGGTCTGTTTGTAAATCTCGTCAACCATACCAGTAACTCCTTCTTATCTCCTGTGGCCTCCCTCAGCAGATGAGGGTGCCGACATCTTCTCCCATTACCGCGCGTTTGAGGTTGCCGGGCGCACTCAGGTTGATTACACGCACCGGAATCTGATTTTCTTTCAAGAGTGAAATAGCGGTAGAATCCATGACTTTGAGTTCCATCGTCAGCACTTCCATATAGGCCAGCCTGGAGTAGAACTTCGCATTGGGGTCCTTCTTGGGATCCGCCGAATAGACGCCATCGACATTGGTCGCCTTAATCATGAGCTGGGCGCCGACCTCCATTGCTCTGAGCGAGGCCGCGGTGTCGGTGGTAAAATACGGGTTGCCGGTACCGCCAGCGAAGATGACGAGCCGTCCTTTCTCCATATGGCGGACGGCCCGGCGCCGGATATAAGGCTCAGCGAACGCCTCGACCTGGACCGCCGACATGACGCGGGTGAACATCCCCGCTTTCTCCAGGGCGTCCATGAGCGCCAGCGAGTTCATCACTGTGGCCAGCATCCCCATGTTGTCGCCGGTGACACGGTCCATGCCGCGTTCGGCCGCTTTCATGCCGCGGAAGATGTTCCCCCCGCCGACCACCAGCCCGATCTCAGTGCCGAGTTCTTTGATCTCTTTGACTTGCTGACAAATGAAATGAACGGTAGGAGTGTCAATGCCGTACTCTCCGGGTCCCATCAGAGCCTCGCCGGAGAGTTTCACCAACACCCGCTTGTAGGCCGGCTTTCTACCTTCCGGATCCATACGTCATTCGCCCAAACGGAATCGCACGAATCGTTTGACAGTGATCGGGCTGCCGATTGCCGCCGATGTTTCCTTGACCAGGCTGCCGATGGTCTTGTCGTTGTCCTTGACAAACAACTGCTCCATCAGCACGACCTCGGAAAAGAATTTCTCGATCTTGCCGTCCGCGATCTTATCGATGATCTTCTCCGGCTTCCCTTCATTGAGGGCCTGCTGGCGGTAAATCTCGCGCTCTTTGGCCAGAACGGTCTGGTCAAGTTCTTCGCGTCGCACGCACATCGGCGAAGTGGCGGCCACCTGCATGGCAATGTCGCGGGCAAACGTGCGGAAGCGGTCGTCGGAACCGGAGCCGCCGCTGACTTCCACCATGACGCCGAGCTTGTCGCCGGGATGGATATAGCTGGTGACGTAGGCGTCGGATTTGAATCGGACAAACCGCTTGAGATGCATGTTTTCGCCGAGCGATCCGATCGTCTCTTTCACAATATCGGCAACCGCTTTGCCGTTCATCTTCTGATTCAGCAAATCGTCAACTGTCGTTACGGTCATGGGACCGATTTCGGTCGCGATCTGCTTGGCGAACTCGCGGAACTTGTCGGTGCGGGCTACAAAGTCGGTTTCGCAGTTGATTTCGACCATGGCCCCCAGCTTGTCGCCGGGATGAATAACCGAGACAATTATCCCTTCGCTGGTCGTGCGGCCTTCTTTGGAGGCCGCTTTGGCGATCCCTTTTTCTCTCAGAATCGAAACGGCCTTCTCAAGATCGCCGGCCGATTCGGCCAGCGCTTTCTTGCAGTCCATCATGCCGGCCCCGGTTTTTCCCCTGAGTTCCTTAACCTGTTGTGCGGATATCTCCATTGTCATTATTCCTTCTTAGTCCTAAGCCTTCTTATCAGGCTCTTGCGAGATATAGGTCCGAAGCGGCACGCCCCGCTGGCGGTCGTCGGCTGTCGAAGCAGCATCCATCATTTCCGGGGTAACACTTCTGGACGCCTCTATACCGGCATCCACCAGTTCACGCAGCAGAATGCGAATTGATTTGATGGCGTCATCGTTGGCCGCAATCGGGAAATCAATCGGGTCCGGGTCGGCGTTGGTGTCGAGAATAGCGACAATCGGAATGCCAAGCCGTTTGGCTTCGGCTACGGCGATCTTTTCCTTCTTGGCGTCAACTACCACGACCAAGCCCGGGAGATAATTCATCTCCTTGATGCCGATGAGAATCTTGTTGAGCTTGCCGGCCTCGTTGTCCATCAGGGAGCGCTCTTTCTTGGTAAACTTCTCCCAGGTGCCGTCTTCGCGCATCCGCTCGATGTCTTTGAGCTTCTTGATCGAGTTCTTGATGGTGTTGAAGTTGGTGAGCATGCCGCCGAGCCACCGCTCGGTAACATAAAAGCCGTTGCAGCGAGGCGCCTGCTCGAGGATAACTTCACGTGCCTGCTTTTTCGTGCCCACAAACAGAATGGACTTGCCGGCCGTGATGACCTCGCGCACCTTCCGTTTGGCTTGATCCAGGGCGTTGATAGTCTTCTGAAGATCAATGATGTAGATACCGTTTCGAGCAGCGAAAATGAACGGCTTCATTTTGGGATTCCAGCGGCGGGTCTGATGTCCGAAATGGACTCCCGCTTCAAGGAATTCCTTGATTCTGGGTGTAATCATTCTTGTTCCTAAGGTTAACGGTTATTCTTCACCCCGACCTCATCTCCAACCGGCGCCCGTAGCATCGGGACCTGCCGCCGGATCAGTCGGGACTGACTATTTCTCCGGCGTCGCCGCCGGAGATGACAACAATCTGTTTAGCGCTTCGAGTACTGGAAGCGTTTACGAGCTTTCGGACGACCGTATTTCTTCCGCTCCACCTGACGCGGATCGCGCGTGAGCATCCCTTCTTTACGAAGGGCCGGCCTGGCGTCCGGATTGAGTGCCATCAGAGCGCGACTCACCGCGAGACGAATAGCCCCGGCCTGGCCGGATTTCCCGCCGCCCCTGGTCACACAGGCAATATCGAGCTTCCCATCCATCTCAAGCATCACCAGCGGTTCGCGCGCATGGTCGACCAGAATCTCGCGCTGCAAATAGTCGGCAATCGGCGCGCCGTTGACGACAAACGCTCCCTTGCCGGGGACAATCGTCACTCTGGCTACCGCTTCTTTGCGGCGTCCGGAGGCTGCGAAACTGTTCTGTTCCATGTTCCTCGGTATTTATTTCAAATTCAACATTTCGGGTTTCTGTGCCTGATGCGGATGATCCGCTCCGGCGTACACATGCAGTTTCATGAACTGCTTGCGACCAAGCTTGGTCTTGGGAATCATCCGCCACACCGCGTGAGCGAATGCGTCCTCGGGGTGTTTACGCATCTGTTCAGCGAACGTCACCGCGCGAAGCCCGCCCGGGTATCCCGTATACCGGTAATAGGTCATTTGGCTCGGCTTGGAGGCGCCGGTCACCTTCACGCCACCGGCATTGATCGCGATGACATGGTCGCCACAATCGATGTTCGGCGTGAATATCGGCTTGGTTTTGCCGCGGAGAACCGCCGCCACCTGCACGGCCACTCGTCCAAGAGTGGCTCCCTGAAGGTCAACCACATACCATCTCCGGTTGGCCGGATCGATTTTCGGAATAAATGTCTTCATCATCCTCTTGTCACCCTGAAATCATCGGGAGTCCTTTAAACAAAAGACCTTAAGAATACCGGTCCATTCTCGAAAGTCAAGAGATAATCAAGAAAAGCGTTGAATAATAGATAGACCCCGTAGTCATTCCCCTTGTCCGCACTTAATCCATTGTCTTCCAATACGATACATAATAGTCGAGGCGCCGTGAGCCAGTTGTGTGTTACGATCCGTGTCCGCTGTAGGGCTAATCCGATCATTGCCTTGTTCCGATAACAGGAGTAATCGGCTCCTTTTGGAGCCCCTGGGTTCGAAAGATATGAACAGCATAAATACAGTTCTGGAAGATGCCATAAGACTGCACGCCAGGGATTTCGGTACGATCAAGGCCCATGACCTGGCCTATTCCGCCGGTATTTCCGTGTCTGAACAAGGCAAAGTCGTCCTGTTGGTAGGCAATCCCTTCGTTGTGCTGCTTAGGCTGACCCGCTTGTTCACTCTTGAAGGTAAGCTGGCGGCGCTGGAAAGTTGCCTGCCGATGTTGGCCGAAATGGAGAAACTCGCCGCTCAACCGGAATTCGCCGAGATGGCATCACTAAGCCAGCCCATCAGGATCCCGAGTGTCCCTCAGGCGAACCAGTGACAACTTAAATCTCATATCGAATCCTGACCTCGAACAGTTTCCGCACGAAGCCATCCGCAATCGTTTCTGGCGGGGGTAAAGCTTGCCGCACCTTGGACATCGGTACACGAATTTGGGCGGTCTGCACAGCGACGGGTGGTGTTTCGCCCGCACGGTAGCGCCGATGCGTACCGCCTCCTTCTTGAAAGCGGCGCCATGCGTAGGATAGAGAAAGTGCAGCATCTCATGCTTGAGCGTATCGGCGATCTCGTCGGGAAATAATTCGTGATACTTGCGGCCAATTCGTATCAGCCGTTCCCGCGCGCTGAAGGAGCCGGCCGACGTCATGCGGGTTGAATACTCGATTCGGGCGGCCGGCAGCTTGCCGCCAAAATAGAACCAATTGTATTCGTCATATAGCCGATAAAGTTCGGGTTCTGACGGAAGATCGACACGCTCTAGCGCGGCGGAAATGTCCGGGACTCTGGTTGGAGCCGACGTTGCATCGACAGCGATCCGCGTGTAAAGAGTAGCCGGCGCGGGAGGACTCATATCCGGGTGTCGAAACAAATCGTAGTTCAGCGCTGCAAGCGCCTTCAAGCACAGCCTTACGGTAGTCATGATTGCGTGAATCCCGTCGTCATATGCCCATTATCGGCAGGCCGGGCGCTGTTCCTCATTGCGCTTCCAAGCGGCCTCCGGACCGGATGCCGGAGTCGGTGATGAAACAGCTAATCAATTCATTTGGTGTGACATCAAACGCCGGTGCAAAGACTTTGACTCCCTCCGGCGCGGTCCGGCGGCCAAAGCCAAGCGTGACTTCGTCGGCGCCCCTTTCCTCAATGACGATCTGGCGGCCCGACGCGGTAGACTCATCGAAGGTAGACATCGGAGCGGCGACATAGAAAGGGATGCCATGATGGTTCGCCAGCACTGCCAGACCATAAGTACCTATTTTATTCGCAGTGTCGCCATTGCGGGCTATTCGGTCGGCCCCAACGATGACGTGATTAATCTTCCCCTGTCGCATAAGTACTGCGGCCATATTGTCACAGATTAGAGTGACATCAATCTCTTCCTGCTGTAGCTCCCAGGCGGTCAGGCGCGAGCCCTGCAGCAGCGGGCGGGTCTCATCGGCGTAGACTTGGATCCGTTTCCCCTGATCGCGGCACGTGTAGACAACTCCCAGCGCCGTACCGATCCCGCCGGTCGCCAGAGCGCCGGTATTGCAGTGCGTGAGAATGCCGTTTCCATCCTGTATTAGTTCGGCGCCGAATTCACCGATTCGGCGGCACATCAGACGGTCCTCCTCATGTATCTTCTCCGCTTCAAGCCACAGCCGTTCGACGACAGCGCGATGATCCCATGTTTCACCAACTAATGCTGCCGCAGCGGTCCGCTTGACCGCCCAAAACAGGTTCACCGCCGTCGGGCGGGCAGCCGTTATCTCATCTGCCAGACGTCCGACAGTCTCCGGGCTGCCATCTTTGGTTTGCTGGACCGCAAGGGCCAAAGCATAAGCCGCCGCGATACCGATAGCCGGGGCGCCGCGAATCTCCAGACGCTTGATCGCGGTGATCACATCCCGGTAGTCATCGAGAACGCGATAGACAACTTGCGTCGGAAGTTTCGTCTGATCGAGCAGGCGGACGCCGTTCCCGACCCGCTCAATTGACTTGATCTTCATTTCCCTGTTGGGCATACAGATGCCGTTTGACCTTCTTGGCCGACGTTTTCTCAAGCTCCTGCAAGCGGATCTCAAAGCTATTGATCCGCTTATATTCGGCTACACGGGCGTTGACGGATTCTATCTCCGTACTAATTATCTTCTTGATCTCGTCCACATCAGGACGACTGTCACCCACGCCGGACTTCGCTCGTAACTGCTCCAGATCAGGCACGACAACAGCACACACTTCCTCCCCTTGCCTATTTTCCTTCTTCCGACCGAACACGACAGATTCGAGCACGTACGGAGACTCCAGCAGTTTTTCCTCCAACTCTTCCGGGTAGATGTTCTTTCCGGCGGCCGAGACGATGACCAACTTCCGCCGACCGGTAATCCACAAGTGCCCGTTCTTGAGTCGGCCGATGTCACCGGTAAAGAGCCAATTATCTCGAACCAATTCTGCCGTCTTGTCCGGATTGTTCAAGTAACCGGGCGTAACTGATCCTCCTCTGACAAGTATCTCTCCGATTCCGTCCGAGTCAGGCTCGTGAATTCGAACATCGAGATTGCGAAGCGGCGGCCCAACCGAACCAAACCGGATATTGTCCGGACGGTTGGTTGATATCACCGGCGAGCACTCAGTCATGCCATACCCTTGCAGGAAATCGAAACCGAGATAGTTATAGAATTGGGCAATCGACGGGGGCAGCGGCGCGCCACCGGAGACGAACATCCTGACGGAACTGAGTCCGGCTTTTCTCTTCACCGGTGCGAACAGCAGTTTTCCCCACTTGAATCCCAGTCTCCAGCCGATTCCTGAAAGTCGAGAGGAGAGCCTCAGGAGCATCCTCTGCGTCACCGGCGTCTGGTCGATTCCCCGCTGAATAGAGTGCGCCATCTTTTCGAACAATAATGGAACGCCGCACATGACCGTGACCCGGTTGTACCCGATATCTTCAAGCAGTTCGGCCGATTTCAAGGATCGCCCATACACGATGGTTGCTCCTGCCAGCAGCGGCGTCAGGAAGCCGCACATGGCCTCGTAAGTATGGTGCAGCGGCAATACCGAGAGGAAGACGTCACTCGAATCGAACCGAAGCGCCTCCGACACCCCGGCATAATTGGCCAGCAGATTGCCGTGAGTCAGCACGACGACTTTGGGCGACCCGGTCGTACCGGAAGTGTATATCAGCGCGGCGATATCGTCCTTATGGCACGACGGCAATCTCCCTTCGGTACCCAAAAGAACCCGCCAGTTTAGCGAAGAACGGGAATCAAACGAATAGCACGTAACGTTCGGCAATCGCTCGACCGTTGCCGCCTCGAATTTGGGAGAGACAAAAAGTATCTTGAGTCCGGCATCGTTGATCACACGCACGATTTCCTCATGCTTCAGCGCCGCGTCAATCGGCACGACTGTCTTCCCGGCCGCCAATATCCCCAAGTACGTAAGCGGCCACTCGGGGCGGTTTTCAGAGAGAATGCCTATCCGATCTCCGGCATCTGGGGCAGACGCCGATAGTGACCCGGCCAACCGCAACATGATCTGTGCGGCCTGACCGTACGTGATAGACTCTCCCCGCCCGCCATTTCCTTTCAGCGCCACAGCTTCAGGCTGCAATTTCGCCCGGTCCAGAAAACCCTGGCATATGTGGTTGGGTTGCCGAAGTTGACTATCTCTCGGTCGCATGAGGAGAAATTACGTTGTCTTTGGGCCGGTTGAAAGTCCAAAACTCGCCTCCCGCCCGGATCGTCTGACAAAAGAAACCGCCGGTCGCGGTACTCGCGGCCGGCGGTAGGATGTCGATACGCTAGGGGTTATGGTGCGTTAACTGTCACGTTGGCGCTGAAGACAATCCCGCCACCACGTGGGTCAGCATCGGTTATGTAGATCGTCTGAACTCCGGCTGTCACGGGCGCCCGCCAGCGGAAGCCGTAGGCCTCTCCATAAGCGTCAGTTTCATGGCTGGCGCTCATAACCGTACCGCCGGTAGCCGTCATATTGAGCGTATGGTCGCCCAGCGGGTTGCCCCATCGGTCATTGATTACCAGGTTGACGTCGATCGTCTTGCCGGTATCAACCGCCGACGGGCACTGGATGATCGATCCGCTTCGCGACGTGAAGCCGGTCGCCAAATTGATGGCGAATGAAGTCGATCCGTAGCCACTGCGGACAACCACCGTGTCCACCGCGCCTATGCCGTTGTCGTTGCCGCCGGTAGTTGAATAATCCACATCCAACGCTACAGATTTCAACTCGATGGTGCACCAGGCTCCACCGCAACCGTCTGTCAGTATACCGGCCCCGGTCTTGAGAAACTTGGCTTCGGTAGTAACTCTGGTTCCATCGATGGGGAAATTGCCGTTGATGTCGCTGCCGAGCACCGTAATGACGAACTTGGCTCCGTCACTTGCATCTACCGATGTCTGCGGCGCAGGATTTATCTGAAGCGCCTGGGTCGGACTACTGTTGAAGAAGATGCCGGTGTCGGCGACCGTCCCGCCGCTCGTTTCGGCCATGATCACCACGATACCGTTGGCGGAGTCGACGTTATTACCGGAAATCCATTCCGTATATGCCACGCCCTCGTGGCCCTGCGTCCGCTTCATGTGCGATATCATTGAACCTTCGTCACAACTGAAGTAGACGACCGTCGAATCATTCACCGGGTTGAGATATACGTCGGAGACCACCGCCACGATCTTGTTGCGACCGTTGACGATATTCCAGAACGGCACGTTGCACGTATCAGCGCCGATGACTATGTGTTCAGGCGGACCGGCCGAAACCATGACCTGAGTTGCATTTGACAGTACGGTATCGGCGTAAGCACGAATGCGAATCGTGCCCGACCGGGTACCGGAGTGGATTGATACCGAGGCCACGCCTTGGCTGTTGGTGACGGCTTGATACGGTCCATAGCCGACACTAGCCAGATGTTCGCCGCCATTGGGACCGTCCGTGATGATAAAGTTAATAGGTAAGCCCTCCGGCACTTCGTTGCCGTTGATGTCATAGGCAATTGCTCTAAGCGTACCGCTCTCAATCCCACCGGTCTGCTTGACCGAGAGGTTCATGGAATCGGAGGCGAGGTAAATAGAGTTGATCGTCGCGTTGGGGGTCAATTGAAGCGGGACTTCGGCAAACCCTGTAATCCCCTTGTCATTGACAGTTGCCTTGATGTACACGGTAAAGGCATCGTTGCCTGCATAGTACTTAGTCGTGATGACGCCGTTGGCGTCAGTGTACGCTGCGGAAACGATCAGACCGAGAGCATCCCAGGAGCCGTTGGCATTGGCGTCATAGACGAGAGAATCGACGCCATTTGACCAGTAACCGTTGCCATCCTTATCAACGAATTTCTCACCGGCGGTCACCTTGACCGCTGTTGATTCAGGAGCCGTCTGACCGAGCGCGTCGCGCACCGTTACCCGGACGGTTGCAGAATCGACTCCATTGGCACGAATCAGGCTGGGCGAAACCGTCATGTTGACATTACCGGAGCCGGTCCCCTGCTGACCCTGCTGAATCGACAGCCCAACACTCCTGGTCAGCGTCGATCCGGTCACGTCGGCAGTTATGTCGGCTGCACCTGCGGTCGTGGCCGTAAAGACGGTCGCGGCAGCGCCATTGGCGTCGGTAGTGTCCATAGCCGGCGTGAAGAACCCGGCGCTTGACGGACTGACGCCAAAAGTCACTTCCTGGTCAGCCACACCGACTCCGCCATTTGTGATCGTTACTTCGATTATCGAAGTATTACCGGTATTCACCGCCGTCGGGCTGGCCGTGATGTTCATGGTACTACCGGTCGGCGTGCTGTCCTTCTTGCTGGAGTTGCCGCATCCGGCAACCAGGATGGTTGCGGCGAGGAGCACTGCAACTAAGACGACAGCCTGGGGAGATCTCTGCGTGTACATAGTTTCTCCTATGTATAGATTATGTTCTTTCCATCAGATGTCGGCGCCTGTCGGCGTCCTTTCCATTATATCGGATAATTCCGCCCAAGTATTAGAGACGGCAAGACCCCTGTTCCCATGGGAACAGAGGCCTTTTCAGTCGATCCAATGGGCGGTATCAGTTCTTAGACGCCAGATCCCCTTCGACAATGCTCGGCGTTACGAAAATGACCAGATCTCGGCTCTCGGTCCGCTTGTTGGTATAGCGGAAGAGAGCGCCGATAATCGGAATATCCTTCAGAATCGGCACGCCGGTCACCGACGTAAGCTCGTCCTGAGTTGTCAGGCCACCGATGACGGCAGTCTGGCCGTTGGAGACGATTACATTGGTGGACGCGTTGCTGGTGTTGATAATCACGCCGTTCGGGTCAAACTGGTAGGTGGACCGCTCCGGCTTCATGATCATCAGAATCTGGTTTTCGGCCGTGATATGGGGGGTGACGGTCAGAATTGTACCGACCTCCTCAAACTTGGTGGTCACGTTTCCGGACTCGTCAAACTGCTTGACCGGTATCTTCTGGCCCATCTGAATCTTGGCCTCTTTGTTGTCGATCGTGGTGATTTCGGGATGGGCTATGATTTTCCCCTTGCCATTCTTCACCATCGCCTGGAGCAACCCGTCAAACGACCAACCTTTCATAAGAGCCTTGACCGTATACTGGCCAGCCGGGTCCGCCACGCGATCACCCGATGCTTCAGCCTTCTGCTGGAAAGTGTTACCGTTATCGGCGGTGAAGCTTCCGGCCGCCGTCATCTTGATGCCAAGTTCCTCAAGCCCATCGGAGGAAATCTCCACCAATTGAGCGGAAATCTTGATCTGCTTGGCTGGTTTGTCCAGTTCGCCAATATAGTCGAGGACCTTCTGCAAGTTGGACGGGACTTCCTGAATGATAATGGAATTGGACCGCTTGTCCGAAACTGCTTTACCGCGATCGGTCATGAGCGACTTCACCGCGGTGACGATATCGTCCGAAGTCGAGTTGGAAATTTTGACGATCTTCGTCTCCAGCGCGACTAACTGCCGCTGCTCGGCGTTGTGTTTTTCCTTCTCGCTGGTTTCCTTGCGGTAGGCATCAGCCGGCAGAACCCTAATGTAACCCGACGATTCATCGACAATCGCCAGATTATAGGTGTTGCCGATGATATTCATGGCATCCCGCCACAAGACATCGTGCAATTTTATCGTGACACTTCCCTGGACATCGGGAGAGACGACGACATTGACGCCGCCGTAGTCGGCCAGGAAGGTCAAAGCCGAACGGATGTCGGCGGATTGGTATTGCAGGTTCTTAATTGGTTTGGATGGGTCCTTTGGCTCTTCGGCAGCCGCTGACAGAGCCAGCGTGGCCAACACAGCCATAATCCCCAATCCGAGGACAAGTTTTGTCGTTTTGCTCCAATTCATATCAGCACCAGCCTTTCAGCGTCAATTTGCGTTCTCAATGGCCAAAGCCACCGTGCGACTCCAGCCGTACTCGAATATCTGGAAATACACGCGGTCACTCTCGACCCGCAGTACATATCCTCTCTGCACTTTGTCCCCGGAGGACAGGATATAGCTGTAGCCGTTCTTGTCCTCGAACAACGCCCGATTGTCGGTCGCGCCGCGGTCCGATTCAATTATGCCTACCAATCTGAGTCCGTCGATATTCGGCACCCGATTCTCAACCGGTGTATTGTATGTCCGGGAATCATCGACGAGTGTCGCGAACGGATCGCGATTCCCCATCGATTCATATTTCACGACCAGCCGCTGTGGGAATTCAGCGACCATTGTTCCCTTGACCTTGGCATCAGCAGCCGCCGTCCGGCGAAATCGCGAAGTTGATTTGTTGACCGGCAGATTAGAATCGGCACTTCCCGTCTCGTCCGCTTCGGCCACTTGAGCGCCATCTTCATCGGCTAGAGCGCGAGGAATTGTCACTGCGGTTGCCTGCCGCTCGTTCTTGTCCGAGGACCCTGCCGGTGCAGGCGTCACGGCAGCAGGTGCAGACGCAGCGGCTCTTGCCGTCTCAGTAGCCGGCTTGGTGTCCGGCACGACCGTGGCTGGCGTGGCCGGTTGCGGTTTCGGCTGCGCAGAACTGGTCTGAACTACGGTCAGCGCTTCGACCGAGCTCTTGTCGTCTGGGGAGGTGACGAATGTAGCAGGCTTGTCGGCCGCGACCGACGGATTCGGCTTTGCGGATAAGGCCTGGTGAAGCTGGTTCCCCGGTGTAACAGGCGGATTGGGTTTCACTGAAACCGATGGAGGGACGCCCTGAGCATTCGGCTTCAACGTGGCATCCGTCACCGGCGATACCGGCTTGGCCGCGACCGTAACTGGTCCAGAAACCTTGACTTCCGGCGGTGCCGGTTTGGTGGCAACCGTCGCTGATGGCGTTATCGCTTTGGCAACATCCGGTACAGGTGTCGGCGCAACAGGTTTTGTCGCGGCAGGCGCCGGGACATTCGCCGGGGTATTTACAGACGAAACTGGCGTCTTAGAATTGTCAACCGCAGCTACCTTCACCGGACTCAGAGCGGGAGTCGGGACAGTTGGTGTAATCGGTTTATTATCTACCGTCACAACCTTCACCGGGCTACTGGTCGGTGTCGGCGCAGCAGGATTCACTGGCGGCTGCGCAGTCGGTTTGGCATTGCCGGACAGACTCGCCAGACGATCATTCTCAGTAGCCTGAACCTTGGCACTATTGGTAACCACGCTTGGCCCCTTGAGTGGATTAGCCGCCTGCGCGACCGCCGGAGAAGGCTTCGGCGCGGGCGTCTGCGGGGCGGCCTTGGTCACCGCGTCGCTCGTCCAGGACGGGAAGGCACTCCCCGCCTTTTGCGTAAACGTTATTTTGACACTATTCCCTTGTCGCTCGACCTGATACACGGGCGCCTTGGTAAGATCAAACACGACGCGAACGACCTTTTCAGGCGTGACCGCGTACTGACCGGTACGAATACTGGTGATGCCGCAATTCGGGAGCTCGGCGAAGTTCTTCACGCTCAAGCCGGTGGTGACACCGATGAGGTCAAGAATCATCCGGTCACCCTTCCCGTCTTTCGGGACCTCCGTCTGGTGGCTGAACTGGAACGGCCCGTCGGCGGTCACGCGGGCCACCGTGGCGCCGTTCTCATAGCTGAGCGCAACCTGTGTCACCTGGACGGCAAGAGCCTGACCGGCGGCCAGCGCGGCAACCAGAACGATGATATATGTAAGCTTCTTCATTGGCTCATCATCTCCTATAGCACAAGCTCTTTCAGCCGCTCTTCTTCCTTGACATAGTAGGTCGAGAGAACAAAGATCGCGGACATGGTTTCTTTCTTCTTCCCAACTTCGCGCAATTCAGATCCTGCTTCCGGACTGCTGCCGGCGGCTGACCCGCCCGAAATGGCAACGTTCTTCGCTTTGATATCGACATTGCTGATATTGGCAATGAAGGGGAAGTTGGCCACGTAGCTGAGGAAGGAACCGAAATCATGGTAGGTCCCGTTCAGTTCGATTTCATATGCGGCCACATTATAGAATTCCTGTTCCTTCACCGGCAGTGGCTGCACGCGGGCGATCTTGGTGCCGGTCAGCGAAGACGCCGTATGCAACTGCACCAGCATCGACGGAATCTGTTTGACTTCCGGCAACAACGCCTCAATCTGGTGATAGCGCTCGATCAGTTGAGCGTACTCTGTCTGAAGCGCATCAAGCGATTTGGCCTTCATCTCCACGTTCTTGAGGTTGGTGGTGATGGTCTCGAACTCCTGGCTCTTTTGAGCGATCTGGGCATCGTACTTCGTGTACACCCGTGAATACCACAGGTAGACGACGGCCAGAAAGGCCATGGCACTGAGCGCAATCTTCTGCGTCTTCGAGTCTCTCATATCCATATATCGTCGCTCCTAGTTCTCGTTCTCGTTGGCCAGGGTGTTTCCCCCGTGGGCCGGTGGCGCTGCTTCTTCGTAGTCGGCTTCGTTCAAGTCTTCAGTCTCGTTGCCGCGCTGAGCTACCAGCGCCCGCATCTGTTCGTCGGTGAGATAATGCACATTGCAACTCACGACAAAATTGTATGCCTTCTCATTGCCCGTGAACTTGACTTCCTTAGAGGACACTAGTTCGACATTGTCAAAATAATCGGACCGCATCAGATTGATCATGAACGCCGCCAGGGCATTAAGCGTAAAAGCATGTCCTTCGATCTCGGCCACGTCCGATGACCGAAGTGTGTCGGTTTGAGCTTTAGCCGATTCGGCTGCCTTGTCGCTAGCTGACTTGCGATCCGGCATCGAGGAATTGCCGCTCTTATTCTGGTCCGACTTCACTTCAGGAGCCTTTTCCCTCAGCTCGGTGAGCCAGACGAAATCCGGGACATTGGAAGAGACATCCTGGAGTATTCGCACCCAGACCGACCGGTGACGGTCTAACCTCTCGACCGCTTCGAGACGGTGATTGATCTTGGTCTTTACGTCGATAAGCGCGTCCACCAGCTTGATGTCTTTCTGAAGCATGGCGGCCCGTTCGTTAGCGCGTTCGATGCCGTTTTCCAGTGCGTTGATCTGACGCATCTGGTAATAAGAGACAACTGCCAGCATGGCGACTATACCGACGGCCCCCGCGATGACGTACAGGCCTGTCTTGCCGAAGTTGAAACTGCTTTGGCCTTTAAGATAATTCTTGGGCAGCAGGTTTATCTGTATCATGGTCCGGTTACCTCGCTTTCCGCATGGCTAAACCGATTGAGACCGCCAGCAAAGGCGCAATCTTCTCCGGCTGCAGATACTGGAACAATTCCGGATCGTAATCGATATTGCGCAGCGGATTGGCGATCTCCAGCGGTACGTTCAGTTTGGACTGAAGGTACTCAGGGAGGTACGGTACCAGCGCACCGCCGCCGGACAGGACGATCCAGTCGATTCGGTCGAGCTTGGCCTGCGACCGGAAATATGAAAATGCCAGCTCAATGCCGGAAATCAGCTCGTCCATTGATGACGTGATAGTCGCCTTCAGCATATCCTGGTCGATTGACTCGGTCATATCCCCTTTCATCGCTTTGGCGGTGAGTTCGGGGCTGAGACGAAATTCTCTCAGAATGGACGTCTGTAACTCGCGGGTTCCGGCTGAGACATCGCGCGTGCCGGCAAACAAACCTTCGGCCATGTACGTGATGTTGGTGACATCATGCCCGATATTCACGAGCGCCGTGACGCGAGACTGATCGATTTCGTAGTTGTGTTCATAGGCGTTGAATATCGCAAACGCGTCATCGTCGACAACGACCGGGCGAAGGCCGCAGTCTTCGATCAAACCCAGATACATCTTGAGATATTCCTTGCGAGCGGCTACCAACAGCACGTCCATCTTGTTGATGTCATCATCGGTCTTGATGATGTGATAGTCTAACGTGACGTCTTCAACATCGAACGGGGCGCGCTGTTCGGTCTCGAACAGGATGGCCTGTTCCGCTTCCGGACCGGTCTTCTTCTCGGTCGTGAACTTGTCGGTGATCACGCCGTGTCCGGAAATCGATACCACTACATCCTTGATCTTCGGATCAGTCTGGTCAATGAGCGACTGGATATTGAAGATGACGGCTTCGCGGTCCCGAATCTCGTCGGCCACGATGGCTTCGGGAGGCAACTCTCTGATCCCAATCGCAGAGACCGAATAACCACCCCGCGAATGGTCAAGTTTGACCAGCTTGATGGAGTTGGCGCCGACATCCAGCCCGACCGTGCTCTTGCTCTTTCGTGATAACAACATACGCAACTCTTTATCTGCAGGTATCCGTTTACCAGGTTTAGTGCATATTTACTGCTTCTGACATTATCGGCATGCTGTGTCTGCAATTAACCGTCGCTCAAAAAAAACCTCGACCACCCCGGACCTGCCTACCACGGCCGGTTTTCCTTAGGGGTCCAACATGTTACAGCAGTATCGGAATTCCTCGCCCCAGGTTTAGCCGCGAAAGTCATGGCAGGCGGCAGAGGGATACAAAAACCCCCGACTCGTCCTGAGCCGGGGGTCGCCGAGAGAGCATGAAGGAGGTCAGGGAATTCTTAATAATGCCAGAAAGTGGATTGTACTCTGCCCGTGGAGGCCAAAACGTTGGTGGAACTGAACGCCACAACATCCCGGCTATACGCCAGCATGTAAAGGTTGCCGCCACCGGAGAACCCGGCCGAACCGCTGGGCGAAAACGTGATCACGTTGTTCGTAACATCGGTGCCCGTCCAGACGAACTCAGGCGGCAGACTGTCCACTCGGAGTACTGAATCACCGGTGACGAAATCGTAGTTCTCCGGATCAACAAGGTCCTTGAACAATGTAATGGTCATCGCCTCTGCATTCAGACAAACGCCGTACGGCACTTTGTCGGTGATAGCCTGAGAGCGAGCCAGACGCAATGTCGACGTCATATCTTTGACTATCGAACGGAAACGATTCCGTTCGTACGCCTTCTGCAGTTGCGGAGTCGCCATCGCGCTGACCAGACCGATTATTACGACCGTGGTCATGAGTTCTACGATCGTGAAGCCGCGATTTTGTCGGGTTCTTGTACGTATCATAGCTAAACCTTTCGCCAGGCAATTCCTGCGCTTTCGTGACGGGAGCAACTCCGGCCACGCCTATGGCTAAAGCATACCCTGTGCCTTTGGCGTATCTGAGCAACAGGAAGGTGGTGCACTTTTGCATCCGATTGTCCGATATAGCAGTATCGATTGCACCCGTTCGGTCCACCGAAGGACGGCTGCCCGAAACCGCGAACTTCGGGTGTGGCGTCGCCCCCATACCTGTGGGAATCGCGCGATTCCCGGTTGACATTGCGACGGTTTTGCGTAAATTGATTCGTAGTAGGAAGTTACTTCGGGCTTGGCTAGATGAATGCTGCGGCATGAAAGGAATCCTCAATGAATGGCTTGCATAGAAGGTTGATATCTGTATTGGCTTTGGCCGCGGCTGTCGGGTTCTGCTCCAGCCAGTCACAGGCAGCGCCTTCCCCTCTAGCCGGTGAGCCCGTTCTAGTCCAAAAATCGGTCCAGGTCATTTCAGAGCAGACACGCTCCATTCTCGCCAATCGAAATCCATATGTCGCAAAAGTCTGGGTATTCTTCACCGATAAGGGAGTGTTCGACAGCCGCACGTTCCAACGTCAGGCGGCTCTGGTTCAGTTGAACGAGCAAGCGCTGGCGCGAAGGGCAAAGGTCGGAATGGATCGTGTGCTCTTCATCGATCTGCCGGTTGTCGCGACCTACGTTCATGAAATTGAGAACTTAGGCGGACACGTCCGCTATGAATCCCGCTACCTGAACGCGGCGAGTTTTGAGATACCGATGGATGCCCTTGATGCGGTAGCCGGCTTACCATTTGTGGCGGAAATCAAGCCCATAGCGTTGTATGTCTGTCCGCCGGATCCGATTGATGACCGTCCCATACCTCCGGAAGGCTCCGCCGCGGCGCCTGCTGATTTACCGTACGGCAGTTCATATACACAGTTAAACCTGATGAAGGTGCCCACGGCCCACACAAAGGGGTATAACGGTCAAGGTGTAACGCTGGCGATCTTCGACACCGGATTTCGCAAATCGCACCAGGCCTTCGCCAGTGCCTACTCTGAAGGTCGAGTTCTGGACGAGTACGATTTCGTATTTCACGATAATAATACTGCTAACGAAGCCGCTGATGTAGTGGGCCAGTGGAGCCACGGAACCTCGACTTGGTCGCTGGCGGGCGGAGAGTATAGTAGCAGATTGTACGGACCGGCCTACAAAGCGAATTTCCTCTTGTGCAAGACCGAGGATATTCGATCCGAGAAACACGTTGAAGAGGACAATTGGGTGGCCGCCCTCGAGTGGGCGGATGCGCGCGGAGCCGATGTAATTACATCGTCACTAGGGTATCTCACTTTTGATGCCGGTCAGACCAGCTACACTTACAGCGACATGAACGGTGCAACGGCTATCTGCACCAAGGCTGCCAATAGAGCTGATAGTCTCGGTATTGTCGTCTGTAATTCGATGGGGAACGCCGGACCGAACGCCGGTACGATATCGGCGCCGGCTGATGCGTTTGGCATTCTGGCTATCGGCGCAGTCTATTCCACGGGTACTATCGCGAGTTTTTCGTCGCGCGGCCCGACCTATGACGGGCGTACGAAACCCGAAGTCTGTGCGATGGGAGTCAGTACCTACGCGGCGTCTTCGAGCGGCGACGCGGATTATAACGGCGGGTTCAGCGGGACATCGGCGGCCTGTCCGTTGGCGGCGGGGGCTGTTTGCCTGCTTGTACAAGCGCATCCTACTTGGCCACCGAACCTCATTCGACAAGCGATCATGGCCACGGCTTCCAATGCTATGACTCCGAATAATACGTACGGCTGGGGAATCGTCAATGTGGATTCGGCTTTGTCGTGGGGGGTCGGTTTCGAAACCAATGTCCGCATCGGCCCGGCGCCGATGACCGTTCAGTTTACAAATACTTCTCAGATCGCATCAACCTCACAGGACTGGAATTTCGGCGATGGTCATACCTCGACCGGACCGACCCCGACTCACCAGTACACCGCGCCCGGCCATTTCACAGTGACGTTGACGCTTCAGACGGCATATGGTCAAATGACGTCGCAGAGAACAGACTACATTGCTGTGCTCGCGGACACGCTTCGGTTTGGGACAGATTCCGTCTTTGCGGGACGTCAGGGCGTCAAATCCATCACCTTGACCAATTCGCAACTGCTATCCCGGATAACGGTGCCGTTCAAGGTTGGTGCCGCTCCTTTGAGGATCACGGTAGATTCCATCACTCGCGGCGCAAGGACAGACTATTTCGATCTTCTGAATTACTCGCTGTTTGATCAGTCGAACAATGAGTTTGTCTGCCAGCTCGTCGCCAACAGCGGATCCTCCAATCCGCCTCTGGCCGCCGGTTCCGGGGAGATATTGAAAGTTTATTGGACGACTCATCCCTATGATCTGGGTGGGTTGGCGAACAGTGTCGATACGGCCACGCTCGTATCCTTACCGCTCGAGTTGGTTTCGACCGCGTTTTCGTACGTGCCGACTTCGATATCCGGGAAAATGGCCACCAAGCGTATCCTGCGGTCCGACATGAGCGGCAACTTCTTCGTCGATCTTTCGGATCTGAGCGCTTTGGTATCGTACCTGACGGGCGGCGAATACCAACCACCCACTGTTCAGTCCGGTGATTTCAACGCCGACTTCATGGTTGATCTGACCGACCTGTCATCGTTGGTCTCGTACCTCACCTCCGGAGCGCCGCTTCCGGTCAACCCGTAGTGACTGCGGGAAAAGTGTAAAAAGAAGAACCGGCCCCCACAGGGCCGGTTTTTTGTGTTTGCGCCGTAACGCGGATTAGACTATGAACTTCCCGTTCCGATAAATAGTCTTGCCGTCGGCGGTAATCTCGCTGCCTTGCCGCAAATCGCAGACCATGTCCCAGTGGATCGCGCTCTTGTTTTTGCCGAGGCTCTCCGGTATCGAAGCGCCGAGCGCCAGATGGCAGGTACCGCCGATCTTCTCGTCGAATAAAGTGTTACGTGTGAATTTCGTGATATCGTAATTGGTGCCGACGGCAATTTCGCCGACGAACCGTGCACCGGCGTCGACGCTCAGCATGTTCTTCAGAAAGTCCAGATTCTTCCCGGCCGACTCTTCGACCACTTTTCCCTTTTTGAAAGTCAGCCTCACCTCGTTGACTTCGCGCCCCATATAAACCGCCGGGAAACTGAACCGGATCTGCCCTTCCACCGAATTCTCGATCGGGCCGGTAAATATCTCTCCATCCGGAAAATTGAGCGTGCCGTGGCAACTGATCCACTTTCGGCCGCGGGCGCGGAAACGAAGATCAGTGTCATCACTGCGCACCCGGAACTCATCGGCGGCTTCCAGAATCTTGACGATCCGTTTCTGCTCGGTCTCAACCTTCAACCAGTGCTTGACCGGGTCAGCCGCGTCAAGATGCCCGGCTCCGTAGACAAACGCCTCGTAGTCGGTCAATGACATATCAGCTTCCTGGGCATCGGCATAGGTCGGAAACTGCGTCCCAACCCACTTGTAGGATCCGTCCCCCATTCGTTTGAACCGCTTCTGCACCAACGGCCGCATCGCCTTCTGCTGCATCGCTTGGCGCTTGGAGTCAACCCCGGCAAGATAACGGGTATTCTGACTCCCCCAAATCGTGGCATGAGCGTCAATCCTGTCTATCTCGAGTTTCAGCAACGGCGAGACGAATTTCAGCTGCTCATCCGTAGCATGTCGAAAGAAATATTCCTCCGTCTCGGCGGCCCGAATGCTGAGATACGGGCAGGCGCCCATGTCAATTGCCTGTTCGTACATCGCCTGCATGAGCGGGAGAGCGGTCGTTTCCCCCTGTATCTTGAACATCTCCCCCTTCTTCAACTTGAGGGAATACTGAACAAGAAGTTTCGCGAGTTTGCTTACGCGCGGGTCCATAGTCCTCCTGATAGTGGTATCGATGATTAGTGGGAATCAAGACCGTCCGGTCGTTAACGCCCCTTCCATTTGCAGCAATCTGACCTTCATCGGCAGTCCCCCGCCATAGCCCCCAAGACCTTTGGAGGCAACCACGCGGTGGCAAGGGATCACAATCGGCAGATTGTTCTCGGCATTCGCCGATCCGACCGCGCGACTTGCCTTCGGATGCCCAATCGCTTCTGCGATCTGACCATAACTCATCGTCCGGCCGTACGGAATAGTAGCTACCTGCCCAAGTGCCAACCGCTGGAAGGCGGTGCCCCGAATATCCAGTTTGATTTTGAAGCAACGACGTTTCCCGCCAAGATACTCCTGTATCTGTCGCTCGGCTCGGAGATTAATCGATCCTCCGGCCTGTCGATCGTAACGGGGAAACAGGCGAGTTAACGTTGCTTCGAAAGAGCTCTTGCTCTGCCCCGGGAGGGAGACGACAGCCAACCCGTTTCGCGTGGCGGCCGTTCGTACGAGTCCTAGCGTCGTCGAAAACGAATGTACAAAGAGTTTTTCCATATCTTTCGCAGACTCCGTCAAACCGCATGTAAGGGTAACAGGTGAAGTAACTCCGCCAGATGATTCAGCGGGTAGTCCGGCCGCAGCGCCGCTACCTCCTCGTGCCCGCCGTAAGGAGACGGTACCGACGCAACTTTCATCGGAATCGCTTGCGCCGCCAGAATATCGTTTATCGTATCCCCTACCACGAGCGCCGACTCGGCGGCACAATCGAGGCGTCGAAGCGCCAGCGCGAACGCTTCCGGATCCGGCTTCGGAGCAGTTACATCGCTGCTTGAAATATTGTCGGGGAAATACCTTGTCCAACCCAGCTTTGTCACGATGCCGTCAAGATGGCTACGGGTCTTTGTCGTGACGACCGACATCGTAAAGCCACGGTCATAAAGCTCGAGCAGCACTGCGTCCACGCCGTCGAGTGCTCGTGCCGACGCCACAACCGTTTCCGCGGCCCTTATCTGAAAGTGGTCATATAATGCATCCGGCGATACCGATGAAAAATCGGCAAACATCCGGTGAAGCGGAAAGCCTATGTACCGTTTGATTGCCTCAGGAGATTGCTCCGGTTCCCCCATCTGCCGCAGGGCATAATTTGCGGCCTCCACCACCCCTTCTGAAGAATCAATGAGAGTGCCATCGAGATCGAATATGAGCGTATGCACTGCCATCAATAGAACCGCCGTACTTTACCCGTCAAATCCGCCAAGCTGACCTGATTGGCGCTCACGATCTTTCCGTAATCGAAGTCACCGACCAAGATAGAGTAGTCGTCGACGGTCGTCAAGGGGAGGCTCCCGGCATCAAGTCCTTTCGGCAGTTGCTCACCAGACGGAAATCCATTCACCTCAATGAGACCCGAGTCGACGGTGACGTTTTCACCAGGCAGACCAATGACTACACCGACTCTTCTCCGCCCATTGTCAGCCTGATACCGGACAACATCGCATCGTTCCGGCAGCGCGTGAAAGATCGGTCGGTTGATAAACGGGATATTGACAAAGTAACTGATAGAACTTGCCGCAACCAGTTTTCCGGGAGGCAACAATGGCGTGAGATTGTCGTTGGCAACCACGAACAGTTCCGGAGCGTTACGGATGCCGAAGTTTACTGCTGCGGTCGGCGCGAGAAGCTGATAGAGTATGCCTAAGCCGAGCGCGGCTCGTACCGCAAATGCACTGATCTCGAATTTAGAGCGCTTCCGGGAAATTAGTTTGGCGAGATCACCAAAGCTGAAGACATAGAACATAACCGGTAGACCGAGCAAAACCACTACGGCCAAAGTCGGCAACGGCAGAAGCAAGGAGGTTGCGGCCAAGACGGCCGCAAGTACCATGATGAGGAATACAAAGACGCCAAACAATCGATCACCCCACAGAAAATGAGCCAGTCCCGGAAGAAGCAGATTAAGAAGTGCTGCAAGAAACTGCGAATGGCGAAACCGATGAGTCAAAGCCGCGCCTCGTGTGTGAATTTTGTACAATTCGCCGTCCGCCAGTGAGCCATTGGACAGAGTAAGCCGATAGCACAAATGATGTTATCCGTCATGAGCACAATATACAGACGGCTTGGCCCGACAGAAAGTTACATTGCTCCTGGCTCTGAGCCGGATAACCATAGGCATCCTATGGTGTTATCGCAGAAATTCGCCGGAAACAATGTGCAACGAAACCATTCGACGTTCGTAAGTGTTAAAGAGTCAATAGGATGGAAACGAACATGCGAGATGAGTCGGCTTGACAGAATCTCTCTACTCGCTTTATTGGTACCGAGATAAAGAAGGTTATTTGGAGGAATAGATGTTGCGCTACACGAGCCAGCTCCTGGGTATTACGGTATTTGCTATGACGCTGATCTGGTTTGCCGGACCCGGCGATGCCGATCAGTTGACCACCGCCAAAGAGCCGGTGCTCTGGGCCGACACTGTTCAAATCAATGTAAACGAGGTTCAGCCGACACAGCCGGATTCCGCGTCACTGAGTCGCGAGAACTTCTTCCGCAGTATCAAGAAACTCACCCAGACGGCTTTCAATATCCGTAACAACTACATGGAAGACGTCGACATCGGTAAGATTGTTAAGGCCGGCATCAACGGCATGCTCGACGACCTGGACCGTTACTCCGTGCTCATGGAGAAATCGTCATATGATGCACTGATGGAGACAACTCACGGGAAGTACAGTGGTCTCGGCATGATGATCGACGAACGGGATGGCCGCATCATAATCATCTCGCCTATTGAAGGAACTCCGGCCTATCGCAAGGGTCTGCACGCCGGTGACATGATTATGGAAATCGACGGCAAGAGCACCGACAAGATGAAGACCTCCGATGCTTCCGGGATGATGCGCGGAACCGCCGGTACTTCGGTAAAACTCGTCATTAAGCGACCGGGTATGTCGGAGCTTTTGGAGTTTGATCTGGAGCGCGCGACAATCGAATTGAAATCGGTCAACTTTGCAGAAATGATTCCCGGAACAACCGTTGGGTATGTGCGACTGTCGCGGTTTGCCGAAGAAACAAGCGCCGAATTGAGAGATGCCATTACGCGGCTTAATGGCGAAGGCGCGACGGCCATGATCTTTGATCTTCGCTCCAATGGCGGTGGCCTTCTTGACCAGGCCAAGGAGACAGCGGAACTGTTCCTCAAGCAGAACTCAGAGATAGTTTATACGCGCGGCAAGTATGCCGACAGCGAGAAACACCTCATATCGGAGCGCGAACCGCTGTTCCCGCCGGACAAACCGCTGATCGTTTTAGTCGACGACGGCACGGCTTCGGCGTCCGAAATCGTGGCCGGCGCCGTTCAGGACTGGGATCGCGGCCTGATCGTCGGAGCAACCACCTACGGCAAGGGTCTGGTCCAGCAGATATATCCGATTTCCAATGACGACTCATTGGCGCTCAAACTCACCACCGCGAAATACTATGTGCCATCCGGCCGCTGTATTCAGAAACCGGACCGGCAGTCAAAGCACCCGTTGGCGGACACGGAGTCCGAGGAGGATTCCATCAGGGTCTCGGATTCGATGGAAGTGGCCAATCGGCAGATCTTCTATACCAATGGCGGGCGCATCGTCTACGGCGGCGGCGGCATAGTGCCGGATATTGAGGTTGACCGCGAGACATGGAAGCCTGTTGAGATCAATCTGGAGCGCAAGTCGATGTTCTTTGACTTTGCCGTGGATTACGTTACCAAACACCCGGACACCAAGCCGGATTTCGTTGTTACTGATCAGATTGTCAGCGACTTCCAGCAGTTCATTAAGGACAAAAAATTCGAGTATAAATCCACTCTTCAGGCCAGCCTCGAAAACCTGGAAAAAACGGTCAAGCAGGAAGGGAAAGACAGTCTGTTCGATAACTCATTCAAGGCTATGGATGCTCTGATCGAGAAGGAGAAAGTGGCCGACTTTGACCGCTCCCTTGATTACGTCAAGCGCGCGATTCGTCGTGAAGTCGTCTCTGCCATTGCCGGCGAGCGCGGGGTGTATGAACAGATTGTGTTGAAGACGGACAAGACAGTGCAGAAGGCGCTGTCAATCCTGCAGGCACCGAAGGAATACACCAAGTTGATTACTGAGGGGCAGCATCCGGATCACGCCAAGAATTGATACGGAACTGAGCTGTTGAGTGCATAGAAGGCGTCCCCACGGACGCCTTTCCTGTTCGGTATGCAGCCTGCTGTCCCGCCCGATTTCTACTTTGAGTAATAGGCATTAATGGTGCGGAGGATTTCATTGATAAGATGCGTGTTCAGGGTGGCGCCTTTGATTTCGTTGAGATTTCGATCGGTGATGTCAAACGTTCGGTCGAAATTGACGTTGGTAATCCGGTCCGGTTCGATCACGCCGAAATTGTCTTCGCTGCCAACCAGCAGCCAGTCGCGCTGCGTTGTATCCAGCAGATTCCGCCCTATGCTGTAGTCTCGTATCGCGTTCCGACAGTTAAACACGTGCTGCATCAAAGTCGGAACTATGTCGTAGTGGCTGGTCCAATGGTCAAATATCGCCGGTTCGACACCCGGCCAATAGACCACCATCGGGACCTCCACCTGAGCCTGTGAATAGTTGCCGTTGTGTCCCCAGTACCCTTTGTGATTTTCATTGAATTCCTGACCATGATCGCCGGTGATAATGACAACGGTGTTCGCCAGCAAGCCGCGCTGTTGCAGATCCGCCAGCACCAGGCCGACCAGTGAATCCTCGAAATAGGCAATGTTCCGGTAGAGATTCCAAAACAGCATCGGGTCCGTATCGTCGCTCAACCGCTCATACTTGGCGTGCTCCCAGGCGGGTTGAAACGGCCCCTTGAAGTCCTTCGGATGGCTGATAGCATGCATAGCGTCATAGAACAGAAATCCCATAAACGGTTGCGTTGTGTTTGTATCCGCGAACTGCTTGGTGAAGGCGAGCCAATCGGCGGTGATTTGAATATCCCGGTCGTGCGCCTGAGCCCCCGGTACGTGTAAAGGAATTCCCTGAACACCCGCGAAGACCGTTTGGTCGAACGGTGGGCTAATCAGGCTGGCGCTCGTAAACACGCCAAACCGATAGTGACAGGCAAGAAGTTGATCGATGAACACAGGTCTGATCTTGGCCGCCAGGACGTCGTACCAGTACGTTCCCGGTAAACTGTAGAAGAGAGAGAAGACGCCCGTCCTCGTACCGTTGGAACCACTGTAGTGATTCCGAAACAGTTGCGCCTTCGCGGCGAATCGGGCAATGTTCGGCGTGACGGAGGAGTCCATAGCCCGACAGTTCCAGGAGTCCAATAGGAGTAGCAGGATATTGGTATGGGAGACCGTATCCGAGAGAATCGGCGTCAAAGGATAACGAAGGTCTTTCGCCCCGTCGTCGCCTGCCGCGCCAAGATTCACTTGATTCTGTTCCGGCGACGCCCATCCCATCCGGATGAAGAAGCTATTGGCGGTGGTAGGGAAATAGAGCGGATAGTAGCGGGATGCTTTGGTGATCGGGCGATAGCAATTGGCGGCGGCCCAGGCATGGATAGCATGACTGCCCAGCATCATCAGCGCGACAGCCGGAATGGCCCACCGTCCAATATGAAGGCCTTCCCTCCATCGCGAACCCAGAAGCCACCGGAAAAGAAACCACTGCCCCACAAACGCGACGGCGAGGACCGAAACAACCAGCAAATAATCCGTGAAATAGAATTGGAATATGTCGCCACCCGCGCCACCGAAAAGTAACTCCAGCGTAAATCGGTTGATGTGAAACCGATAGAGATCAAATACGAAGGTATCAAGAGTCAGGATACCCAGACTCAGGGTGGCAATCAAACATCCCCAAAACGTCAGCACTACCTTCCGGGGAGCCGCTAACGCGGCCGGAACATAGAGGATGGCGTATGGGAGAAAAGTAAGAGTGATAAAATGGCTGAGCGTCGCTATTGCGATATAGACATAGGTACCGATCCCCTCGATTCCGGAGAAATGCTTCATGTACCGGGCGGCAACCAGCAGCGCGAATCCGGAATTGATGAGAAAGAACCAGCCCCCGACTCGCAGAGCTTCGCGGCGAGATATCTTATCCAAAGGCACCATGGCGGGACGAACTCTATAGCACGCTGTCGGCCAGAAGGCTCTCGATTGGCCGCAAACCGGCGGCGATCTGTTTCAACAGCCAGCGTTCCTTCTGGTGCTCGAAAGTTAGCGTGGCCGATCGAAGGCTCCGTTTGTCCTGCCCCATGATCACGCAATCCACTCTGGCCTTGTCGTTAGTGTAATATATCTCGGTGTGAGCAAATCGACCAAACGCAAAAGTGGGATCGGAGCCATTGGCGAACTGAACCAGAGAATCAGCCCCGCCGGCGGCGGCATAGTCGGCGGTCAGGAGTGAATCGATGGCATTCCGGCCTCGGGACTTGATCGCCTCTTGCACGGCATAGATCCGCTCCTTGATGACCGGGATGTAATCCCGCGACGGCGCTTTCTCTCGACAACTCCAGGCGAAGGCCGGAATGGAGATCAGACAAATTGCGCGCGCGAGCCGGCCGTTCACTGCATCGACTCCATCCGGTACTGACCATTCCCATATCGCGTCAGCGTTCCGGCCGCAACCATCTTATCAAGGGCACGGCTGGCGGTCAGATTCCAAAACCAAAGGCGAGATCCAAGCGTGAACATGTTCGGACCTAAAGCGTCCAACTCCTTCTTCAACCCATCGAGCGCGGCCGCAACAATCGGCGCCGAACCGGCTGACACCGACCTGACCACCGGCATAGTAACCACGGTATCGATCATGAACATTTCCTGAGAAAACTGTGGGTCGAAACTCCAGTCCGATCCCTGACTGAGGATGGTCGGAAACGGATAGATGTCCGGGCACCTGACGGGCGCGATCCGGTCGCCGAAATGAACCGTGTAATGGCCGGTGACACTGCTAATGCCGATATAATGGTGGCCATTGAAAACATCCCCTCCCTGAACCGCATACATGAATCTTGGGACATTCGCATTACACGGATCGGTCTCCTGGTAAATATCCAGCAGCGCCGTATCGGTAACAAATTTTTGGCCGAGGTCGGCCCACAGCACGAGCGCAGCGATCACCGGATACGGACGATACAGCACCGTCCCGCCGTTCAGGAAATCGCTGCTGTCCTTGGCCACAGTCCCCGCTTTGATCAAGCTGTCAAGGGTTCGGCGATACGCCGGCATGTTCTCTGCCATAAGTGCCGCCAGTTGATCTGACGCCTTTTCTGCCAGCGGTTTAATCTTCTCCGCCTGTTTTGTCGTTAGGAAGGGGAACAATAAAGTCGCCGCATCTTGCTTTCTGAGCACAAGTTTCTTTGTGACCAATTCGCCGATGTTCCGGTACACGAATAAGGAATCAACCTTCGCTAATCGGGCGATATCAGGAATTGTCTTTCCTTCCGCCAGCATGGTGAAAGCGACCCGCGTGAATTCGTTATCGAGCATCGGATTGTTGTCCACCATGGGCGGGAACGTTATCCGTTCCTGTAGATAGGAAGATATCTCGTCAGGAATCTTGAAACGCAACTGGAAATTCTGCCCCATCACTCGGGTACCGAAAGCCACCGGGTCCAACGTGTCCACAACGTCGTACAGCGTCAGTTCAATCTGGGCGACACCGAAATTCACCGGGATATCGAGTGGTACGGTGACTATCAGCGGTTCCAACGGCGGCACAATAGCGTTGACTTTCCAGCGCCGTTTCGGATTGAGATAGGTGCCTTCGAAGCGCAAATCAACGGTGGCCACTACGAATTTCAGATAGTCAACATTATTGGTGACCTCGAAACTAATCGGTTGCGAGCCCCATTTGAGTTCGGGATTCTTGATCTCACCGACCGTCAGATCGGGTGTCTGGGCCACCAGCGCAGAACCACACAGAAAGATCAGCGTCAACAGAGCATTGATAACACGGTGCATTGATTTATCTTCCTCCTACAGTTTTCCTGTCTGAGCGGCTAATTGGCCGCACGCTGCGGCTATGTCGCGACCACGGCTTTTCCGCACGGTGACTGCCGGCGTGCGCGGATAAAGCTGCTTGCCGAACCAGTCGACTTTCTCATCGGACGGCCGCTTGAATTTGAGCCCGGGGACTTCGTTATACGCCAGCACATTTATTTTACACGGAATCCCCCTCACTAGTTGAGCCAGCGCCTTGACATCTTCCATCGTATCGTTAAAACCATCAAATATGATATACTCAAAGGTAACCCGCCCGCCGGTCTTTTCCGCAAAATACCGCACCGCTTCCATCAGCTTCTCCAGCCCGAATGTCTCCGCCACCGGCATTATCTTGCGGCGTTTCTCCTGCGTGGCGGCATGAAGTGACAGCGCCAACCGGCATTTGAGGCCCGAATCCGCCAGCTTCTTGATCCTGGGTGTTACGCCGACCGTTGACACCGTGACCTTTCGCGCCGACATCTTGAGGCCATTCGGGTCGCTCATGATTCGAACCGCTTCGACCACGTTATCATAATTGTTCAACGGTTCCCCCATCCCCATGAAAACAACATTGGAGAAGGCGTCATCCCCATATCTATCCCGCACGAAAATTAACTGCCCGACAATCTCCCCGACTGTGAGATTCCGCAAGAGCCCCATTGTCCCGGTCGCACAGAACTTGCAGGCCAGCGCACACCCGGACTGCGATGAGACACACAACGTCTTGCGACGGTCATCCGGGATGAGCACAGTCTCGACCGGCTTGCCGTCGGGCAGCCGAAACAGAAACTTCTGCGTTCCGTCTTTGGATGATGCCAGATGCTCCAATTGCAGCGGGTCGAACTGATACTGGTCAGCCAGCCGCGCCCGAAGCTCTTTGGTAAAATCGGTCATCAGGCTGAAATCGTACTGGCGGGTGTTATAGAGCCACTTATAGAGCTGCTTTCCCCGGAACGGCTTCTCTCCCAACTCGGCCATTACAGCCTGTAATTGGTGAAGGGTGTATCCAAGAAGGTTCTCTTTCGCGGTCATAGATGGGTTAATGTACAGGAATTTCGGCCCTTCGCAAGCGGCCTGTTAGGCAGCCTTTGTAGGTCGAAACCCCTTCGGGTTTCGACATTGTGAACCAACAAATTTTCGAATCGTCATTGCGAGCCCCCGTTTCAGACGGGGGCGTCGCAATCTGTCAGTCGTTTCCCGCTGCTTCGGTCAAAATCAAAGCACGTGATCGGTGCGCGACACACGTCCCCGAGTGCCCGATTGCACATTGTCACCTGCCCTTTGTCTTGACAGATGCCATAATGACGTCTACATTGGCGGTGGAGATTCGGGGTGTGGCGCAGCCTGGTAGCGCACTTGCTTTGGGAGCAAGGTGTCGGAGGTTCAAATCCTCTCACCCCGATAAACAATCAGGTACATTCTATCGAATGATCTAGTTGTGCAGAACCGCTTCTGGTTCTGCCATTGACTCGTAGGTCGAAACCCCTGCGGTTTCGACAACCCGGCTTCGTCCGCTGCTTCGAGCGAAGTCGAGAAGCGCAATCCTTACGGGCAACTCGGCAACACGTACCCGCCATCTGATAGATAGTTAACCAACGCGCTCAGGTCGGCAAGATCAACAATGCCGCTCGCATTCACGTTGGCGGCATCGGGACATGGCAGATAATACTCCCCGCCGGTCAAGTAAGAGACGAGAGCGGCCAAATCCATGAGGTCGACAGACTCGCTCATATTGACGTTCCCTGATGTGCCGTTACAGCAGTGCTTGGTCCATGCCGCCAGAGAGGCCGAAACCTTGTTCCCAGCAATTGTGAAATCGCCCCCCGCAATTAGTTTCTCGTCGAAAGCAGTCAACGCACTGACGCTGCCGTTCACGCCCGAGCCCAACGGAGACCAAGCACTCCCATCCCAAGATGCGAGGTGATTTGCGCCCGTTCCTCCGGCTGTCGTAAAAGCACCCCCGGCAATCAAGCTCCCGTTGAACACAGTCAGAGCTCTAACATAAGGAAGAGGACCTCCCACCCCTATTCCCAGCGATGACCAACTTGTGCCGTCCCAGGAAGCAATGCCTCCGGCACTCGTTTCGCCGGCCGCCCCGAAACTAAAACTCCCCCCTGCAACCAAACGGCCATCGTACACAGTCAGGGCAGAGACATCGTTGTTCACCCCATATCCCATCGATGACCAGTTAGTGCCATCCCATGATGCAATGCCTTCGGCACTCGTTCCTCCGGCCGTGTTGAACTCACCCCCTGCAACCAAACGGCTATTGTACACGGTCAAAGCATAGACAGTAGTCAAATAATCTCCCTGTCCTGTTCCACCCATCCCAGTTCCGAGCGGTGACCACGTTGAACCGTCCCAGGATCCTATGTAATTCGCTGAATCTAACCCGGCCATCCAGAAGAAACCACCCGCGATCAACTTCCCATCAAAAACGGTCAGGGCAAATGCAACGGGATACGGCATTCCACCGATCCCGGCTCCGAGCGATGACCACCCCGTGCCATCCCAAAACGCTATTCTGCTCGCCGCCACGCCCCCCGCCGTATCAAACCCTCCGCCCGCAATCAATTTTCCGCCATATACCGTCAGGGCATTGACTTCTCGGTTCATCCCAGTTCCCAGCGGCGACCAACCGTTCCCATCCCATGAAGCGATGTGATTCGCCGGCACGCCACCAGCGGCAGTGAAATAGCCTCCGGCTACTAGTTTCCCATCGTAGGCTGTGAGGGAGTAGACTGAGTAGCATGACACCAACGGCGACCAACTGCTCCCATCCCAGGAGGCGATGTTATTCGCCGCAATGTCCCCGACCGAATCAAACTCACCCCCAGCTATGAGTTTCCCATCGTACACGGACAGGACATTGACTTGGCCATTCATGGCCGACCCTAACGGCGACCAGTTGCTCCCATCCCAAGATGCGATTTGATACGCGGTGCCATCTGGCGTTGTTAAATAACCCCCAGCTACCAGTTTCCCATCGTACACACTCAGGACAGGGCCATGGCGAGGTATCGATTCTGTTTCGAGTTCCCACCATGCCAACCTGGTCCAAGCGCTTCCATCCCATGAAACAACTGATCCACTATTCTCAGAATAAGGCCCTCCTGGGGTGTTACCCCACACGAAATACCCATATGTCCCTGCAATCAGTTTTCCGTCGTACACGGTCAAGGCAGAGACATGGAAATCGTATGAGCCGTAATACTCACCCAATGTCCACAGCGGAGACCAACTACTCCCGTCCCAGGAAGCGATACACACCATGTCGTCTACATAGCCCCCGGCGATCAGGTTCCCGTTGTATACCGTCAGAGCGCAGATAGAGGCGTTTATCCCCGACCCCAGCGGTGACCAGGCCGTACCGTCCCAGGAGGCAATACGATTCGCGCTCGTCACCCCCACCAAGCTGAAATCGCCCCCCGCTATCAGGTTGCCATTGTATTCGGACAGGGACCAGACACCACCGTTCATCCCCGACCCCAGCGGTGACCAGGCCGTACCGTTCCAGGAGGCACAACGATTGGCGCTCGTCACCCCCACCAAGGTGAAATCACCCCCCGCGATCAGGTTGCCATTGTATACGATCAGGGCATAGACACTACCATTCATCCCCGATCCCAGCGGAAACCAACTGTTCCCATCCCAGGACGCGATATTTTGGGCAGCCACGCTACCGGCAACTGTGAAATCCCCGCCGACAATCAACTTCCCATCGTAGACCACCGCCGCATAGACAGTACCATTCACTCCCGGAATCGAGAGCGACATACTATTGTCCCAATAAATATCATCCGGGTCATCGGCGGGAGATTGCGTGGAAGCAGGCACCATCGGAGCGCCGCCTCTGGGATTGACCCGAACATCAACTCCTTTCAAATCCAGCGGCCCTCGATAACCGCTTGCGCGAACGGCATTCAGATCAAACCGCCCGTCGGGAGCAAGAAACTCTCCGACACTCGTACCGGATGGAATTACTGTTTGGTCGGCTTTGGGTTGATCTGCAGCTTGAATGGAACAACAAATGGCTGAAACGAATACAAGACAAACGACGACGGCAATCGGCTTCATAAAGCCTCCCGGAAATTGTGTCGATTATGGATTGACGAAATATCGATAGTAGTATACAAAATCCGCGATGGTTTGCAACAAGAAAGGCCACATGCCCCACCATTTCGGTTCGCTTTTCCAGCTTTCATTTATTCAGTACCAGACCTGAAAGGTGTGCTTCGTTCGCCAGACGCATCAAGGCCTCTCGCAATTTCACCATCAATTTGCATCTAATCACCTCCCCCGCCGGATAAGTAGAAGGAGTAATCTGTATGCGTGCGAGAAAATGTAGAATTATCGAAACTTCGCTGTCGCCGGATCGGCAGGCGAAGAGAATATGGGGACCCCTTTATTTGACGAAACGAACCCCAATGTTTGTTGTGCGATAACGACTTAACCTGAAGAACGAAGCCAATTCGAACCCAAATTGAACCCAATTTGAGCCATAACGAAGCCATTTCGAAGCCAATTTGGCCAGTTTACAGCGGAGGTCACTGCGAATCGGTCCTTGAGCGGGTTTGGCAGACCCCGTATATTCGCACTTCATTTGGGAATAGCCTAACACGATGCTTGAAGTCATTGTCCTGATATTCTTCCTCATGCGGAAGTTCGGTCCGGATTTCAGCCGGGCCTCGTATGCCGGATTGAACGACTATCTGGTCAATCAGGAGAACAAACGGGGGCGACTGGCGTGGACGGCGATACTGTCCGCAGCGCTGGTCGGCGCGGCGATCTTCTATGCCCGTCTCGATACGCAATGCGCGTTTCTCGGGCAATACTACGTGGCATTGGCGAAAGACCCGTTTGCCTTCGACCAAAACAACCCCGTTTCCTATCGCCTGCTGACGCCACTGCTAAGCTGGCTGGTTGGTTTCAGAGGCCGAGGTGGGCTTATTCTCACCAACCTCCTTCTCTCCGGCGTACTGGTTGGCTGCGTGTATTCTCGATACCGGAAGATCTCTCAGCAGGCAGGAGACGCCTTCCTGGCCGCAGTCATTGTCACTTTTTCACTCGTCGTGCTGACTTCGCTTTACTGCGGCGGTTACTGCGACATAATGAGCTACTTGCTGATCTTCCTGATGTGGCGCTATCGCGAGAACCGGCCGGCGTTCTACGGCCTGTTTCTGCTGGGGCTTCTGAATCGCGAATCGGTAGCCTTCCTGGTTCCTTGGTTCACGTTTCTTACGATGGACCTGCCTGGAAGCAGAAAAGCGAAGATCTTGGATACGGTGATCGGCTTCGGCGTGACGTTTGGAGCATATTACCTGTTTCGCGTGTGGGTGGATTCGCACCAGACGGTCACTTTCTCGACCGAGCGCTATCTTGGCGGCTTCCTCAAGGAGCCGCTGAATATGCTGCGATGGACTTTGGATTGGCAACCAATCGGGCTGTTTTCGGTTTTCAAAGCCCT